>Ga0209254_10004337_pt1 | contig 13004 bp, 11 predicted proteins | sample FrelakmetDIP11DI_FD_187148 | JGI IMG/M metagenome (GOLD analysis project Ga0209254, IMG submission 187148) | Freshwater lake sediment microbial communities from the University of Notre Dame, USA, for methane emissions studies - DIP11 DI (SPAdes)... | ecosystem: Environmental > Aquatic >...
GCTGCAATGACCATGATGAGCCCGATGATGACAATAATCATCCCCGTCTTTTCGCAGATATGTTTCTTTGCCTTGTCCACATGTCTCTTGCAACTTATCTCTGTATATGCATTGAAAATCCCGAGCACGAGCCCCAGGAATACATGGAAAACTCCGATAGCAATGGACACGAGAAGGAAAGGAACGATGGCCTCAAGCCGGTTCATTGAGACACCAAAAATTACCTGAGGCTCTAACCATCCCATATGTTCGCCAAAATTGCCGAAAAATTCCCCGTACAACCATCCGAAGAGGATAGTCCAGAGAGCGGAAATAATCAGTATATTCATGAGAAACTGGAGCCATTCCCTGTCGGAGTATTTCCACTTCATGATAAGAGCAAATGCGATGATAATCAGGCCATACGCGATATCTCCCACCATGATCCCGAAAAATATGGGGAAGAAAATGGCCATCAGTGGACTGGGATCAAATTCACTGGATTTGGCCGGGCTGACGACCTTCATCAGGTACTCGAACGGCTTGACGATCCGGGGATTATCATAAAAGGTCGGGGCATCCGCCATCTCATCAGGGGTCAGGGTCAGTTCATTGATGATGACCCGTCCCCCGAAGGCATCTTTGAGGGTATTCCTGGTATCCTTGAGAGACTTCTTCGGGATCCATCCAGCCAATACGAACGTGTACTCGGTTTGACCGATTTTCGAGAAAATACCCAGTTCTTCGGTTCTTTCTCCAAGAATCCGGTGTAATGCGGTGAGTTCTTCGTACCATTTCGAAGAAATTTTTGTCAGATCTGCATTCAATCGGGAAATCTCATCGGCTGAACTGGCTTTTTTGTCCTCAATCAGGGCAATAATTTCGTTGAACGGTTTTCCCAGGTACTCGGGAGGCAAACGGACCTCATTTACATTCTGGCTGAATAAATACGAATGTACCTGTTCAGAATACCGCTTATTAAAAATGGTGACTGCTGCGATGGTTGTTTCATCCAGTTCCGCAGACATCAACTCAAACTGTTTCCTCGTTATTTCTGAAAGGGTATTCCGGATGATATCGATAACATCCTTAAACTCCTTCTGGATAAGAAGAACGGTGACTTCAAATCCCTTCAACTTGGGCATACTGGACTCAAGCGGTCGAATCTTGTCGATTATCTTTGCGTACCGGTTCAGGTTGATCAGGGAAAGTTCAAGATCACTCTTCTCCTTTGCAAGGGTTTTCGTGACCGCTTCCAGCTCACTGATGACGGTATTTACACGGGTGAGGAGGTTTTCATGGCTGATCGTTTTCAGATTGGAATAGGTAGCTGCTACTGCCTTTTCATCCACCTTGATTTTTGGCAGCGTGAGAAGGATTCCCCCGATCTTTGAAAGTGCAACAGAAACATCACCGATCTGCTCTCCCGTCATTTTCTTGAGGGCAACTTCCCCAGGAGCAACGGGTGCCGATGCATCCTCGATATGCACTGTACCCTTGGCATACAGATCATCAAGTACATTATGAAGATCCTTCTTTGGCCCTAACACCTGTATTTTTACCATTTTCTGGAGCATGGCTCTCTATCCTGACAGGACTATTTCGATGATTCTTTCAACGGCTTTCGGTAAATTCTTCTCACCCTTTTCATGAACCGCTCGTACCTCTTCCCTGGCCTGGACCCTGATAGTATCTGCTTCTGACTGTATTCGTTTCGTCTCTCTCTGGAGAAATTCATCTGCTACTTTCTTCCCCTCCACTTCTGATGAGGTGATTATCGCGAGGGATTCTCTCTTGGCAAGTTCGATAGTACGATCAGCCTCGACCCGGACATCGTCGATCTTTACGCTTACTTCCAGTTCCTTCTCGCGGATTTTTGATAAGAGTGACTTCTCTACCGGCATGTCTCGACCCTCGCAGACAGGTGTTCGATTTTCATTACCATCTCTCTCCCCGATACCCCTCAACGCCTATCATCATAGACCATGCCTGCTTTTCAGCAGTGAAGTGACTCCAAACTGGGGGACCGGGGCATCGACCCTGAAACCCGATCCTTTCCCGGCGTTTGCTATACGCTCTTCGCAACGTCTCACCGTCGCAATTCTCAGTTTTTCAATCATCTCACTATTTGAGAGCGGCATGCAAATTGCCCGTGATCCTCAAGCGGGATTGGTGAACCCTTGATTTCACAGATGATATATTTTACCCTCCCGTCCGGTTGTTTTCCGGGGGGACAACAGATGAACCATCATCATACATTTTTTATTGCAATTTTTTCTGGCCCGATCTCACATTATTTAAATATTATCCCGCTTATTTCAGGTACAGACTGGTAGTTCTGGAACGGGATTCGGGGTATGTTTCGAAAAGTACTATTCGCGACTGATTTTTCCGAATATGCAAAGAAGACTCTTGATTGCATTGCAGGTTTTCCTGGAGCCCGTGATATTATACTGCTCCACGTACTCGAAGAGGCCAGGTCGCCCCGTGGAGGTGGTGAGATAGGTGAAACTCTCTCCATCAGCGAAAGGAATTATCTCAGGGAGGAGAAACACCGCCTTGAGGCACTCGCCAAACATATCAAAGTAAATACGTTGGTAAAAACATCATCCGACATTGCCGGGGCAATCCTTGAAACGGCAGAGGGAGGGGGGGTCTCCCTTATTGTTGTCGGTGCACGCGGAAAAAGCCTCGTGGACGGTATCCTCCTTGGCAGTGTGTCGATGGCGATCCTCCGGCGCAGCCGGATTAATGTCCTGATTATGCGCCATAAAATTATCGAAAGCCTGACAGGGAAGACCTATGAAATGTCCTGTCCGATGATACTCCACCGGATTCTCTGTCCTATTGATTTTTCCCATTACTCAGATCGTGCGATAGATCTTCTCTGTAAGACAAAGGAAGTAGGGGAGGTTGTCCTTCTTAACGTTGTTTCTCATGGCGAGACAGAAGCTGAGATCGAGGATGCTGTAAAAAAGGTGAGGAATCAGATAGAAGCAACGGGCAGAAGTCTTGCCGTACAGGGCATCAAAGTCAGGACAATCGTAAGGACAGGTGATCCCGGATTAGAGATCACGAGAATTGCCGATGAAGAGGACGTATCGGTAATCTGGATTAGTTCTCATGGAAAAGGCTGGTTCCGTGAACTCTTACTCGGAAGTACAGCGTATACGGTCGCTATGAACGCAAAACGGCCGGTTATCATCATCCGTAAACCTGACTGAAGCCGAACAAAAAAAGATGCATCCTCATGATTATTTAACAACAATCAGGGTTTTTTGAATATAATTTTTGGACAGGTCTTGAACACACCCTTCTCCATCAGGGATTATACTATAGCAAGTCTGCCTAAGACCCCCAATGTAAACGCCATCACGAGTAACGCGACGGTCTCGGTCAAACCAAGGATAATCATGAGATTTCCAAATCCTTTCCCTGTTTCTCCCATTGCATCGCAGGCACATGCACCACACTTGCCCTGGAAATATGCAGAAAGGCCAATTGCCGCGCCGCAAAAGGCGCCAATGCCCCACAGGTCATTGCCTTGTATGGCAAGGCTAACCATTGTGTTCATCACGATAAAGCCATAAATCGTCTGGGTGAGCGGTGCTGCGGCAAACGCAACAAGCATAAATGCCGCTGGCTTGTTCTGGACGTAATTCTTTTTCCAGGCACCAATCGCAGCCATTCCTGCAATACCTGATCCTGCAGCGGATCCCAATGCAGACAAGCCAAGCACCAGGCCTAATCCCAAATCCATTGTCATGATATCTTCCTTTTTATTCCTTGAGCGGTTCGAATGCAGACCCACTCCATGTTACGTTTGCATGCCCCGAAAATTCAAGTACATTAAGCCTTACGCCGTGCACGAGGACTGACATCAATCCCAGGATGAGATTTAAGCTATGGCCGGATAAAAGAATTACGGCACCCGCCACCAATGCAATGATACCAGTGCCGAATCCGGATGCCAAGTAATTTGTAGTATTTGCTACTGCCAGACCTGCCATGCTCACCGCAAAAAGACGAATATAAGAGATTACATCGGTGATATTATTCATAAAACTCAATGCTATTGTTCCCATCCCTTCGCCGATACCTCTTAAAATATTAGATCTCTTGGGATTGGTAAATAGAATTACCAGGATAACTCCTGCAACAACCAGCCATATCCCAAAAGCTGGAAAAGGTTCTCCCAGTATCAGCGTCCTTGCTAGGAAAAAGGCAGTCCAGAGAATGCAAATATATCCGACGTCAGCAAGCGCACTCACCGACGGAAGTTTTAGCAATGCTCTCCACGAATGAGCAATTGATAAGTGCAGGGCTCCCAGAAAGAAACAGAGCGTTGTCACGAACGCGGCGTTATTGAGTTGTGGAACGAGAGGTGGCAACCCCCACTGGCCAAAAAAGGTGCCGGTCAGCAGACCCCAAATAACTGCACAAGAACCAAGAACATAGAAAAGGGACAACGTCGTCCTCATTTCCCTGTTCATCATCATCTTCTTTTTCAGCCAGAAGGACAGCAACAGAGTTATTATGATATAGACGAGTCCATAGCCGGCGTCACCAATGAGGATACCGAAAAAAATACTGAAAAAAATCAGGAACACCATACTGACATCCAGCTCGCTGTAACCGGGTGTGAGCCCTAAAAGTCCAAGAACTGGTTTTATGATCTCAACCCATCCGGGATTACGCAAGAGTGTGGGCACATTGTCATCAGGGAAGGGTTCAACAGTCAAAATCCCCCATTTATTATTCCTGGACTCGACAATCAGTTGTTCCTCCATGTCAAATGGGATGTATCCCGTTACATAGCTGAGCGCCCCTTCCCTGCCCATCCCAGCCAATACCTGTTTGAATTCGATATCTTTCTCCAGTTTTTCTTTAATAGTAAGAAGGTCATCATAATATCCGGCGGAACTGGTAATCTCGGATTTAATTATCTCCTCATTCCTGGTATTCTCCGCAAGGCGCGATTTGAGCCAGGACAGGCCCTGCTCCGGAGGAATAACCTCTTTAAAATCGCATTCAAACGGTCGTCGCGATACCACCACCACATGGGCAATGTCACCGGCAGTAAATAATGTCTTTACCACCACATCATCGGGAAACCTTTGAATCTCTTTTATCGGTACCTGGTATAGATTGAGATGAATTCCATTTTTTTGTAAGGACCGTACCTGGGTGAGATCAACATCGCCCCATCGTTCCCATTCGTTAATGCGCCCAATGAGATTCCTGGAGGAAGACACCAGTTGTTCCTGCCTCTTACCAAGTTCGATGATACGGTTTGCCGTTTCCATCCAGTCATCGCTGATCTTACTCTGTGCCTGAATTTTTCTGTCAGATTCTGTCACCTGGTTCAGGACATCAAACGAGGAATTTATCAGGGCAACTTTCTCCTGAAGTGCCGGAATATCTCCTCCCTGGGGCAGATTCTGGTGCTCTACCTGCATGACGCCCAGTTTACGCAGGTATTGTATCGTCGCTTCCGCATCCCTGTCCTGGAAGATGATGGTGGCCTTCTTCATGGGAACTATCATATCGCCACCTCTTCAAAACCGGTTTCTTCGATCTTGTTTTTGGCAATCTTGCTCCGGCCAACCGCATTGGTCATCTGGTCGCCGATATAAATTTTTATCAGTCTGATTGCCTCCTTTGCCCCCGGGATTTTTACCTTCTCGAACAGATTGACGCGCTGCGTTGTTATACGCAATTCATGGTTCAGAACTAATATTCCTTTTTCAATGACATGTATCTCTTCCAGCAAAGAAACCATTTCCCTTAATGCACTCAGGCCAGAATCCACCCAGAGAGGCGTCAGGAACAGGTCATACTCCGCGGTTTCAAAAGTAAGCTGCTCGAAAACAGGAGTATCGACACCGGCAATGTTTTTTTTGCCGGTGACCACGCTTGAAGGCTTGAGCCATTTTATTATCCCTGGATATTCTGAAAGGAGCCCTGACCATTCTTCCGCCGATCGCTTCTTTTCGGATAAGACTCGCTCTTTTTCCCGGAGAGCGCTCTGCTGGTGCAGAATTTCAAGCTGGATCTGCTGCTTTTTCAGCTGCAGAGTAGGCAGGTACCGCTCGTACTGCCGCAGGGCATCTCTCTGTTTTTTCAGTTCACCCTGGGTAAATTTAATTTTCATGCTTGTCAGGCCAGTACTGGTCAATCACGGATCTCTTAATCCCCGTCTCTTCAGGAGAAAAGCAATCACGCAGAATCTCCCAGCCGAGGTCGAGCGCTTTTTCCAGCGGGATATTAACCTTGAGAGACATCATCTTATCCTTGAAGAGTTTTCCGTATTTCAGGAGTTTCATATCCCATGCACTCATCTGAAATCCCATTGACTGTTTTTCCTGCGTTTCACGGTAATCGGCGAAAAGTTGGATCATTGTGTCCATGATCGTCCGGTGGTCATCGCGGGTTTTGCTATTGACGAGCTGCTTGAGGCGACTTAAAGAACCGAATGGCTCGATAACGCCGTTTTTAAGATAAAATTGCCCTTCGGTAATATAGCCGGTATTGTCTGGTATCGGGTGAGTTACATCATCTCCAGGCATAGTGGTTACTGCAAGAATTGTGATCGAGCCGGCGGATTCAAAATCAACCGCCTTTTCATAGCGGGCTGCAAGGAGGCTGTAGAGGTCTCCGGGGTAACCCCGGTTTGATGGAATCTGTTGCATCGTAATGGCAATCTCTTTTAACGCATCACAGAAATTGCTCATATCCGTCAGGAGAACAAGAACACGTTTTCCCTGAAGAGCGAAATTCTCTGCCACTGCCAGGCTGATATCGGGAACAAGCAGGCATTCTACAACGGGGTCGGCTGCGGTATGCATAAACACGATCGAATGGGAGAGGGCCCCATGCTCTTCCAGGGTATCTCTGAAATAGAGGTAATCATCGTATTTCAGACCCATACCGCCCAGAATAATGATATCGATCTCAGCCTGGGTTCCGATTCTTGCAAGCAGTTCGTTGTAAGGTTCGCCCGCGATCGAAAAAATTGGTAGTTTCTGGGATTCGACCAGGGAATTGAACACATCGATCATGGGTATGCCGGTACGAATCATCTTGTTTGGAATAATCCGCCTGACCGGGTTAACCGGTGGCCCTCCGATATCGTCCAGATTTTCAGAAAGCTCCGGCCCGCTATCCAGGGGACGTCCGCTTCCGTTAAAAATCCGGCCAAGAAGCATATCGCCTGTGGCGATACGCATGGAGTGTCCGAGAAACCTTACCCTGTCCCCCGTAGAGATGCCACGGCTTCCTGCAAAAACCTGTAAAAAAGCCTTGTTACCGTCAAGCCGGATAACCTGGGCAAGGGAAGTTCCACGCCTGGTAGTCACCTCGGCGAGCTCCGTATTGCCGACATTATCCGCCTCTACCGTAATGACATCCCCGACAATCTGGTTTATGCTGGTGTATATCCTCTGCATGTTACCAATCCCTTGAACGCACGGATAAAAACGCCCTTATCTCTTTCTCGGTCTCTTTAAACTCGTCACTCTGCCAGAAAACGGAGTTCCAGCCCCTGAAAAGCTGTCTCAGCTGTTGGAAAAAATGTAGTGCCGCATCCTTATCTTCAAATATGAATTCCGATTCAAGAATGCGGTAAATTAAATCAAACAGGTATATCTGCCGTTCTTTGGGGGTTGCTTCATCAACCGGATCGAAAGCATTCTGTTGCAGATAGACAAAATCAAAAAATTCTGCCATGAGGTAATCTGTGTAATCCGGAAGCGAAGTTCCCTCTTCTCCGACGACTTTCATCATCTGCGCAATATCGAAACCTTTGCGTAGAATCCCGTGGCCCCGCTCTCTCTGCCTCTCGTCAATGAAGCTCTGATATTTGCTCCAACTAATCAACGGATCGATGGCAGGGTATCTGCGTGCATCGGAACGATTGCGGGAAAGCCCGTGGAAAGCACCAACTACTTTCAGCGTAGCCTGGGTCACCGGTTCTTCAAAATTACCCCCGGCCGGGCTGACAGCCCCTCCGATAGTAACCGACCCGGTTGAACCATCGTGTAAGCGAACCATGCCTGCCCTTTCGTAGAATGAGGCGATGCGTGATTCCAGGTATGCAGGAAATGCCTCTTCTCCGGGGATCTCCTCCAGCCTTCCGGACATTTCACGCATTGCCTGGGCCCAGCGGGAAGTTGAATCTGCAAGTAAAAGCACCTGGAGACCCATCTGCCGGTAGTATTCGGCTATTGTTACCGCAGTGTAGACACTTGATTCCCTCGCAGCTACAGGCATCGAACTGGTATTACAGATGATGACAGTCCGATCGCTCAGGGGCCGGTTGGTTCTTGGATCGATAATCGTGGGGAATGTTCGTAATGTTTCGACGATCTCTCCCGCCCGTTCGCCACAGGCTGCAATTATTACCACATCCACTTCGGCATGCCGGCTGATCAGCTGCTGTAAAACCGTTTTCCCGGCACCAAAAGGACCCGGGATACAATAGGTTCCTCCTCTTGCAACCGGGAAGAGTGAGTCAATCAGACGCATTTTTGTCACCAGGGGTTCTAAAGGTTTCAATCGCTCAGCGTAAGCCTGAATCGGTATTTTCACCGGCCAGGTCTGGCTTAAAAATACAGGGTAAATCTTTCCGTTCTGGTCTTTTATCTGAGCTACCGCCTCACGTATCGTGAACTTTCCGGCATTTTCTATTGAGGCAACCTCGTAATGTCCCTTCAGGGTGAAGGGAACCATGCAATAGTGCCTGAATATTTTCTCTTCCACAAACCCGATTTTGTCGCCGGCACGGACCCTGTCACCGATTTTTTTGAGGGGGGTGAAATCCCAGGTCTTCGTTTCAGAAAGTGCCTTGATGTAAACGCCTCGCTGCAAGAAAAAACCACACTGCTCGGCAATCTCAGGAAGAGGATTCTGGAGGCCGTCGAATATCTGGCCCAGCATTCCCGGTCCAAGCTCGATTGAGAGGAGTTCCCCGGTAAACTCAACCTCCTCACCGATTTTCAGGCCGCTGGTTGCTTCATAGACCTGCATCTCCGCGAATTTACCACGTACACGGATAATCTCAGATTTGAGACGCTCCGTTCCGTGTCTGATATAGGCAACCTCGTTCTGCATGACGGGAGAATCAAACATGACAGTTACCATGTTGCCACTGATTTTCACAATACGACCGTTTGATTGCACTGTCATTTACCCCTCCGGTAACCCCAAAGCCTCTTCAAGCAGGATGGTCTTTTCTGCGATTCGTATATTCTCCCAGCGATGGAGAATCAGTATCTTGTATGCATAGGTTATCAGGAGATCCAGATCGAAATAATGGGCTGTTGCCAGTTCATCGAGCATTCTCCAGCGTGCCTCGTCTATAATCTTCTCACCATCAAGTATAGAGGGACTCATGTTCGCTGTTGCAGCAATGGGGACGAGTGAGGGGCCGCTGTATCCACCCGGACGCAGATATGTTGCAGCTTCAACATGCTGCCTTGCGGCTCGCAGTTTTACCATCTCGTTTCGCAAGGCAGTATCAAACAGGATCCATCGCTCAATAATCGGATGTCTCCTGGCTTCTTCGGAATAATGCTCCGGCAGTGGGAGGGTGCTTAAGATCCGGTAATCTTTTTCCGGGATAAAAGGGCGGCATATTTCAAGGAATTTCTCAAAGGAGAATGGCGGTTTCATCCCGAAATAAAGTGTTGGCAGGCTTGCGATCAGATACGGGTAAAACTCTGCCATTTTATTTCATTCCTCGACTGCTTCCCGGAGAATTTTTCTCAGTTTCGGTTTAAGGTAGGTCATGATATACCCTGCGAGCGCACTATCGGTAAAATCGTAGCATGATTTTCCATTATCAAAACTTATGGTGAAACCGCCCTGAATATCTTCGCCTGGTCTTAACATTATTCCCCGCTGTGTCTCCTGCCGGAGTTTTTGCAGGTAATGTTTCTCCAGTAGTTCCAGGTCCTTTCCATTGAGGGTAACGGTAATGTCGCTACGCTCAGCCATGTCATAGTTCCTGATAATTTCAGACAAGATCCTCGAGATTGTATCAGCCGTAAGTGACTGCCGCGAATCTGAAACCACGATGCGCCCAAGCATGGCATCGATCTCCCCCCTTAAGGAGAGGATCAGATCTCTTCCAGCCTGTACCAGCAGGGCTTTCTCTCTCTCATCTTCATTGCGGATTCGTTCATTTGCGGCCGCGATCATCTCGTCTGCATCAGCTCTCGCCCGGGAGAGAATGGTATCAGCCCTTTGCTTTGCTTCAGCCTCAATAGTATGAGCCTTTTCTTCGGCAGCCCTGATGCCTTCCTGATTTATTTTTTCGATCAGGTCACTGATATCTTCAACCATAAAAAAATCATCCCCTATCCTGTTTGTTATACGGAAATTCAACGAATTCCATCTTGTGCCTCATCCAGAGCCATGCTGAACCCTTTCATTCCTGGTCTATCCCCCTCGCCTTTTCTGTTTTCCTGATCCGGGTTACCAATTCATCCATCCATCAGGAATAAAATGTCTCCATCATCACCTTCGGATATCACATATCATATACATTACTTTCAGGTACCATACCAGACAGGTCATTTTTTGTAACTGTTCAGGTACCTCCACCATTTCAGGATCTAGCGAACTCCATTATCCCTTAATTATCAGATAATTTTCAAAAATATGGCTGATTAACCGACAGATCAAAATATAATGAGAGATAATTAACATTTAAGAGGAAAAGTCTCTGAAGCGAGAGGAAATTCTTGAGTTATGTGCTAAGGATCCTGAAGCCATTTTTTGCAGTATCCAGAAACAGGATGAGATAATAGAGAGGCAGAACCAGACCATTGCCACTCTCACCGAAAGAATTGTCCAGTTAGAAACCCGCATCGCAGAACTTGAAGCACAACTGAATCAGCACAGCCGGAACAGCAACCGGCCACCCTCAATGGATGGATTCAGACGACCCAAGAGTCAGCGGAAGAAAGGGGAGAGGCCCCCAGGCGGGCAGAATGGGCATAAAGGTCACACTCTGGACTGGGTAGAGACCCCCGATCAGGTCAGGGTTCATACCGTCTCAGTATGCGAGGAATGTGGGACCTCCCTTGAACAGGTAGAGCCGTCCAAAGTGGAACGCAGGCAGGTCCATGATATCCCTCCCTTGCAAGTCCTTGTCACAGAACACCAGGCAGAACAGAAGACCTGTCCTCGCTGCGGACGACAGAACCGGCCAGCCTTTCCCCCTGAAGTCAAGTATCCCGTCCAATATGGCCAGAACATGAAAGCACTCATGGTCTACCTCTGCATCTACCAGCTGCTCCCGTATGATCGGCTCTGTGAGACATTCAGCGACTTGTTCGGAAGATCCATGAGCAAAGCGACGCTTGCAAGGGCAGTGTCAGAGTGTTCCCGGAACCTTGCAGGAGTTGACGAGAAGATACGAGACCTCCTGGCAGGTGCGCAGGTACTCAACGTGGACGAGACCGGGATGCGGGTGAACGGCATCCGGCAATGGCTCCATGTGGCAAGTACCGAGATCCTGACTGCATATGGCCACCATCGAAAACGAGGATCCCAGGCAATGGACGACCTGCAGATCCTGCCGCGGTTCCGTGGTATAATGATCCATGACTTCTGGGCACCGTATTTCCGGTATCAAAGCCGTCATGCACTCTGCAACGCGCATCTTCTCCGTGAACTGAAAGGGATCACTGAAAACTACCACCAGAAATGGAGTGACCAGATGTATGATCTTATCCTGGAGATCAAAGGAGCTGTGGATGAGATTCGCGAGCATGCATGGGCTCTCGACCCTCAGCAGGTCTTAGAGTTCGAGGAGAGATACCGCCATATTAGCGGATCTGGCATGCAGGAAAATCCTGTCCATGAGGTTTCTGGTACTGTTCTGAAACGTGGGCGCAAGAAGCAGTCAAAAGCGAGAAACCTCCTCGACCGTTGCCAGAAATATGAGCGGGAGATCCTCTCGTTCATGTATGATTTCTCGGTGCCGTTCTCCAATAACCTGGCTGAACGGGACATCAGGATGATGAAACTGCACCAGAAGATCTCTGGTACGTTCAGGAGTGCAGAGGGAGCTGACTGGTTCTGCAGGGTCAGAGGCTATATCTCAACGGTGAAGAAGAATGACATGCCTGTCTTCGCATCTCTGCTGAAGGTCTTCAAGGGAGATCCCTTCATCCCTTCTGTTGCTCACAGGTCAGGCTGAATAGTTACCATTTTTTTTATCTATCTCTCTCCTTTGAACGAAGAATACTTTTATATTGTTATTTGCTAACATATAGCAAGGATTTATTGCCGGATTGCTGATGGAGTAACGAAATGCTCAAGCTGGAGGGGGTAACCAAGAAATTCGGGGGTCTTGTTGCGGTCAACAATGTTGACCTCAGCGTCGGGGAAGGTGAGATCCTCGGGCTTGTCGGACCGAATGGTGCTGGGAAGACAACGCTCTTGAATATCATCTCCGGCATCTACCGGCCGGATACCGGATCCATACGGTATCAGGGGCAGGATATCTCGCGCCTCTCCATGAATGCCCTCTGCAAGAAAGGAATTGCCAAGACATTCCAGCACACCCATTCGTTTCCCGGCCTCACGGCACGTGAGAGCGTGATGATCGGTTCATTGTTCGGGAACGGGCACCGGGTCACCCGTGATGAAGCCAGCCGGGAGGCAGAACATCTGCTCGGGCGAGTCGGTTTCCCTGCAGAGCGTGTCGATCTGCTTCTCTCGAACCTGAATGTGATTGAGCTCCGGCGGACCCAGCTCGCACGGGCACTGGCCTCCCGTCCCCGTATCCTCCTCCTCGATGAACTGATGACCGGCCTCAATCCGCAGGAAGGGAGCGAGGCGGTGAGCCTGATAAAGAGCCTTCGGGATGATGGTATCACCATTGTGCTGATCGAGCATGTGATGCGGGTCATTCTTGGCGTCTCTGACCGGGTCGTGGTCCTTGACCATGGAGAGAAGATCGCTGACGCAACCCCTGACGAGATTGTACGGGACCAGCGGGTCATCGATTCGTA
>Ga0209254_10004338_pt1 | contig 13000 bp, 11 predicted proteins | sample FrelakmetDIP11DI_FD_187148 | JGI IMG/M metagenome (GOLD analysis project Ga0209254, IMG submission 187148) | Freshwater lake sediment microbial communities from the University of Notre Dame, USA, for methane emissions studies - DIP11 DI (SPAdes)... | ecosystem: Environmental > Aquatic >...
GCCTTCATCGCGCGGCCCGATGAACACGGCCCTGGGCGCGGCGAGAGTCACGCAAGTGTGACCGTCGATCTGTCGGCCACCAGCCTCACGGCGCTGGCCGACATGCTCGGCTGCGGCTGACAAGCCGCGCGCCGCTACGCGCCGACAGCCTCGAGCCGGATGCAGGCAGCCACGTGTTCGCGGCCCGGCGTCGGATTCGGCGTGCCGACATGTTCGAGCGGCGGCACCGCCTGGCGGCAGGCCTCGACAACGAACGGGCAGCGCGACGAGAAGGCGCAACCGGCGGGCGGCGACATCGGGCTCGGTGTCTCGCCCTCGAGCGGTGCGGCCTCGCGCCGCACACGCGGGTTGCCTGAGGGGATGGCCTGCATCAGCGTGCGGGTGTAGGGGTGGGCGGGGCGGTCGAAGATCTGCCGCACGGGGCCCATCTCGACGATGCAGCCGAGGTACATGATGGCCACCACGTCGCTGACGTGTTCCACCACCGACAGGTCGTGGCTGATGAACACATAGGCCAGGCCGCGCTCGCGCTGAAGTTGCACCATCAGGTTGAGCACCTGGCTTTGCACCGACACGTCGAGCGCCGACACCGGCTCGTCGGCGATCACCAGGCGCGGATTGAGCGACAACGCACGGGCCACGCCGATGCGCTGGCGCTGGCCGCCCGAGAACTCGCTGGGGTAGCGCTGCAGTGCGTCTGTGCCCAGCCCCACAGTGGCCAGCAACTCGCGCACGCGCTCGAGCTGCTCGGCTTTGCTGCCGATGCGGTGCACGATCAGCGGTTCGCGCACGATCTCGCCAACAGTCAGGCGCGGGTTGAGCGAAGAGTACGGATCCTGGAACACCATCTGCATCTCGCGCCGCAGCTTGAACAGCGCGTCGCCGCTGGCATGGGCCAGGTCATTGCCGTCGAACAACACCTGACCGCTGGTAGGTTCTTCCAGGCGCATCAGCGTGCGCCCGAGGGTGGACTTGCCGCAGCCCGACTCGCCCACCAGCCCCAGCGTCTGCCCAGCCTGCACGCTCAGGCTCACACCGGCCACCGCCCGCACCGTGCCCACCGTGCGGCTGAGGATGCCGCCGCGCACGGGGTAGCGCTTGTGCAGGTCACGCACTTCCAGCAGGGGAGCGGTCATGAGGTCGCCCCATTCAGCGGGAAGTGGCAGGCCACCCAGCCGTCGCCATCGGCCGCCAACATCGGGTCGACTTCGGCGCAGCGCCGCTGTGACTCGGCCGCCAGCGACTGCTGGTGCTGACAGCGAGCGGCAAAGCGGCAGCCGGGCGGTGGTTTCAGCAGCGACGGCACGGTGCCCTCGATGGTCGGCAGCAGCGCCTTGTACGCCGTGCCGCGGCGCGGGATGCTGCGCAGCAGGCCGTGGGTGTAGGGGTGCCTCGGGCGCTCGAACAGGTTCACCACCGGGCGGCGCTCCACCACCCGGCCGGCGTACATCACGACCACGGCGTCGCACATCTCGGCGATGACGCCCATGTCGTGGGTGATGAACAGCAGCGCGGTGCCGGCCTTGCGCTGCAACTCGCGCATCAGGTGCAGGATCTGCGCCTGCACCGTCACGTCCAGGGCGGTGGTGGGCTCGTCGGCGATCAGCAGGCGCGGCTCGCACAGCAGGGCCATGGCGATCATCACGCGCTGCTTCATGCCGCCAGACAACTCGTGCGGGTACACGGCCAGCCGCGCTGCAGGGTCGGGCATGCCCACGGTGCGCAGCATGGCAATCGAGCGCTCGGCCGCCGCGGCGCGGCCCAGGCCGAAACGCAGCGCCAGCACTTCGCCCATCTGGCGCTCGACGGTGAACACCGGGTTGAGCGAGGTCATCGGGTCTTGAAACACCATGGCGATCTCGCGCCCGCGCAGGGCGGCCAGGTCTTCACGCTTCATGGCCAGGATGTCGCGTCCGTCGAAGCGAATCTGGCCACCCAGCATCACGCCCGGCGGGCTGGGCACCAGGCGCAGGATGGACGCCGCCGTGACGCTCTTGCCGCAGCCCGACTCGCCGACCACGCCCACGGTCTGGCCGGCAGCGATGGAGAAGGACACACCGTCCACCGCTCGCACCCGGCCGGCCTCGCCGTCGAAGCCGACCTGCAGGTTGTCTATGGCCAGCAGCGGGTTGGCGTCAGCACTCATGGCGCTGCCTTAGGGGCGCGCACGCCCCAGGGGTCCTTGTCGATGTGCTCGTCCAGCGGCCAGGCCTTGTTGTTCTTCATGTCCTCGGCCAGTCGCGCGCGGCGCTGCGGGTCGATCCAGAACACCATCCAGTCGAACAACTGCTCGGTGCGTTTGGGCAGCCAATCGTCGGGCCAGCGGATGTAGTCCCAGTACGCGATGCGCGTGAAGGGACCGTTCCAGAACGGCAGGTAGAAGGCCTCGTCGCGCACGATCTGGTCGATGCGCTGCATGGCCTTCAGGCGCTTGTCTTCGTCGAGGTCTTCTTCGTAGATGGCGATCAGCGCGTCGACCTCGGGGCTGGCGAAGCCCCAGATGTTGTTGTTGTTCTTCTTTTGCTGAAACTCGGTGTGCAGGTACTGGCGCACGCCGGGGTAGAAGCCCGAGGTGCGGTTGGTCATGGTCATCTCGTACTTGCGCTCCAACCCGCGCTCGAAGGCGGTGCCGGGTTCCAGCAGGCGCAGCTTCATGTCCACCCCGGCACGGCGGAATTCCTGTTGCACGACAGTGAGGTGGCGCTCCAGCCCTTTGCTGCCGTAGATGAGGCTGAAGCTGGCCTTCTCGCCCTTGGCGTTGACGAGCACGTCGTCGGTGTCCGAGCGCGTGAAAAACAGGCCATGGACCACATTGCCCAGCCGGCCCCACCAAGTCTGCGCGCGAATCTCGGCCGGCCGCCTGTAGCCGGCCAGCGCCAGGTGTTCGCGCGCCTTGGCCGGGTCGAATTGGTAGGGCCAGGGCGAGGACAGCGCGTACTGCGTACCCTCGAAGAATGAGGTCTGTCGGACGAAGTCGCCAAACATCAGGTTGTTGTTGACGCGCTCGAAATTGAACAGGTACTGCATCGCCTTGCGGAAGTCCTTGTTCTTGAAGATCGGGGCATCCAGGTTCATGTGCAGGCCATAGATGCCCGTCGGGCGGCTGCCGAACACTCGCGCGCGCTTGAGCCAGCCGTTGCGCACGGCGGGGAAGGTGTATTCCTCGTTCCACTCGCGCGCAGAGCCCGCTTGCATCAGGTCCAGCTCACCGCGGCGCAGCCAATCCAGCCGCCGTTCGCTGGGAATCTGGCGCAAGACGATGCGGTCGAAATTGAACAGGCCCTGAAAGCGCTTCTTGCCGTCACCCCACCAGTTGGGCACGCGGCCGAAGGTGATGGACTGGCCGCGCACGGCTTCGGCGATGACGTAGGGTCCGGGTGCGATCTGAAATTGGTTATTGGTGCGCTTAACCCAGTCTGCGTCCAGCACCGTGGCGTGCGACGGCGTGGGCCACAGGCCGGCGTAGTCTTCGATCGGGCGCCAGCTGGCGCGCGTGCCGACGATGCGCAGGGTGTGATCATCGATGGCGTCCACCGATTCGAAGAAGCGCTTGGCGTAGCTGTTGTGGAAGGGCGAGACGATGTGCTCGGACTGCATCATTCGCCAGGTGAACACGTAGTCGTGTGCGGTGACGGGCTTGCCGTCGCTGAAGCGGGCGTCGCGGTCGAGCTTGAAGTACAGCGTGCGCTGGTCCGCGGCAATCGCCCAGTGCGTCGCCATCCACGGAATGAAGCGGTCGGTGCTGGGGTGGCGTATGACCAGCGGGAAATCCATCGTGAACTGGCGGTTCCAGCCGGCGAAGGCGTCGTTGGAATTCGGGCCGACGAGGCGGAAGGTCAGCGGGTAGGAGTCGATCGACGAGTTCAGCGTGCCGCCGCGCAAGGCCTTGGCCGAGCCTATGGGCGGGTCTTCTTCGTTGGTGATCCAGCGGATGTCGGCGGGCAGCGTCGCGCGCACAGCGGGCGTGTTGGCAGGGGCGCTGGCGGCCTGCGCTGTCGCGGCGGCCGGTGCGGCGGCGTGTGTCGGCACCAGCAGCAACGCAGCCAGGGCCCATCCACCCAGCAAGGCCTGTGCAAGGCGGGACATCGAACTATTCATAGCGCGCAAACTGCTTGGGGTCGAAGGCTTCACGCACCGACTCGCCGATGAAGACCACCAGCACCAGCGTGAGGGTCAGCGCGGTGAAGGGCGCCAGGATCAGCCACAGCTTGTCGCGGTTCTGCGTTTGCAGCGCCTGGTCGATGAGCTCGCCCCAGCTCGGTGTGGGCGCGGGCAGCCCGTAGCCCAGGAAGTCCAGCCCGGTCAGCGCAAAGATGGCGCCGACCACGGCGAAGGGCGTGAAGGTGACCAGCGGCGTCAGGCAGTTGGGCAGCAGATGGCGGAAGACGATGCGCAGGTGCGATGCGCCATAGCTGCGCGCCGCCAGGCAGTACTCACGCGTCTTCTCGCGGTACATCTCGGTGCGCATGAAGAAGGTGATGTTGATCCACTGGAACAGCGCCAGGATGCCCAGCAGCATCCAGAACGTGGGCTGGAACAGAGCCGCCAAGACGATGACGACATAGAGGCCCGGGATGGCGATCAGCACCTCGATGACACGCTGGCTGATCATGTCGAAGCGCCCTGCCAGGTAGCCCTGCAGGCTGCCGATGATGGTGCCGATGACCTGCGCTGACAGCGTCAGGAACAGCGCAAAGAAGATCGAGATGCGAAAGCCGTACAGCAGCCGCGAGGCCACATCGCGGCCCTGGGCGTCTGTCCCCAGGTAGTGGCGCTGGGCGGCGCTGGGCGCATGCGGCGGCGGCGAGCCCAGGTGCGCCAGCGACGGCATGGCGCCGCTGCGCGCCAGGCCGGCCACGGTGCCGGTGGGCGACTTGGCCGGGTCGGCGAGCAGCGCCGTGATGCTGCCGTTGTGGATGGCGTCGGCCAGTTCACGCAATCCTTCTCGGCGGGCCAGCCGCTCGGCGCGCTCGGCCTGGCCGCTGGTGAGGGCGCGCTGCATCTCGGGCAGGGTCTCGTTGGACGAGAAGTCGTTCTGGTACGGGTTCCAGGGAATCAGCGGCATCACCACATGGTTGCCGCGGTTGGGGTACTTCGCGTCCACCACCGCCAGTTTGGCGGCGTCGCTTCCGGCCGCAGCACGGTCGCGGGCGTGCATGAAACGCTCGACATTCCATTCACGCTGCAGCCGGAAGTACTCGGTCTCGATCTCGTTGCCGTCCCAGCCCGCTGGCGCTTCCTGGCCGAAGGTCTTCATCTCCAGGTATTGAAACGTCGGCAGGTAGAGCGTGCCGTTGTGCCACACGGCCAGCGCCCGGCTCTCGGCCAGCAGCGGCGCGATGACCGACAACGCCATCGCCACCAGCAAGATGATAAAGGACCACCAGCCGCGCTTGATGCGGCGAAAGCGCTGCAGGCGCCGCCGCGTGATGGGGTCGAGGCTGAACCAACGCGTGCCGCCGTCTTCACTGCCGGCGACGGCGGCGCTACTCAAAGCGCACCCGCGGGTCGACCAATGCCACGGCCAGATCAGACACCAGGTTGCCCAGCATCAGCAGCACGCTGGAGATGACCAGGAAGCCCAGGACCACGGGGAAGTCGCGGGTCTGGATGGCCTCGAAGGCCAGCAGGCCCACACCCTGGATGCTGAACACCCGCTCTATCAGGAAACTGCCGGTGAGGAAGATGCCGAGCAGCCCGCCCACGGTGGTGGCCATGGGAATCAGCGAGTTGCGCAGCGCGTGCACGAACACCGCACGCTGCCAGCTCAGGCCCTTGGCCAAGGCAGTCTTGACGTAGTCGGCGCTCATGTTCTCGAGCAGGCTGTTCTTCATCAGCATGGTGATCACCGCAAACGAGCCGGCCAGGTAGGCCACCAGGGGCAGCACGGAATGCCAGATCACATCCACCGCATAGGCCACCGGCCCCAGGGCCTCGGCGCCAGCGGACTGGAAGCCGCCCAACGGAAACAGCTCCCAGCGTACCGAAAACAGGTTGGACAGCACGGCGCCCAGCGCAAACCCGGGCACGGCATAGCCCACGAAGATCAGCACCGAGGTCGCGGTGTCTATGGATGTGCGGTGTCGTATCGCCTTCAGGATGCCCAGCGGAATGCAGATACCGTAGGTGAAGATGGCGGTGATGATCCCGTAGTAGATGGACACCGGCAGCCGCTCGGCGATGACCTTCGTCACCGGCTCGTTGTAGCGGAACGAGGTACCCAGATCGAGCCGCACGGTGTCGGCCAGCCACGTGGCGTAAGCGATATGCAGCGGCTTGTCGAAGCCGTAGTACTCGTTGAGCCTCTTGAGTTGTTCGTCCGGGATGTCCAGCTGCAGGCGTGCGTCGCCACCACTGCCACCGACATCGCCGCCGCCCTCAGCGCCCGACAGCGCCATGCGCATCTGGTCGATCTGACCGCCCGGTACGAACTGGCACAGCAGGAAGGTGGCGAAGGTGATGCCGATGAAGGTCGGGATCATCAGCAGCAGCCGGCGCACGACGTAGTCGCGCAGTGCTTGCCCGCGTGATTTCGCCTTCAAGACTCACCCTCCAGGCTCGCTGCCATGCCCACTCCTGCGGCGGCATTATGGGTGCGCGGTTTTGCCGCACACGCAGTGTTTGCCAGCATCGCGCGGTCGATCGCCTGCGATCAGGCCGCGACAGTCTGCCGCACGGCGCGTTCCCAGCCCGCCATCAGCTCGGCCGCGCGTTCGCGCGGCAGCGTCGGCAGGAAGCGGCGCTCGACCTGCCATTGCGCGGCCAGCTCATCCAGGTTCTTGTAGGTGCCGACCGCCAGCCCCGCGAGGTAGGCCGCGCCGAGCGCGGTTGTCTCGATGACTTTGGGCCGCACGACGGGAATGCCGAGCAGATCGGCCTGGAACTGCATCAGCAGGTTGTTGACGCAGGCGCCGCCATCGACGCGCAGTTCCGCCACGGCACGGCCACCGGCGGCGAGCGCATCGCGGCTCATCGCCGTAAGTAGAGCCGCGCTCTGGAACGCGATGCTCTCCAGCGCCGCGCGGGCGATGTGCGCTACCGTGGTTCCGCGCGACAGGCCGACGATGGCACCGCGGGCCTCGGGTTTCCAGTACGGCGCCCCCAGGCCGGCGAATGCCGGCACGAAGACCACACCGCCGGCGTCGGGCACGCTCTCGGCCAGGCCCTGAACCTCGCCCGAGCCCTTGATGGCATTCAGGCCGTCGCGCAGCCACTGGACCACCGCACCGCCAATGAACACGCTGCCTTCGAGCGCGTACTCGGGTGTGGCGGTGGGTTGCGCGGCTGCCGTGGTGATCAGGCCGTTGGCGCTCGTCTCGAAGCGCTCGCCGGTGTGCATCAGCAGGAAGCAGCCGGTGCCATAGGTGTTCTTCGCCAGCCCGGCCTTGAAGCAGGCCTGGCCGAACAGCGCGCTTTGCTGGTCGCCGGCCATGCCGGCAATCGGGATCGGCGCACCGAACAGGGCCGGGTCGGTTTCGCCGAACACATGACTCGACGGGAAGACCTGCGGCAGCAGGCTGTCGGGCACATGCAGGGCCTTGAGCAGCTCGTGGTCCCAGACGTTGTGGCGGATGTCGAACAGCATCGTGCGCGAGGCGTTGCTCACGTCGGTGGCGTGCACGTGGCCACCGGTCAGCTTCCACAGCAGCCAGCTGTCGATGGTGCCGAAGGCCAGTTCACCCTGCGCCGCGGCCACGTGCGCGCCGGGCACGTGGTCGAGCAGCCAGCGGACCTTGGTGCCGGAGAAGTACGGGTCGATGACCAGGCCGGTGCTGCGTTGCACCGATTCGGTCAGGCCCGCGGCGCGCAGCTGGATGCACAGCGGCTCGGTGCGGCGGTCTTGCCAGACGATGGCATTGGCCATCGGCTGGCCGGTGCGGCGGTTCCACAACACCGTGGTTTCGCGCTGGTTGGTGATGCCGATGGCGGCGATGTCGCTGGCATTGAGCTTGGCCTTGAACAGCGCTTCGAGCGCCACGGCCTGCTGCGACGCCCAGATCTCGTTGGCGTCATGCTCCACCCAGCCCGGCTGCGGAAAGATCTGCCGGAACTCGCGCTGGGCCATGGCCACGATGCGGCCGCTGGCATGGAAGACGATGGCGCGCGAACTGGAGGTGCCCTGGTCGAGGGCCAGCAGGTGTTCTTTGGTGGTCATGAGCGCTAGGGTTTAATGGGGGTCGGTGCTGTGCCGCATTGTGTCGCTGCCACGGGCCGACCGTACAGACGTACATTACGCGACCGAATCCCCCAACCCGCAGTGCTGTCATCGGCACCAGCCCCGGAGATGGCATGGAACTGAGGCTCGAACGCATCGAACAGAAAGTTGGTGCGCAGACCCACCTCTACGCGCTGGATCTGACGCTCGTGCCGCGTGCAGTGACGGTGTTGCTGGGCGCTACGCAGGCCGGCAAGACGACGTTGATGCGCGTGATGGCCGGGCTGGACAAGCCCAGCGCCGGCCGCGTTCTGGCCGATGGGCAGGACGTGACCGGCCGCCCGGTTCGCGAGCGCAACGTGGCCATGGTTTACCAGCAGTTCATCAACTACCCGTCGATGACGGTGGCCGACAACATCGCCTCGCCGCTCAAGCTGCGGCGCGAAGGCGGCATCGAAGCCCGGGTGCAGGCGCTGGCGGCCAAGTTGCACATCGAACCTTTCCTGCAGCGCCTGCCGGCCGAGTTGTCGGGCGGCCAGCAGCAGCGCGTGGCGCTGGCCCGCGCACTGGCCAAGAACGCGCCGCTGATGTTGCTCGACGAGCCGCTGGTGAACCTGGACTACAAGCTGCGCGAGGAGCTGCGCGAGGAGTTGACCCAGCTCTTCGCCAGCGGTGACTCGACGGTGGTGTATGCCACCACGGAGCCGACCGAGGCGCTGCTGCTCGGCGGCCACACCGCCGTGCTCGACGCCGGCAAGGTGCTGCAGTACGGCCCGACGTCCGAGGTCTTCCACCGACCCCGATCGATCCGGGTCGCGCGCGCGTTCAGCGACCCGCCGATGAACCTGATCGCCAGCACTGCCGCACCCGGCGGCGTTGCCTTGGCCGGCGGCCTGAGCCTTGCGTTGCCGCTGCCACCCGCAGCCACCGCCGTGCTGACCGTCGGCGTGCGCGCGGGTGCCCTGCGCGTGCGCGGGCGCGACGGCGATGTGGCGCTGCCCGGCACCGTCGAGCTGGCCGAGATCTCCGGCTCCGACACCTTCGTGCACGTCGACACCGCGGCCGGTGAACTGGTCGCGCAGTTGACCGGCGTGCACCAGTTCGCCCTCGGGGCCGCGATCACGCTGTACCTGAGCCCCGCCCACGCCTATGTCTTCGACGCGGCCGGCGACTTGCTGCTGGCGCCCGCGGGGAGGGCCTGAGATGGCGCACATCGAACTCGACCTGGCCCACGCCTACAAGGCCAACCCCCAGCGTGACGAGGACTACGCGCTGCTGCCGCTGAAGATGACGTTCGCCAATGGCGGCGCCTATGCGCTGCTCGGCCCTTCGGGCTGTGGCAAGACGACGATGCTCAACACCATCTCGGGCCTGGTCACGCCGTCGCAGGGCAGCGTGAAGTTCGACGGCAAGGACGTCACGCGCCTGACGCCGCAGCAGCGCAACATCGCCCAGGTGTTCCAGTTCCCGGTGATCTACGACACCATGACGGTGGCCGAGAACCTGGCCTTCCCGCTGAAGAATCGCGGCGTTGCGCCCGATCGCATCAAGCAACGTGTCGGCCAGGTCGCCGAGATGCTCGAGTTGAGCGCGCAACTCGACCAGCGTGCCGCCGGCCTGGCGGCTGACGCCAAGCAGAAGATCTCGCTCGGCCGCGGCCTGGTGCGCGAGGACGTGAGTGCAGTGCTGTTCGACGAGCCGCTGACGGTGATCGACCCGCACCTGAAGTGGCAATTGCGGCGCAAGTTGAAGCAGATTCACCATGAGCTGAAGCTGACGCTGGTGTATGTCACGCACGACCAGGTCGAGGCCCTGACCTTCGCCGAGCAGGTGGTGGTGATGACGCGCGGGCGGGCGGTGCAGATGGGCAGCGCGTCGGACTTGTTCGAGCGCCCGCAGCACACCTTCGTCGGTCATTTCATCGGCTCGCCCGGCATGAATTTCCTGCCGGCGCGCGGCGTGGTTGGTGGCATCGAGGTGGCCGGCCACCCGCTGGTCACGCCGCGGGCGGGCCTGCCCGAGCGCGAGGCCTTCACGCTCGGCGTGCGGCCCGAGTACGTGACGCTGGCCGCTGCCCACGACGCGGGCACCGTGCCCGCCACCGTGGTGCAGGTACAGGACATCGGCACCTACTGGTTGCTGGTCGCCGAGGTGGCCGAGGTGACCGGCAGCAAGGTGATCGTGCGCGCCCGGCTCAGCCAGGAGCAGGTGATCCCGAAGGTCGGCGAAACGGTGTGGCTGGCCATCGCCGGCGAGCACACCTGCTACTACAGCAACGAGGAGCTGATTGCATGAGCACGGTGAAGCCCGTCAATCAAAGGGCGTGGCTCTTGATCCTGCCTGTCGTGCTCTGCGTGGCCTTCTCGGCCATCCTGCCCTTGATGACGGTGGTCAACTATTCGGTGCAGGACATCATCAGCCCCGAGCGGCGCATCTTCGTCGGCACCGAGTGGTTCAAGTTGGTGATGCGCGACGACGACCTGCAAGGCGCGCTCGGGCGCCAGATCACGTTTTCGCTGGCCGTGCTGCTGGTCGAGATCCCGCTGGGCATCGCGCTGGCGCTGTCGATGCCGGCCAAGGGCTGGCGCTCGTCGGCCGTGCTGGTGCTGGTGGCCATCTCTTTGCTGATTCCGTGGAACGTGGTCGGCACCATCTGGCAGATCTACGGGCGCAGCGACATCGGCTTGCTGGGTGCCTCGTTGAAGGCGCTGGGCATCGAGTACAGCTACACCGGCAATGCCACGCACGCCTGGCTCACCGTGCTGCTGATGGATGTCTGGCACTGGACGCCCTTGGTGGCGCTGCTGTGCTTTGCCGGCCTGCGCGCGATCCCCGAGGCGTACTACCAGGCGGCCAGCATCGACGGCGCATCGAAGTTCGCCGTCTTCCGCTACATCCAGCTGCCCAAGTTGCGCGGCGTGCTGATGATTGCCGTGCTGCTGCGCTTCATGGACAGCTTCATGATCTACACCGAGCCTTTCGTGCTCACGGGCGGCGGCCCCGGCAACGCGACGACCTTCCTGTCGCAGTACCTGACCCAGAAGGCGGTCGGCCAGTTCGACCTCGGCCCGGCGGCGGCCTTCTCGCTGATCTACTTCCTGATCATCCTGCTGCTGTGCTTCATACTCTACAACTGGATGCAGCGCGTCGGCACGGCGGACAAGACGGAGGCCGGCCATGGATGAACGTCGCTTCAAGAAGCGCAGCATCTTCCTGGTCCTGTACCTGGTGTTCGCGATCCTGCCGGTCTACTGGATGGTCAACATGTCATTCAGGACCAACGAGGAGATCCTGTCGGCCTTCAGCCTTTGGCCGCGCGATTTCACGCTGGAGCATTACAAGACCATCTTCACCGACGTGAGCTGGTACTCGGGCTACATCAACTCGATGATCTACGTCGCCATCAACACGGTGATCTCACTGCTGGTGGCGCTGCCGGCTGCCTACGCCTTCTCGCGCTATTCATTCCTCGGCGACAAGCATGTCTTCTTCTGGCTGCTGACCAACCGCATGACACCGCCGGCGGTGTTCCTGCTGCCCTTCTTCCAGCTCTACACCACGCTCGGGTTGATGGACACGCACATCGCGGTGGCGATGGCGCACCTGCTGTTCAACGTGCCGCTGGCGGTGTGGATCCTCGAAGGCTTCATGAGCGGGGTGCCGCGCGAGATCGACGAAACGGCCTACATCGACGGCTACTCCTTCCCGCGTTTCTTCATCACCATCTTCATCCCGCTGATCAAGGCCGGCGTCGGCGTGGCGGCCTTCTTCTGCTTCATGTTCAGCTGGGTCGAGTTGCTGATGGCGCGCACCTTGACCAGCGTCAACGCCAAGCCGATCGTGGCTGTGATGACGCGCACCGTGTCGGCCTCGGGCATGGACTGGGGCGTCCTCGCCGCGGCCGGCGCGCTGACGATCGTACCGGGTGCGATCGTGATCTGGTTCGTGCGCCACTACATCGCCAAGGGTTTTGCGATGGGTCGCGTCTAGCAAGGAGCCGACAGATGTTCGCTTGGATGGCCTGGACGCTGCCGGTGGCGATGTTCTTCAGCTGCATCGCGCTGATGCTGGCGGGCATGACGCTGTGGGAAATCAAGTCGCCGACGGTGTTGCGCAAGGGCGTTCTGCCGATCGCCACGACGCGGGGCGACCGGCTCTTCATCGGTTTGCTTGCCGCCGCCTACTTGAACTTGATCTTTCTCGCGGTGAGCGAGAAGATGGTGGGTTGGTTCGGCTTGGCCAGCGAGCCATCGATCTGGATCAGCTTTGTGCTCTCGATGCTGTTGCTGGCCACGATCATGCGCAAGGGCTGAACGGCCGCCCTGGTTTCAAAACGGCAGCCGGCCACTCTTCCCGACCGGCCTGCCCAGCGATCAACGGGAAGTTCCTCAGGAGACCCTAAATGAAACGTTCACTCTCGATGTACACGCTGACCGCCGTTGGTGCCGCGGCATTGATGCTGTCGGCTTGCGGCAAGAAGGAAGAGCCCAAGGCGCCCGCGGCCGCGGCGGCGCCCGCCAGCGCGGCAGCGCCTGCTGCCACCGGCGCCGAGGCCACGGCGCAGAAGTGGGTCGACAGCGAGTTCCAGCCGTCCACCCTGTCCAAAGACCAGCAAATGGCCGAGATGAAGTGGTTCATCGCGGCGGCTGCCAAGCTCAAGGCCAAGGGCGTGAACGAGATCTCGGTGGTGTCCGAGACGATCACCACGCATGAGTACGAGAGCAAGACGATGGCCAAGGCCTTCAGCGAGATCACCGGCATCACGGTCAAGCACGACCTGATCCAGGAAGGCGACGTGGTCGAGAAGCTGCAGACCTCGATGCAGTCGGGCAAGTCGATCTACGA
>Ga0209254_10004339_pt1 | contig 13000 bp, 10 predicted proteins | sample FrelakmetDIP11DI_FD_187148 | JGI IMG/M metagenome (GOLD analysis project Ga0209254, IMG submission 187148) | Freshwater lake sediment microbial communities from the University of Notre Dame, USA, for methane emissions studies - DIP11 DI (SPAdes)... | ecosystem: Environmental > Aquatic >...
TACTACTTCTTCAAGGCGCTGCAGAGGCTGCGCGAGTCCTGGCCGCGCTGGATCCCGCTGGTGGGCATCGAGGGCGGCTACATGAACCTCGTGCCGGTGGACTACGTCGTGAACGCGATGGTGCACCTCGCGCACCAGCCGAAGCTCGACGGCCGCTGCTTCCACCTCACGGACCCGAAGACCCGCCGCGTCGGCGAGATCCTCAACGTCTTCGCGCGTGCCGCGCACGCCCCCGAGATGGCCTTCCGGATCGACCCGAAGATGTTCGCGATGGTGCCGGAGGGCGTGTCGAAGTCGGTCGAGCGCGCCAGGCCGCTGCAGAACGTCCTCACCCAGCTGCTGCGCGACCTGCAGATCCCGAAGTCGGTGCTGCAGTTCGTGAACTATCCGACGCGCTTCGACTCGAGCGACACGCAGAAGCTGCTCGAGAAGGCCAAGATCCGCGTGCCCGTGCTCGAGGACTACGCCTGGCGCCTCTGGGACTACTGGGAGCGGTACCTCGATCCCGACCTCTCGATCGACCGCAGCCTGCGCGGCGCGGTCAGGGGCAAGGTGGTGGTGATCACCGGCGGCTCGTCGGGCATCGGCGAGGCCGCTGCGCTGCGCATCGCGGAGGCCGGCGGCAAGGTCGTGGTCGTCGCGCGCGACGAGGACAAGCTTGCCGAGGTCCGCAGGAAGATCGCCGGCATGGGCGGCTTCGTGAAGACCTATTCGTGCGACATCACCGACTACGCCGCCAACGACAAGCTCGCCAGGGACATCCTGAAGGAGTTCGGCCACGTGGACGTGCTGGTGAACAACGCCGGCCGCTCGATCCGCCGCTCGCTGGCGCTGTCGTACGACCGCTTCCACGACTTCGAGCGCACCATGCAGCTGAACTACTTCGCCTGCGTGCGCCTGACCATGAACCTGCTGCCGTCCATGACGGCGCGCAAGGACGGCCAGGTGATCAACGTGTCCTCGATCGGCGTGCTGACCAACGCGCCGCGGTTCTCCGCCTACGTCGCCTCGAAGGCGGCGCTCGAGTCGTTCGCGCGCTGCGCGGCGTCGGAGTTCCACGACGAGGGCGTGCACTTCACCATCATCAACATGCCGCTGGTGCGCACGCCAATGATCGCGCCCACCAAGCTCTACGAGGAAATGCCGACCATCATCTCGCCCGACGAAGCGGCGGACATGATCGCCGACGCGATCATCCGCAAGCCGCAGCGCATCGCCACGCGGCTGGGCGTGATGGCCGAGATCATGCACCTCGTCATGCCGAAGTTGTCCGAGGTGGTGATGAACTCGGCCTACCGCATGTTCCCCGACTCGTCCGCCGCGCAGGGCAAGAAGGACGGCGAGGCGCAGCGTCCGCCGACCAAGGAGGCGATGATCTTCGCGTCGCTGATGCGAGGCATCCACTGGTAGGCGGGCGCGCCGCCGCGGGGCGGCCGTTTCTGCGCCAACCCGCGACAAATGCCTCTGTCGCCGGGCGCCCCGGCCATGCGAGCATCGCCGCCCCGGCCTGGTCGAGGCCGGGGTCGGCGCAGGGCTGCGCCGGCCGCAGTCCAGGGAAGGGGAGAACAGGGACATGGACGCATCGATCCTTGCGGTCGTGCTGCTGTTCGCGGCATGGGGTGCGGTCCGCACCGCGCGCCGGCGGGCGGCGCGTCGGGCAGCCGAAGCCGAGGAGCGGGCCCGGGCCCGCCGCCGCCGCGTGCCGGAGGTTTCGGCCAACCTCCGCGGCCAGGCCCGCGCGAACGATCTGTGGGACCAGCAGGCCGCAGCCGACGCGGATACCGGGCACGCGGCCACCGCCGCCGGATCACGGCCTGACGGCTAGCCGCGCGACAGGTGCGACAGCGCGGCCGCCGAGGCTTCCCGGTTGCGGCCGTCGAAGGGCTCGACGTCGAGGCGCTCGATCGTCGCCGGGTAGGGGTCCGCCGATCGGTTAGGATGCCGCCACGATGCGCGAGCAGACGCTGCGTTCCGTGCTGATGGTGAAGGCGGTCGAGGACGTCGACCATGCCGGCGCGATCATCCCGCCGGGCGATCGTGCGCAGGCGACGCGCGCCGCGCTGCGCGCGCTCGGGATCACGCCCGAGCGCGCCGGTGACGGCGCCGACGACGCCACGGTCGCGCGGGCGCTGGGCGATCGCGCGGAGCGTCTCGTGGGGCCGCTCGTCGAGCGCCACCCGGTCGTGGGCGAGGCGCTCGGCCGCACGCGGACGCCGACGTGGATCCTGCTCGCGCTGCTCGCGCTCGCGTTCGCGAGCGGCATCGGGCTGTCGGCGCTGGACGGCTCGCGTCGCATCAACATCCTGGCGTTTCCGTTCCTCGGCCTGGTCGCCTGGAACCTCGCCACCTACGCGGTGCTGGCCGCCGCGTGGATGCGCCGTCGCATGCGCGGCGCCGAGCGACCGGCCGTCCCGCGACGCCGCTGGGCGGACCTGGCGTTCATGCGCCGCATCGGGCCGCTTGTGAAGCGCACGGCACGCGTGCACGCGGTGCTCGGCCAGGCGATCGGGCGCTACGTCGCGAGCTGGATGGACGTGGGCGGCGCATTCATCGCGCAGCACGCGCGACGCTGGCTGCACCTCGCGGCGTCGGCCGTGGCGCTGGGGCTCATCGTGGGCCTGTACCTGCGGGGCACCGTGCTGCGCTACGAGGCGGGGTGGGAGAGCACGTTCCTCGGGCCGGCGCAGGTGAAGGCGATCCTGGGCGTGCTGTTCGGCCCGGTGGCGTCGTGGTCGGGCGTGCAGCTGCCGCAGACAACCGAGGCCGTGGCGGCCCTGCGCTGGACCGCGGGCGGCGGCGGCGGCGACGCAGCGCCGTGGATTCACCTCATCGCCCTGAGCCTCGCGCTGTACGTGCTCGTGCCGCGCCTGCTGCTCGCCGGGCTCGCGACCCTGTCGCTCGTGTACCAGGGGCGGGCGCGGGGGCTGCCGGAGCCCTTGAGTCACTATGCCGCCGGCGTCCTGCGTGGTGGCGGCCTGTTCCGCAGCGGCGGCGTCGCGAGCGTCACGCCCTATGCCTACGAGCCGTCGGACGCCGCGCTGGCCGGGCTCGAGCGCTGGCTCGGGTCCGTGACGCAGGGCGAGGTGCGCGTCGAGCGCCGCACGAGCCTGCGCTACGGCGAAGAGGACATGGCCGGCCCGGCGTTCGATTCCGGCGCGCACCGCGCGGCCGACCTGCACGTCGTGCTGATGAATCTCGCGGCGACACCCGAGGCCGAGAACCACGGCGTGGTGATCGCCGCCGCGCGCGACGCCGCCCGCCGTGCGCGGCCGCCCGCGGCCGTGCGCGTGGTCGTGGACGAGTCGCCCTACGCCGAACGGATGGCCGGCGATGCCTCGTTCGCGACCCGCCTCGAGGAGCGACGGCGGTTGTGGCGCGAGTTCGTCGCGGGCTATGGCCTCGAGGCGGAGCTCGGGGACATGCCTGGCTTCCGCGACGAGACGAAGTCGTCGCCGACACGCCGGTGACCGCGGAAACCCGGCATGTCCCCATTCTCGCTGAGCCTCATCTCGCATACCAATGTCGGCAAGACGACGCTGGCGCGGACGCTGCTGCGGCGCGACATCGGCGAGGTGCGCGACGGTGCGCACGTCACCGAGACGTCCGACGCCTACGTGCTGATCGCCACGCCGGAGGGCGATGAGCTGCGCCTGTGGGACACGCCCGGCTTCGGCGACAGCGCACGGCTGCTGAAGCGGCTGCGGCAGAGCGGCAACCCGCTCGGCTGGTTTCTGACGACGGTCTGGGACCGCTACGTGGACCGCCCGTTCTTCAGCAGCCAGCAGGCGATACGCAACGTGCGCGACGAGGCGGACGCGGTGCTCTACCTCGTCAACGCCAGCGAGGACCCGGCAGGTGCCGGCTACGTGGACGCCGAGATGCAGATCCTCGGCTGGATCGGCAAGCCGGTCATCGTCCTGCTGAACCAGCTCGGTCCGCCGCGGCCCGGCGCCGCCGAGGCCGCCGACGTGTCGCGCTGGGCACAGCACCTCGCCGGTTACCCGTGGGTGGGCGGCACCCTGGCCTTCGATGCCTTCGCCCGCTGCTGGGTGCAGGAGCACGTCCTGCTCGACCGCATCGGCGCGGTGCTGCCGGCCGAGCGGCAGTCGTCGTTCCTGCGACTGGCGGACGCGTGGAAAGCGCGCAACCGCACCGTCTTCGAGCAGTGCATGCAGGTGCTCGCGCGGCAGCTGGCGGCGACCGCGACGGATGCCGCGACCGTGCCGACGACGGGTCTGCGTGACGCGGCGCGCTCGTGGCTCGGCAGCCTGCTGCGACCCGGCGCGGAACGCCCGGACGCCGCCGCGGATGCTGCCATGGGCGAACTCGCCCGGCGGCTCGACGCCGAGGTCCGCCGCACCACGGACGAGCTGATCGAGCTGCACGGGCTGTCCGGCCGAGCCGCGGCCGAGGTCCTGCAGCGCATGGGCGCGGCCTACGCGGTGGACAAGGCCGCCGATCCCGGCAAGGCCAGCGTCGTCGGGGCGGCGGTGTCGGGCGCGCTTGGCGGGCTTGCGGCGGATCTGGCCGCGGGCGGCCTCACCTTCGGTGCAGGCGCACTGCTCGGCGGGCTGCTCGGCGCGGCCGGCGCGCGCGGGATCGCGAGCGCCTACAACCTCGCGCGCGGCAGCGACGCGAGTACGGTGCGGTGGTCGGGCGAATTCCTGGGCGGGCGCGTCACGGCCGCCGTGCTGCGCTACCTCGCGGTGGCGCACTTCGGCCGCGGCCGCGGCGACTTCGTCGCCGGCGAGTACCCCGCGCACTGGGGCCCACGGGTCGCGGCCGCCGTCGCGTCACGCGCGACGCTGCTCGAGGGCGTGTGGTCGGCCGCGGCGCGCGGCGACCCGGCGGCCGTGCTCGAGCCGCGCCTGCGTGCGCCGCTCGAAGCGATCGCCTCCGAGGTGCTCGGGCGCCTGTACCCGCCCGGCGGCTAGACGTGCTCGTCGGCCGCTTCCTCGATCAACCAGAGGACGACGGAGCTGAACAGCACGGCAGCGGCGAGTTCCATGATCGGATCCTCCTCGCGCGCGGAATGGGCGCGCCTTGGGTCGACCGGGATCTTCGGCGATTCGTCGCGGCGATTCGTTGACGGGAGTAACGATCCGGATGCGCGGAGCGCCTCGCGAGCGGGACTGCGACGTGTGCACGCTGCCCGAGCCGCGGGTGCGCCCCGGAGCGGACCGTCAGGGAATCACCACCGCGAGCGCCCGGGGCCGCAGGCTGAAGTCCGCCGGCGTCCGCTCGAGCACCTGTCCGTCCGCCTGCACCGTCACCGGCGGGTCGGTCTCGATGCGCACGCGGGCCGCGGTCAGGTGACGCACCGCGGCGTCCCCGAGGATGCGGCCGCCGTAGAGCTTCGCGAGCTTCGGCAGCGCCTGCAGCAGCGACAGCTCGCGCACCGCCAGCACGTCGAACAACCCGTCGTCCAGCCGGGCGTCGGGCGCCACGTGCATGCGATTGCCGCAGTACTGGCCGATGGCCACGAAGGCGAGCAGCAGCCGGCCCTCGATCGCCTGGCCGTCGGCCGCGATGCGGAACTGCGGCGAGCGATAGCTCGCGAGCCCGCTCAGGGCGAGGCGCAGGTAGGTGATCGCCGACGGCACGGGCCGCGGCACCCGCTCGGTGACGTACGAGTCGTAGCCGGCCCCGGCCACGTTGATGAACCAGCGGCGCGGCGTGCCGGTCGCCGCAGGGAAGTCGATCACGCCGACGTCGTGCAGCAGGGTCCGCCCGGCTGCGATCACCCGGGCGATGGCCCGCGGTTCGAGCGGCATGCCGAGCGAGCGCGCCCAGTCGTTGCCGGTACCGTGCGGCGCAAGGGCGAGCGTGACCTCGCGCGTGTCGTCGAGGCCCGCGTCCATGATGCCGTGGACCATCTCGTTCACCGAGCCGTCGCCGCCGACCGCGATCAGCCTTCGCCGGCCCTCCCGCAGCGCGCGTCGCGCGAGTTCTTCGCCGTCCCGGGCCCGGGCGGTGTGCACGACGTCGAAGGCGACGCCCGCATCGCCGAGCGCCGCCTCGATGGCGCGCCAGCCCTGCCCGCCGTCCTGGCGGCCGGCGGCCGGATTGACGATGACCCGCCAGCGGGAGGCGTCAGGGCACAAGGACGTCGAACCCTTCTTTGAGCGCCGCGTCGGCGAGCCGCTGGTCGAGGCAGACGAACTCGAGCGCGCCGGGATCGCCGCCGGCGATGGCGATGGCGGCTGCGAGCTGCAGGCTGTCGGCCGCGCGCAGCGGGTGCACCCGCAGCAGCCGTTGCGCCGTGCTGCGCAGTCCGTCGCTCGGGACGACCTCGTGCCAGGAGCGCCCGAGTGCGCGCAGGCGCTGCAGGGCGGTCGTGGCGTCCGCGAGGGTCATGGCGCCGTCGCGCTCGCGACGTGCGATCGCCGCGGCGACCTCGACCGGCGTCGCCCACCACACGGCCATGACCGGGTCGTTCTCCAGCATGTCGAGCAGCCGGTCGCTGGCCGGCTCGTGGACGACGAGCGGCACGATGACCGACGCGTCCCAGAACTTCACCGGCCTTCCTCGCGCTCCTCGAGCAGCGCCGCCAGCACGCTGCGCGACGCGCCGGGCGCCGGTTGTCGCAGCTGCTCCACGGGCACGGGCTGTGAGGGCGGCGTCAGGACGCCGGCACGGTGCAGGTGGCCGAGCCGGTCATCGCGGTCCTCCTCGGCGACGCGCTCGATCCGGGCGATCGGCTCGTTGCGATCCAGGATCAGTACCGTCTCGCCGCCCCGAACGAACTGCAGGTAGGCGCTCAGCTGGTTTTTCAGCTCCGAGATCGAGGCCTTTTTCATCTAGCTATGATAGCCAGATAGCGCTAGCCTTGGAAGTCGTCGGGCTCGACGGCTCAGCGCACCGGCGGCGTGCAGTGCTCGTCCACGAAGGCCTGCCGGGTCCGCAACTGGTCGCGTGGGGCGCCCGACCCGTGGCCGAGCATGTCGGCGAGCTGGTTGCGGGCCATGGCGCAGGCCGGGCTGTTCGCCTGCCGCAGCCGGCCCGCCATCTGCTCTTCCTGGCGGCGCCGCGCCGGGTCCTGGCTGCAGTTGCGGTCCGCGGTCTGCTTGAGCCGGCGGATCTCGCTGGCGCTGGTGGCCTCGGTCCCCCCCGTCTTGCGCTCCAGCGCCTCGAGCGCGATCACGCACTCCCGCGTCTGCAGCCGGCCGAGCAGCTCGGACCGGCCGGCGACCTGCGGTGGCGACGCCGGGCGCGACGATCCGGCGGCCGCGACCCGGTAACTGGCGGGGGCGCTCGCGCGCCGGCGCGTGCCGGGGAGTTCGATGCGCTCGGCCGTGACGCCGGTCGGGGGCTTCTCGCTCGACAGGTGGGTGACGCCTTCGTCGTCCACCCAGCGATACACGGCCGCCAGGGCGTCGGGGATCGCCGCCACGGCGAGCAGCACTGCCCAGGCGGCGAGCCAGGCGATACGCGATCCGGTGACCCGATGGCGGGAGCGGGTCATGACCAGGCCTGCACTCATGCTCGCCATCGTACCGGGTGCCGATCGCGGCGACGGCGACGCAGGTCAAGGTCTGCAGGATCGGGGCGCGGCCCTGCGGAACTGTCGCGACCTCGCTGACCCAGACGCCCGTCGTGCGCCGCAAGGCCGGCCCGCGCCGGTGGCGCGGGCTCTTGGCGGCCACTCGGATATGTGTGCTAAAAGAGGTCGTCGCGCACCGGGGACCCCTGCCGGATCAGGGGCTAGTACTTCTACGAGAAGAGCGATGGGACGCACCATTCTGGTCAAGGGGCCATGGGGAAAGGGTGACCCGCTGTTCCGGTCGATGAACGCGACCGAAACCCTCGGGCGCCCGTTCCAGTTCCGCGTCGAGATCCTCAGCACCGACATCGCCGTGCCGCTCGACGAGCTGCTTGGCCAGCCCATGCACGTGGAGATGCCGACCCGCGGCGCTACCCGCTACTTTCACGGCCACGTGGCCTCCGCCGCCCAGACCGGCTCCATCGGCGACTACGTCTGCTACCAGGTCGAGCTGGTGCCGTGGGTGTGGTTCCTGTCGCGCACCTCCGACAGCCGGATCTACCAGGACGTGTCGGTGCCGGACGTCATCCAGGCCGTGTTCCGCGACCACGGCTTCTCCGACTTCGAAAACGCGCTGAGCCGCAGCTACGCGAAGCAGGAGTATTGCGTCCAGTACCAGGAGACGGACCTCGACTTCGTCACGCGGCTGATGGAGCGCGAGGGCATCTATTACTACTTCCGGCACGAGTCGTCGCGGCACGTGCTGGTGCTGTCCGACGACGTCGGCGCGCACTCGACCGCGAGCGGTTACGAGAAGATTCCCTACTACGCGGCCTCGCAGAACATCGTGCCGGACCAGGACTGCATCCGCACCTGGGCCACCTCGCGCTCGGTGGTGACCGGCAAGTTCGCCGTGACCGACTTCGACTTCAAGAAGCCCCGGGCCTCGCTGCTCGCGAATGCGGCCATGGACCGGCGCCACGCCCAGGGCGGCCTCGAGGTGTTCGGCTACCCGGGGCGGCACCTCGCCAGGTCCGATGGCGAGCAGTACGCACGCAACCGCCTCGACGCCGCCCAGTCGCTGCACGAGCGGGCCCAGGGCGAGGCCAACGCGCGCGGCATCATGGCCGGCCGGCTGTTCGAGCTGCGCGGCTTCCCTCGCAAGGACCAGAACAAGGAATACCTGTGCGTCTCCGCGACGCACCACCTGATCGCCTCCGGCTACGAGAGCGGCGGCGACGTCACCGAGCAGTACACGTGCTCATTCGTAGCGCAGCAGAGCAAGCAGCGGTTCCGCCTGCCGGAGGAGACGCCCCTGAGCCGCGTGCGCGGTCCGCAGACCGCGACCGTGGTCGGCCCAAAGGGCGAGGAGATCTGGACCGACGAGTACGGCCGCATCAAGGTGCAGTTCCACTGGGACCGCCACGGAGCGGCGGACGAGTTCAGCTCGTGCTGGGTGCGCGTGGCGCAGGTCTGGGCCGGCAAGAACTGGGGCGTTATCGCGATCCCGCGGATGGGCCAGGAAGTGGTGGTGGACTTCCTGGAGGGCGACCCCGACCAGCCACTGGTGACAGGCCGCGTGTACAACGAGGACAACAGGCCGCCCTACGACCTGCCCGCCAACAAGACCCGGACCGGCATCAAGACCCGCAGCTCCAGGGGCGGCACGCCCGACAACTTCAACGAGATGCGGTTCGAGGACAAGAAAGGCGATGAGCAGATCTATATCCATGCGGAGAAGAATCAGGACAACGTCGTGGAGTACGACGAGACGACTGAGGTCGGGCACGACCGGACGGAGAGGGTCGGGAACAACGAGAGCATTACGATTGGGAACGATCGGACCGAGGGCGTTGGCGAGAACGAATCGATCACGATCGGCAAGAACCGGACGCAAAGCGTCGGTGAGAACGAGTCGATCGACATCGGCAGGGACCAGTCGCTGAGTGTCGGCAAGGGCCAATCCCTCAGGGTGGCTGAGAGCCGTGCCGCTGAGGTCGGAAAGGACGAGACACTGACTGTCGGAAAGAATCAGTCGCTCAACGTCGGCGAGAATCGTGCGACGTCCGTTGGCAGGGACGATGCGTTGCAGGTCGGCAGGAACCTGGTGATTCAAGCCGGGGATTCGATATCGCTCAAGACCGGATCGGCCACCATCACGATGAAGAAGGACGGGACGATACTGATCAAGGGCAAGGACATCACGCTTGAAGGCAGCGGAAAGATCAACGTCAAGGCTGGCGGAGACGTGACAATCAAGGGGAGCAAGATCAAGCAGAACTAGCGCGAATACTGGACCAGGTCTCCAGTTGACCGACCAAGGCGCGCGTTCTCCCGTGGTCCTGGCCGAAGGTCGCGGCGCAACGCTGCTCGACTACCGCGCCCAACTGCTCTACCCGGGCTTCCGGCAGTCTCTGAGACTCGCAGCGGTTGTATCCCGCGCGGTGAACGCCCTGCCCTGAGCGTCACTCGGCGCGACCGCCGCCGGTTCACGCGTACCGCTTGACGATCCTGGCCAGCCCCTCCGCCCCCGGGTGCAGCTTCTCGTAGGGCACCTGGTTCAGCGGCACGTCGGTCGTGCCCGCCATGTCGTGCATGTCCGGGCCGCTCGACGAGACGAAGATGAGCCCGGTGACGTGCTCGTCCTGGCGAAGCTTGGTGCGCAGGTACTCGAACGCCTTGCCACGGTGGGTCGGGTCGTAGTCCTTGTCGAGCTTGCGAAGCAGCATCCGGCTGCCGTCGTGCATCTGCACCGGCAGCACCTCGCCCTCGCCGTAGGACACGCTGATCTCCTGGCGCGGCGGGACGTAGTCGGCGTGCACGGCCTCGTGATAGTGCTCGCGCGCAAACGTGTAGCTCTTGGTCGAGCCCGCGTGGTCGTTGAACGTGACGCACGGCGAGATGATGTCGATCATCGCGAAGCCCTTGTGCATCAGCCCCGCCTGGATCAGCGGCACCAGCTGCTGCTTGTCGCCGGAGAAGCTGCGGGCGATGAACGTGCCGCCGAGCGACAGCGCGGCGAGGCACGGGTCCACGGGTGCCTGCTGGTTTTCCTCCCCCTTCTTCGACTTCGTGCCGATGTCGGCCGAGGCCGAGAACTGTCCCTTGGTGAGCCCGTACACGCCGTTGTTCTCGCACACGTACAGCATGTTCACGTTGCGGCGGATGGCGTGCGCGAACTGGCCGAAACCGATCGAGAGCGAGTCGCCGTCGCCCGAGACACCGATGTAGCACAGGCCCTTGTTGGCCGCATTGGCGCCTGTGGCGACCGACGGCATGCGCCCGTGGACGCCGTTGAAACCGTGCGATCCGCTCGCGAAGTAGGCGGTGGTCTTCGACGAGCAGCCGATGCCCGACAGTTTCACGAGCTGCTCGGGGCGCATCGACAGCCCCCAGATCGCCTCGATGATGGCCGCGGTGACCGAGTCGTGGCCGCAGCCCGCGCAGAGCGTGGACATCGCGCCCTCGTAGTCGCGGCGCGTGAGGCCGAGCTCATTCGTCGGCAGGTCGGGGTGGCGGACCTTCGGCTTGTTGATGAAGGACATGGTCGGTGCCTCAGCCCAGGGCCGAGCGGCGGGCATCGCCGAGCTCGGCGAGCACGGCCTCGACGATGCCCCGCGAGGTCATCGGCAGGCCGTTGTAGTGCAGGATGGAGTGCAGCTTCGATTTCGGAACGTCCGTCTCGAGCGTGAGCAGGGAGCGCAGCTGCGCGTCGCGGTTCTGCTCGACCACGAAGATCTTCTCGTGTTCCGCCATGAAGGCCTCGACCTCCTTGGTGAACGGAAACGCCTTGATGCGCATGTAGTCGATGGCGATGCCGCGCTTCGCCAGGATGTCGCGCGCCTCGTTGACGGCGCCACGGCTGCTGCCGATGGCGACGAGGCCGATGTCGCTCGTGCCGGTCGCCTCGATGACGGGCGGCGGCACCAGCGTCCTCGCACGCCTGAACTTGCGCGCGAGCCGGTCGAGGACCACCTGGTACTCCGTCGCGTCCTCGGTGTAGCCGCCGTACTGGTTGTGGCCCGAGCCGCGGGTGAAATACGCGCCCTTGGGCGAAACCCCGGGCAGCGTGCGGTAGGTGATTGCGTCGTCGTCCTTGTCGAGGTAGCGGTGGAACCTGGGCAGCGCCTCGATCTCTTCCTTCGAGAGCACCTTGCCGCGGTCTGGCCGGTAGGCGTCGTCCCACTTGAGGTCCGGGCACATCCAGTCGTTCATGCCGATGTCGAGGTCCGACATCACGAACACCGGTGTCTGCAGGCGGTCGGCGAGGTCGAACGCCTGCACCGCCATGTAGAAGCACTCTTCGGGATTCGAAGGGAAGAGCAGCACGTGCTTGGTGTCGCCGTGCGAGGCGTAGGCGCAGAGCATCAGGTCGCACTGCTGGGTGCGCGTGGGCATGCCGGTGGACGGACCGACGCGCTGCACGTCGAACAGCACGGCCGGGACCTCGGCGTAGTACGCAAGCCCGATGAACTCGCTCATGAGCGAGATTCCCGGGCCGCTCGTCGCGGTGAACGCGCGCGCGCCGTTCCAGTTCGCGCCGAGCACCATGCCGATCGCGGAGAGCTCGTCCTCGGCCTGGATCACGGCGTAGTTGTTGGCGCCGGTCCCGGGATCCACCCGCAGCTTCGAGCAGAAGCTCTTGAATGCGTCCATCAGCGACGTCGACGGCGTGATCGGATACCACGGCGCCACCGTGGCGCCGGCATACACGCAGCCGAGCGCAGCCGCGGTATTGCCGTCGATCATGATGTGCCCCCGGGTCCTGTCCATGCGCTCGACGCGCAGCGGCAGCGGGCAGGGCAGGCTCGCCTTCGCGTAGTCGTAGCCGAGCTGCACCGCCTTCATGTTGGCGTCCACCAGCGCGGGCTTCTTCGCGTAGCTCTCGGTGAGCAGCCCGCGGATCACCTCGAGGTCGATCTCGAGCAGCGCCGCGAGCACGCCCGCGTACATGATGTTCTTCATCAGGATGCGGTTGCGCACCCCCGTGAAGTTCTCGTTGCAGATGCGCGCCAGCGGCACGCCGAGGATCGCGACGTCCTCGCGCTTGAGCACCGTCGGCCGCGGCCAGGTGGAGTCGTAGATCAGGTAGCCGCCCTGGCTGACCTCGCGCACGTCCTTGTGGTAGGTCTCGGCGTTCATCGCCACCATCAGGTCGACGCGGCCCGAGCGGGCCACGTAGCCGTCCTTCGTCACCCGGATCTCGTACCAGGTGGGCAGGCCCTGTATGTTCGAGGGGAAGTAGTTCTTCCCCATCACGGGGATGCCCATCCGGAAGATGGCCTTCATCAGCAGCGTGTTGGCACTGGCGGAGCCCGTGCCGTTCACGTTGGCGAGCTTGATGACGAAGTCGTTTACGCGGTCTGGCGCTGTTGCGGGCTGGGCCATGTGTGGTCGGTCGCGTGGGGCAGGTGGATGGTGGACTTCTGCATGTCCCAGGCCGCCGTCGGGCAGCGCTCGGCGCAGAGTCCGCAGTGCACGCAGAGGTCCTCGTCCTTCACCATGACGCGGCCGGTC
>Ga0209254_10004340_pt1 | contig 12998 bp, 11 predicted proteins | sample FrelakmetDIP11DI_FD_187148 | JGI IMG/M metagenome (GOLD analysis project Ga0209254, IMG submission 187148) | Freshwater lake sediment microbial communities from the University of Notre Dame, USA, for methane emissions studies - DIP11 DI (SPAdes)... | ecosystem: Environmental > Aquatic >...
CCAGGATGTTTACGCCGCGGAGCATCCGCGACCGGGCGTCATCGCCAAAACGTACGTCTTTCGCTGCCATTGCAGTAGTTCTCCGGAATTCGTTGGGTTAGCTACGGCGACCGAGTTACTTCTCGATCACCGCCATCACGTCTTCTTCGCGCATGACCAGGTACTCCTGGCCATCGACCTTCACTTCGGTGCCGCTGTACTTGCCGAAGAGGATGTGGTCGCCGACCTTGACGTCGAGCGGACGCACCGTGCCGTTCTCGAGGATCTTGCCCTTGCCCACCGCCACGACCTTGCCGCGGATCGGCTTCTCGGCCGCCGTGTCGGGGATGACGATGCCGCCGGGCGACTTGGTCTCGGCGTCGAGGCGCTGGATGATCACGCGGTCGTGGAGCGGGCGAATCTTCAACTTGTCTGCCATTGCTGCAAACTCCGTCTGGTTTGTTCAGCCGATTTTGGGGGGATCGGGGTGGGTTGTTAGCACTCACCCCGTGCGGCTGCTAATGATAGGCGGCGATTCCCCGATTGCAAGCCCTGTACGGGACTTCCGTCGCAATTTCACCCGTAGCGGCACGAGCTGGGAAAGCCGACCGGAATCTTCTAACCGTATGAATACAATAGACTAAATTGTGATCCCGGGCACCTGCAGTGACGCCGGCGTGAACGTCTAGCCTGGCTCGCGGTCAATCTGCCGTCGCAGCGACGAAGTCCCCGAGGTGGTCGCACTGCCGGCCGCCGACGGGCATTATGCCCACTCCGCGTGGGCCCAGACCTCGGCCGAAAATCCTTGAAGACCATGACCCTCACTCTGCTGTCGTTCGTCCGCTGGCTCGCCCTCGGCGTTGGCCTGGCCGGCCTCGGCCTGCCCGCCCGGGCCGACAACGAATTCCTGCCAGCGACGGCGGCCTACAAGCCGCAAGTCTCGATGGCCAACGGGCAACTGCTGGTCCGCTACGAGGTCGCGCCGGGGTACTACCTGTATCGCGGCAAGCTCGGCTTCGAGTCGGCCACGCCGGGCGTCACCGTGGGCGCCCCGGAATTCCCGGTCGGCCTGGACCACGAGGACGAGTACTTCGGCCAGCAGGTCATCTACCGCGACACGTTCACGGTCGCGATGCCGGTCAGCTTCGATGGACCGCCGCGCGACTTCGATCTGAAACTGAAGCTGCAGGGCTGCGCCGACGCCGGGCTGTGTTACCCGCCGCTCACCTGGACGCGGACCGTGGCCGCGGCGGGCGCCGACCCGGGCTTCAGCCTCCGCAAACTGCTCGGCGGCGGTCCGAAAACGGAGGGCGGCTTCCTGCCGATGGACCAGGCGTTCGCATTCTCGGCGTCGAGCAGCAGCCCGGACCGGGTCACGCTGCGCTGGGAAGTCGCGGACGGCTATTACCTGTACCGGGACAAGCTGAAAGTTGCGGCGGTCGACGGTGCCGCCACGCTGGGCGCGCCGCAGTTGCCGGCCGGCAAGCTGCATGTCGATGAGTATTTCGGCGAACAGGAGGTCTACTACGGCGAACTAGTGGCGAACGTGCCGGTATCCGCACCGGCGGGCACCCGTCGGCTGGCCCTCGACGTGACCTACATGGGTTGCGCGGACGCCGGCCTGTGCTACCCGCCGACCACCAAGCGGATTGACGTCGAGCTGGGTGCCGCCCCGGCGACGGCCACGGCCGCCGACGCGGGCCCGCAGCCCATCGTGCAATCGGAACAGGACGCGCTCGCCGCCAGGATCCGCAACGGCAACCTGCTCGCCGTGCTGGCCACCTTCTTTGGCGCCGGCCTGCTGCTCGCTTTCACGCCGTGCGTGCTGCCGATGGTGCCGATCCTGTCGGGAATCATCGTCGGCGCGGGCCGCGATCGGCCGGTCTCGCGGGGCCGGGCGTTCTCGTTGTCGCTCGCCTACGTCATGGGCATGGCGCTCACCTATACCATCGCGGGCGCCGTGTTCGCCGCCGCCGGCCAGCAGGCGCAGGCGTTCTTCCAGAAGCCATGGATCATCGTGCTGTTCGCCGGCCTGTTCGTGCTGCTTGCGCTCGCGATGTTCGGGGCATTCACGCTGCAGGTGCCCGCGGCGCTGCAGGCGCGCCTCGCAGACGCGAGCAACAAGCAGCAGCAGGGCACGCTGCTCGGCACCGCGGTGATGGGCGCGCTGTCGTCGCTGATCGTCACCGCCTGCGTGGCGCCGCCGCTGGTCGCCGCACTCGCCGTCATCGGCCAGAGCGGCGACGTGTTCCGCGGCGCCGCCGCGCTGTTCGCGCTCAGCCTCGGCATGGGCGTGCCGCTGCTGATAGTCGGCGCGTCCGCCGGGCAACTGCTGCCGAAGGTCGGGCCGTGGATGGACGCGGTGAAGGCGGTGTTCGGCGTGATGCTGCTGGCGGTCGCGGTGTGGATGCTCGGCCGCATCCTGCCGGGCCCGGTCACGCTGGGGCTGTGGGCGTTGCTCGCCTTCATCTCCGGCTACTGCTTGTGGACCATGGGCAGCCGCGCAACGAGCGGCGCCACTGCGGTACGCCGCGGACTCGGCGCGCTGGCGATCGTCTACGGCGTGCTGCTGCTGGTCGGTGCGCTGGCCGGACGCAGCGATCCGCTGCAGCCGCTGGCCGGGATCGGTGGCGGCCGCGATCACGCCGCGACGGTGAAACATGCCGAATTCAAGCGGGTGAAGACGATCGCCGACCTCGAGCGCGAAGTTGCGGCCGCGAGCGCCGCGGGCCGGCCGGTGATGCTCGACTTCTATGCGGACTGGTGCGTGTCCTGCAAGGAGATGGAGCGCTACACCTTCACCGATGCCGCGGTGCAGGCAGAGCTGGCGCGCGCCACGCTGCTGCAGGCCGACGTCACCGCCAACGACGCCGAGGACCAGGCACTGCTGCAGCGCTTCGGCATCCTCGGGCCGCCGACCATCGTGTTCTTCGACGCCGCGGGTCGTGAGCGTGCCGAGTTCCGCGTCGTCGGCTTCAAGCAAGCGGACGAGTTCCGCCGCCACATCGCCCAGGCCTTCGGAGGCACGAGCACATGAAGACCTGGGCACTGGTTGCCGTTGCAGTGAGCGCGGTGGCGGCAGGCGCGGCGTTGTACCTGGCGCGGCAGCAGCAGGCGGCAGCACCTGCTGCGCCGACGGTCGCGCCACAGGCGACCGTGACGGACGCCCCGTCGCCCGTAAAAGCGCCGGTCGAGGTGCTGCCACAGTTTCAGCTGGCGGATCGGGACGGCCAGTTGCGCTCGCTCGCCGACTGGCCCGACAAGGCCCTGATCGTGAACTTCTGGGCGACCTGGTGCGCCCCGTGCCGCCGCGAGATCCCCCTGCTCAAGCAACTCGAGCGCGACCACGCCGCCGAGGGCTTCCAGGTGATCGGCATTGCAGTCGACTTCCGCGACAAGGTGCTGGCCTACGCCGACGAGATGCAGATCGACTACCCGCTGCTGATCGGCGAGCAGGAGGCGCTCGACGCCGCAGCGGCATTCGGCGTGGAGGCCGTCGGCCTGCCGTTCACCGTGTTCAGCGACCGGCAGGGACGCATCGTGGCCACCCACCTTGGGGAGTTGACCGCGGCCGAGGCCGATATCATCCTCGGAGCCGTCCGCAGGGTGGATGCCGGGCAGTTGCCCCCCGCCGCCGCCCGGGCGGAGGTCGAGACCGCCCTGGCCGCCCTGCCCCAGCCGGCCGGCGAGGACGATTGAGCCAGTCCGGCTGCGGTTCACGGCGAATTGTCGCCAAATTGCGGCTATTTGCGCTAAACTTGCGGCTAATTCCCGGCGCAGGACACCCGTCATGGCGCACATCCTGCTGTTGAACGGCCCGAACCTGAACCTGCTTGGACTGCGCGAGCCCGGCCTGTACGGCCACGTGACGCTCGAGCAGATCCACGAGCGCATGACGCAGCTCGCCGCCGAGGCTGGCCACCGCCTGACGGCGTACCAGAGCAACTCGGAGGCCGAGCTGATCGAGCGCATCCACCTTGCGCCGGCCGGGCACGTCGCCTTCATCATCTTCAACCCGGCCGGGCTCACCCACACCAGCGTGGCGCTGCGGGACGCGCTGCTGGCGGTGAAGATCCCGTTTGCCGAGGTGCACCTGAGCAACGTGCACGCGCGGGAGCCCTTCCGGCACCACTCCTATTTCTCCGACATCGCCGTGGGCACGATCACCGGCTTCGGCGCCGTCGGCTACGAACTCGCGTTGCGCGCAGCCTCCCAGCACCTCGCGGCGCTGGCGACGCCGCGCGCCTGACGCCCACGACTGGGGGTCGTCCATGGACATCCGCAAGGTCAAGAAGCTGATCGAGCTGCTCGAGGAATCGGGCGTCTCGGAGATCGAGATCAAGGAAGGCGAGGAGTCGGTGCGCATCAGCCGGCATCCGACCGGCGTGGTGCACACCTACGCCGCGCCAGCGCCTTATCCTGCACCGTTGGCCACGTCCGGCGGCGCCGCGGCGGGCGCGAACCCGGGTGGGGCGAGCGGCGGCGGTTCCGCCGCGCCCGCCGCGCCGGAGCACTCGCCGGACAGCGTCGTCACTGCGCCGATGGTGGGCACCTACTACGCCGCGCCAGCTCCCGGCGCCAAGCCGTTCGTCGAGATCGGCGCGGAGGTGAAGCCCGGCGACGTGCTGTGCATCATCGAGGCCATGAAGATGATGAACCAGATCGAGTCGGACAAGGCCGGTCGCGTGGTCTCGGTGCTGGCGAAGAACGGCGACCCGGTCGAGTTCGGCCAGACGCTGTTCATCATCGAATAGCGCCGGCACGCGGAGGCCGCACGCATGCTCGACAAGGTCGTCATCGCCAACCGCGGCGAGATCGCGTTGCGGATCCTGCGCGCCTGCCGCGAGCTCGGCATCAAGACGGTCGCGGTGCACTCCACGGCCGACCGCAACCTGAAACACGTGCTGCTGTCGGACGAATCGGTGTGCATCGGGCCGCCGGCGTCGCGCGACAGCTACCTGAACATGCCGGCGATCATCAGCGCCGCGGAACTGACCGACGCGGTCGCGATCCACCCGGGCTACGGCTTCCTGTCGGAGAACGCCGACTTTGCCGAGCGCGTCGAGAAGAGCGGCTTCACCTTCGTCGGGCCACGCGCCGAGACCATCCGCCTGATGGGCGACAAGGTGTCGGCGATCCGGGCGATGAAGAAGGCCGGCGTGCCCTGCGTGCCGGGCTCCGACGGCCCGCTTGGCTCGGAGCCCGACGAACTCATCCGGGTCGCGCGCGACATCGGCTTCCCGGTGATCATCAAGGCGTCCGGCGGCGGCGGCGGGCGCGGCATGCGCGTGGTGCACAGCGAGGCGACGCTGGTCCACTCGGTCAACGTGACGCGCGCCGAGGCGCTCGCGGCGTTCGGCAATGACGAAGTGTACCTGGAGAAGTTCCTCGAGAAGCCGCGCCACATCGAGTTCCAGGTGCTCGCCGACCACTACGGCAACGTCATCTGCCTCGGCGAGCGCGACTGCTCCATGCAGCGACGCCACCAGAAGGTGGTCGAAGAGGCGCCGGCGCCGGGCCTGACCGCGAAACAGCGCAAGGACATGAGCGAGCGCGTCGCGGCGGCCTGCGCGGACATCGGCTACCGCAGCGCCGGCACGCTCGAGTTCCTGTACGAGGACGACGAGTTCTTCTTCATCGAGATGAACACGCGCATCCAGGTCGAGCACCCGGTGACGGAGATCATCACCGGCATCGACCTGGTGAAGGCACAACTGCGCATCGCGGCGGGCGAGCGGCTGCCGTGGACCCAGGACGAGGTGCAGATCCGCGGCCACGCCATCGAGTGCCGCATCAACGCCGAGGACCCCAAGAAATTCACGCCGTCGCCGGGCCTGGTGAAGCTGTGGCATGCGCCGGGCGGCCCGGGCATCCGCGTCGACAGCCACCTGTACACCGGCTACAACGTGCCGCCCTACTACGACTCGCTGGTCGCCAAGGTGATCGCCTTCGGCGAGGACCGCGACACGGCGATCGCGCGCATGCGCAACGCGCTCACCGAGATCGTGGTCGAGGGCATCAAGACCAACGTGCCGCTGCACCAGGAGATCTTCCAGCACGGCGCATTCCGTGCGGGCGGCACGGACATCCATTACCTCGAGCGCCGGCTGGGGCTGAAGTAGCCGGTCGCGCGTTGCGAGTGGCTTGTGGAACCGCGTCCAGAGCGACGGCGGCGTGGCGGGCTTTCGGGTGTTCCCCCGGCTCGCGAAGAAATATGCTCGCCGGAAGAACACCCGAAACCCCGCTCGATGCCAAGCGCCTGAGCGAGTCGCCGGAGGGACCGGCAACTCGCACGGCGCACGCAACGCCCACCGGATCCGGCGTCGAGAGCGCACCTCATTCATATAGTGCCGCACGGCTGACGGTGGGTCCGGTGGGCGTTGCGTGCGCCGTGCGAGCCGGGAATGGCGGACAACCTCGCTGACAGGTGCGGCGCTGCGGTCGGCGTCCGCCATTGCCGGGTCGCTCAGGCGCGGCGGGTCGAGCGTTCGAACAGGGTTCGCTCAGGCGAGCATTTGAGCGAGCCGGTGCGAACCCTGTTCGAACGCCCCCAACCGCCGCATGATGCGCCACCCGAAAAAGCGCGACCGCCAGTCAACGTGCCGCACCTGCAACTCACCCTGGACATCGGCTCCCGCAATCCCGAGCCCTTCGAGGACGCACTGTTCGGACTGGGCGCGGTCTCGGTCACGCTCGAGGACGCGGCCGACGACCCGGTGCTCGAGCCCGCGCCGGGCGCGACGCCGCTGTGGCCCACGGTGCTCGTGAAGGCGCTGTTCGACGCCGACGCCGATCGCGACGTGATCGCGCGCACGCTGGCGACCGCTGTAGCGAACTCGCCACCACCTCGATTCGAGGCCGTGCCGGACCGGGCATGGGAGCGCGAGTGGCTGAAGGACTTCCGGCCCATGCGCTTCGGCCGCCGCCTGTGGGTCTGCCCGGACGACATGCCGGCGGACGGCCCGGACGCGATCCGCATCGAGCTCGATCCCGGCCTGGCGTTCGGTACCGGCACGCACCCGACAACGGCGCTGTGCCTCGAATGGCTGGACGGCGGTGACGTCGGGGGCAGGCAGGTGGTCGACTACGGCTGCGGCTCCGGCATCCTCGCGATAGCCGCGGCCAGGCTCGGCGCCGCCGCCGTGCACGCGATGGACATCGATCCCCAGGCACTGATCGCCTCGCACGACAACGCCGTGCGCAACCGCGTCCGGGAGCGCATCACCCTGGCCGCCGATCCCGGGCTCGAGGCGGGCGGCGCGGACGTGCTGCTGGCCAACATCCTGGCCGGACCGCTCATCGAACTGGCGCCGCGCTTCGCGCAGGCCCTGCGCCCGGGCGGCGCGCTCGCGCTGAGCGGACTGCTCGCCGACCAGGCCGGCGCCGTGACAGCCGCTTACCGGCCGTGGTTTGATATCGCCACCGCCGCGACGCGCGACGGCTGGGTGCTGCTCGCCGGCCGCCGCCGCACGGACTGACTACCAGAGAACGGGGCTCATGTACTCCCAGTGTCCTGACTGCCAGACGCGCTTCCGCGTAACGGCCGACGCCCTGCGCGCCGCCCGCGGCACCGTGCGTTGTGGACGCTGCGGCAGCGCTTTCGACGCCCTCGAGCGCCTCACCGATTTCATCCCGCCGTCGGCCCACGACGCGTCGTCCCCGCCGTTGCTCGTCGCGACGGACGTCGGCAGCGGCCTGCTGGCCGGACAGCAGACCGGCGCCACCGTCGAATACCATTTCTCGGCCGAAGACCTCGAACGGGTGTTCGTCGAGGCGAGCGAGTGGCACGAGGTCGATGAGCCGCCGCTGGCCGAGGGCGATGCGACCCCGCTGGACGCCGATGCCGCGCGCGAGCCGGTCGGCGTGGACGGGGAAGCGCCGATCGTCGTGGAACTCGGCAACGCCGGCTTCGAGGACATCACGCTCGAAGGTGAGCGCATCAGCATCGAGGCTCTGACGGACTCGCTGCCGGTGTTCGAGCCGCGGGCAGCGGACGCGGACCTCGACTCGACGGACGAACTGCAGATCCTGGTGGCCGTGCCGGACTCGGCCTACCCCGAGGAAGTCGAGGTCCCGCCGGTCGATACGGCTGCAGTCGATCTCGACGTCGGGGCGCCCGAGCCGGCGACCCCAGAGATCGAGCTGCCGCCGACGGTCGCCGAGCCGCTGCCTTTGTCTGCACAGCGTTGGCGCCGCCCGGTCGACGCAGCCCCGGCCGAACCCGCCGAACCCGCCGAAATCACGGCGCCGTGGCGCAGGCTGGCGTGGACACTCGCCGGCCTGTTGCTGGCACTCGCCCTGGCCGCGCAAGTCACCCATCACTTCCGCCAGGACCTCGTCCGCCACCCGCAGCTCGGCCCGCCGTTACGCGGGATGTACGAGCGTCTCGGGCTCGACCTGCTGCCGAACTGGGACCTCGCGGCGCTGGAGTTGCGCCAGTGGGGCAACGAGCCCGACGCTGCGACCAGCGGCCGGCTGGTGGTGCGCGCCAGCCTGACCAACCGCGCCACGTTCGCCCAGCCGCATCCGTTACTGCGGCTCGAACTCGAGGACCGCTTCGGCAACACGGTCGCTACCCGTGACTTCGAGCCGTCCGAATACTTGAAGAATGCCTCGCAGGCCACGCGCCTGATGTCGCCCGGGGCGAGCAGCGAGGCGGAGTTGCTGCTGGCCGACCCCGGCCGCGACGCCGTCGGCTACCGCCTCGACGTCTGCCTGCGCGAATCGGCCACGCTGCTGCGCTGCGCCGCCGGGCCCGGCTGACCGCTGCCGCCATGATCAGCATCGGCCCGTACCGGCTGGACGGACGCGCGTTCCTCGCGCCCATGGCCGGCGTCACCGACCTGCCCTTCCGGCGACTGTGCCGGCGCCTCGGCGCGGCGCTCACGGCGGGCGAGATGCTGTCGGCCGATGCCCGGCTCTGGGACACCACCCTGTCGCGCCGCCGGCGTGATCACTCGGGCGAGCCCGGGCCACGGGTGGTGCAGATCGCGGGCGGCGACCCGCAGATGATGGCCGACGCCGCGCGTCGCAATGTCGACGCGGGCGCCGAGATCATCGACATCAACATGGGCTGCCCGGCCAAGAAGGTCTGCAACAAGGAGGCCGGCTCTGCATTGCTGCGCGACCAAACCCTGGTGGCCGCGATCCTCGAGGCTACGGTGCGTGCCGTCGACGTGCCCGTGACGCTCAAGATCCGCACCGGGTGGGCTCCGGAGCGGCGCAACGGCGTGCACATCGCGCGCATCGCCGAGGGCGCCGGCATCCGGGCCCTCGCGGTGCACGGTCGCACTCGTGCCTGCCGCTTCGCAGGCCAGGTCGAGTACTCGACCATTGCCGAGATCAAGGCGGCCGTCTGCATCCCGGTGTTCGCCAACGGCGACATCGACTCGGCTGCCAAGGCCGTGCACGTGCTCGCGGCCACCGGGGCCGACGGGGTGATGATCGGGCGCGCCGCCCAGGGACGCCCGTGGATCTTCCGCGAGATCGAGGCGGCGCTGGCGGGACGGCCCGTGCCGCCGGAGCCGGACGCGGCCGAGGTGCGTGATATTATTTGCGCTCACCTGCGCGATTTGTACGACTTCTACGGCCCCGAGGCCGGCGTGAGAATCGCGCGCAAGCATATTGGCTGGTATTGCCGGGAGCGCCCGCAGGCGCAGGCCTTCCGTCAGTCCGTGATGCAGGTGGAATCGGCCGATGGCCAGCTCGAGCGGGTACGTGAGTTCTTCGACGCACCCGGCGCAGCCCCGCCTGCCGTTGCCGCTTGAGTCGCGGACCAGCACCGACAAGAGCAAGTGACAGAGGACGGGGGCTAATGGCCGCGCGCAAGAAGACACGAACCCGCCGCGAAGCGAAGCCCGCCGCGGCGCTTGGCGGACGCAGCGTACCGCTGCGCTCGCACACCGAGCAGGCGCTCGACAGCTATTTCACCAACCTGAACGGCCACGCGCCCGGCCGGCTGTACGACCTGGTGATGCGCGAGGTCGAGGAGCCGCTGTTCCGCTCGGCCCTCGACTACGCCGAGGGTAACCAGAGCCGCGCCGCCGACATCCTCGGCATCAACCGCGGCACGCTGCGCAAGAAGCTCAAGTACTACGGCATCTCGGCCTGAGCGGCTGCGGCATGGAGTCCCGACCGTGAGCATCACCATCCGCCGGGCGCTGCTCAGCGTCTCCAACAAGGAAGGGCTGCTCGACTTCGCGCGCGCACTGCGCAGTCGCGGGGTGACCATCCTCTCCACGGGCGGCACCGCGGCGCTGCTGCGCGAGGACGGCATCGAGGTGACGGACGTCGCGTCGGTGACCGGCTTCCCGGAGATCATGGACGGGCGCGTGAAGACGCTGCACCCGAAGATCCACGGCGGGCTGCTCGGCCGGCGCGGCACCGACGACGCGGTGATGGCGGCGCACGGCATCGAGCCGATCGACCTTGTCGCGGTCAACCTGTACCCGTTCGCGGCCACGGTGGCCAGGCCGGGCTGCACCATCGAGGACGCGATCGAGAACATCGACATCGGCGGGCCGGCGATGGTGCGCGCCTCGGCCAAGAACCACGACCGCGTGACCATCGTGGTCGACCCGCTCGACTACGGCACGGTGCTCGCCGAGATCGACCGCGAAAGCGGCAGCGTTTCCGCGCCAACGCGCCGGCGCCTCGCCACCAAGGCCTTCGCGCACACCGCGCAGTACGACGCCGCGGTGGCGTCCTACCTGGACCGCGCCACCCGCAACGGCTCGGGCAGCGAGTTCCCCGAGCTGCTCGCGCTGCAGTACCGCAAGCGGCTCGACCTGCGCTACGGCGAGAATCCGCACCAGCAGGCCGCCTTCTACGTCGCCACCGACAGCCAGGGCGCGTCGGTGGGCTCGGCCTCGCAGCTGCAGGGCAAGGAACTGTCGTACAACAACCTCGCCGACGCCGACACCGCGTTCGAGTGCGTGCGCCAATTCGAGGCACCCGCCTGCGTGATCGTCAAGCACGCGAATCCCTGTGGCGTCGCCGTAGCCGCCAGCCTGCGCGAAGCCTACGACGGCGCGTTCCGCACCGATCCCACCTCCGCGTTCGGCGGCATCGTCGCCTTCAATCGCCCGCTCGACGGCGCGACGGCGCATGCCATCGTCGAGCGGCAGTTCGTCGAGGTGATCGTGGCGCCGTCGGTGGACGCCGACGCGCGGGAGGCCTGCGCCAGGAAGGAGAACGTGCGGCTGCTGGTCACCGGCGGGCTCGCGCCGAGCAACTCGCGCTTCGAGATCCGCAGCCTGAACGGCGGCCTGCTGCTGCAGGGCCGCGACTTGGGGCTGGTCGCGCGCGACAAGCTCGAGGTCGTCACGAAGCGTGCGCCCTCCGCCGCCGAGCTCGACGACCTGATGTTCGCCTGGCAGGTGTGCAAGTACGTGAAGTCGAACGCCATCGTGTTCGCGAAGGACGGCATGACCATCGGCGTCGGCGCCGGCCAGATGAGCCGCGTCGTCTCGACGCGCATCGCCGCCATGAAGGCCCGCGACGAGGGCCTCGAGCCGCAGGGCTCGGTGATGGCCTCGGATGCATTCTTCCCGTTCCGCGACGGCCTCGACGCCGCCGCCGAGCACGGCATCAGCGCCGTGATCCAGCCGGGCGGTTCGAAGCGCGACGCCGAGGTGATCGCGGCCGCCGACGAGCACGGGCTGGCGATGGTGTTTACCGGGATGAGGCACTTCAGACACTAGGGGATGGGGGATAGGGGATGGGGGATAGTCAGAGGCCAATCAGCAGCGGCGGACATCGCTGCCGTCGCCTCCGACTATTTTCAGAATCCGCCGCCCGCGTCCCCACTGCCACCGCCGCCTTTCCGACTATCCCCCATCCCCTATCCCCTAACCCCTCCACATGAAGGTCCTGATCATCGGTTCCGGCGGCCGCGAGCACGCACTCGCGTGGAAGGTCGCGCAGTCGCCGCGCGTCACGGCGATCCATGTAGCGCCGGGCAACGCCGGCACGGCGCTCGAGCCGCGGGTGCGCAACGTCGACGTTGCCGCCGAGGACATTGACGGCCTCGTGCGTCACGCGCTGGCCGCGAAGATCGACCTGACCATCGTCGGCCCCGAGGGGCCGCTGGTGCTCGGCGTAGTTGATGCCTTCCAGGCGGCCGGCCTGCGCTGCTTCGGTCCGAGCCGCCTGGCAGCGCAGCTCGAAGGCTCGAAGGCGTTCACCAAAGATTTCCTCAAGCGCCACGGCATCCCCACGGCCGCCTACGGCACCTTCACGCGCGAGAGCTTCGATCCGGCATGGGTGCACGCACAGCAGGCGCCGCTCGTGGTGAAGGCCGATGGACTCGCCGCCGGCAAAGGTGTGGTGATCTGTGCCACGACCGAAGAAGCCGTCGAGACCACGCGCGCGATGTTCGAAGGTCGCTTCGGCAAGGCCGGCGACAAGGTGGTGATCGAGGAATTCCTCGACGGCGAGGAGGCGAGCTTCATCGCCATGGTGGATGGCGCGCACGTGCTGCCGCTCGCCACCTCGCAGGACCACAAGCGCCTGCATGACGGCGACGAGGGCCCGAACACGGGCGGCATGGGCGCCTACTCGCCCGCGCCGGTAGTCACGGCCGCGGTGCACGAGCGCGCGATGCACGAGGTGATGTGGCCAACAGTGAGGGCGCTCGCCGCCGAGGGCACGCCTTACCTGGGCTTCCTGTACGCGGGCCTGATGGTGGCCGCCGACGGCTCGCTCAAGGTGCTCGAATTCAACTGCCGCTTTGGCGACCCGGAGACGCAACCGATCCTCGCCCGCATGCGCTCCGACCTGACCGTGCTGTGCGACGCCGCGCTCGAGGGTCGGCTCGCAACCGTAGACGTCGACTGGGACCCGCGTGCGGCCGTGGGCGTGGTGCTCGCGGCGCATGGCTATCCCGACACGGTGCGCAAGGGCGACGTGATCCACGGCCTCGACGCAGCCGCGCAGCTTCCCGGCAAGGTGTTTCATGCCGGCACGGCACTGCGCGACGGCCAGGTGGTCACGAGCGGAGGGCGCGTGCTGTGTGCCGT
>Ga0209254_10004341_pt1 | contig 12997 bp, 10 predicted proteins | sample FrelakmetDIP11DI_FD_187148 | JGI IMG/M metagenome (GOLD analysis project Ga0209254, IMG submission 187148) | Freshwater lake sediment microbial communities from the University of Notre Dame, USA, for methane emissions studies - DIP11 DI (SPAdes)... | ecosystem: Environmental > Aquatic >...
GCGGCGACGCTCACTCCGGCGAAGCGCCCGGGGGATCACGCGCAGGCGATGATGGATCTGGGCGCGACGGTGTGCACGCCGCGGCGGCCGTCATGTCTCATGTGCCCGTTGCAGCAGGATTGTCATGCGCATGCGCGCGGGATTGCCGAGGCGCTGCCGAAGAAGGCGGCGAAGGCAGAGCGGCCGGTGCGGTATGGCACGGCGTTTCTGGTGTTGCGCGAAGATGGTGCGGTGCTCTTGAGGAAGCGCCCGGCATCGGGGTTACTCGGCGGCATGCTCGAAGTGCCATCGACGGACTGGGCGGACACGATGATGGCGGCCGACATGGCGATGGCCGGGGCGCCCGTGCGGGCCGATTGGTGGCCGATGCCCGGCGGTGTGGTTCACGTCTTCACGCATTTCCGACTGGAACTGCAGGTTCTGCGCGCGATCGTGGCACCGGAAACGCCGCTGACGTTCTGGGCCGAGCCCGACCGGTGCCTTTGGGTGCCGCGTCGTGATTTGCACAAGGCGGCGCTGCCGTCCGTCATGCGCAAGATCATCGCGCATGCATTGAAAGAGCAGTGATCAGCCGGGTGCGCGCGGCGACATTCGTTCCAGCGAAATGCGGATGAGGTCTGCCGTGCGCTCGACGCCCAGCTTTTCCTTGAGACGGGTGCAGGTGTTGGCGACCGTCTTGTAGGCGATGCCGAAGGTGATCGCGATTTCATTGAGGCTCTTGCCTTCGCCGAGAAGTCGGAGAATTTCCGTTTCGCGATTGCTGAGCGAACTCAATGGGTCGCCCTCGACGGGATTGAGAACCATGTCGCTGGCGAGGCGCTTGTCGATATAGCGACGGCCGGTAGAGGCCGCCTTCACGGCTTCGATGAGTTCATCGGCGCTGGCACTTTTGCCGACGAAGCCCAAGGCGCCGGAACGCAGAGCGCGATTGGCGTAGGCCGGATCGGCATGCATTGAAAACATCACGACTCGGGCCTCTTGATCGGCGCTGCGCAGACGGGTGAGAAGTTCGAGCCCGCTGCCGCCGCCCAGATTGATGTCGAGCACGACGACGGCCGGCTTCTCGCGCATGTAAGCGTCGAAGCCCTCTTCGGCAGTTCCCGCTTCGGCGACGACGCTGTCGGGCAGAAGCGAGAGGAGGCGGCGGACGCCTTGGCGAACGATATCGTGGTCGTCGATAATCAGAAGCTTCATTGTCAGTTCAGTCTCATTGCAGTGTTTGAGTGGAGGGTGCGACGGGCGCTGCACCGCCGCCGGAACCTTTGAGCGGGATCGAAACGCGGACCTCGACGCCTGTTCTGTCGAGGTTATCGACAATCGACAGATGACCGCCGAGCAGCTTCGTACGTTCTTGCATGCTGATGACGCCGAGGCTGCCAGAGTTGAGTGCGGCCGTGCGCGCGCCGCCGTCGTTGGTGACGATCGCTTCGATCGTTTCCCCGGTGGGCGAGCCGATGCGAATGGCAATGTGCTTGGGCTTTCCGTGCTTCAGTGCGTTCAAGACGGCCTCTCGGACGATCGCAAGGAGAGCGATGTCGATTTGCGGCTGCCAGGTTTTTCTGGGGGCGTCGAGGGTGAACTGGACACGCGGGTGCCGGGCTTTGAGGGGAGCCAGCATGTTTTCCAGCGCGTTGGTGAGACCGAGATCCAAAACGAGGCCGGGGCGCAACTGCCAGAGGATTGATCGGACTTGTTCCTTGACCTGCGAGACGGCGTCTTGGATCGAGAGTGCGCGTTCCGTGAACTTCGGCTCGCTCTTTTTTTCAGCGAGATCTCGGATCGTCGTCGCATCGACGTCGATGGAAAACAGGAGCGGGCCGACTTCATCGTGAAGGTCGCGGGCGAGGCTGGCGCGTTCCTCTTCCTGAACGGCTTCAAGCTGGGAGTCGAGCTTGCGGTTCTTTTCCTGCGTTTCGGCCAGTAAAGCAGACATGCGGTTGAAGCCTGTGGCGAGGCTTTGCAGTTCCAGGGGGCCGGACACGGGCAGTTGTTCACCGACCGCGCCTTTGCCCGTGCGTTCGAAGGCTTCAAGGAAGCGGGCGAAGGGGCTCAACGCGTAGCCGAGCAGCGCGGAGAGGATGGCAAGCGTAAGCAGGCAGAAGAGCAAGATGGTGGTCAAGTGGAGGCGGACGTCGCTCCAGACTTCTCCGGCTTCGTTGCGCGGATCGGCGGTGACCAGGATGTGCTGCTGGAGTTGGGTTCCCGATGGCCAGTCGACCCGTGCGGTCAGTTCACGAGGAGCCAGTGCGCGGTAGAACCAAGATGGCATTCCGCTCTGGACGGGGGCGGGTGTGGACGACTGGAGCGTCGTGCCGTCTGAACCTTTCAGTTCGACGCGGACGTGGCGGCTTGCGTCAAACGTGCGGACGAGGCGTCCGACCTGGCGCGATTCAGAAGGCGAGCCTTCGATGTCCTGCAGGGCCACGCGGATGGTCCGCTGAGCCGCTGACAGCGTGCTCTGCAATTCGACTTCGACCTTGTGCACCGCGTGCCAGTACGTCAGCACCGCGCTGACTGAGAGCGTGCTCATGAGAATGGCGGCAATGGCAAGGATGAGGCCGAGCCTCAAGGACACGCGCAAGGGATGGTCTCCGGAAAGTGTTACTTTGTTGCATTTTCCGGATGCGCCGCGCCACAGGGAAGTTTTCCCGATTTCTCAACTTTTCGTGGCTATTCGGCCGCCTCGACAAGGATTTCGCTGCGGGTCGCCGCCGATGGGGTCAGGCCCAAGCGTTCCTTGGCGGTTTCGCGCAGCGTATCGATGGAGGTGAGTTTTCCTTCGCGTTCGAAGTGCCAGAAGGTCCAGCCGTTGCAGGCGGACTTGCCCTGCGCGAAGGCGCCGACGCGATGGATCGAGCCCTGCATGCCGGGGAGTGCGACGGAGCCATCGGCCTTTACTTCGGCGCGGACGCGGCGGCGCTCGTCGAACAGCGGGCTGCCGGGTGGAAGCATGCCGAGTTCAATGATGGTGCCGAAGGGCACGCGCGGTTCGGCGCGTTTGGAGCGGACGGTTTCAAGCGCGCTTGTTTTCATGGTCTCGACCATGGCGATGCGCTCGCGGGCGGCGCGGGCATAGTCTTCGTCGCGTTCGATGCCGATCCAGCGGCGGCCGAAACGCTGCGCGACCGCGCCGGTGGTGCCGGTGCCGAAAAAGGGATCGAGCACGACATCGCCGACGTTGGTGGTGGCAAGCAGGATGCGGCCGAGCAGTGCTTCGGGCTTCTGCGTGGGATGGGCTTTGCGACCGCCGTCGTCCTTCAGGCGCTCGGGGCCGGCGCAGATCGGATAAAGCCAATCTGAGCGCATCTGGATATCGTCGTTGAGAGCCTTGAGGCTTTCATAGTTGAACGTGACGCGGGATTTCTGATCACGGCCAGCCCAGATGAGCGTTTCGTGCGCGTTGGTGAAACGCTTGCCGCGAAAATTCGGCATCGGGTTTACCTTGCGCCAGATGATGTCGTTCTGGATCCAGAAGCCCAGATCCTGCAGAGCGGCGCCGAGACGGAAGACATTGTGATAGGAGCCGATGACCCACATCGCGCCGTCGGGTTTCAGGATCCGGCGACATTCGCTGAGCCAGGCGCGGCAGAACTGATCGTAGGCGGCGAAGGAGGAGAACTTGTCCCAATCGTCATCGACGCCATCGACGCGCGTGTTGTTGGGGCGGAGGAGTTCGGAGGCGAGTTGCAGATTGTAGGGCGGGTCGGCAAAGACGAGGTCGACGCTTTCGGAAGGCAGCTTGCGCAGTTCCTGGATGCAATCGCCGACGAGGACGCGGTTGGTCTGGATGCCGGCTGGAACGCGACGCTTGGAACGCATGACTGGACCTACTCGTACAAAATGCTGACGCCACACACTGGCCCGTTCCCCATGCAGATGCGCAGGGTGGAGACGGACTACGGTAAACGAAATCTGACCAGGGAGGGTTAATTGAACGTTACCGCAGCGTTCCAAGACTCGTTGCGGTTTTTGTTGAAGGAAGGGCGAGCGCGCGTTGCGGAGGCAAGGCCGCGGGTCAAGCGACTGAGCGGACTCGCAAAAATAAAAATGGGGCCGCCGACGCCAGCGACCCCGCTTATGCGCGAATTTGCGTTTCGCGTGGCCTACTTTTTCTTTTCGACTTCTTCTTCGACGACAGCACCGGAGACGGGGTTGAAATACACTTCAACCTGATTGCCATCTTTGTTGTAGCCATAGATCTCGTAGCAGTTCCCCTCGACCTTGAAGACTTCCGCCTTGTAGCCGAGTTCGGTCGCCTTTGCCTTCATGGCCTCTTCCGAAAGCCACTTATCCTTCGGCTCCTTGGTGCATTCGGGGCTGGCCAGCGCGGGAGCGGCAGACAGCAGCGTGCCGGTGAGGAGCGCAAAAAGCGGCAGGGTCGATTTCATGTATGGATCCTTTCTTGGAAGGTTGCCCGGGTGAAACGCGCTTCACCTAATTGCGTTCAATGGCGCCTTCAAGACAGGGTTCAGTCGGTCCTATAGGTCAGCTGGGCAGGCGGCGGGTCGAGCGGGCCGCCATTGATCGGGCCGGATGAGGGCGCCGGCGCATCTGAAGATTTGGCGCGCTCGGATTCCTCATTCAGGACCATGAGAATCGGGGTCAGGCCGTCGACATCGACGACGCGGAAGACTTCGACGTCCCGGCGGGCTTCGGCGCTCCATCCGGCGATCGTCAGGGCGCGCTCGGCTTTGGAGAAGAGGCCGTGATTGCGCAGCGGATCGGCGGTCATGAATTCCTGATCTTTTTCGGAGAGTGCGACGTTGCCGCGGCTTTCGATTTCCTTGATCCAGTTCTTGCGGATCTCGGTCAAGTCGGTGTCGCTCGCCTGGCTTTCTTCTTCCTTCAAGACGTCAAGTTCAGTCTTGCGCTTCCAGATTTTCCAGCGGCGCTGCCACAGGCTCAACTTCTGCGGCCATCGCACGAGGTCGAGGTCGCTGAAGACGCCGGCGAGCTGATTGATGGCGAGTGCGCGCTGGGACTCAATCTGATCGTCGGCGTTGGCGCTGTAGAGGTTGGGGATCACGAAATACGACGCCTTGTTGTGGTGGATGAAATGGCGGCGTAGCCATTCGATACCTGCGCGGTCATCGGTGCGGGTCAGCACCGTGCGGATGGCTTCGCGGATCTGATGGATGACTTCGCCCGATGGACGCAGCGTTGCGGCGGGCGGCGGGTTGAGGATGGCCAGTGCGAGTAGGCCGAGATCGACGCCGATGGTTGCGAGTAAGGCTATGAGATCGCGGCCAGTGATCGGATCTCCCTCGGTGGTGTGGGAGAATGGGCGTTGGAAGCCTGAGCCCACGTAAGCGACGAGGCTCGATGAGTAGGCCCCGATGTTTTTCCAGAGGTTCTTGACTGCGTTGGCGACGCCGGCCGGGCCTTCGCTGAAGGCGGCCTCGCGCAATTTGATTTCGGCGGGCTGGTCGGCCTGATCGGCGGCCTGGTTGAGGCGCTCGGCCAGAGTTGGATCGAAGCAGGAGAAGCCGGGGCGCATGGGAGGGATGAGCACCGATTTGGCCAAGGCACGCATTTCAGCGGCGGTCGATTTGCCGAGTTCATTCGAGCGGGCCGCGATATTGCGCGCCTTGCCGCGGATATCGGAGGCCCTGGCTTCAAAGGCGCGCTGGCGCTCTTCGATTGTTCCACCTTCCAGTGTGGAAGCGGCGGCTCGCAACTCCTCGACATCGACGCGGACGGGTTCGAGCCAGGCGCGGGTCATGCCGTCGCGCAAGGTTGCGACACTGTCGCGAACGCTGACGCGGGCGTTGTAGAGCGGCCCGCGGCCAGCGCCTGAGGATTTGCCGCAACTGCCGCCGCTGGTTTCCTCGCGCGTCATCTGGCCGTCGGACCAAGTCACGACGTTGTCGAGCTGGGCTTTCACAGCGTCGAGACGGGCGGCAATGGCGGACGAGGCGTCGCGCGCATCTTCCTGCAGGCCGGCGAGACCGGTGCGGGTTGCTTCCTCGCCCGAGATAAGGCTCCACCAGAAGCCATAGCCGAAGCCGATCGACCATACGGCGAGGAAGGCATACATCACGAACATGACGAGGCGGTCGGTGAATTTGCGCTTGGCGCCGAACATTTCGCGCAGGGCGAGCCACATCAGGAACGTGAGCGCCACGACGACGCCTATGACGAGGACGTCGTTGGAGACGGACATGCCTTCGGTAGGGTGGGCGGTCGTTTGCGAGACGCCAACGATGAAATCGCGCATGCCGTGCCAGGTGGCGTAACCCGACAAGAGCAGAAGCATCAGCGAGGCGATGCCGATGAGCGTATTGCGGCCGAGCACGTAATAGAAGGCGCTTTTGATGGACGTGATTACGCCACCTTCGCCGCTGCCGATCGACGCCATGACAATCCCCCGGGTACGCACTTGACGCAGCCGAATTACAACACTTTCAGCACGTTGTCCGGGTCTACCCGGCCACAGTGGGTGTGATTCAGGGCGCAATGCCGGAACGGCGGCGCAAGAGCGCAACCGTGAGAGCCGTCAGAGCGAAGAATTGCAAGAGCGCGCCGGCGAGGTGAGAGAATTCCCATTGGGTTCGGAGTTGGTCCCAATTGTCCGGCTTCTGGGTCCAGTTGGCTGTGGCCGAATTGGCAGGAAAAGTCCAAATCCAGAAGACCACCTGGGCCGCGATGACGGAGGCGAGCGCCAACGCTGCGGCGTTGCGGACTGGCGGGTGGTGCCGGTGGATCGCGACGATGGCCGCCATGGCCCCGATCTCGACGAGCAGAACGAAAGCGAGGCGGTTCCAGCCGGAGTAAATCTGCTGGACGATGAAATACTCGTCGCGGGGAAGCGCGATTTTGTGTGGGAGTTCGAAGGCGTGGGCGAGTGCGGCGCCGAGCGCAAGCGATGTCGCCAGAATTGCGATAAGAAAGACGGTATCAGAGCGCGTCAGCATGACCGGCAACCGCCGGGAAATGCCGCGAGTTCCAAACTTCGCTCAGGCGGGTTCTTCGATGAGGCCAAGTGCGAGTTGGATCGGTCGGAAGGAGCGGCGGTGCAGTGGACAAACGCCGAGGCGGCCAAGGGCGTCTTTGTGCTCTGGGGTTCCGTACCCTTTATGGCGCGCAAAGCCGTAGCCGGGATATTCCCGTTCGAGCGCTATCATCAGCCGGTCTCGGGTGACTTTGGCGACGATCGATGCGGCGGCGATCGACAGGCACTTCGCATCGCCTTTGATGATCGTGCGGGTTTCGCACGCAAGACGCGGCGCACGGTTGCCGTCGACGATCGCGAGTTTGGGTTTAACGGTGAGGCCACGGGTGGCTTCGGACATGGCCCAGAGGGTGGCGTTGAGGATATTGTCGCGATCGATGCGGCCGACGTCGGCGATGCCGGTGGCGATGAATGCGCCGCTCTCGACGATGCGGCGGAAGACGATCTCGCGGCCATCCTCGTCGAGGGCTTTGCTGTCGTCGATGCCGGTCGGGATGTTGTCCGGGTCGAGGACGACCGCGGCAGCTACGACGGGTCCGGCCCAGGGGCCGCGTCCGGCTTCGTCGATGCCTGCAATCGGGTGGCGCCCAAGGGCCAACTCGGTGGCTTCCAGCTCGAAGGTCGGCTTGATCCGCGAATCATCGATTTTCATTTGAAAATCGTCGGGCGGACCCTCGATGGTGTCAAAGCAGCTGGCGACGATGTCCACAGTGGCGTCAGCCGCGGCTTCGAATGCCGCAGCGGTGTTCGCTGAGCCGTGGTGACAGGCGGGCCCTGAGCCTTTAAGCGGTGTGGCCATGCTGCACATCAACGACCTGACGTTTCACATCGAGGGAAAACGCATCTTCGATGCGGCGACCGCGGGCATACCCACGGGGCACAAGGTCGGCCTCGTCGGACGCAACGGGGCTGGCAAGTCGACCCTGCTGAAGCTCATTACAGGCGATCTCAATCCCGACGACGGCAGCATTACGATGACGCGGGGAGCGCGCATCGGCTATGTGGCGCAGGAGGCGCCAGGTGGAGACAAGAGCCTCATCGATTGGGTGCTCGATGCCGATACCGAGCGAGCGGCGCTGCTGGCCGAAGCCGAGACGGCGACGGATGCCAATCGCATCGCCGATATTCAGGTTCGTCTGACGGACATCGACGCCCATTCGGCGCCGGCCCGAGCGGCCACAATTCTGTCGGGCTTAGGCTTCGACCATGCGGGCCAGCAGCGGGCGTGCCGGGAATACTCCGGCGGATGGCGAATGCGCGTGGCGCTGGCCGCGGTTCTGTTCCTCGAGCCGGAGATCCTGCTGCTGGACGAGCCGACGAACTATCTCGATCTCGAAGGGACGCTGTGGCTTGAAAGCTATCTGAAGAGCTACCCGCACACGGTTCTGATCGTCAGCCACGACCGCGATCTTTTGAACTCGGTGCCGTGCGCGATCCTGCATCTGGAGCGCGGCAAGCTCACACTCTATTCGGGCGGGTACGATGATTTCGAGGAATCACGGCGGGAAAAGCAGCGGCTCGAACTCAAGCTGAAGAAGAAGCAGGACGAGGACCGGCGGCGCATCCAGGCATTCATCGACCGGTTCAAGGCGAAGGCGACGAAGGCCAAACAGGCGCAGAGCCGGGTGAAGGCGCTGGCCAAGATGCAGCCGATCGCGGCGCAGATGGAAGACCGCGTCGTGCCGTTCTTCCTGCCGAACCCGGAGAAGATGCTGGCGAGCCCGCTGCTCAGGATGGAGAACGCGTGCGCGGGATATGAACCGGGCAAGCCGATCCTGTCGGGGCTAAACCTGCGGCTCGATCAGGATGACCGGATTGCGCTGCTCGGGCAGAACGGAAATGGCAAGTCGACCTTCGCCAAGCTTTTGGCGGGGCGGCTGGCGCCGCTCGTCGGGCATGTGTATGGCGCGAACCGGGTGACGGTCGGATATTTCGCGCAGCATCAGCTCGACGATCTCAATCCGCAATCGACGCCCTACGACTACATGGTGAAACTGATGCCGGAGGCGACGGAGGCGCAGAAGCGCACCAAGCTCGGCACGTTCGGATTCAGCGCGGACAAGGCGGATACAAAATGCTCCCACCTTTCAGGCGGTGAAAAGGCGCGACTGCTGCTGGCGCTGACTGCTTTCCATGCGCCGCATCTCCTCATTCTCGATGAGCCGACGAACCATCTCGATATCGACAGCCGCGAGGCGCTGATCCATGCACTGGCGGAGTATGAGGGCGCGGTCATCTTGATCAGTCATGACCGGCATCTGGTGGAGGCAACGGCGGACCGGCTGTGGATCGTGAAGGGTGGCACCGTGTCGGTTTATGACGGCGACATGGAGAGCTATCGTGCCGAGCTCTTGTCGGAACGCGGCGCGGGCACGCGAGGGGCGTCGCAAGGCGGTGATGCGGGCGACGGGCGCAGCGATCGCAGTGCGCAGCGCCGCGCATCGGCGCAGAAGCGGCAACAGTTGGCTCCGCTGAAGAAGACGATGCAGGACGCGGAAAAGCGCGTCGAAAAGCTGACGGCTGAGTTGGCAAAGCTCGATGCATCGCTGGGAGATCCCGCGCTGTATGCTGATCCTCAGAAGGCGCAAAAAATCACGTTGGAGAGGGGCCAGACCGCGAAGGCGTTGATTGCCGCGGAAGAAAATTGGCTGACTGCGACCGCCGCGTTCGAAGAGGCGGAAAAAACGCAGGATGATGCCGTTGCGTGAGGCGCGCGGATGACTGTGTCACGTCCCGTAGACAACTTTGACCAAGCGCAAAATTATGACAGCGCGCCGTGATCGGTCAGCGCATTGAAAATGCCGCAGCTTGTCCGTCAACGCATGTGGAAGAGCGCGTGCCTTACACATTTTTTGATGGGTCAACAGCTGCGTGTTGAGGTATCACATCGCCGTGGTGAGCTGGCTGGTCCGGTCGTGCGGGGCGCACCGACTGTTCTGAATCGGAGAGCGCTCGGAACAGTTCGATCGGCCAGCTTCCACCGCACTCTCAAACACTGCGCTGACACCAATGAAAAGAGCGGCATCTTTTTCAAGATGCCGCCCTTTAAGAGTTCCTACTCGGCGTTGGCCGGCTCAGGCGTTACCCGTCTGCCCTTCGGTTTCGGGCAGCAGGCTGACCTCGAGGCGAACGCGATCGCAGGCAACCTTGGGGATTTTGCCGCGGCCCTTCGACTTCACGAGCACGACGATGCCGAGGTCGGAGAGGCGGGCGAGTGTGCGCGTCAGGCTGGCCTTCGGGCGGCCGGAGAGGCGGGAGAGTTCGGCCAAGGTCTTCGGCTCGGCCGTGCGGATCATCTTGAGCAGCTTGAGGTTGCGGTCCGAAAGGAGCCGCATCAGTTTTTCAGGCTTTTGGCGCTTCGGAGCGGCGCCGTGGGTCCCGTTGGTGCCATTCGTGCCGATATGAGCCGCGGCCACTGGGGCCTTGGCGGTCTCGGCGAACTCAAAGTGGAGCGTCTTTCCGTCGTCCATCTTGTCCATCGCGTCTGGCGGGCGCCGGTCCAAGCCGGCGGATCATTCCGGAAGTGCGGTCTCTTGCAGCGCCCATTTTGGTTTGCGTCTACATTGGAAACGGGAGGAGTGACCGCTAGGATCACCTGACGTCGGTCAATTTTTCTTATCGCAGGTTGGGCTGAGTTGACACGTGCGGTTGCCACGGCGCGGCCGCCACCTCAGCCAGAAATGCGTGAGAAATCAGCGACATTAAGGGTTGCGGCGCGGATTTCCGAGAGCAGTTTGAGCCGATTGGCGCGCAGGGCCTGATCAGCAACATTGACAGTGACCTTCTCGAAGAAGGCGTCGACTGGGGCCCGCAACTCGGCCAGCGCGTTCATGGCGCCGGTGAAGCTCTCGACGTTAATGGCGGCGGCGGTGTCGAACTTGGCCTTGGCGATGGCGGCTGCAAGCGCGCGTTCGGCGGGCTCGGCAAGGAGGTCGCCGTCGGGGTCGCCGGAGAAGGTGGTCTTATCCTTTTTTTCCTCGATGGCGAGGATATTGGAGGCGCGCTTGACGCCGGCGAGCAGGTTGGCGCCGTCGTCGGTTGCGAGGAACGCGCCCAGGGCTTCGACGCGCTTGACGATGAGGGCTAGATCATCCTGCCCGGGAAGCGCGAACACGGCGTCGATCAGATCGTGGCGCGCGCCTTTTTCCTTCAGGTGAACCTTGAGGCGATCGGCGAAGAAGGCGAGGAGGTCTTCGGCCTTAAAGTCCGACCCAAATTCCTGCCCCTTCTGGTTGCGAAAGAGTTGCACGCCACCTGTAAGGCGCTTGAGGATTGGCAGCCGCAGATCGTTTTCGAGAACGATGCGGATGATGCCGAGGGCGGCGCGGCGGAGTTGGTAGGGGTCGCCGGAGCCGGTGGGCTTTTCGCCGATGGCCCAGAAGCCGACGAGGGTGTCGAGTTTGTCAGCGAGTGCCACGGCGATGGCGACGCTCTCGCCGTCTTCTTCCTTCGGCACGACGTCAGTGGGGCCCTTGGGCTTGTAATGGAGTTCGATGGCGCGCGCGATTTCGGGCTTGGTGCCGGCCTTTTCCGCATAGTAGCGGCCCATCAAGCCCTGCAATTCCGGGAACTCGCCGACCATGCCGGAGACGAGATCGGCTTTGGCGAGCTGGGCGGCGCGGCGGGCGTCCTGCGGATCGGCATCGACGGCGCCAGCGATTTGCGCGGCCAGTTCAGCGATGCGTTCGACGCGATCTTTTTGCGTGCCAAGCTTCTCGTGGAAGGTGATGCCCGCGAGGTCGTTGGCCATTTCATCGAGCGGCTTCTTGAGATCCTGGTCCCAGAAGAACTTCGCATCAGATAGACGCGCGCGAATGACTTTCTCGTTGCCGGAGATGATCTGCGCGCCGCCGTCGGTGGCGGTGAGATTGGAGACGAGAATGAATTTATTGGCGAGCTTCTTCGATTTCGGGTCGCGCAGGGAGAAGCACTTCTGGTGCTGTTTCATGGAGGTCGTCAGCACTTCGCCTGGGACTTCGAGGAAGTCCTGATCGAAACCGCCCATGAGCACGACAGGCCATTCGGTGAGGCCGGCGTTTTCGGCGACGAGGGCTTCGTCTTCGACGAGTTGGAGCTTGGCGGCCTTGGCGGCGGCGTGGGCTGCTTCGCTGATGGTGGCCATGCGGGCGGCGGGGTCGAGCATCACCTTATGGGCAATGAGCTGGGCTTCGTAGTCAGCGAACGACTTGACCTTGAATGGGGCATTGCCATGAAAGCGGTGGCCGCGTGTGGAATGGCCTGCCGTGATGCCCGAGATCTCAAACGGGACGACTTTGCCGTCGAGCAGGCAGATGATTGAGTGCAGCGGGCGGATCCACTGGAAGGTGCCGGAGCCCCACCGCATGGATTTCGGCCAGGGGAATTTGGCCAGCACATTGGGGACGACCTCGGCCACGATCTCGGCGGCTTTACGGCCCGGCTTTTCGATGCGCGCGAGGTAGTAGTCGCCTTTCTTCTCATCGTTGACGATTTCGGCTTCGTCGATGGAGGCGAGGCCGGCGGCCTTTAGAAATCCGGCGAGGGCCTGTTCGGGGGCGCCGACGCGAGGACCTTTGCGCTCGTCGCAGATGGCGGGCGAGATGTGCGGTAGGCCTTCGATGACCAGGGCGAGGCGGCGCGGGGTGGAGTAGGCGCGGGCGCTGGAGAAGGTCAGCCCGGCCGCCGTCAGCCCGTCTCCGACGAGGCGTTTCAGGTCCTCGCTCGCGCGCACCTGCATGCGTGCGGGGATTTCCTCGGAGAAGTGTTCAATCAGCAGTTCGGACATGTGTTCTCAGCAGCTCTGGCGTGGGACCCCGTCTCATTAGGCGAGGACCACATACGCGGCAAGCTCTGGCTGTGTGGGGCAGGGCCTCAAGTTAAGGAGTGGGAGCGGCCGGGGTGGGTTCGGCAGCCTTTTCCGTCGTCGCTTGATTGACGACATCAAGGACCTGCTGGCCGATGTCGTCGAGGGCCCCCGTAGTGAAGAGATAGCCGATCCCGACGGCGAAGAGCACCACATAGAACAGGAACACGACGCCGTTGCGACGCAGAAAGAGTAATCCGAGC
>Ga0209254_10004342_pt1 | contig 12996 bp, 11 predicted proteins | sample FrelakmetDIP11DI_FD_187148 | JGI IMG/M metagenome (GOLD analysis project Ga0209254, IMG submission 187148) | Freshwater lake sediment microbial communities from the University of Notre Dame, USA, for methane emissions studies - DIP11 DI (SPAdes)... | ecosystem: Environmental > Aquatic >...
GATGGATGACCAGTGTGCCGAAGAACGTGGCGATGAACATTGCCAGAAGAGGGACTTGCCAGATACGCTGGCGAAGAAGAAGCGAGAAGCCCACTGCTATTAAATATCCAACTACATAAACCACAAACGGCACCGCGGAAACAAATCCTACCAGTAACCCCCCAATTATACCCCATTGCCAGGCGGTCCGGACACGCCGCTGGAGGGACCAGGCTACCACGGCTAACAAGACTAGATCTGTAGTGCCTTGCAATAGTGGGATCTGGCTAAGAATAGCCGTTTGCAAAACCAACAGGCTACCAAGAATAGGGAAAGCCAGTAAAGTAGCCATGGGCGGTCATGGAGCTCCGGGCGTCGGGACAAGCGGTCCAATGTCTACCGGCCGGAAATTGGTGATCAACAGCACAATCTCCAGCTTGGAGAAATCGACCACCGGCTGTACACTGGCTTGTTGGAATAGATCGGTCTCACGCCGGCGCAGACTGGTGATCTGCCCGATCAGGATATTACCCGGGAAGTTGCCACCCAGCCCAGAGGTCAATACCAGGTCTCCCACATTCACTGAAGCTGTTTGCGGGATCAGGTCGAGCGAAAGTTCACCGGTCAGGCTGCCAAGCAGGACTGCCTGAGCGCCGGAGGGTTCCAGACGGACATTGACTGACGAAGCGGGGTCGGTGATCAATTCCACCCGCGCTGCGCCGGCCGTCACTGCCGCGATCCGGCCTGCCAACCCTTGCGAGGTAACCACCGGCATACCGCTGCGCAGCCCGCTATCCGAACCGCGGTTGATGATCACATACTTCACAAATGGACTGGGATCGCGACCGATGATTGCCGCAGCAAGGTAGCGGTTTTCCGGATGCACCCGTGCAAACTCAACCAAGGCGGATAGGACGCGGGTCTCCACGATCTGCTGTTTCAGATCGATGATCTCGGACTGCAGCTTAGAGACTTCTGCCTCCAACTCCAGATTGCGTTGCCGCAGACGAGTCAGGTCCTGGGACGAGCTGAGGATATTCTGCAGGGTTAAAAAGCGTGTGGATAGCCAGGTCTGGGCACTCACAAAAGGCGCAATTACCAGGCGTGAAAGAGGAGTAAGATATCCACCCAGAGCCAGTGCAATCAAGCCTATCACAATTAAAGCCAGAACGGCTGTCTGCCAGGTGCGAGCAGAAGGAGCTCTCATTAGCTGTGTCGCGTACTACCGCGTTCCAGTCCAACCAGGAAGCGCTTATATGATTCGTAATGCTCCAGGATCATGCCAGCGCCGCGTGCAACACAACTCATCGGATCTTCAGCCACCCAACAGCGGATCCTTAGTTCTTCGATCAAACGCTTATCCAGTGATTGGAGTTGAGAACCTCCACCCGCCAGGCAAATGCCGGTTTCCATCAAATCTGCAATGATCTCCGGGGGGGCTTCATCCAATGCGTCCCGGATCGTGTCGATTATGGTTTGTAGTGAACCGGAAATCGCCTCGCGTATTTCTACAGAAGATATCTCTACCGCCTCCGGCAGACCAGAGACCAGGTTGCGGCCGCGCAAGAGCATGGTTTTTTCTTCCTGCAAATGGTAAGCCGATCCGATGGCGATTTTTGCCTGTTCGGCCATGCGCTCGCCAACCAGCAGGTTATATTTATTGCGGACATATTGCACAATGTCCTGGTCCATTTCATCGCCCGCCACGCGTAATGAGCGCGAAACAACCACCCCACCCATCGAGATGATCGCCACTTCCGAAGTGCCACCACCGATATCCACGATCATGCTGCCACGAATCTCGCTGACCGGCAATCCCGCCCCAAGAGCGGCAGCCACAGGTTCTTCAATCAGCCCTACCTCGCGAGCGCCAGCCGACATCGCCGCGTCGTACACCGCCCGTTTTTCGACCTCGGTGACCCCGGAAGGGATGCCAACAATCACACGTGGGCGCGGAACCGGAACGATGCTTTGTTCATGCGCCTTACCAATAAAGTATTCCAGCATTGCCTGAGTGATCTCGAATTCAGAAATGACCCCATCCCTCAAGGGGCGCACTGCGATCACATTCGCGGGCGTACGACCAACCATTTCCTTGGCTTCAGCACCGATAGCCAATGGTTGGCGAGTGCGTTTGTCTATCGCAACCCAGGAAGGTTCATTAATCGTTATGCCTTTCCCACGGACATTGACCAGGGTGTTTGCAGTGCCAAGGTCGATACCAATATCCAGTGAGAAAAAACCCAGTAGCCAATCTAGAGGTTTAAATGCCAATTCGATCCTCTAAAGCTTCAGGTTATTTTGCCGCGTTTGAATATAATACAAAAGGAAATCCCTTTATCCACGATCATTTATCGCGTCGGATTATACCATCGAACCCCACCGGCCTTAACAGTTTGAAATAAACGGCACAAACGCCATCTTTGAGCGATGATCGACCGCCAAAGTATCCAATTTCTAGAACATCATCGCATTTACTTTCGTGATGCTTTCCTTGGAGGGTCGTAAACGATCCTCCGGCAAACGATTAAGCGGAGTTTCTGTCAGGTTGTAGATATCCATCAAAGACGGCTGGTCGGGATTAATATAGATCAATCCAGTAAGCAGCCATTGCTTGGCATTGGCCTCTTCCAACAGGCGCATAGCGGCGGAACGATCGCAGGGATCGTACTCGCGCTCCAGCTTCTTGAAAATGACCTTTGATCCGTCGTGCATGGTTACTTCGGTGGCTTCGCCTTCCGCGTACTCCACCATGATCTCATCAGCCGGCGGTACAAAGGAAAGTTCGTGTAAAGCCACTTCGTGCTCTTTGCCCCAGGCGTAAGAGTGTGCAGTATCGTCTTGATTATTAAAGGTGACGCAAGGACTGATGATATCCAGTACGGCGATCCCGTTATGGCTCAAGGCAGCCTTGATCAGCTCTTTCACCTGTTTGGGGTCGCCGGCAAAAGAGCGCGCCACGAAGGTGGCGTTGCCTACCAGGGCTTCCCAGGCGATATCTACCGGCATATAGGGGTTGTTGCCCTGTCCTTTTAAAATCAGACCTTCTTCGGCTGTTGCTGAGAACTGACCTTTCGTCAAGCCATATACCCCATTATTCTCTACGATATACACCAGGCGCATATTACGCCGCAGCACGTGCTTGAATTGCCCCATACCGATACTGGCTGAGTCGCCGTCACCGCTGACGCCGATACCTCGCACAGTGTGGTCAGCGAACATAGCGCCGGTCGCCAGAGACGGCATTCGCCCGTGCAAACCATTAAAACCAAAAGAACGGTTCAGGAAGTAAAACGGGCTTTTGCTGGAACATCCGATACCGCTGAACTTGACGATGTTTTCCGGGATGATATCCAGCTCATAGCACGCTGTAATAATCTGGCTGGCAATAGAATTGTGACCGCATCCCTGGCAAAGCGTGGAGGGATTGCCGCGATAATCGGTCTTGCTCAATCCAACCAGGTTTACCTGGGTACGGGCACCTGAGATCTGATCCGTCATTTTATTTCTCCTCCATAGCCAGGATCGCATCGCTCACAAAGCGCGCGGTCATCGGCAGGCCATCGGTATAGGCAATTGACTTAAGCCTGGTCGCAACCTGTAAATACTCCAGGCTGAGAAGCTGGTGGAGCTGTCCATCGCGGTTCATTTCGACCACATAGCACCGCTCATGTTGGCGGATAAAATCTCCAACCTGGCTGCTAAATGGAATGGCTCTTACACGCAGAAAATCGATCTTAATGCCCTGCTCAGCCAGTAAGAAGCAGGCTTCCTGGAGAGCAGGCTCGGTCGAGCCAAAGGCGATCACACCAATGTTCGCTCCTTCTTGAGCTTCTATCACGGGTTCAGGTACATATTTGCGAGCCGTCTCGTACTTCTTCTTAAGCCGTTCCAACAGATCGTGCCAGTCTTGGTTGTCTTCAGAATAGCGGGCGTAATCATCATGACCGGTACCGCGGGCAAAATAAGCCGACCGGGGATGGCGGTTGCCTAAAACGGTGCGGTAGGGGATCGCATCACCATCCACATCTTTATAACGTCCCCACTCACCATTTAATCTATCCAGATCACCCTCCCAAAGAACTTTGCCACGATCCATCGGGACATCCGGATACTTGAACGGGCGGGTCATCCACTGGTTCATCCCGAAGTCCAGGTCGCTCAATACGAAAACCGGGGCTTGCATGCGCTCGGCGATATCGAAAGCCTTCCAACCGAACTCAAAACATTCATGCACCGAGCCAGGCAGCAGGATGATCTGCTGGGTATCGCCGTGTCCAATGAAGTTTACGAAAGTGAGATCGCCCTGGGACGTACGAGTCGGCAGACCGGTACTGGGGCCAACGCGCTGTACATCCCAGATCACGACCGGCACTTCGGCGAAATAGGCCAGACCCGCATATTCAGTCATCAGGCTCAAGCCTGGACCAGAGGTGGAGGTCATCGACCGCAGCCCAGCCCAGCCCGCCCCGATGGTCATGCCGATCGCAGCCAGCTCATCCTCGGCCTGGATGACTGCACAGGTGTTCTTATCTGGATCTTCCGGATCTTTCCGCAAAGTTGGCAGATATTCAATTAACGCTTCTGCCAGGCTGGTTGCTGGGGTGATTGGGTACCAGGCAGCGAGCTGGACTCCGCCATAAATTGCACCCAACGCTGCCGCAGTGTTCCCATCTGCCATGATGTATCCTTCGGTTGCCTCCATCGGCTCCACGCAGTAGGGGTCGGTCTTGTTCAGGTTCGCTTCAGCCCAATCATAAGCAGATCTCACAACACCAAAGTTCAGATCGACCGGTTTCGGTTTACCTTTGAAATGAAAATCCAGCGCCTGGCGGATTTGGTCAAGCTGGATGTCCAACATACGCGCCAGCACACCAACATAGACCATATTGGCGATATAATCGCGCAGATTAGTGGGTACATCGGTAGCTTTGACCACTTGCTTCACGGGCATCGGGTATATGACGATATCCTGGCGTGTGATTGGCAGCCTGATATCATCCGCATAAAAAAATACTCCGCCCGGTTTTACAGATGCCAAATCGTGCACAAAAGAGGCCGGGTTCATGGCAACCACAATCTCCTGGTCGTCCCGGCGGGCTAAGAATCCTGCTTTGCTGACCCGGATGGTATACCAGGTGGGCATACCCTGGATATTGGATGGAAACACGTTCTTTCCGGACACCGGGATACCCATTTTAAACAGGGCGCGTAATATCGTCAGGTTGGAGGTCTGGCTGCCAGAGCCATTGACTGTGCCAACAGTGATCGAAAAATCATTGACTATAGTTTGGGCTCTGGCGCTCGTACCGGGTTGTTCGTAGGGTTGGGTTGTGGACATAACTGCTCCTTTGAGGTTTCAAATCCAATGATCACAATTGCAGGTCGAGCAACGCGGGCAGCTCGCGCAGCGCGATAGCCAGGCGCGTCCCATGCCAGGTGATCAGGCTTCCATCAACCAATAAAATACTTCCATTGTGCGCTGCGGGCGTACCGCCAAGCAAAGCCTGCAACAATGTCCGATGGGCTTCATCAAATTGAAACGGTTCGTCTGGCAAAAGGATGAGATCGATCTGCTCACCATGCAGCTCTTCCAGTCCAATCCGAGGATAGCGTGTATCGGCGCCATCCACCGTTTCCACAGGCGCCATTCCTAAATCAGCCTCCAACGGGTGACGCCGTTTGCGGTTGGCAAAAACATTCTGCAGACCGAATAACCCTAACAGGTCATGGCAATAAGTAAAACGGTTGAATGTCATCCACCACTGCTGGCCAATGCCAGTCTGGTCATACCAGACCGGACAGAAATAGCGCACCGGCCGGCGTTCAGCTACCGCGGAGATCGTCCAGTCCAGTGTAACCTCCAGCGTCTGGAGCTTAACTTGCGCTGTCTGGCTTTTAAACAGCCTGGACAACGTCCAGAGGATATCCATTGATTCGCGCACCGTGCTGGGATAGGTCACCCAGACCGCCAGACCAGCCGCATCCAACTCTGCAACCGAGGCACGGGTGTTCTCCTCCCAATCGGCCAGGACCAGGTCTGGTTTCAAAGCCAGGATTTCCGGAATGCGTGGGGTCTTCGGACCGCCTATGTGAAATACTGCCTCTACCAAACCTTTCGGGTTGGTACAATAATCGGTGATCCCGACCAGGCTGTCTCCAAAACCCAGGTCAAACATGCTTTCAGTCAGCGATGGCACAAGCGACACCACCCGTTTAGGTGGGTGGGTGAAATGGAGCGCTTCTCGATGGCCATTCCCTCCAGATTGCCTGTCCGACGGGTCCATGCCTGGCTCCTATCCCAAATAACTACGCGTGCAAGCCTCCAGCAGCGCGACTGCCTGGGGCATGACCTGTTCATCAAAATCAAAGCGTGGATGGTGGTGGTCAGCATCCAGCCCTCGCCCACCATTCGCCGAACCAATGAAGATGAAGCAGCCCGGGATCTGCTGCAGGATGTAAGCCATGTCTTCCGATCCCATCGTGCGCTCATCGTTGCTGATCTGGTGTTCGGGCAGCAGACGCCTGGCAATCTCTTGTACCCGTTGTGTGACCTGCGTGTCGTTGACTACCGCCGGCGAGACGGGCGTCAACTCGGTCTGCGCCTCGCATTCGAAAGCCGCGGCGACACCTTTTACAATCTGCTCAAAGCGTGCCAGGACTCTCTGGCGGACAGCTGGGTCAAATGTGCGGATGGTGCCCTGCATTTCAACGTGTGAAGGGATCACGTTGAACACCTCTCCGGCATGGAAAGTGGTTACACTGACGACCGCGGTCTGGAGCGGCGCGACATTGCGAGAGACAATACTCTGCAAACTGGTCACCAGCTGCGCGGCCGCCAGCACCGGATCGATCGCCAGGTGGGGCGCGGCGGCATGCCCACCCTTGCCGGTCAGGCGCACTTTGAAGGTCTCCGCGGCTGACAGCACCGGACCAGGCGTGAGGCCAATCCAACCGAGCGGTCGCTCATTCCATACATGCAGCCCGAATGCAACCTGCGGAGCCGGATTTTCCAGCACACCTTCCGCCACCATCCGCTTCGCTCCGCCAAGACCTTCTTCGGCAGGTTGGAAGACCAGCTTGACTGTACCGCTCCACTCCGCCCGGCTGGAATGCAACAGGCGCGCAACGGTCAAACCGATGGCAGTATGCCCATCATGCCCACAGGCATGCATCACACCCGGGTTTTGCGAGGCGTATTCAGCGCCGGTTTGTTCTTGAATCGGCAGAGCGTCCATATCGAAACGCAACAAAACCACCGGACCCGGTTGTTTGCCTTCGATCAATGCCACGACGCCGGTCTCGGCTATACCAGTGCGTATCTCCAGACCCAGGGCAGACAGCTCGCGAGCCACAATCCCGGCGGTCCGCCGCTCCTGAAAACCCAGCTCCGGAAAGCGGTGGAAATCGCGACGCAACCCCTGGGTGTAACTGAATAAGTTCTGGGCTTCGATTAATGAGTGTCCCATCTATTCCACTTCGCTGATGTTTATAATGAAACCTGGTCAGCCCAGGATAATTCGCCGGAAGACCTCTTCGTAGCGCGGATTTTCCGGGGTGCTGTCGGGGGTGCGGCGGTCGCGCATCCTTTGCTTAAAAGCTTCCAATTCGCCGATCTGGCTGCGATGCTCGAATAACGCCCTGAGCTTGGTCTCCCATAATTCGGTCACATCCACTCGCACATTTGGCTCGAGCGTTCCGGCAATCCAGACTTCCTTTGGCGTATGGGGTTGCAGGCTTTCCTCTCTCAACAGCTCGGGGAAAAAGAGTGGATTCCCGGCGGCCGGGAAAACCGCGTCCAGAACAACCTGACCTGCCGCCCGGTGATCCGGGTGGTTGATCCGGTTATCACCTACATACAACGTCTTCGGATCGCAAGTGACCAGGATGTCCGGTCGTTCCAGGCGGATGATGCGGGTGATCTCCTTGCGTAACGCCAGGTCCGGGACCAGGTACCCATCCGGATGTTCCAGGAAATTGACCTGCTGCACGCCCAGCTCGAATGCTGCATTGCGTTGTTCCTGACGCCGGTCACCGCACAACACGCCGGGGTCAACTTCCGGATTCGAGGCGCCCTTATCGCCGCAGGTCAGTAACCAGTAGACGATGCAGTGTCCAGCAGAAGCCCAACCGGCTAGAGTCGCGCCGCAAAAGAACTCCGGATCATCTGGGTGCGCCAGAATCACCAGGATCCGCTGAGGAGTTTGCCAATCATTCAGCATACCTACCGCTTCCGTTTATTATTCTTCGATGGTCTTCTGCTCTCGAAGAATGGCGGCTTACCCTGGGTTCTTTCGCCAGAGCCCGGTTTCACCCCAGGTTTTCCGTCGATCTGGACTAAATTTCCACTTTCACTGTCCCTATTCTGCAATGAGTCACGTGGCTCGCTCGCCTTCTTCTGCAATGCCTCCAGCTCATCCAACGGTTGGACTTCGGCGATGGGGAGTTCCACACGCGTGCCGCTTTCCAGAAAAACGATCACAGTCTGTTTGAGCGGATTAACGTCATCCACTTTACCCTCGCCGGAGGCTGTTTGGACGCGTTTGCCGCGTCTGGGGAGGTCTTTACGGGCTTCGACATATTGCTCGTATTCGTAGACCAGGCAGCAGCGCAAGCGCCCGCACATGCCAGTAATCTCTGAAGGTGTCAACGATATGCCCTGTTCTTTCGCCATCTTGATCGAGATCGGGCTGAATTCGGTCAGGAACATCGAACAACAGCGGTTATCCATACCGCAAGCGCCCATCCCACCCAATGACTTGGCCACATCGCGCGGTCCGACCTGGCGCATTTCTACCCGTGAGCGCGGGTAAAGACGCTGCATCGCGTTATTCAGCTTGCGCAGATCGACTTTGCCTTCCGATTCTGTGCTGTATAACAATGAAAGGCGGGCGCCATCGAAGGTGAACTCTGCGGCGACGATCTTGACGCCGGGGATGCCCACTTCTGCCAGCTTGGCGCGGCAGGTGATCATCGCCTCCAACTCTTTCTTCTGCCAGATCTGCCTTAAAACCAGGTCGCGCGGCGTTGCCTTGCGATAGATCGGTTTCCAGGAACCTTCTGGAGGCGGTGCTGGATTTTCGACGATCTGGATGATCTCACCCAACTGCCGGCCGCGACTGGTCTCGACAATCGCAAAATCCCCCACCTGGATATCGCGGCAATTCGCGGCGTCGAAATGATAGACCTTGCCAACTTTCTGAAATCGGATACCGACAATAAATGGATCCATAATCTCTTCTTTTTATTAGGATGGATGATGGTCTCATAAATGAGACCATCATCCATCCCGATTACTCAACCAACCTGATTTACCGGAATCATATTCGCCTGCCGGACCGCCGCAATGCTGATGCGGGCAGCTACACTCTCCGCCACGTTACATAAAGCCTGGGCGACCGGCGAATCGGGGTTCGAGATCACCACCGGTTTCCCAGAATCTCCGCCCTGACGGACGCTAGGATCCAGCGGGATGGTTCCAATGAAAGGCACGCCGGCTTCTTGCGCCAGCCGTGCGCCGCCGCCAGACCCGAAGATATCCATGCGCGTGCCATCCGGCAGTTCCAGAAAGCTCATATTTTCCACCACCCCAAAGACTTCGACTTCCAGCTGGCGGAACATTTCAATACCTCTGCGCGCATCCTCTAACGACACCTGCTGCGGTAATGTAACGATCACACCACCACTCAGCGGCAGGGATTGAGCCAGGCTGAGCGCGGCATCTCCTGTACCAGGCGGCAGATCAATTACCAGGTAATCCAGCTCACCCCAATTGACATCCGTCAGGAACTGGCGGATGACCGAATGAAGCATCGGGCCGCGCCAGATCAAAGGCTGGTCTGGCTTGACCAGGAATCCGATTGACATCATCTTCACCCCGTATGCCTCAGCCGGAACCAGTTTATTTTCTACTGGCGGGGGTAGACGGTTGATGCCCATCATGGTCGGGATATTCGGTCCGTAAATATCAGCATCTAAGAGACCCACGCGCGCACCGCTCTGCGCCAGAACCACGGCGATATTCACCGCCACTGTGCTCTTGCCTACCCCGCCTTTGCCAGACGCGATGGCAATCGCATTGCGGATCGGCAGCTCCAGCAGGCCGCGTGATCGCCCATCACTGGGGATATTCGCATCCATTTTAACCTGGACGGACTCGACGCCTGGCAGCGAAGCCACTGCCTGCTTTGCCTCGCGCTCGATCTGCGTTTTGAGCGGACAGGCAGGCGTCGTTAAAACCACCGTAAAACTGACCTGGCTACCTTCCACCTTTAAATCACGGATCATGTTCAAAGAGACCAGATCCCTGTGTAGCTCTGGCTCCTGAACTTTGCTCAATGCAGCCAATATACTTTCTTCGGATACTCTACTCATTTCTACCATGCTTTCCTTTCAAAGACACTTTACCATATAAAAGTAAATCGCTCAATCTATTGCTTTATGAGCTGCCTTAGCCCAGGCTGCCTCTTCCAGAGCGAAATTCTTAGGCCGGATCGTGGCATAGTAAGACACCGGCTTTAATAAATGCACCAGATCATAGATGTCCTTTTGGTGGCGGTCGTAGACTGAAAGTTCGTAGTCATGATCCATTTTGATCGCATCAAAAGGGCAAAACTCGGCGCAGAAACCGCAGTTCATACAGATATCGATATCGATATAAAAAGCCTTCGGCTCGGGGACCGGGCGTCCAGTATTTGGATTGACGGTACGCTCGATCCAGATACACTGCGGCGGGCAGACCTTGGCGCAGATTCCGCAGGAGGTGCAGCGCGGACACTTTTCTCCATTCTCGCCCTCTTCATAGACCAGGAAGGGCACGTAGCGAAATTCTTCCGGAACGGAGAGTTTTTCCTCAGGATACTGCACGGTAAAGATACCGCGCGTCGCGGTGCTACTGCGCCTGGCAACACCTTCCTCGGTGTAGTAGCGCTTGCCAAGCCATTTGAGGTCGTCCACGAAAGTGCCTAAGAAACGCCTTAAGGTGACCCCCATCCCTTTGACAATTCCCATGCCATCCATATTCATTACTCCATTTCCTGTATATTAACGGTCGACTTCGCCGAGCACGATATCGATCGATCCAAGAATTGCGACGGTATCGGCCACTTTATTCCCAACACACATCAGCTCATAAGGCGTCAAATTAATGAATGAAGGGGCGCGCACATGATATCGCCAGGGGTTGGGCTTTCCATTGGCGACCACATAGAAACCCAGCTCTCCTTTTGGCCCTTCGACTCTGCCGTAGGCCTCGCCAGCGGGGACGCGCACCTGATACTGCGGCTTGCTCTCCTGGATCGGTCCACCTGGGAGGTCCTTCACCGCCTGTTGGATGATGCGGACACTCTGACGCATCTCTTCGATACGCACCAGGTAGCGATCATAGGCATCCCCGTGGTAGCGGACGACTACGTCAAAATCAAACCGGTCATAGATGCCGTACGGATCGGCGCGCCGGATATCATACGGCACACCGGAGGCGCGCAGCACTGGACCAGCCGCAGAGTAGGCGATAGCCTGCTCGGGAGTCAGAACACCTACCCCTTCGGTGCGCGAGCGGATGATTTCGTTGTTAGTCAGGTACAGGTCCAGCTCATCGATCTTGGGCGGCAGGCGGTCGAAGGCTATCTTCCGGATCTGTTCCAGGATCCCTTCGGGGAGATCACGCGCCACACCGCCGAAGCGGAAATAGTTGCACATCATGCGCGAACCAGCAACTGCCTCGAAGACGTCCAGGATCAACTCACGTTCTTCAATCGCATACAGGATCGGCGTAAAGTACGCCCCTAAGTCATTTAACAACGAACCGATGGCAAATAAATGGTTGCAGATGCGAGTGAACTCCGCCATAATCACGCGCAGGTATTCGGCCCGTTCAGGCGGCCTGGCGCCGGTCAGCTTCTCGACTGCCAGGGCATAACCGAAGTTATTGCTCATCGAAGAAAGGTAGTCCAGCCGGTCGGTATAGGGCATGATCTGCAAGAAAGTATTCCTTTCCGCGATCTTTTCATGATTGCGGTGCAGGTAGCCCATCACCGGCTTCAGCGAGACGATGGTTTCACCCGACAACGCCACCACCATGCGAAATACGCCGTGAGTAGAGGGGTGCTGCGGTCCCATATTGACCATCACAATGTCAGTTTGGATTTCCGAGCCTTGTTGCTTGATCGAGCGCTTCAGGCTCTCGTACAGCATGGAGTCTTTATCCTCCACATAGTTATCGGGATCGAAATCCGGCGGGTAGGCGACGTTATTGGAGAAGGGATTTTTATCTTCTGCCCGCTGGATGTGCCCCTCCGGCCAGCGGCTCTTAAAAGGTTTAACTTCATCTTCAAAGAAAGGTTCGTGCCAGTCCTTACGAAGTGGATGGCCTTCAAAACCTTCCCAAAGCAGGATGCGGCGCAGGTCTGGATGGCCCTCAAAGCGAATACCCAGCAGGTCCCAGGTTTCGCGTTCCTGCAAATCTGCGCCAGGGAATACCGGCACCAGTGAAGGGACGACCGCTTGATCGCGCGGGAATTGGGCTTTGAATACCAGCCCCGGCCCGCCGGTGGTCTTATAGATGTGGTAGACCGTCTCCATCATCCCTTCGGGCAAATAATCGGTGCCGGTCACTGAGACCAGGTAATCGTAGCCCAGGTCGTCGCGCAAGGCAGTGGCCACTTCGATCAAGTTTTCAGGCTTGACCAGCACGCCACTGTAACCTTTCCGAGGGTCGAGACTGACATATTCGGGAAAACGAACCACCAGCTCGTTCTCAATACTTCGTTCAAGCACAGGCGCTACAGTCTGTTCGCTCATGTTCTTCTCCTAACTTTGGGCCTGCTCGGTCTGTTTCGCCTGAGCGATTTCTTTGAGGATATGAGACTGGCGCGGGTCGAGCACATCGGGTCCTAGAATGGGTATCGGGATGGCTTCGATCGGCTCTTTGCGGTACCAGCGAACCGTTTTAATCGACTGGGTGTCAATTTTTCGCTGTAAGGTGATCAAACCGTGCAGCAGCGCCTGGGGAGTAGG
>Ga0209254_10004343_pt1 | contig 12995 bp, 9 predicted proteins | sample FrelakmetDIP11DI_FD_187148 | JGI IMG/M metagenome (GOLD analysis project Ga0209254, IMG submission 187148) | Freshwater lake sediment microbial communities from the University of Notre Dame, USA, for methane emissions studies - DIP11 DI (SPAdes)... | ecosystem: Environmental > Aquatic >...
CGCATCGGTGGTCAGGATCATGGCCGCGATGCTGGCCGCGTTCTCGACGGCGCTGCGGGTGACCTTGGCCGGGTCGATGATGCCGCTCTTGACCATGTCTTCGAAGTTACCCGTGAGAACGTTGTAGCCAACGTTCTTGTTTTCCTTTTCCTTCGCCATGCGGCGGACGGTGTCGATAATGACCGCGCCGTCCTGACCGGCATTGGCCGAGATGCGGCGCATGGGTTCTTCCAGCGCGCGGCGCATGATGTTGATGCCAGTCTGCACGTCGTCATCGTCCGACTTGACGCGCTTCAGCGAATCGATGGCATTCACCAGCGCCACACCACCGCCGGGCACGATGCCCTCTTCCACAGCGGCGCGAGTCGCGCTCAGGGCGTCTTCTACGCGATGCTTCTTTTCCTTCAGTTCGGTCTCGGTGGCTGCACCCACACGGATGATGGCCACACCGCCGCTCAACTTCGCCAGGCGCTCTTGCAACTTTTCCTTGTCGTAGTCGCTGGTCGTGTTCTCGATCTCGGCCTTGATCTGCTCGATGCGGCCCTTGATCTCCTTCAGCTGACCCTTGCCTTCCACGATCGTGGTGTTGTCCTTATCGGCCACGACCTTGGCGGCCTGCCCCAAATCTTCCAGCGTCACGCTCTCCAACTTGCGGCCCAGCTCTTCGGTGATGACCGTACCGCCGGTCAGCACGGCGATGTCCTGCAGCATGGCCTTGCGGCGATCGCCGAAGCCGGGGGCCTTCACCGCGACGATGTTGAACATGCCGCGCAGCTTATTCAACACCAGCGTCGCCAGTGCTTCGCCGTCCACGTCTTCCGCAATCACCACAATGTCGCGCCGGCCCTTCTGGAGCAGCTTCTCCATCAATGGCACAATATCGCTGGCCGCGCTGATCTTCTTGTCGTGGATCAACACGTAGGCATTCTCGATCACCGACTCCATCGCTTCTGGATTGGTGACGAAATAGGGGCTGATGTAACCCCGATCGAACTGCATACCCTCGACGTATTCGGTCTCGAACTCGCGGCCCTTGCTCTCCTCGACGGTGACCACGCCGTCCTTGCCGACCTTATCCATCACCTCGGCGATGAGGTCGCCAATTTCTTGATCGGCCGCCGAGATGGCCGCTACATTGGCAATCTCGTGCTTGTCCTCGACCGGGGTCGCCATCTTCTTCAGGGCATTAACCACCGCATCGGTCGCCATTTCCAAGCCGCGCTTGATCTGCATCGGGTTGGCACCCGCCGTCACGTTGCGCAGGCCTTCATGCACCATCGACTGCGCCAGCACGGTGGCCGTGGTGGTGCCGTCACCGGCTACATCGTTGGTCTTGGTCGCCGCTTCCTTCAGCAGCTGGGCGCCCATGTTTTCGTACGGATCCTTCAGTTCGATTTCCTTCGCCACCGTCACGCCGTCGTGCGTCACGGTGGGAGCGCCGAACTTCTTATCGAGCGCTACGTTGCGGCCTTTGGGGCCGAGGGTGGTCGCTACCGCGTTCGCCAGGATATCGACGCCGCGTTTTAAAGCATATTGTGCATCGTTGCTGAAAGTAAGTTGTTTAGCCATGGTAGTGTCTCCGTTTGGTCCACGTCATTGCGAGCGCTTTTTGTGAAGCAATCTTCTGTTAACTGTGCGAGCTTGCTTCGTCGCCGTCCTTCGGCTCCGCTACGCTTCGCTCACGCGCAGCGTGCGCTCTGCGCAATGACCCGGATGAGAAGTTTACTTTTCCACAATCGCCAGGACGTCGCTCTCCTTGAGGATAAGCAACTTCTTGTCGTCAATCTTCACTTCGGTGCCGGCGTACTTGGCATACAGTACCACATCGCCCACTTTGACGTCCATCGGGATGCGCTTGCCATCGTCATCGGTGCGACCCGGCCCTGCGGCCAACACTGTTCCTTCCTGCGGTTTCTCCTTTGCCGTTTCCGGCAGGATAATGCCGCTGGCCGTTCGCTCTTCCTTCTCGGCCGGCTCCACCACTAGGCGGTCACCCAGAGGCTTCAAATTCAACTTCTTGCTTGCCATGTGTTTTCCCTCCATTTTGGATTTGGTTTCGCTTGCAACGCAAAATAAGGCTGGTTAGCACTCTCTCCGACAGAGTGCTAACCAGCCCTTAATATACCACTAGATGACGGCGGCTGTCAAGATTTGTTAGCGAATTCTAACGAAGTTTTAGCACAGGCCGATGGGGGGCACGAAAGACGGTCGGGGTGGAGGCGCCCCACCGCTTATTCGGCTTCATGCTTTTGACGCAGCCCGATTCAATCGATCCGTTCCATCCGCTCCACCGGCAAAATGAAGACGGTGGCGCCTCCCACCTCGACCGGAATCGATCCGAGGAACCGTTCGCGCGCTTCAAGGTTGGGCAGCAAGGGATACAGGTGGCGTGTGCGGCGCTTGCAGTGTTGCTTCAGCAGACTCAGCACCGCTTCGACCTGATCGTCCTGCACGGCGATCATCATCGTGATATTGCTGGCGCGCAAAAAACCGCCACTGGAACCGATGCGCGTGGAGCCAACATTCGCCTCTTCCAACGCCTGCACCAGAGCATCTTCATCTTCATGCTGAACGACTGCCATAATCAGTTTCATCGCTGCACTCTCCAGGTTGGTTTTGCACGGAGGCGATTTTGAAGAAAAGCGGACAAGGCAGCCGCAGCAGCGTTGTCCATTCGTCATTGCCGTTCACGGCCGTGGCGTCGGTGTGCGCGGCACGGGCGTCCCCAGATCTTCTGCACACAAATTATAGCCGCCTTGCGCAGCGGGATTATCGGGACGAACACTCAACGCCTTGCGGAACGCGCCGAGTCCGCCCGGAGCGCACTGACCCAACTGCCGATAGGCATAGCCCAGTGTCGTGTAAGCGGCGATCAACCGATCGCACGATTGGGTTCTGGCGGTGACGCAGTAACGATCCCCGTCGAACGTATCGTTCATCAAAGCCAAGGCCCGCTTGAATGACTCGATCGCATCTTCATATTGCGTGCGTTCAAAGTAGGTAGCCGCCAGGTGACTGCGCGGCGACCAGGCCAGCGGATCAATCGCCACAGCGTTTTCCAGCACTTCCTGTGCGTCTCGATATTGATCCAACCGGTAATGCATCCAGCCCCATTCGTCCAACAGCCGCACATCCGTGGGATCAATCTGTGCTCCCTGCTTGAACGTTTCCAGCGCGCTCGGCCATAACGCTGCATCACGCGACTGCGCGATGATAATGTAGGCGCGGCCCAGAGCAAGATACAAGTAACCGACATTGGGCGATAGAGTAATTGCCTGCCGATAAGCTTCGGCGGCATTCGTATAGCGGCCTTGATATTCCAGCACCGTGCCCTGGGCGCGCCGTACTTCCGATCGGTTGGAGTTCAGCCTCAGCGCTTTCTGAAGCGAGACTTCCGCGTTTTCGAGATCGCCTGACTCTGCGTAGATCTCGGCTAGATAGGCCTGCGCTTCCGGATAAGTCGGATCCAGCGCAACGGCTGTCTTGGCGGCCGCCAAGGATTGCTGCAGTGCTTTGCTCGATTCGGCGTTGCGGCCCTGCAGCGCCAGCTTGCCGGAATGGAAATTCAGCGCCAGTGCCAGCGCCGCTTGTGTGGCGGCGCTCTGCGGCGCGGCCTGCACCGCCCGTTCGGCCCAGGTCACGGCGTCAGCGGTTCGATCGGTCAGTGCCATTAAGCGTGCCAACGTCACCAACACTTCGGCATTTTCCGGCTCGAGCGAGATGGCCTGAATGTAAGCATTCGTGGCTGCTTTGAGATTGCCCGTCTGCGCCAGAGACTCCGCTTCAACCAAGTAGGATTTGGCCGTCCGTGTCGCAGTTGGTGCAGGCGGCGGAATGACTTGCTCCCGCAGATCGTTCTGATTGACGATGAGAAGCACACCAATTGCCACCAGGATCAACAACAGCAGGATGCGGCGCGGGGATGAGCGGCGCCGGGAACGATCGTAATGCATCACGTCTCCTTGCGCCCGCATCATAGCATGGCGGCATACAGGCGTCAATTGTGGAACCAGGGAAAACTAGACAAGGCCGCTGAAGGCAGATATAATGCCGCGCGAAAGTAAGAGCGATGAGGACTGCATGAATTGTCGTCACTGCGGCGCGCGCCTCGCGCCCGATGATTTGGTCTGCGGTACCTGCGGCAACATCGTCGACACCGCACCGCCGGCTCCCACAGTTGCTGTGAAACCCATTCCACGGACTCCCCCTGCCACAGCGCGCCGCGTATCCGCGACGACACTGCTCATTCTGGCTTTTGCCTGTGGTTTTTTAGGGGTCATCGCCGCCGCCAGCCTGGGGGGTGTCTATGTGGGATTGCAGGATCGCAAGATCGATGAACAGGCGCGTGCGGATGAATTCTATCAAGAGGGTATCGCCAATCGCACTGCCGGCAAACTGCAATTAGCTAAAGCCGATTTTGAGTACGTCCTCAACATCAACCCTAACTATCCCGGCGCGCGTGAGCAGCTAACCCAAATATCCGATCTGCTCACGGTCAAGCCTACGCCCACCTTTGCCGCCGAAGTGGACGTCACCCAGCAGCTGTATCAGACCGGGCTGGAAGCGTTCGATCAGAAGAAATGGAAGAAAGCCATTGAAGTCCTTTCGCAGGTGCGCGCCATCGATCCGGCATACGAACAAGACCGCATCGCTCAGACGATCTATCGGGCCGCGCTGACGTACGGCCAGCAACTTCTGCAAGAAGATCGACTGGAAGAAGCCATTGCCTATCTCGATCAAGCCGCGTATCTGAAACCGCTGCCCGCCGAGGCCGAAGTCGAGGTCCAGTACGCGCGCATGTACATCACGGCGCGCGATTACTGGAATGTGAATTGGGAGAAGGCGATCGAGAGTTTTGGTGAGCTGTACAAAATCGGGCCGGGCTATCGGGACACCTTCGCGCGTTACGTGGATGCCCATATTCAATACGGCGATGAGCGCACCCGCGCCGGCGATCCCTGCGCGGCACAAACGCAATATGAGGATGCTCTGAAACTTCGCCCGGCCGCCGACTTGCAAACAAGGGCAGAGGCGGCCAGGGAGGCCTGTCTCACTGCTCCTCCGTCGATCACCGGCACCAATCAAACGCTGGCAGGACTGTTTCTAGGACGCATTGCTTACCCCGTGTTTGACTCCAGCGGCGCTCGTATCTTGGCCGCCAGTGCCGGCGATCAACAGCTGTATACCGCGGCGCTCGGCGATCAGCCAGAGTGGCAGCGCAACGGCGGCAGGTTCGCGCATCGCGCGAGCGGCAGTGGCGCCAATGTGATCGCCGATGGCAGCACGATCGCCATCGCGCCGGCTGGCGCAGAATTTCCCACCTTCTCGCCCGATGGTTCACGCGTGATTTACGCGTTGCAGGGCCAGCTGTATTTAGTGAACGCCGACGGGAGCGGATCCCCTATCGAGTTGGGAACCGGGTCTGCGCCCACCTGGGGACCGGGTGGTCTGTTGGCTTACTCAGGTTGCGACGGTGGAGGCTGCGGCATCGTAATTCGCAGTCCCGATAGCACCGATGCGCCCCGGCGTTTGACCGGCAGTCCTAACGACATTCCCACCTCGTGGTCGCCGGACGGCTTCAACATTTCGTATTACTCCAACGTCAGCGGCAGTTACGATCTATTCTTTGTCAACACCGCCGGCGGCGTGCAACAGGTCACCAGCAATGCAGGCAACAACGTGGGCGGCGCCTGGGGACCTGACGGTGCACACATCGCTTTTCTGTCCGATCGCGATGGTGCGTGGAGCCTGTACATCGCCAGGTATGACGGCACCGAAGCCACCAAGATCGCCCTTGCCCCGCAAGGCGATTGGCAGCGGCAGCGCGTGTCGTGGGCGCCATAGCCTCTCATTGTAAGCACGTCCACCAGGCAAGGATGCCATATGACCAGCGACAGCACCTGGGCCGACCGCGCTCTGCATCACGCCAGACACATTGCCACGCACATCGGACCGCGTGGTGCGGCGACACCCGCAGAAAAGCAAACGGCCGACTACGCGCAACGGCAAATGCAGCAGCTGGGCTTGCGCGATGTGCGCGTGGAGAAGTTTGACACAGCACTCGCCGGCTGGCTGCCGCTTACCATCATATTTTCGATCGCGGTCTGGGGTGTATTTGCGTGCTGGGGTCTATTCTATCTCACCCAAACCCGAATCCTCGGCGCGTTGTTGGCGGCGGGGCTGTGTCTGCTGGCACTGGTGCTGCTTTACCTGGAAGCAACGCTGCGCGATCAGCCACTGCGCCGAATCGGCGGGCGCGGCATCAGTCACAATGCGATCGGTCTTGTCGCTCCAACCGGAACGATCAAGCAACGCGTCGTACTGATCAGCAACCTGGATACGCCGCCTGCCGCCGCAGTGTTGAAGACACCGCGCCGCGTTTGTTTGTTTCACGTGGTGTTCTATGTTGGCGCGCTGAGCTTGTTGGGATCAGTGGTGTTATATGTGCTGGGTGGATTAGATGTCTGGGAGTGGGCGTTTGTCTTTGCCGGGATCTGTGGGCTGCTGCAGAGCGCCGTCATCATTCAGTCCCTGCGCGCTGATCATGGCGAATTTACTCCGGGGGCAAATAATAATGCGTCCGGTGTGGGCACGGTGCTGGCTCTGGCCGAACGCTTGCGCGGCATGCCGCTACACAACACCGAAGTATGGATCGTCTGCTATGGCAGTCACACCGCAGGCGGCACTGGCTTGCGCGCGTTATTGCGCCAGCACGCCGACGAGCTTCAAGCGGCATGGCTGATCGGGTTCGAGGGAGTAGGCGTGGGAGATCGATTGATTGTCATCAGCCGTGAGGGCTGGCTGCGCCGATCGATTCACCCGGCGATGCGCGATCCGATCGAGCGCACCAGCGCGGCTCATCCGGATCAGACGATCGAGATTCGTGCGACCTCGCGGAATACGATCATCGCTCCAGCAGTGTGGCGCGGCTACAAAAGCGCCTGCCTCAGTGTCGGCAGTAACCAGAATGAAGTGCCCTATGCCTATTCTCATGCCGACAGAGTTGAACACCTGCAGTTATCGGCGCTGAACAGGGTACACGAATTTGGATGGCAGTTGCTGCAGGAGATCGATCGGAGTTAAACGCTAAATCGGATAGGTGCAGAACGATCAGTCTGTCTTCTTCGTCTGAACTTGCCGGATCGGAACCCACATCGCGAACAGGCTGCCCTGCCCGGCGTCGCTCTTGAACGTGATTCTTCCGCCGTGCGCTTCGACAATCCGCTTCGCCAGGGCCAGCCCCATTCCCATGCCGCTGAAGCGGCGCGTGGTGCTCATATCAGCCTGATTGAACGCTGTAAACAGATTCTGCTGAGTTTCGGCCGGAATGCCAATCCCCGTATCGCGCACCGCCACGGCAATCGCTGGTATGTCTGTGTCCGGCACAACCACCATGCTGTGCACACTTACCGTGACCGTCCCTCGCTCCGCTGTGAACTTGATGGCATTGTCCACCAGATGCATCAGGGCGCTGCGCAAACGCGGACCATCCGCCACCACGGACAGCTGCGCGGTAGGCGGCAAATTGAGCGTTATCTTGAGATGCTTCTCGGCGGCGCGGGCGCTGTACAGATCGACAACGTCGCGCACAATCTGATTGATCGAGCAGGCGGTGAACGTCAACACCAGCTCACCTTGCTCGATCAACGCAAAGTCCAGCAGATCGTCCATCTGGATTTGCAGCCGCCGCGAGCTAACCAGCAGCGCTTGATGAATCTCCCGCAGTTTGTCCGGCGCAAATTGCATCCCGCTTACCAGCATTTGCGCTTCCAGTGTCACAACCGCCAACGGCGTGCGCAGCTCGTGCGAGACCACAGAGACGAAATCGTTCTTCAGGCGATCCAGGCTGCGCAAGGACTCATTGGCGGCGCGCAGCTCGCGCGTGCGCTTGTTGACTTCGCTCTCCAGCTGCGCGTTGGCTTCTTGCAGCTGCGCCAGCAGCTGCTTGTTCTCACGCAGTAAGCGCCGCTGATTGTAGGCCCGGTCCACCAGCCGCTCAAAACTGACCATGTCTTCGACCGGCTTGAACTGGTATTCGTAGGCCCCCAGGCGCAGCGCATCGATCGCCGTTTCCAGCGTGGCGTGCCCTGTCAAGATGATCACCGGCACATCCAGATCGATGGCCTTGATTTGCGCCAGCAGCCCCAGGCCGTCGACGCGGGGCATCTGAAGATCGCAAATGATCACATCGTAAGGGTGGGCGTTGAAGAGGTTGATGGCGGCCTGTCCATCTGTCGCCAGATCGGTGTGGTAGCCAAGGCCCGCCAGAAACGATCCCAGCATCTCACGGATTGCTTCGGCATCGTCGGCCACCAGCACGCGCTTATCAGTCATTTGGCTTTCCTCGACTGGGCTTATTGTAGCATGAGTTTGCGGTTTAAGTCGGTATGTAAAGTGTGTCAATTTGACCATTTCTTTACCATCCAAACCTGATCGAGCCGAGATTTTCTAACCAACTGCCAACCTGCTTGTCGCTGCTGCCGAACTCTGTTATCCTTGGCATAATATCGCCGGGAACGTCGGTCGGCCGCATGCCAGCCGGGTAAGAATTTTGTAAGCGATTGCATCTATTATCACAACAGGAAGTAGCGCATGGGCAGCGGTCAACACATCTTGATTATCGACGACGAACCCAACGTGGGCGACGTGCTGAACTTGTATCTGCGCCGCGAAAACTTCCGCGTGTCCATGGCGCGCGACGGAAGCACCGCGCTCGATCTCATCGAGCACTCCCCGCCCGATCTCATCGTGCTCGATCTGATGCTGCCCCACATCGATGGCCTGACGATCATGCGGCGCGTGCGCGGCGATGAAGGACACAGCGGCCTGCTGCCGGAGGTGCCGATCATTATTCTCACCGCCAAAGGCGAAGAAGCCGATCGGATCATCGGCCTCGAATTGGGCGCCGACGATTACGTCGTAAAACCATTCAGCCCGCGCGAGATCGTCGTGCGCATCAAAGCCGTGCTGCGCCGCAGCAAAGGCGCCTCGCTCGCGCCCGAGCGGCCTCTGATCTTCGACGACCTCGCCATCGATCCCAGAACCCGCCGGGTGGAAGTGGCCGGCCAGGAATGTGGCCTGACCGCCAAAGAGTTCGATCTGTTGTACTTCATGGCCCGCCATCCTCAACAAGTGCTGACGCGCGACCAATTGCTGGAAAACGTGTGGGGCCTCAGCGATTACGTCGATCCCAGCACCGTCACCGTGCACGTGCGCCGCCTGCGCGAAAAAATCGAGCCGGATCCCGCTAACCCTCGCTGGCTGCAAACCGTCTGGGGCGTAGGCTACAAGTTCGAGGATTGATGCTCAAGCGTTTCGCTCCACAGATCGCATTTGCCCTGGGTATCGTCGCTGTGTTGATTGCGGCGCTGATCGCTATTCAGGTGATCCTCGCGCCGCCGCCGGAAGACTTGCGGATCCTGCTCGGCTACATGCTCATCACCAGCCTCGGCACGTTGGGCGCGGGCTACATCCTGTACCGGTTGGGCTGGTGGCGTTGGCCGCGCCGCATCTTTTACACTTTCCTGCTCGGCCTGATCTTCCAGTCGGGGGTCGTATTCTTCAACGTCTGGCTCACCGCGCGTGGCATGCTGATCAACCAGCATGACCTGGAGTTGACGTACGTGCTGCTCTTGTTCGGCATTGCGGTGGGGATTGTCTTTGGCGGGTATGCCGCCCGCGCGCTGGCGCTGCGTATCCGCGAGCTGCACAGCGCGGCACAGCGTGTCGCCGCCGGCGACCTGTCCACGCGAGTGGAAGTGAAAGGCCGCGACGAGCTGGCTGAACTAGCCGGCACGTTCAATCACATGACGACCCAGCTGGAAAGCACTACGCGCCAGCGGCAGGAACTGGACAAGCTGCGCCGCGATCTGATTGCGGGCGCCAGTCACGACTTGCGCACACCCATTACCTCGATGCGCGTGGTGATCGAGGCGCTGGCCGATGGACTCATCGAGGATGCCGACAGCCGCCAGCGTTACCTCGCCTCACTGCAAGCCGATATTGCCAGTTTGAGCAAGATGATCGACGATCTCTTTGAGTTGGCGCAGATCGACGCGGGCGGCTTGCAGCTCGATCGCCTGCCGACTGCGCTGCGCGATCTCATCTCTGACGTGATGATGAGGTTGCGGCCACTGGCTGAAGCTCAGCATGTTCAGCTGGATGGCGACGTTACGCCCGACGTCGATCCTGTGACGCTTGATCCCGCCAAAATGGAACGGGTGCTGGTGAATTTGATCAGCAATGCCCTGCGGCACACGCCCGCCGGCGGCTGCGTGGATGTGAAAGCCGATCGGGTGGGCAACCAGGCGCGGATTCAGGTTGGCGACACCGGCAGCGGCATCGCATCCTCCGATCTGCCCTATGTGTTCGATCGCTTTTATCGCGGCGATCAATCTCGCTCGCGGGTGACCGGCGGCGCCGGCCTCGGTCTGGCCATCGCCAAGGGGATCGTCGAGGCACACGGCGGATCGATCGGGGTGCAGAGCCAACCGGGGCGTGGTACAACATTCGAAATCCGGCTGCCGCGTGAAATTGCCGCGCGTGTGAGTGCGCCGCCCGACAATGGGTAATTGTTGTCACGATGCCCCACTTGCCGATCGCGGCAAGTGCGCGTAAAATTCGTCCATGGTGGTCGCCTCACGCTGGTTGCCTTCCGATCAACTTCGCCCCGGACAGCCGTTCATACCCTGGACGGTGCGTTCGGCCCTGCCACTACACCAATCCTTCCTCTTTCTTGCCCACTGTTGGGTCGTCTGGTTCACCGCCGACGCCGAATGATCTCTTGAGCGCTGCGCAGCCACTTCAGCGCGCCCATCACACGTTGATTGCGCCGTGATAGGCCGCTCGTATCGACTGACCAACAACCAACAGCTGATGATCTTAAGGGGGACCCCATGACTCTCAATCGCACACGCACCAGAGAATTGTTTCAACGCGCCAAGAAATGCTTCCCGTACGGTGTCAATTCCAACTTCCGTTATTGGGGTGAAGACGACACCAATATTTTCATTCGGGGCGAGAAGTGCTACGTCTTCGACGCCGACGAAAACCGCTACATCGATTACCGCCTGGGCTTCGGCCCGATCATTCTGGGGCACGGCTATCCGGCCGTGGTGGAGCGCGTAGCCAGTGCGATCAAAGACGGCACGGTGTTTGCCGGGACGCATCCACTGGAAATCAGCGTGGGCGAACGCATTAAGCGCATGACGGGACTGGACAAGGTGCGCTATGCCAATTCGGGCACCGAAGCGACGATGCACGCACTGCGCATCGCCCGGGCGCACACGAATCGCGAGAAATTCATCAAGTTTGAAGGCACCTATCACGGCATGTACGACTACGCGCTCTTCTCCACCACGATCGGCCAGGCGCGCTCCATGGGATCGCGCCGCAGTCCCATCCGCATCGCGTCGAGCAGCGGCATTCCGTATGGCGTGGGCGAATACGTCTTCACCCTGCCCTACAACGATCTGGAAATGCTGCGTCGCACGGTGAAGGGCCGCTGGGGCGAGATCGCTGCGATCATGGTGGAGCCGCTGATGGGCAACAATGCGTCGATCATGCCAGAACCGGGCTTTCTGGAATTGATGCGCGAGTTGTGTACTGAGTATGGCATCGTGCTGATCATCGACGAAGTGAAAACGGGCTTCCGCATTGCCAACGGCGGCGCGCAGCAGTACTTCCGCATCAAGGCCGATCTGGCGACCTACGCCAAGTCGATCGCGAACGGCTTCCCCCTCGCCGCGATTGCCGGCACCGATGAGATCATGAGCGTGATTCAACCGGGCCGTGTGGCGCAGGGCGGCACATACTGCGGCAACATCCCCGGCACGGCCGCAGCGGACGCGACGTTGGAACTGCTGGAGACCCAACCCATTCTGGACACGATCGCCAAACGTGGCAAGCGGCTCATGGACGGCATTGATAAAGTGCTGACCGAAGCGAACATTCCACACGCACTGATGGGCCCGCCGCAGATGTTCGGCTTTGTGCTGGGCAGCGACAAGCCGCCGACGAACTACCGCGACGCACTGGATACCAACATGAAGTTGTACGAGCAAATCATGATGGAGATGATCCAGCGCGGCGTGATGCCCGAACCGGACAATCGCGAGCCGTGGTTCTTGTGCTACGATCACACCGACGAAGTGATCGACGAAACGTTGAACATCTTCTACGATTCCGTGAAAGCCGTCATCCGCAAAGGGGAAGCAGTCGTTTAGCCAAAACCAGCGTGAGGCAAGGGCCCTACCGCGCCCTTGCCTGTCTCTTTATTCGGCATGACTGGCCCTGGTCGCAATGCGGCGGACCACTGCCGGGCAAGTGAACGATATAGCGCATGAAGCGTCTTTCACAACCTCAACGCTATTTCTATCAAAGTATCGCCGATCGATTCGACTCGCTTGATAATCCGTACGATTTATCGAGAAGACTCGCGGTCATTTTCGATGATCTGCTGGCAGGCTGCAATCTGCGCGATCAACTGGTGCTGGATGCCGGCTGCGGCTATGGACCGTTTTCCAGAGCGATAGCCGATCAGAGAGCACGGGTAATCAGCTGCGACATTGCTGAGAAACTGGTGAAGCGCACTCTAACAGGAACGGGGAGTTCCGGCGTGGTTTGCGATGCGGGTCAAAGCAGCTTTCGAAACGACACCTTTGATTGGGTGATTTCCAGCGAAATGATTGAGCATACCGAATCGCCGGATCACACGCTGCGCGAGTTGGCACGCGTTCTCAAGCCAGGGGGATGTCTGGCGCTCACCACGCCTAACAAAGTCTGGCAATGGCTGGTGCGGCTGGGGAGCCGCCTGAACGCCAGGCCATTCCATGGCTTGGAAAACTTCGTCGGCTGGAATGAGCTGGAAAACTTGTGTTTGTGTCAGAATCTGAAGACTCACCTTTCGGCCATTTTGAGGCCGAGGTTGCGAATTATCGCAGCTGCAAGTATCCTGTCCGTCACCCCAGTTGACGGAGCAGACACATGGAGCTGGT
>Ga0209254_10004345_pt1 | contig 12994 bp, 10 predicted proteins | sample FrelakmetDIP11DI_FD_187148 | JGI IMG/M metagenome (GOLD analysis project Ga0209254, IMG submission 187148) | Freshwater lake sediment microbial communities from the University of Notre Dame, USA, for methane emissions studies - DIP11 DI (SPAdes)... | ecosystem: Environmental > Aquatic >...
GCGGTGAGCGGCGCGAGACCGATCGCGTCGCCCGCCAGCACCGCGGCCTTGGCGACTGCGAAGCTGTCGAGCATCAGGCTTGGCGACAGGTCGCCGGTCTCGCGATCCACCTTGGCATGCGGCATGGACTTCGCGAAGTGCACGGCGATGCGCTGCGGGACGCGCGACGTCACCAGTGGAAAGACCAGGATGGTCGCGAGCGACAGGTCGGTGCCGGCGGTGAGCGGGTGCCCCTGGCGCGCAAAAAAGAACACGCGATGCTCGGCCACCGGCTCGATCGCGAGCCGCGTCGGGTGGCGTTCGGCGCTGGTTGTGTCGGCGATGGCGAACTCGAGCTTGCCGGCCGTCACCGCGCGCGACAGCTCCTCGAAATCGCCGAGCACCGCCCGCACCCGCAGTCGCGAATTCGCGGTCGCCATGCGCCCGAGCGCCACGCCGAGCGGTAATTCGGCGGCGAACATGTCGGTGCCGAAGGCGATTTCGGGCGACTGCAGGCCGGCGAGTTCCTCCAGGTCGCGCGTCAGGTCGCGGGCCTGCGAAAAAATGCGGCTGGCGTGGTCGATCATCAGGCGACCGGCCTCGCCGGGCCGCAGCGCTTTGGTCGCCGCCTTGGTGGCGGCCCTGGCCGCGGAGTCGACCAGCTTAAAGCCAAGAACCGACTCGATCTTCTCAACGCGCTTCAACAGCCCCGCCGGCGTCAGGCCGAGCGCCTTGGCTGCCCGCGTGACGTCGCTGGCGGGAATGCGGCTGACGATGTCGAGGAAACTTGGCGTTTTCACGATATAGACCCAACGCTAGCAGATGCGGGACCGGCGCGCACGCCCGGGGGCGCGAGCCCGGCGCAGTCAGTATGATACCCCGATGACTTCCCGACTCCTGTCCCGACGCGACGTCGAGTTCCTGCTCTACGAATGGCTGGACGTGACGGCGCTGTGCTCCCGCCCGCGCTACGCCGACCACTCCCGCGAAACCTTCGATGGTGCGCTCGACACGGCCGAGCGGATCGCTACCGAGGTGTTCCTGCCGCACCGGCGCAAGAGCGACGTCGAGGAGCCAGAGTTCGACGGCGAGCGGGTGCACATCATCCCGGAGGTCGGCGTGGCCTACCGGGCCTTTGCGGAGGCGGGCCTGCTCGCGGCCGCGCATGACTACGACCTCGGCGGCATGCAGTTGCCGACCGTGGTCGACAAGGCGTGCTTCGCCTACGTGCTCGCGGCCAACGCCGGCAGCGCCGGCTACCCGTTGCTGGCCGCTGCCAACGCCAACCTGCTGCTGGCGCACGGTTCGTCGGCCCAGGTCGATGCCTTCGCACGCCCCGAGCTGGCGGGCCGGTTTGCCGGCACCATGTGCCTGTCGGAGCCGCAGGCGGGATCGTCGCTGGCCGACGTCGCCACGCGCGCCGAGCCCGACGGCGACTCGCCGTTCGGTCTGCAGTACCGCCTGTTCGGCAACAAGATGTGGATCTCGGCGGGCGAGCACGAGGTGACCGAGAACATCGTGCACCTGGTGCTGGCGCGCATCGCCGGTGCGCCGCCCGGCGTGAAGGGCATCTCGCTGTTCATCGTGCCGCGCCGGCTGGTGGACACCGAAGGCCGCTGCGGCGAACGCAACGACGTGACGCTCGCCGGGCTCAACCACAAGATGGGCTATCGCGGCACGGTCAACACCCTGCTCAACTTCGGCGAGGGCCGCTTCCAGCCCGGCGGCCGTGCGGGGGCCATCGGCTACCTGGTGGGCGAACCGCACCGCGGCCTGGCGTGCATGTTCCACATGATGAACGAGGCGCGCATCGGCGTCGGTCTCGGTGCCGTGGCACTCGGTTATACGGGCTACCTCGAGGCGCTCGAGTACGCGCGCAACCGACCGCAGGGCCGACCACTCGGGGCCCGGGACCCGGCCGCGCCACCGGTCCGCATCGTCGAGCACGCCGACGTGCGGCGCATGCTGCTGGCGCAGAAGTCGTACGTCGAGGGCGGCCTCGCGCTTACCCTGTACTGCGCACAACTCGTGGACCAGCAGCAGACGGCCGCCACCGATGCCGCGCGCGCCGAGGCGACGCTGCTGCTCGAGATCCTTACGCCAATCGCGAAGTCCTGGCCGTCGCAGTGGTGCCTGGCTGCCAACGACCTCGCCATCCAGGTGCACGGCGGTTACGGCTACACGCGCGACTACCCGGTCGAGCAGCTGTATCGCGACAACCGGCTGAACTCCATCCACGAGGGCACCCACGGCATCCAGGCGCTCGACCTGCTCGGCCGCAAGGTGAGCATGGAGGGTGGCAAGGCGCTGCAACTGCTCGGCGCGCGAATGTCGGCCACTATCGCGAGGGCGCGAGACGCGGGCGATGTCGACCTCGCCGCCTGGGCGAGTGCGCTCGGTGAAGCGCTCGCGAGCGTCGCGCGCACCACCGGCGCGCTGTACGCCACGCGGGATCCCGAACGCATGCTCGCCAACGCCAGTGTCTACCTCGAGGCGTTCGGCCATGTGGTGCTGGCGTGGATCTGGCTCGAGCAGGCGCTCGCCGCGGGCGGCCAGGCAGGTGATTTCTACGCGGGCAAGCGCCAGGCCTGCCGTTACTTCTTTCGCTGGGAGCTACCGCGCACGGCTGCGCAGTTCGCGCTGCTCGACAGTCTCGACGACACCACGCTCGCCATGCGCGATGCGTGGTTTTGACGGCGGCCGCATGAGCAAGTCCATCTTCATCACCGGGGCGTCGTCCGGCATCGGCGAGGCGCTCGCGCAGGAGTTCGCGCGGCGCGGCTATGCCGTGGCGATCACCGGCCGGCGTGCCGAGCGACTCGAGGCCCTCGCGACGCAGTTGCGCGGCCTCGGCGCGGCTGCAGTGTTGCCGCTGGCGCTCGACGTCACGGACTTTGCGACGATCGACATGGCCCTCGAGCGGGCCGCGCGCGAGTTCGGTCGCCTCGACGTGGTGGTTGCCAACGCGGGCGTCGGCTACTCGCTACCGGTCGGCCGTGGCAAGTTCGAGCTGGTACGCCAGACCATCGACACCGACCTCACCGGCGCCATCGCCACGCTCGAGTTCGCGTTGCCGCGGCTGCGGGCGCAGGGCGGTGGCCAGCTGGTCGCCGTCACTTCGGTGGCGGCTTCGCGCGGCATGCCGTTCATGGGTGCCTACTCGGCGGCGAAGGCGGGTTTGCACCGCTACGTGCAGGCGCTGCGCGCCGAAGTGCGCCACGAGCCGATCGTCGTCACCGAGCTGGCGCCGGGCTACATCGATACCGACATGAACCGCATGGTGAAGAACCGGCCGTTCGTCATCCCGCTCGAACGGGGCGGGGCGATCATGGCGCGCCTCATCGAGCGCGGTGTCGGCCGACGCCACGTGCCCGCGTGGCCGTGGGCGCTGCTCGCGCCGTTGACCAAGCTCATTCCCACGCGGCTGCTGGCCCCGCCGCCGCGCAAGCACCGTGGATCGTGAACCCATGACGCAATTGCCCGCCGACACCCGGCCCGTCGCACCACAGCACGCCATAGACGCCGGGCGCCTCGGTGCGTGGCTCGCCGCCAACGTCGCGCCACTCGACGGGCCGCTCGAGATTGCGCAGTTCAAGGGCGGCCAGTCGAACCCCACCTACCTGCTGGCCGCGGGCCGGCAACGCTATGTGCTCAGGCGCAAGCCGCCCGGCAAGCTGCTGCCGTCGGCGCACGCGGTCGACCGGGAGTACCGCGTGATCCGTGCGCTGGCCGGTTCGGGCGTGCCGGTGGCGAAGGCTTACGGCCTGTGCGAGGACGACGCGGTGATCGGCACGGCGTTCTACGTCATGGAGTATGTCGCCGGCCGCGTGTTCTGGGACCCGAGCCTGCCGGGCCTGGCGCCCGCCGGTCGTGCCGCGATCCACGATGAGATCAACCGCGTGATCGCGGCGCTGCACGGCGTCGACTATTCCGCCGTCGGACTTGGCGACTACGGCCGCAGCGGCGAGTACATCGCGCGGCAGGTGGCCCGCTGGAGCAAGCAGTACCAGGCGTCGGCGACCGAGAAGATCGAGGCGATGGACAACCTGATCGCGTGGCTGCCGGAGAACATCCCGGCGGGCGACGAGACCAGCATCGTCCACGGCGACTACCGCATCGACAACGTCATCTTCCACCCGGACGAGCCGCGCATCGTCGCGGTGCTCGACTGGGAGCTCTCGACGCTCGGCCACCCGCTCGCCGACTTCGCCAACCACTGCATGGCGTGGCGCATCCCGCCCGGCACGTTTCGCGGCCTCGGTGGGCACGACCTCGCCGCGCTCGGCATACCGTCGGAGCACGAGTACGTCGCCGCGTACTGCCGGCGTACCGGACGCAGCGGCATCGAGCCGCGCGACTGGGAGTACTACATGGTCTACAACATGTTCCGTATCGCAGCCATCGTGCAGGGCGTGATGGCGCGCGCGCTGCAGGGCAATGCATCGAGCGCGCAGGCGCTCGAAACGGGCCGCGCCGCGCGGCCGCTCGCCGAACTCGCCTGGGCGCAGGTCGAGCGGCTCAAGCTTTCCTGAGGAGGCTCCCATGGACTTCGAGTATTCCCCCAAGGTGCAGGACCTGCAGCGGCGCGTAAGCGCGTTCATGGACGAGCACGTCTATTCGAGCGAGGCGCGCTTCCACGAGGAGATCGCGGCCAACCGCCGTGCCGGCAACGCGTGGGTCCCGACGCGCGTGGTCGAGGAGTTGAAGCGCAAGGCAAAGGCGCAAGGGCTGTGGAACCTGTGGCTGCCCGAGTCGGAGTTCGGCGCGGGGCTCACCAACCTCGAGTACGCGCCGCTTTGCGAAATCATGGGCCGCTCGCACCTCGGGCCCGAGCCGTTCAATTGCTCGGCCCCCGACACCGGCAACATGGAAGTGCTGGTGCGCTATGGTAACGAGGCGCAAAAGCGCGAGTGGCTTACGCCGCTGCTCGCGGGCGAGATGCGCTCAGGCTTCGCGATGACCGAGCCGGCCGTGGCCTCGTCCGACGCGACCAACATCGAGGCGCGCATCGTCCGCGACGGCGACCACTTCGTGATCAACGGCCGCAAGTGGTGGACCTCGGGTGCCGGCGATCCGCGCTGCAAGATCCTGATCTTCATGGGCAAGACGGACCCGCAGAACCCGAGCCGGCATCATCAGCAGTCGATGATCCTGGTGCCGATGGAGGCGCCGGGGGTGAAAGTGGTGCGCCAGGTGCCGGTGTTCGGCTACGACGACGCGCCACACGGCCATTCCGAGGTGGATTTCGTCGACGTCCGCGTGCCGGCCTCGAACCTGCTGCTCGGCGAAGGCCGCGGCTTCGAGATCGCGCAGGGCCGTCTCGGCCCGGGCCGCATTCACCACTGCATGCGCCTGATCGGCGCGGCCGAGCGCGCGCTCGAGCTGATGTGCAAGCGCGCGATCTCGCGCGTCGCGTTCGGCAAGCGGCTGGCGGAGCAGGGCGTATGGCGCGAGCGCATCGCCGATGCGCGCCTCAAGGTCGACCAGGCGCGGTTACTGGTGCTGCACGCCGCGTGGAAGATGGACGTCGCGGGCAACAAGGCCGCGCAGAAGGAAATCGCCATGATCAAGGTCGTGGCGCCGAACGTCGCTTGCGAGGTGATCGACCAGGCCATCCAGCTGTACGGCGGCGCCGGCGTGTCCGACGACTACGGGCTCGGCTGGCTGTACGCCAATTCGCGCACGCTGCGCATCGCGGACGGCCCCGACGAGGTGCATCGCAACCACATCGCCAAGCACGAGCTCGGCCGCTTCCTCACGCGCTGAGCGTCGCGCATGCAGCTCGAAGGCAAAGTGGTGCTGGTCACCGGCGCGGGGCGTGGCATCGGCCGGGCGCTGTGCCGTGAATTGCAGCGGCGCGGTGCGACGGGATTCGTGGTGGCCGACCTCGACGGCGACCTCGCCAGGAGCACCGCCGCCGAGCTCGGCGGGATCGGCTTGCAATGCGACGTCGCCGACGCGGCGGCCGTCGCAGCGATGGTGCGCCAGGCGGAGCAGCATTACGGGCGGGTGGACGTGCTGGTGTCCAACGCCGGTTTCGGCGCACAGGCACTCGACCTCGACGACGCGCTGTCGGCGCCCGACGAGGTGTGGCAGCGCATGTGGGACGTGCACGTCATGTCCCACGCGCGCGCCTGCCGGGCGCTGCTGCCGGGGATGCTGGTCCGCGGCTCGGGCTGCCTGGTGAACGTAGCCTCTGCGGCGGGACTGCTCAGCCAGGTCGGCGACACACCCTACAGCGCCACCAAGCATGCGGCGGTCGGACTCGCCGAGTCGCTCGCCATCACCTATGGCGATCGCGGCATCGCGGTGTCGGTCGTGTGCCCGCAATACGTCGCCACCGCGATCACCGGGCTCGACGAGAAGCTGCCGGGCGGCACGTTGCCCGGGGTGCTTACCGTCGAGCAGGCGGCGCTCGCGATCGCCGATGGCATCGAGGCCGGACGCTTCCTGATCCTCACGCATCCCGAAGTGCTCGGCTTCTTCCAGCGCAAGGCGTCGGACTACGATCGCTGGGTGGCGGGCATGCGCAAGTTGCGCGATGGCTTGCGCGTCGGCGGCTTCCTGAAGGTCCGCAAGGACGGCTAGCTAGCGCGGGCGCTTTCGGTCGAGAGTGCGGGCCGCAGTCGACTGCGTGCGGCGGGCGGCACGCTCGAGCTGCAGGAATGCAGCCTCGCACTCTCGCGCCAGCTTGAAGCCATCGGCCAGCGCCCCGGCATTCGCCACGATGCCGAAGTCCATGCGGCCATCGACCGACAGCACGGTGACGTTGAGCCCGGTGGGGTCGGCGAGCATCGACACCGGGTACGCGGCCACCAGCCGGCACGCGCCCAGGTAGCGGGTGCCGGTCACGCCGCCCACGTTGGAGACCACGAGGTTGATCGCCGGGCGCGTGATCGCGCCGAGCCCGAGGCTGTGCGACGCGAGCCACAAGCCGAACACCAGCAGCGCGTAGTCGAGCGCCGCCTCGTGCGACAGCTCGCCGAACTCGCGCTTGGCGGCCCGGGTGTGCGTCGCGACCTGACGCAGCCGTTGCAGTGCGGCCGAGCGTGGGCGGGCTAGCGGGACAAACAGCGTGGCCGCCTTGGTCGTGGCCTCCTGGTCGCCCGGCGCACGCAGCGACACGGGACACATCGCCACCAGGGCTTCCCGCGGGCGCTCGCCGAGCGACGCGAGGAAGCGCTCGACACCCGCATCGACGACCGCCAGTGCCACGTCGTTGAGCGTCGCGTCGCACGCGCGCGCCACCCGTCGCATGGCCTCCAGCGGCAGGCTGAAGCAGGCGAAGGACCGCCCGGCCGTCAACCGATCGTTGAACCGAGTGTGCGGCCCGGCGAATGGGCGGTTGGCCGCCAGCTGCGCGCTGGCATGCTCGGCGCGGGCACGGGCTGCCAGCTTGCCGAACAGCTCGCGCGCCGCCGTTGCCTGCTTGACCATCATACGCAAATTTGCGGCCATGCCCGACGCGCCGGTCTGGTCTCCGGCCAACGGCGGGTCCTGTGGTGGCGCGGCGAAAAACGGCGGCTGGATCGGGCCGGGCTCGGTGTGCAGCTGGCCGAAGATGCGTTCGAGGGCGTAGCGACCGTCCCAGTACGCGTGGTGCGACTTGAGGTAGATGGCGAGTTGCCCCGACGCGAGCCCGTCGATGACGTGCACGCTGAACAGCGGCCGCGAGCGATCGAGCGGTGCCTCGTGCAGCCGTGCCACCCGTCCGCACAGTTGCGCGAGATCGCCCGGCGCGGCCAGCGTCATGCGCAGTACGTGCTGGCGCAGGTCGACGTGCTTGGCCGGGCGCCAGCGGGGCAGGGCCAGCACCGCGAGGTCGGGAATGCTGTCGAATGGCATGCCGGGCTGGGCGGCGCGGTACGCGCGCACGACCTGGCTCGCCACGTTCGAGGCCGAGCGGCCCGGCGGCGGGTCGAACAGCATCAGGGCCCCGACGTTCGCCGGCGTTTCCGGCCGGTCGAGGGCCAGGAAGGCGAGGTCGAGCAGGGCAATTTGCCGGTTCATGCCCTCTGGAGTATGCGATATCCGCAACGTCGGTCGCTACGCGCCCGGTGCTAGACTCGGATCGATTGCCACCGGCAGCGACCCCAAAGGACCTGCACCAGATGCGTCAATTGCGCAGCGACGATGCCCGCTTCATCTATGCCGAGACCGGGCACGCCAACTCGAACATCACCCTCGTCCACATCTACGATCCGTCCACGGCCGAGGGCGGGCGGGTGCGCTTCAAGGGACTGCTGAAATACGTCGCGAGCCGCCTGCACCTTTCGCCAGTCTTCCGCCAGCGGCTGCTGCGCGTGCCGCTCGAGCTCGACTACCCGTACTGGATTGAGGACGAGCGCTTCGACCTCGAGTACCACGTGCGCCACGTCGCGCTGCCCAAGCCGGGCGACTGGCGTCAGTTCTGCATCCAGGCTTCGCGCATCCACGCGCGATCGCTCGACCTGTCGCGGCCGCTGTGGGAGCTTTATCTGGTCGAGGGACTCGACACCTTCCTCGACCTGCCGCCCGACAGCTTCGCGATCCTCACCAAGATCCACCACGCCGCCATCGACGCCAAGGGCGGCGCCGAGATCGCCACGCTGCTGCACGACACCTCGCCGGTCCCGCCGCATCCGGAACCGCCGGAACCGTGGTTCCCCGAGTCGCCGCCCGGGTCGCTGTCGCTGCTCGCACGCGCGGCCGTGCACAACGTCGTCAAGCCGTTCACGCTCGCCGTGCCCGTGACCCGCGCGCTGCGCCGCGTGATCCCGGCCGTGCTCGGCTCGATCAGCGAGGTCTGGGCCGATCCCGAGCGGCTGCCGATCACGCGCTTCAACTCCGAGGTGTCGCCGCATCGCGTGTTCGAGACGCGGCGCTTCACGCTCGCGGAGTTCAAGCGCATCCGCTCGCTGGTGCCTGGCGCCACGATCAACGACGCCGTGCTCGCCGTGTGCGGCGGTGCGCTGCGCCGCTACCTGCTCGCGCACGACGAGCTGCCGGCGCCGAGCCTGGTGGCGATCGCGCCGCTGTCGATCCGCAACGCCGACCAGGTTGCCGGTTCGCCGGCCGGCATGAGCCTGCTGCGTGTGCCGCTGGGCTCGGAGATCGATGACCCGGTGCGGCGCCTGCGCACCGTCCGCCAGCACACCGCGCGCACCGAGGATCTCGGCCAGACGGTCGGCGCCAAGGAACTCACCGACATCTCGAAGCACGCGCCGTCGGCGACGCTGGCGCTGTCGGCGCGCCTGCTCGCCGGCTCGGCGCTCGGCCAGCGGGCGCCGCTCGCCAACTGCACCATCACCAACGTGCCGGGGCCGGCGATCCCGCTGTACCTGAACGGCGCGCGGATGACCTATTTCTCGGCCATCATGCCCATCTCGGACGGCATGGGACTGGTGTTCGCGGTCACCAGCTACGACGGCCGGATCATCATCTCGCCGACCTCGTGCCGCGAGCAGATCCCGGACCCGGAGTACTTCGCGCTGTGCATACGCGAGTCGTTCCAGGAGTACCTGGAGCTGGCGGTGCGGTCAGCCGGGCGCAAGCGCAAGGCGCCGGCACGCCAGAAGGCTCGCCAGAAGGCGCGCCAAAAGGTGGGCAAGAAGGGCAAGGCAGCGGCGGGCAAACGTGCGGCCCGCGCCTGACTGCGGGCTCAGGCGATCTCTCAGGCGGCCACTTCAGGCGGTTTGCGCCATCATCGACGCGCAGCGGCCGTAGAGCGCGCCCAGCCGTCCATCCATGCTGAAGGGCTGCCATTCGCCCTCGGGCTGCGCGAGGCGATTGGCCACGATCCACATCACGGCCGCGTTGAAGCCGAGGCCGAGGTGGCTGCCCGGCACCCAGATGTTCTCGTGCTCGCCGTCGGTCGTGTCGATGCGCGCCGCCTGGGGCGGCACGACGCCGTCGGTCATCGAGTAGACGCAGGTCGAGGGCATCGGCGGCGGCGCCCTGAGCACTTTGGCGCGGACGTGCGCCAGGTGGGCGACCGGGCCCATCGGGTGGGCCATGTAGCGGTACAGGGTGCGCACGGCCAACCGGGTGTTGAAATTGTCCGGCGTGAAGCGCATCGGGCTGCCGAGCGAGATTACGCTGCGCACGCACTCCGGGGCGCTGTGGGCCGCGTAGAAGCCGTACACGCCGCCCAGGCTCCAGCCGACCAGGCTCACCTTGCGGCGGTGCTTGTGGTGCAGGAAGCGCACCTTCTGCTCCAGCGCCTGGCTGAACTTGAGCTTGAAGCCGGTGTTTTGCCCAAGTCCCCAGGTCTCGACGTGGTAGCCGCGCGACTGCAGGAATGTCTTCAGCCCGATCATGGTCGCGTCGCCGGCCGTGAAGCCGGGCACCAGCAGCACCGGATGGCCGTCGCCGCGCGGCGTGGCGGAGAGCAGCGGCAGCAGCAGCGGCAGCAACGCCATCTCGAGGAAGGCGCGCCCCTCGAGCAGCGAGTAGATCAGTCGCGGGGGCGGCGCGGGCCGGTTGCCATTGACCTTGCTCATCCTGGTTGCAGCGCTCCGTCGGTAAGATCTAGTTGCGGTGCAGCGTGGAGCTTAGCAGCCTGCGGGCGTTGCGGGGAGCCCCTCCTCTGCGCCAAGCTTGCATAACCGAACCGACTCGGCCAGGCCGGCCGCATATTAGGGAATTTGCATGAAAAACAATGTGCTAGCCGCCTTGGCGGCGTCCTTCATCGTGCTGCTCGGCGCCACTCCGGTGCGCGCGGTCGAGCGCAGCGAGGTGGCGGAACAGTACCGCTGGGAGCTTTCCGCCCTGTATGCCGACGAGGCCGCATGGGTCGCGGCCGGGCAGTCGATCGGCAAGCAGCTGCCGGCGCTAGGCCGCTGGCAGGGCAAGCTCGGGGAGTCGCCCGCGACGCTGCTCGCCGCGTTCGGCGAGTGGGAGGCCGCGTACCGCGAGGTCGATCGCTACTTTGCCTATGCGCTGCAGCTGAGCGACCAGGACACGCGCGTGGCGCGGCCCCAGCAGATGCAGCAACAGGCCACCCAGGTCTACACCGAGCTGCAGACCGCGACCGCGTTCATGCGCCCGGAGATCCTCGCGGTGGGCCGTCCGACGATCGAGCGCTTCCTGGCCGCGGAGCCGCGCCTCGGCCAGTACCGCATGTTCCTCGACGACATCCTGCGCGCGGCGCCGCACACGCTATCGCCCGCGGAGGAAAAAATCGTCGCGCAGGCGGGAGCCATGGCGCCGACCGGCCAGCAGGTGCACAACGTCTTCACCAACGCCGACATGCCGTTCCCCGAGGTGACGCTCTCCACCGGCGAGAAGGTGCGGCTGGATGCGTCCGCGTACACCAAGTACCGTGCCTCGCCGGTCAAGGCCGACCGCGACGCGGTGTTCGCTGCCTTCTGGGATCGCTACGGCGATTACACCCGCACGCTGGCCACCACGCTCGACGCACACGTGCGTACCCACGTTTTCAATCGGGACGTGCGCAAATTCGACAGCTCGCTCGAGTCTGCGCTGTTCGATTTCAATATCCCGGTGTCGGTCTACACGCAGCTGATCGCCGACGTGCACGCCAACCTGCCGACCCTGCACCGCTACCTGCAGCTGCGCCAGAAAGTCATGGGGCTGCCCGCGCTCGGCTACGAGGACCTGTACGCGCCGATGGTCGGCAAGGTCGACCTGCAGTACACGCCGGAGCAGGCCATGGCGCTCACGCTCGAGTCGTTCGCGCCGCTCGGCAAGGACTACGTCGAGGCGCTGCGCAAGGGCTACGCGTCGCGCTGGGTGGACTTCATGCCAAACACCGGCAAGCGGCCCGGTGCCTACAGCAACACGGTGTATGGCGTGCACCCGTACCAGCTGCTGAACTTCAACGGCGCCTGGGACGATGTCTCGACGCTGGCGCACGAGTCCGGGCACTCGATGCACTCCTACCTGTCGACCGCCAGCCAGCCGTACGCGACCTCGGGCTACTCCACGTTCGTCGCCGAGGTGGCCTCGACGCTCAACGAGAACCTGCTGTTCCACCACGCGCTCGACCAGGCGCAGGACGACCGCGCGCGGCTGTTCCTGCTGTCGAGCTACCTCGACACGCTGCGCACCACGCTGTTCCGCCAGACGTTGTTCGCCGAGTTCGAGCTGCGCATCCACGAGATGGTCGAGCGCGGCGAGCCGCTCACCAACGAGGCGCTGTCGAAGCTGTACCTCGGGCTGCTGCGCCAGTACTACGGCCACGAGCAGGGCGTGGTGCAGATTGCCGAGCCATACGGCGCGGAGTGGGCGTTCATCCCGCACTTCTACCGCAACTTCTACGTGTACCAGTACGCCACCAGCATGATCGGCGGCATGACGCTGGCTGAGAACATCATCGGCGCGCCGGCGGTGAAGTCGGGCAGGGCCGCGCAGGGTCGCGATGCCTATCTAACGCTGCTCAAATCGGGCTCGTCCAAGTATCCCGTGGACCTGCTCAAGGACGCCGGCGTGGACATGACCACCTCGCAGCCGTTCGAGGCCGCGATCCGCGAAATGAACCGCTTGATGGACGAGATCGAGCGCATCGTCGCGCGGCAAAAGGGCTGAGCGATGGCGAGTCGTCGCAAGTCACCGCGGCCGCTGTACGCGGGCCTGCAGCAACTCGGCGCTGCTACCGCCATCCCGGCCTCGCCCGAGCGGGCCGTGCTCGAGCGCGTGCCGAACCCGCACCCGCGCAAGCTGTACCTTGCGCGCTTTACGGCACCGGAGTTCACCTCGCTGTGCCCGATCACCGGGCAGCCCGACTTCGCGCACCTGGTGATCGACTACGCGCCCGGCAAGTGGCTGGTGGAGAGCAAGTCGCTCAAGCTGTACCTCACGAGCTTCCGCAACCACGGTGCGTTCCACGAGGACTGCACGCTCGCGATCGGCGGTCGTCTCGAGGAATTCCTCGCGCCGCGCTGGCTGCGCATCGCGGGCTACTGGTATCCGCGTGGCGGCATGCCGATCGATGTGTTCTGGCAGACCGGCCGCCCGCCCGCCGGGTTGTGGCTGCCCGATCCGGGCGTTGCGCCGTATCGCGGGCGGGGTTGAG
>Ga0209254_10004346_pt1 | contig 12993 bp, 11 predicted proteins | sample FrelakmetDIP11DI_FD_187148 | JGI IMG/M metagenome (GOLD analysis project Ga0209254, IMG submission 187148) | Freshwater lake sediment microbial communities from the University of Notre Dame, USA, for methane emissions studies - DIP11 DI (SPAdes)... | ecosystem: Environmental > Aquatic >...
GCGCCGAAGGCGATCGAGTACTCGAGCAACCAGCCTGTGCCGCGCGTGGACCGGCGACGCAGGTAAAACAGCACGATGAGGGCCAGCGCGGCGAAGACCGGGCCGTGCGCGAAGTTGTTCAGGTCGTTGGCCCAGAGGGCGTTGACCGGAATCCGGCCGAACAACACCAGTGCGAGCAACGCGCACGCGATCAGCAGCAGGGCGGGCATGCGGGGAGCGTACACAAGATATTCACTTCGGGCTTATGTGAAGCCCTGCGCAAACCGGGCATGCACCAGGTGCTAGCATTCCGCGACGGGGTGTGACATGCGCGGGGCGACGACATTTCTTGCGAGCCTACAACATGAAAAAAGCGGGCGACACGATGATTCCTGTCCTGGTTTTCGGCACCACGGTTACCGCGCTCGGGGCAGTGCGGGCCTTTGCACGCGCCGGACACGAAGTCTGGACGCATTCGGAGCCGGGGGACGTCGTGACCTTGTCCCGGTACTACCGGCCGCTACCGCTGCCAGCTGGATTCGATCCAAAAGCGCCAACCGCTGCGAGGCTCGAGTCCATCCTCAGGGCGCTGACGATTCCCAAGGCGTTCTTGTTGCCCTGCACCGATTTCTGGACGGAGGCGGCGACGGAACTGCCCGATGACCTGAAGGCCCGATTCCCGGCCTGCCTCTCGCCACGCGAAGCCATCTACACGTTGACAGACAAGGGTCGGTTGGCGAAGACCATGGAGTCGCTCGGTTTGCCGCATCCGCGTTCGTTCGCGATCGAGCGTGAGGAAGACTTCGCAGTCATTGAAGACCGCGTCTTCGAGAACGCATTTCTCAAACCCAAGGCCTCGCCGCTGTTTCTGCAGGTCTTCAACGCGAAAGGCCTGCACGTGCACTCGCGCATCGAGGCACTGGCGCGTTTCCGCGAGGTGAAGGCGGCCGGATTTGAGGTAATCCTGCAGGAATACGTGCCTGGACCGCCGACTGAGCACTTCTTCATCGACGGCTTCATGGACCGGGAGCATGTCGTGCGCGCCCGCTTTGCCCGCCAGCGATTGCGGATGTTTCCACCCGACTTCGGCAACAGTACGTACATGGTCAGCGTGCCAATCGCGACCGTACAGCCTGCCATGGATGCGCTGGAGAAGCTGCTCCGCCATCTTCGTTATCGCGGCATCTTCAGTGCCGAATACAAACGCGATCCTCGCGACGGCAGGTTCAACCTGATCGAGGTAAACGCGCGGCCTTGGTGGTACGTGGGTTATGCTGAGCACTGCGGCGTGCCGGTCTGCGAGATGGCTTATGCCGACGCGCTGGACCTTCCCTTGCCGACGCAGCCCCTATACCCGATTGGCACAAAATGCGTGTATCCGCACATCGACGCGCAGGAATACAGCTGGCGTCGCCGACAGGGCATGCAGCACGCGTCGCTGTTGGTATACGCTGGAACGTGGCTCACGTCGTACAAGCCGGTGTTCGCATGGGACGATCTGCACCCGGCACTCTCCGGCTCGATGACCTTGCTCGGCCAGTCGTTCAGCAAGCGGTTAGGTCTGGGTAAGGCCTAGGGTCCAGGGCGGTGGCCGGCATGTTTGTTCAGGATGCAGTCCTTTCGTCGCTTGCCGCAACGCGGTCTCTGGTGCCGTCCGGCCCGGCCGCGACAGTGCAGGGCAGCGACCCCTGCGTCGCTGCCGAGTTGACTGTCGCCGAATATCCAGCCTGGCACGCGCTGCTGCAGCAATCACCAGATGCCAGTATCTACGGCCAACCGGAGTACCTGGCCACACTGTGTCGTGCCGCCGGCGGGCGTTTCCGGATTCTCACCGTCAGTCATGGCGGCGAACTTGCCGGTGGTGTCGCGCTCTACGAAAGGGATTCGAGACTCGGCTCATTCGTTGCGCCGCGAAGACTCCTCTATCGCAATGGCCTGGTGCTGCGTCGCTACGACACGAAGTATCCGTCGCAACAGACGTCGCACGATGTGGCGGCAATGACTGCGCTCGCCGCAAAGCTCGAGGCGATGCGGTACGCCTACGTCAACCTGCGCAGCGCGGGCACGGTTATGGACGTGCGGCCGTTCCTGCTGCGCGGCTGGCAGGCCGTGCCCAGTTACTCCTACGTCGTGTCGCTCGACGACCTTGCCGGCCAGTGGGAGCGGGTCGAGCACAACCTCCGTCGGCTGATCAAGCGTTGCGAGACGCGCGACAAGCTCCAATTCACGGACGACACGGATTTCGATGCTTTCTATGGTCTGCACGTCAGCACGCTCGGCCGCCGTGGTGTCGGCGCCTACCTGCCGGAGCCGGCGTTTCGCCAGTACTTCGCGGAATTGCATGCCGCGGGCCTGGCGCGTTTGTTCCACGCCCGCTTGCCGGACGGCCGATCCATCGCCGCGCAGCTGGTGCTGCTCGGGCCGAACGCCACCTCGCAGACGGTCAGTGCGGCGGGAAACGAGGCATTCCTGAAACTGGGTGCGCATGCATTCCTGCGCTGGCGTGCCTTCGAGATATTGGCCGCGCTGGGTTACCGCAGCAACGACCTGACCGACGCCGCGCTCAATTCCGTTACGCACTTCAAGGGCCAGTTAGGCGGCCAGCTCGCGTTGTCGCTGGTGCTGAAGTCGCCGCCAAGGCCGCTGTACGCCCTCGGCAGTTCGGTCACGCGGTCGGTGGCCTGCATCCGACGCAGCCTGGCGCGCGTGGCCGGGCGTGCGCGCGGGGGCGCACACGAGTGAGTACCACGAGCGTCGAGGCCGGCGTGACGATTTTCGCGACGCTCGAGTCGCTCGGCGTTACACACGTATTCGATATGCTTGCGCAATGCGGCGACGAAATCCGCCGTGTCGTAGGCCTTGTCGGCGGCGAGTGTGCGGCGGACACGCGCCGGCAGCCGATCGGGCATCATGAGGGCGAGCTGCTCGGGCGTCGAGAACTCCGCAAGGTCGCCGCCAAGCGCGCGCGCCCAGCGCGACGCGCGGCCAGGTCCGACATGTCGGATGCCCGATACACCGGCATACCGAGCGGACCGAGGCTTCGAGCGGCGCCCAGCACGCTGACGCCAATTCCCAGCAGCAGGACGGGCACACGCCCTTCAGTTGCATCCATCGCCCGTGGCACGCCTGTTCGGCCGTGTTGACAGCAGGAGCGTATCGGAACGGGCGATCTGCCACATTGTGCCCGGTCGGAAGATTGCGACGCGGTGCACGGCCGGCAACCCGCGCCGCCCCTGCAATCGCAGCGTCAGGTCTTCCTGGATTTCCTGACTTCACCGGGTCCGGGCGCCGGCGAGAAGACCTTCTGCTTCACACGCTCCGCGAAGTCGACTGCCCCGGGCGCGAAGCTGCCGACCAAATCCAGCGCCATGCGAAAGGCGTTGAAATTGACGAACCACCACTTGAGCAGCACCAGACAGGTCCGCAGGCGGCTGCCCGCGGACAAGTCCGACGAGGCGGTCGTCGACCAGTAAGTTCCATAGAGTCGCCAGACAGGAAACGTAAGTCGGCCGGTATTCCGGGCGTCGTACCAGGCGGCGCGATCGCGGACGTTCTTTTGCGCCCTGGAGTAACGGTCCGCGTGATCGCGGACCTGGAGGAGTGCGTCCGGCAACGCCACGAACCGGCCTGCCAGCGCGATATGCGCCAGCATGGCGCGGTCCGCGCCATGGAATCCTTGCATCGGCATTGCGGATGCGACCAGGCTGCGACGTAGCAGGCCCATCAGCGCGTAACAATCGTGAGGCCGCAGGACTAGGGCACCAAAGCGGGTCGCGCGGTCGTCCGAATCCGAGCCGACGATGCGGTGACGATGAACTCCAAGACTCGCGCCGGATTCGTCAATGTACTCGATCGCCGTATGGCAGACGGCGGCATCAGGCGCCGCTTCCAGCGCATCGACGCTGCGACTCAGTAAATCAGGCCCCATCACGTCATCGTGAGCCGCCCACTTGAAGTACCTGCCCTGCGTCAGTTCGAAGACCCGGTTGAAGTTCGGCACCGCGCCCACGTTTACGTCATTTCTAAGGTACCGGACTCGAGTGTCCGCCAAAGAATAAGCCCTGCAGATCTCGCCGGTTCGGTCGGTCGAGGCATTGTCGGAAATCACCAACTGGAAGTCGGAATACGTTTGGCGGAGAACCGACTCGATCGCCTCCGCGACGTATCGCTCGCCGTTATATACGGGCATGCCGATTCCGACCAGGGGAGTGAGGGTCTGCATGAGCGAGAATGTTACCCGACACGCATCGCTGCGTTCATGCGCGATTGTCGCAGCTTCGCCCGTCTTGCGGGCGTCGAGCAGGCCATGGCAGTATTCCGCGCGAAAAAGCCCTGCCCGCAAGCTTCTGGCTCGGCAAGCTGGTTTGGGATGCCTGCAAGCCGAGGCGCTCCTGCTCGGAGTTTTCGTTGCGGCAGGGCTACCCTCGTTGGTATTGCTCACGCTGCTCAACGACTACGCGGGTGTTCGCGCCCAGTTCCTGGTGGCGGCAGCGCTTGCGGTCGGCGCCAATGCGACGGCAATAGCCATCACGACCCGTACGGTTGGCGCCAACCTCCGCGAGGTTGTCTATGTCGACAGTTCGCGGTACGTCCTGAAGGCGACGACCTGCAGGCGCTGGTTCACCGATCGCGAGCGGTTCGCAAGCTGGCGCGGTGACCTGCTGCTCGCGTCGCTGTTCGGTGAGTTGAGGCGGGTCCACGTCGAAGCAGGACGCGCCGTGGTGTTGGAGCGTATAGAGATCGGCGGCCGCATCCGTGACAAGGAACATACGTCGACCGGTCCGAATCTCTGGCAGATCGTTGGCCGACGCGTGGGCGCCGACGAGACGTTCGACTACTCGGAGCCGATGTGACGATTCGACATAACCATCTCCGATCCCAAGCCATTGCCGTGTGAGCGACAATCGACGAACGCGAATAGTGTCTGTTACAATCGCCACAGAGCTGTCGCTCGCATAAGCCAGGTGAATCATGCGTGTGCTCGTCACAGGTCACAGGGGGTATATCGGCTGCGTCATGGTTCCGGTCCTGAGAGCCGCCGGTCACGATATCGTCGGCCTGGACAGCGATCTCTTCGGTGCCTTCAGGCGCGCCACATACTGCGCGGATTTCCCGGAGTTTCGCCTGGATATCCGCGACGTCGAGTCCACCCACCTTGCTGGGATCGATGCGGTCATTCACCTCGCTGCACTTTCGAACGACGGGCTTAGCAACCTCAACCCCGAGGCGACCTACCAGATCAATCTCCACGCGACCCTGCGTCTGGCAGAGCTTGCAAAATCGGCCGGTGTCGGGCGCTTTCTCTTCTCGTCGTCGTGCAGCATCTATGGCAAGACAGGGGACGCCCCGGTTACGGAATCGGATGTCATCGACGTGATCACCCCGTACACCATCACGAAACGCCGGGCTGAGGTCGAACTCGCGAAGCTTGCCAGCGCCGAATTCAGCCCGACGTACATGCGCAATGCGACCGCCTACGGCAGTTCACCGTGCCCAAGCTACGAGCTGGTGCTGAACAACCTCGTGGCGTGGGCTTACGCAGATGGTCGAGTCCTGATCAAGAGTGACGGCACGCCGGTTCGTCCCACGGTTCACGTGGAAGACATATCACGGGCATTCCTGGCTGCCTTGGAGGCGCCTCGCGAAACCGTCCATAACCAGGCGTTCAACGTGGGCCAGACCGAGGAAAACTACAGCGTCCGCGAACTCGCCGAAATGGTATGCGAGGTCGTGCCTGGCTCGCGTGTCGAGTATGCGGAAGGCGGCCGTCCGGATCCCCGTTCCTACCGGGTCGAGTTCAGCAAGATCCGCCGTTCGTTGCCTTTATCAACGCCCAAGTGGACCGCTCGTCGTGGCGCGGAGCAGCTCTACCATGACTATCGAAGCGAAGGCGTCGAAATCGAAGATTTCGAAGGACCCCGGTTCAAGCGCCTTGCGCACGTACAGAGCCAGATAGCCGGCGGCCGTATGGATAGCGCGCTGCGTTGGACGAATTCAGTGGCTGCAAAGGGGCTGACATGAGTATGGACCTTGATCCAGAGTTGTCTGCGAACATCAAACGGTACTGGGACGAGCGTGCCAAGGGAACCGAACCCGCTTCCGCCCAGGCAACGACCTATGACGTATTCCTTCGCGACTTGGAGATCGCGAAGTTCAAGCAGAAGATCGCGGAGGCCGCCTTGCCCGAGGGGTCCACCGTCGTTGACCTGGGATGCGGGGACGGATACACCACGGTAAACGTCGCCCTGGCGTTCCCGTCGCTTCGCTTCATCGGCATCGATTGGAGCGAGGACATGCTGGCCCTGGCGAGGAACAGATGCTCAGGCCAGGCCAGCCTCGAGGAAAGAATGTCGTTCCGCCAGGGGGACATGCGACGCGTGTCCGACGCCCTCAAGTCGGAGAAGTCCGAGGTTTTCCTGACCAGCCGCAGCCTGATCAACCTGATGCACGCGGAGGAGCAATACGGCGCGATTGCGCAGATTGCAGGACATCTCCGGCCGGGCGGCTACTACTTCTGCATCGAGAACTTCATGCAGGGTCAGAACAACTTCAACCAGCTGCGTTCAGCCATGGGTCTTCCACCGATACCGGTAAGGTGGCACAACAACTTCTTTGATGAGAAGGTCTTCGTCTCGGAGACGGCGAAGCATTTCGACTCCGTGGTTTTCGAGAGCTTCCTGAGCTCCTACTACCTGGCAACGCGGGTGATCTATTCGGCCGGTTGCCACCTCGAGGGCAAGGAACCCGATTACTTCCATCCCATTCACAAAATCGCCGGCAGGCTTCCTCCGATCGGCGACTTCTGTCCGATCAAACTCGTGAGCATGCGCCGGAAGTTCTGATCGTCCGTTTGACGTAATCCAGTCTCGGACCACGGAAGAGGGAACTTCTGTGCGCGGAGACGGCGCCCGTCGCTTCAAGCTGACGGCCAATTTGCTGATCTTCCTCGCGCACCTCGTTCTCGTCACCGCTGCTGTCGCGGCTCCGAATACGCATGGGTGCTGGTCGGCTCTCGTTCCGTGGCTGTTGATCGCAGGCACGCCGACGCTGCAGCGGATTGAAAGGGTCAATTTCGACTGGGGCGCGAACGCCCCGGGTCCGGGAATCAACAATGACGGTTTTTCGGTGCGCTGCAGTGGCGAAGTCGCGGCTATATCCCCAGTAGCCCGACGGCCTCGTCCGCAATCGCCAGCGACGACGTCAATCCCGGCGATTCGATGCCCAGCAGGTTGACGAGGCCGGGCACACCGTGCGCCGCAGGGCCCTCGAGCAGGAAATCGGCCGCCGGACTTTCGGGTCCAACCCGCTTCGGTCGGACGCCCGCGAAGTCCGGCTGCAAGGCGCCATCGGGCAGACCGGGCCAATATTCGCGAATCGACGCGTAGAAATCAGTGGCCCGCGCGGCATCAACGCGATAGTTGGGCGCGTCGACCCATTCGACGTCAGGCCCGAAACGCGTCTGGCCGGCGAGGTCGAGCGTGGCATGAATCCCGAGCCCCGCCTCGTTCGGCATCGGGTATACCAGGTGCCGAAAGGGCTTGGCGCCCTGGCAGGAGAAGTAGTTGCCCTTTGCGAACCATGCGCGATGCCGCCCCTCAGGATAGCCATCGATTTGCGAAAGGAGGGGAATGGCGTCGAGGCCGGCGCTGTTGATCAGGAAACGGCATGCCACGCTGGAAGCTTCTGCACCGCTGCGCAAGGCCACCTCGAATCGCTCGCCGTCGCGGCGCGCCCCGGCCAGGACCGCATTAAACGCGACGATACCGTCCGCCGCCTCGAGATCGGCGTGGAGCGAAGTCATGTATTCGTGAACATCGACGATGCCCGTCGACGGCGAAAGCATCGCCGCCGCACAGCGAACGGCCGGCTCCAGCGCGCGAGCCTCGGCACCGGAGATCAGCGAGACATCGGACACGCCATTATCCAACGCCTTGCGGTGCAGGGTCTCCAGAATCGCAATCTGGTCGGCCTGTGCGACGATCAGTTTCCCGCAGCGCCGGTGCAGGATGTCGCGTTCCGCGCAATACGCATAGAGCCGCTCGCGGCCTGCCACGCACAACCGGGCCTTCAGGCTCCCGGTCGGATAGTAGATCCCGGAATGGATGACGCCTGAATTGCGTGAGGAGGTTTCCTCGCCGAGACGCGCGTGCCTTTCGACAACCAGGACTTCAAGGCCCCTCCGGGCAAGGGCCCGTGCGCAGGCCAACCCGACGACGCCCGCACCGATGACCAAAGCGTCCGCGCCGTTTTCCATACCCGAGATATTGTCCCCGTCAGGCGGCAGCGGCCGGCTTGCCGTCCAGCAGGTCCTGGAGCCACGTCTCGCCGCGGAAGTGCCGGTACTGGTCCGCGCGCAGGCGATCGGCGACGCGACCGGATGGCAGCTCGACGTCGTCATAGGTCAGTGGCTGGTCCTTGGGGATATCGCGCGTCAGGCGGCACCCCTCGACCAATCCTTCCGGGAGGTAGCGCTGCGCGCTCATCTCGTCCACGTTAACCGCCTCGCCGTAGGTCATGTACATGCCATACTCGTCCAGCGTTTCGCCGGCCTTGAGATCGCGCTTTGCGACCGCGCAAACCTCCACCACCGGCCCCGCAAGCGGCGGCGCGACCTCGTCGCCGAACAGCGCGACTCGCGCGATTGCGTTCGGCGCTTCGAAATGCACAAGGTGGTACGGGACGGTAAAGGCGTAGAGCGGGCCTTCGCCCATCTTGTACAGGTTGAGGTAGTGGCGTTGCTTCGGGTCCGCGTGCTCCGCCAGGCAGAAGATCTTCACGCCCGCAGGCCCAACGGTGTAATCCACCACGCCTCCGAGCTCGCGCAGCTGGTCGAGATCGTAGAGCTTGTGTATCTCAGAGATCGGACCTTCGTACACGGCGCCGCGCGACATGCCGCGCGAAAGAACCTTGAAGTCCGTGGCGTTTGCCACGATCGACTGCTCGAAGCTGATCTTCGAGCCGTCCGCGAACGAAGTCACCATCGCCGCGTTCTGTCCCCAGCGCTCGGCCCAGCCCTGCTGCGTCGTGGGATTGCGATATGGGTCCTGCAGGCCCTTCACGTTGCCCATGACACGCGGAATCAGGCCGAGCCCGCGGACCCATCGGTACAGGTTCATCTGCAGGCCCGGCTCGTCGCCCTCGCAGGCGGAAAGGATCGTGCCGTGCTTGCGGGCGTAGGTCCGCAGGATGGGTCCGACGGTGGCGTCGACTTCTGCATTCATGAGCACGACCGACTTGCCGTGCGCGAAGGCGTCGAGAATGATCCGGCTGCCGAATTCCACCGAGCCGGTGACGTCGACGATGATGTCGATCTCGCTGGAGCGGCAGAGGGTGTAAGGGTCCTCGGCCACGACCGGCCGGCCGCTCCGGATCGCTTCGTCCACGGACTGCTGGCTGTCGCAGCGGGCGATGTCCTCGCAGCCCGAATAGCGGTAGACGTGTACGGCGCGCTCGGGCTTGCGGTTGTATACGGCCGCCATGCGCATACCGGGCACGCTGTGGACGATCTGGTTGGTCAGGCCCTGACCCATGAAGCCGGCGCCGATCATGCCGACGCGGATCGGCTTGCCCTGCGCCTCACGGGCCTTGAGGGCGTTGTCTACGATGATCATGGCTGCGCTCCCGGTGTGCCGAGGGCCATCCTCCGCTTCACCTCAGGTTCGATTTCAGCGAGCAGCTTCCACTGGCCGTCCTTGGGGGATAGCGACGAGACGGGCAGCGGCCAGTCGAGGCCCAGCCGCGGATCGTCGAACTTGAGCCCGCCTTCGTGTTGCGGCGCGTAGAACTCTCCCACCTGGTACGACGTGTGGGTGTTCTCGGCGAGCGTCTGATAACCGTGGGCAAAGCGCTCCGGCACGTACAGCGCGCGCTGGTTGTCCTCGTCGAGTTCCACGGCCACATGTTCGAGATACGTGGGCGACTCCGGCCTCAGGTCGACAATGATGTCGAGGATGGCGCCGCGCGTGCATCGGACAAGCTTGGTCTCCGCAGCGGGCGGAAACTGGAAGTGCATGCCGCGCAATGTGCCCCTGGACTTGCTCACCGCCACGTTGGCCTGCGCAATGACCGGCTTGAGCCCGTGGGACTCGAATTCCCGCATGCAGAAGGCACGCGCGAAATAGCCGCGCTCGTCGCCACGGCGCTCGAGTTCGATGACGTACGCACCGCGCAGCCCAGTTTCGTTAAATATCATCAAAATCCCCGTTTCGAAGCCTCGCAGGCCTCTCTGGACGCAGATTCAACATAGCGGGTCGACCTGCCGCCGACCGGTACTGCGTCACAGAGCCGCACGAAGGCGTCAGCGTAGCAGCAAAATCCCCCCCTTGACTCACCTCTCAGTCCGCGCAGCGGCTGGATCCGGCATGTCGCGCGAAGTCCAATAGTTTACTATCCTATCTCGGTGGACCGTTGCCCTGCGAGGCAACGGCCGTTTCTCAAGCGATACCAAGGCAGGCAGATCATCGTGAAAGTCTTCGTGACGGGCGTGAACGGCTACATCGGTACGATTCTGGCCCCGTATCTCATGGAACGGGGCCTCGAGGTTACCGGGCTGGATACAGGCTATTACCGTGACGGCTGGCTCTACAGTGACGACAGGTTGCTGTCCCGCACGCCGCTGACGATCAACAAGGACCTGCGCCGGATCGAGGACAAGGATCTCGAGGGTTCCGATGCCGTCGTGCATCTCGCGGAGTTGTCGAACGATCCGCTGGGCCAGAACAATCCCGCGGTCACGCACAAGATCAACCATCTGGGCTCGGTAGCGATCGCCGAGAAGGCGCGCAAGCTGGGCATCCGGCGCTTCGTGTACGCGTCGTCCTGCAGCGTCTACGGTGCTGGCACGGGCGAGTTCCTGGACGAAACCACGCCTCCCAATCCCCAGACGGCCTACGCCGAATGCAAGGTGCTGGTGGAGCGCGACGTCGGCCGCATGGCCGGATCCGAGTTCTGCCCGGTGTTCCTGAGGAATGCCACTGCCTACGGGCCTTCGCCGCGGATGCGCTTCGACATCGTGATCAACGACCTCTGCGCGGTTGCCTGGACGATGAAGAAGATCGTCATGACGAGCGACGGCAGCCCCTGGCGGCCGGTGACGCACGTCCACGACATCTGTGAGGCCGTCTATCGAAGCCTGGTTGCGCCGGACGACGCCGTGCGAGGAAAGATCTTCAACGTCGGACAGAACTCGGACAACTTTCGCGTGCGCGAGCTTGCCGAAATCGTCGCCGAGGCGTTTCCCGGCTGCGAGGTGGAGGTCGGATCGAGCGCCGGCGACAACCGCAGCTACCGGGTCAACTTCGACCGCATACACCGTGAGTTGCCGGGCTTCAAATGCAGTTACACGCCACGCGACGGCGCCCGCCAGCTGCGCGATCTGTTCGAGCGGATCAGGATGCCGGAAGAGATTTATCGATTTCGCGCCTTTACGCGTCTCAAGCAGCTGAACCACCTGAAGTCCACAGGCCAGGTTGACGGAGAGTTCTTCTGGCGCTAAGGGCCGCGATGCCGATTTGGCCGAATCTCTTTATTGCAGGTGCGCCTCGATGCGGGACGTCGTCTCTGCATGCGTGGCTCAGCGCGATTCCCGGCATCTACATGTCGCGAATCAAGGAACCCAATTTCTTCTCGCGTCGGGTGATTGGCGTGAACAATCCGCTGATCAAGCCGATCCGCGACGAAGGGCAATACCTGCGCCTGTTCAGCGACGCAGGCGATGCGCGGTACGTCGGGGAGGCCAGCCCAAACTACTTGGAGGATCCGGGAGCGGCCGAACTGATCGAGCGGACCGTGCCGGGCGCCCGGGTCATCGTCAGCCTCCGTGATCCCGTCGAGCGGTTGCACTCGCTGTACCTGATGCTTCGCAACAACATCCCGGGCCTGGGAAGCTTCATGTCGGAGATCCAGCGCGGGTTCGCGGGCGAGGACGACCCGGATCAGGCGCTCGTGAGCGCCAGGGCTGGCCTGTATGCCGCCCAGGTGGAACGCTACCTAGCCGTCTTCGGACGCGGGCGCTTCAAGGTTCTCATCTTTGAGGAGTTGATGGCCGACGTACCGCGCACCTTGCGCGAGGTCCTGGCGTTCCTCGGCATCGAGCACGACGTGGGCGACTTCTCCGGACCGGCCCAGCGCCAGTATGCCGAGGCGCGCGGGAACGTCGTCCGTTTCCTGTTCGGAAACCGGACCGTTTCACGAACCATGGAGGGGTTGGTTCCTTACAAGCTCCGGAAGATGGTGCGGAACCGATTCCTCGTCAGGGAAGCGCCTAAGCCGGAAATGGAAGCAGAGGCTCGTGCCTTTCTGATTCGCTACTATCGTGACGACGTGGCGCGGCTCGAACAGCTGCTCGGCAGGCGCCTCCCTTGGCAAAACTTTCACGGTTAGGGGCGGGCGGCCGGAACCCATTGATGGTCCTCGAGGCGAACCCGGCTACGGACGACGAGTCCTCGTTCCTCCTTCACCGCCTGTTCACGCGACAAGCGAGCGCACGGAGGTTACGAATGTCGCCAATCGTCGACTCGAGTTGGGTGGGAGGATCGAGCGCGTAGCCGGCGACCGCGCCAGAAATCCGGATTCAAGTTGCGTCGCTCCTGCGATGGCCGGCGGCGGGCGCACGGCCGGACGGTCGCGCGTTCTGCGCCAAACCAAAGACGAGCTTTCGACAGTGGAAGCCTTCGGCGAGACCGTCCGGTGCGCGACACTCGATGCCTCGCAGTCGCATCAGCGCTTCGAAATTCTCGGGTCGAAACCAGGGCTTGCCCCGCTGCGACTCGAACGCCCGCAGCAGCAGCGTGATCTTGCGCGCCGCCGTTGCCTTGGGCAGGGGCAGGTAGAAGTTGGGTGTCGTCAGGTCGCCGTCGTACTTGGCAATCTCGTACCCGAAGATGGCGTGATCCCGAAAAGTCTGCCAAGTGACCCGGCTGACGAGATCGTGATCCTGGTGCCGGTCGCCGCCGCAATGCGTGAAGACCAGCGTAGGTTGGACCTGCGCCTTGCAGGCCCCGAACAGAGCCTTGA
>Ga0209254_10004347_pt1 | contig 12993 bp, 10 predicted proteins | sample FrelakmetDIP11DI_FD_187148 | JGI IMG/M metagenome (GOLD analysis project Ga0209254, IMG submission 187148) | Freshwater lake sediment microbial communities from the University of Notre Dame, USA, for methane emissions studies - DIP11 DI (SPAdes)... | ecosystem: Environmental > Aquatic >...
ACCTCAAAGTATCCAACCTGTTGTATTTTTTAATGCTTCAACCCGCTTGGAGCAGCTCAGTTTAAACGCAGGTTTTTCATTATTAACTAGCTGGTCATTTAGGCTTGATGGAATTCCGGTAATATATTTTGTCTGCCAGTCTGGAATGAGCCGCTGCTTGCTTGGAACGGATACTAATAACCCTGGGAATTCACCACCTTGTTCAAAATGCATCAGTCAATCCAAGACGATATTCCCAGAGAGTATGACAATCTGGTTTGAATACAAAAAGGATGCAGAATTTGATTCCACAATTGATAACCTAGGCCTCGCGGAATTGCTTTCATTAGTTTACAGGGGTGTTCCTTTTGGCGAACTTATCCTGCCATCTTTGCGCTGGATTCTCAGACGCCAAAATTTGCAAAATGATACTGCAACACGTTCAATCTGCCTTGATTATCTAAAGTCTGCCAACTCCATCGCATCAGCTTTTGGAAAATTGTTGGACAATAATAAACCACAATCGGTGGTTATATTTAATGGTCAGTTCTTCCCTGAAGCAACAGTTCGATACCTGGCGATGAAACGGGGTATCCGCGTGATCTCCCACGAAGTTGCACTGCAACCGCTATCTGCATTTTTTACCGATGGCGAGGCTACAGCCTACCCCATCCATATACCGGATGATTTTGAATTATCTGCGGAGCAGAACAACCAGCTGGATTCCATCCTGGAGAAACGGTTTTGCGGTAATTTCAGTATGGCGGGAATCCATTTTTGGCCGGAAATGAAATCTTTTCCCGGTGATTTCTGGGATAAAGCCAGGTCATTTGAACAAATTGTCCCGGTTTTCACCAACGTCATCTTTGACACTTCCCAGGCGCATGCAAATGTAATGTACCCGGATATGTTTGCCTGGTTGGAGGATGTTGTCAGATTGATTATTGAGAATCCACGAACTTTCTTTGTTCTCCGCGCTCATCCGGATGAAAACAGACCAGGCAAGGAAGCCCGTGAGAGTGTGAACGATTGGATCAAGGAAAAAAAAGTTGAACAGTTACCGAATGTGTTGTTTTTGGAACCTGGAGAAGCTTATAGTTCCTATGAGCTAATAGAGAAATCAAAATTTGTCATGGTTTATAACTCAACGATTGGCCTGGAAGCATCCATTCTTGGTGCCGCAGTATTGTGCGCGGGGAAAGCAAGATTCACGCAAGTGGAATCGGTTTTCTTCCCTGAAACCCGAGAACAATTCATGATAAAAGCCCGGGAATTCCTTTCTGCAAATAAGATCCAGGTTCCGGAAATTTTTATTAACAATGCACGCAAGTTTTTGTACTTTCAAATATTCAAAACCTCCCTCCCTTTCTCGGATTTCCTGGAAGATAGCGAATACTGGAAGGGATATGTGAAATTGAAGGAATTTCCGCCTTCAGCTCTACTACCGGTGAAATCCGTAACAATGAGAACCATTCAACAGGGAATCATGGATGTAAAACCTTTCCATTTTAATAACCAGAACGAATGAAAAAACAGGTATTTCCTGAAAATCAATAATGAAAGCATTCGAATAATTCTGAAAGCGGAAGATAAGAATCTGAGGGCACTAGATGAATCCAAAAATCACTGCTTTAGTTCCAATGCGACACCATTCGCAGCGCGTACCGCGCAAGAATTTCCGCCTGATTGCCGGGAAACCGCTGTTCCATTTCGTTATTGAGAACCTGCAGCAGGTTCCGGAAATTTCCCAAATTATAGTGGATACAGACAGCCCAGATATCATGGATGGTCTCACCCGATATTTTCCCCAAGTGAAGATCATTGAACGTCCAGTTGAGCTGAGGGCTGATGGCTTATCAATGAATGAAATATTATTGCATGATGTGACGCAGACGAAGGCTGAGTTATTTCTGCAAACCCACAGCACTAATCCACTCGTATCCCCCTCAACTTTTTCACGCGCAATCCAATTGTTTCATCATAATCGCGATAAATTCGACTCACTCTTTGCTGTAACTCGGATTCAAGTCAGGTTATGGGATTCAAAAGGTGAGCCTATGAATCATGACCCGAGGGTGTTACTCCAAACCCAAGATCTGCCTCCTGTTTATGAGGAGAATTCGTGTTTCTATATATTTTCAAAGAAAATTTTTACAGCAAAGCATAACCGCCTGGGAGAAAAACCGATGATTTTTGAAGTTGACCGGGATGAAGCTTGGGATATTGATGAGGAGATCGATTTTCAGATTGTTGAAGTATTACTTAAAAATCGAGTAGTATGGAATGGGTAGAGATTTATTCTCTGCTAGAATCTACTGGTTGTAAATACGATGGAAAAGAAATTCCGGTTTCCCTTTGAAGTGGTTATTCTCCTGGTGGTGCTTATTCCGCACCTCTATGCAGCACTTTCCCCACCGGCAAGTTTGATGCATTGGTACCGGACCGACGATGCTTACTACTATTTTATTGTGGCGAGGAATGTGGCTGCTGGGCACGGTTTCACATTTGACCTGATCAATCGCACAAACGGATTTCACCCCCTCTGGTTATTTATCAACATCCCGATTTTTGCATTTTCCGGTGTGGACCGCATTCTTCCTCTCAGAATCATTGTGATGGTGCTAGCCCTCCTGAATGCAGCCACCGGAGTGGTGATATATCGGTTGTTGAAGAAATACTTCCTCTTTGGCACCGCGGCATTAATATCATTGCTCTGGGTGCTATTACCGCGGATTCACCAGGTAACCACTGAGGACGGGTTGGAGGCAGGGCTCAATGCATTTTCACTAGCTGCACTGCTTCTGATTTCTTCATGGTTTCTGGATAAGGTTAGGGGTGAAAAAACAACCAAATGGGATCTGATCTGGGTGGGATTGGTCGGGGTATTCGCAATTTTCAGCAGACTGGATAATGTTTTCACATTCGGTGCTGTTGGAATCTGGCTGGTGCTCAGGAAATTTCCATTCCCAAAATACTTGATCTTTGATGAAATCCTGATTGCAGCAGGGATTATTGGGGCAGCAATTTTACGGTTTGGGTTCAGTGATGAATACGAAGTTGCGCTGCTCTCAACATTTACAATGCTCCTGTTGGCGATGGTGATAAAACCGATCGTATACCTCCTATTCGGGTTATACAAATCTCTTCCCGATGGTAGCAGGTTCAAGGGCACTTTGCGAATCCTTTTAGCAGTTACCTCTGCCAGCCTGGTACTTGGCGCGATCATGCTCGTACTGAATTCAACGGGGATTTTTAAAGCATTTCCAAGGTCGATGGTTTTTTATGATTGGGGTTTGACAGTCATCTTAATTTTCACCTCGCGCACCTATTTCTCACGTGTCTTTTCCGAGAAAGGTCTGCAATTCCATCAAATGTGGTTGGCTTGGATCCGGGAACACTTCAAGAGAATTCTTGGAGAAGGTATCCAGTATTTCAGCCCGGGCGTGATCCTGATGATCGTTTATTTGACCTGGAATAAGCTGTATTTTGGAACCCCTATGCCGATCAGTGGACAGGTCAAGCACTGGTGGTCTACCCTGCCGAATACAGTATATGGTCACCCATTTGACCTAAAAGTCTTTCTTAGCCTCTCCCCAAGTGGAAATTATGGTCCATGGTCTCTGGCGACATCCTGGATGGACGGGATCATCAATTCACAATTAAATCGATATGACTTATTGTCAGAACCGAATTATTGGTTGGTTCTGGTCGCATCAATTGTCTTGATTACCTCGGCGGTTGTAGCCTTGTTTCGCTCAAGCCGAATCGACTGGCAGGAGAAAATCCACAGGATAGGTCTGCATGCTTTACTGGCTGGAAGCTTGCTGCAGATTTCATATTATCTCGCTACCAGTTACCCCAATCCCCGTTCGTGGTATTGGGTGGGGGAGATGCTTTGTATCACGTTATTTATTGCGGTCATTCTTGAAGCATTTGTCCATTTTCTCCTTAACCACCGTTTCAGCGAGAAGGCGATCCTAATTGTGGAAATTGCTTTGATGGCAGTTCTTGTTATCCTGAACGTACGATATTTAACTTCTCTGACTCCTTGGGGTGAAAAAGCCGAAAGGAATGAAAACTATCTGGCGGATGCGCGCGGATTGGAAAAATATACTCCCCCTGGTGCGGTGATCGGAATGACAGGTGGCGGGACTGTGACATATTTCGTTCGCGATCGCACAATCATTAATTTGGATGGATTGATGAACAGCGCAGCGTATTTAAAGGCATTACAAAATGATGAGGGAGAAAAATTCTTGGATGCTATGGGAATATCCTTTATTAATGGAAGTGAGTATATGGTTACCGCTAGCGATCCATATATGGGTCTATTTAAGGACCGTCTGAAAAGAATTGGAACCATTCGAGGATTGGAAAGTTTCACCCTATTCAAGTATTTGAACCCTCGCCTCGAGGGAGAATGAACCAATGGGAAATAAAAAAATATTGCTAACTGCACCTTACATGCTTCCCGATAAAACCCGGTTTTACCGGGTGTTCGATCATTATGGATTGGAATTGATTACTCCAGATGTTCACGAGCGCCTGGAAGAGAAAGACATTCTCGAATTCGCGGGGAAATTTGACGGAACGATATGTGGGGACGACCGGTATACAGATCGGGTACTTTCCAGTTGCAGCCCGCGTTTGAAAGTAATATCTAAATGGGGTACAGGGATTGATTCAATTGATCTGGTAAGTGCTAAAAAACTGGGCATCCAAGTATGCCGGACAGCGGATGCGTTTACGCTGCCGGTTTCCGATACAGTGATGGGCTATATCCTAACCTTTGCCAGAAAATTACCCTGGATGGACCGTGAAATGAAATCCGGGGTCTGGGAAAAGATACCAGGCAGATCTTTAATTGAATGCACCCTGGGAGTGATCGGGGTGGGCACCATTGGCAAGGCAGTCATAAAGAAGGCGAGAGCATTCGGGATGAATTTGATTGGTAATGATAACCAGCTCATTAACCCTGACTTTATCCTCGAAACCGGGGTGGAAATGACCAGCCTGGTTGACCTCCTTGGCCGATCAGATTTCATCAGCATCAATGCGGACCTTAATCCCACCAGTTACCATCTCATTAATCGAGCGACGCTGGCAGATTGTAAAAAAGGAGCTGTGCTTATAAACACAGCCCGCGGACCGATAGTGGATGAGAAAGCACTTTGTGAAGCCATACTAAAAAGTAACCTGGCGGGTGCTGCGCTGGATGTTTTTGAAGTGGAGCCGCTTCCGTTGGATTCTCCCCTTTTCAAAATGGACCAGGTTATGCTTGCCCCACATAACTCTAACAGCAGCCCTTCTGCTTGGGAGAAGGTACATTGGAATACAATCCTAAATTTATTACAGGGTTTAAATATTCCCTGCGATGATTTTATTGAATTGAAGGCGAGGTATTATGACGGAAAATAAAAAAAACGTCCTGATCACAGGTGCAGCAGGAGGAATTGGTAGAGCCACTACCCACTATTTTTCTGAACAGGGATGGCGAGTCATCGGAGTTGACCGTCATGGCTTCGGTGAAGGTTATCCAGAAGACGGGATTTACATCCAGGCGGATATCTCAAACCCAGACGATTTTGAAGGGATTTTCAAAGAAACGCGGGAATTTAGCCAAGTCCTGGATGCGATTGTGAATAACGCTGCCATCCAGGTGGCGAAGCCGATGGTTGAAACGACAACTGAAGAATGGGATGCAGTGATGGCTTCAAACCTGCGATCGGTGTTCTTAGCCTCCAAGTTGGGATATCCGCTTTTATGTGCAGCATCTGAAAGCGCTATCGTAAATGTGTCCTCAGTCCATGCGGTAGCCACATCGGCTAATATCGCTGCTTACGCAGCGAGCAAAGGTGGATTGTTGGCGCTCACCCGGGCGATGGCAATCGAATTCGCTCCCCAAAATATCCGCGTGAATGCGATCCTACCAGGGGCTGTTGATACTCCAATGCTGCGGGCGGGACTCCAGCGGGGACATGTTTCCGGTGGAACGGTAACCGACAGGCTTGAGAATCTTGCCCGTAAAACCGTGAACGGTAGGGTGGGGCAGCCCAGAGAAATTGCCAGCGCGATTTATTTCCTGGCAGATCCAGCTCAATCTTCATTTATGACCGGCCAGGCGCTAATCATTGATGGGGGCGCAACTGCCCGTTTGAGCACGGAATAGAGTTTCCATAGATGAAATCAACATTGAAAAAAACCATTCCCGACTCTTCCTGGAATACCCTGCGGAACGGTTATGATGCCATCCTGCGATTACCAGAATTGCCTGCAGCGTACCTTCATCCCTGGCGAATGGAGAGCATTAAGAGGTTAAAAGAAATTCATAACATTCATTGTGGCAAACGGGCTTTCATTATTGGTAATGGACCCAGCCTGAAGAATACAAATTTTTCCAAACTAAAAGACGAACATACCTTCGGGCTGAACCGGATCTACCTGATGTTTCCCGAACTTGGATTCCAAACCACCTACCTGGTTTCGATCAATGATCTTGTCATCGAGCAATGCGCTGAAGAGATGTTAATGCTCAATACGCAGCGTTTTTTCGCCTGGCATTCCCGCAGGTATTTTAAACCTTTCAAACCTGAGAAGGAGACATTGCCAACATTCCTATATACAACCTACACCGGTCCCGGGTTCTCAAGGGAGGTCAGCGGGCGGGTGTGGGAAGGAGCGACGGTGACCAATGTCGCCTTGCAGATCGCGTTTCACATGGGGTTTGATGAGGTGATCCTGATTGGGGTGGATCATAATTTCACCACCAAGGGACCTGCAAATGCAACCGTGACTTCCCAAGGGGATGACCCGAACCATTTTTCGCCTGCATATTTTGGCAAAGGTTTCCGGTGGCAGCTTCCCGATCTGGAGACATCAGAAATCGGGTACCTGCTTGCAAAACAGGCTTATGAAACCGCCGGTCGGAAAGTTGTTGATGCCACAGTTGGAGGAAAATTAACGATTTTTCCAAAGGTGGAATTCGATCAATTGTTTAAATAATGAAACCCCCTCTCGTTTCGATCATTACCCCTTCCTTCAACCAGGCTGCATTTTTAGAGCAAACCATCCAATCGGTTCTGGAGCAGGATTATCCCCACATCGAGTATATTGTCGTGGATGGGGGATCCACAGATGGGTCCGTGAATATCATTAAAAAATATGCAAACCGGCTCTCCTGGTGGATTTCTGAAAAGGATAATGGCCAGGCGGAGGCGCTAAACAAAGGTTTCAGACTAGCAAAAGGTGAGATCATTGCCTGGATCAATTCAGACGATACTCTTTTGTCGGGGACGATAACCAATGCGGTTGAAAGCTATCAAAAAGAACCGGAAGCTGTGATTGTTCATGGTGACTTGAAGGTAATCGACCAGGACAACAAGATGATTAATTTGATCCACTATGGCAATTGGGGATTGCAGGGTTTAATGGAGTTCAGGATAATAGGCCAGCCAGCGGTTTTTATGCGTCGAACCGCATTGGAGCAGGCTGGTTTTTTGGATCCCAACTATCATTTTCTACTCGACCACCAGTTATGGTTGCGGTTGGCGCAGCGTGGAAAGGTAATTTATATCCCAAGGGAGTGGGCTTGCGCCCGGTATCACCCCCAGGCGAAAAATGTATCGCAGGCTGCATCCTTCGGAGAAGAAGCATACCGAATCCTGAATTGGATGAAAACTGAGCCAGGATTGCAGAAAGATTTTACAACAAATTGGAGAAAATGCGAGGCAGGCGCTCACCGAATCAATGCCCGATATTTATTGGATGGTGGTTTACCAGTAGAGGCTTTGAGGGCATATGGAAGATCATTCTTTGCTTATCCTCCAGCAGCTTTATCGGAATGGCACAGGATCCTTTTTTGTTTTCCAGCGATGCTCGGGATCAAATTCCCCAGGAAGTTTTATAATCTGTTACGTGGTAGTTTACTGAATAAATAACTATTAATAATTACCGGTGAAACGTAAGTTCCATTTTAACCTGAGAGTATGAATATCTAATTTAATGAACTTATCCAGTCCCTCAACAAATCCCACCCGAAAAACCAGTCCATGGATTTATATCATCCTGGGTGTTCTTATCACCACAGCGCTCGCCATCCGCGTTTATGATATTACCGACCTGCCCCTAGATTTTCACCCCACTAGGCAGCTTTACACTGCGATCGTGGCAAGAGGTTTGTATTACAAGAACCAGCCGGAGGGATCGTCCTGGCAACGTCAGCTTGCCCTGGATGCGCTCAAAAGGGAGGAGACCGAACCTCCATCCATCGATGGGCTTGCTGCAATAAGTTATTCACTTATCGGCAAGGAGATCCTCTGGCTGCCTAGGGTTTACAGCGCTATTTTCTGGGTTCTGGGAGGGATCGCGGTATTCCTCCTTTCGAGGCAACTGACATCAGATATTGGCGGAATAACGGCAGCGGCGATTTACCTTTTCATTCCATATGGGGTGATTGCCAGCCGCAGCTTCCAACCTGATCCCCTGATGACGATGCTGATCGTATTTTCCTGGTGGGGAATCTACAACTGGAAGGAACAGCAAAAGTGGAAGTGGGTGCTTGTCGCGGGGATCAGCGCTGGAATGGCGATATTCTTTAAATCCCTGGCAGCCTTTTCCATCCTGGGTGCATACCTGGGTTTATTGATGGTGATCGGATTTACCAGACTGCTTCGTTCCAAGCAGTTTTGGGTGATGATTCTTCTCACTTCATTGCCTACGATCGGGTATATGATCGATGGTTTTTTCTTTTCCGGAGGATTGTCGAGTCTGTTTGGGCTGCGTTTCTTTCCAAACCTCTGGTTCGATCCGGTTTTTTACCTCCAATGGATTGATAAAATCCAGGAGGTTGTCGGATTGGGTTTTCTTGTATTGGGATTGGCAGGTATTTTCTTTTTCGACCGGAAAGAGAAAATCAAATTCGTTCTCGGATTATGGAGTGGATACCTGCTCTTCGGTTTCATATTCGCATACTATTTCGGGACGCATGATTATTATCATTTGAGCCTTATTCCGATTGCGGCCATTTCAATCTCCCCAATCGGGCAAACCCTATGGGAAAAACTGGAAGTTACCCAACCGGGCAGGTTCGCCAGGGCAGCTGTTGGATTTATTCTCCTAATCGGGCTCGCAATAAATTTATGGAATATTCGCACCATTTTTCATAAAACTAATTATCGACCCCAGGAAGCTGCGTGGACGCAGATTGGAGAAACCCTTGGGCATAACTCGTCTGTGATTGCGCTCACCCAGGATTACGGCTACCGGTTGGAGTATTTCAGTTGGATCAATCCTGCGGAATACTGGCCTTACCGCGGGGATACTCGTTTAAGGGAGCTCGCCGGAATCCCTCAACCCGAATTTGCGGCGAGATTCGCAGATCAAACCAAGGAAATGGATTATTTCCTGGTTACAGATATGGATGAATTCAATGCTCAAAAGGATCTGAGAGAATTTTTATATCAGAATTTTCCCGTATATGAAGAGGGAACGAATTTTGTCATCTTTGATCTCCGGAACCGGTGAAGATAAATCCCAATCCACAATGACCTTAAAAATTTCAATCATCACGCCTTCTTTCAATCAAGCCCGCTTCCTGGAAGGGACAATAACTTCCGTATTGAAACAACCCTATCCCGAACTTGAATATATCATCATCGACGGCGGATCGAATGACGGCAGCCGGGAAATTATTCAAAAATATCAGAAAAAGCTGGCTTATTGGATTTCGGAACCTGATAAAGGGCAGACGGATGCGATCAATAAGGGATTTGCCCGTGCGACCGGGGATATTTTTGCCTGGTTGAATTCCGATGATACTTATATGCGAGATTTCCTTCCCCAGGTTGCATCTTTCTTTGAGAAGCACCCGACCGCTGCAGCGGTTTATAGCAATACGAATTTCATCGATGAAAATGACCGCATCATCGGCAGATTCCCTGCTGCTCAGACTGATTATAAAAAATTAAAGCAGGGATATGTTCATATTCCCCAGCAAGCCTGCTTTTTCAGGGCGGATTTGTGGCGAAAAGTAGGGCCTCTGGACCCAAATATATTCTTTGCCATGGATTACGACCTGTGGGTGCGATTGAGCCGGGAAGGAGACCTGTTTTTTTTACCTGAATTCACCTGGGCAAATTTCAGGCTTCATTCTGATGCTAAAACGATCACCGCGGATGACCGCTGTTGGCCAGAGATGGTACGCATTCACCGTCGTGATGGAGGTTCATTTTTTTCCTTCATTATGCTAAAATACTGGATACGATTCCTGGCTGGACCGATCATCCGAATGAGACGACGAAGGATGATTAAACGGTCAGCACCTAGATAAAGGCAGTAAAAAAAAGAATGATCGAAAAATTTGTCCTGCAATTAAAACTTACCGTCCGGCTTCTCCGCGACAGTCGAATCAACATCCTGCTGAAACTGATCCCCTTGTTTGCGGTTCTCTACTTCATTTTTCCGGACCCCTTCCCGTTCCCAATCCCCGACGACCTTGGCGTAATAATCATCGGGTTCTACCTGTTTATTCAGCTGTGCCCGCCGGAAATTGTGGCTGAACATATGGCAGCATTACAGCAGGGCATCCCGGGAACCTGGAAAGACCCGAAGGAATCTAGCGAGGTAATCGATGTCGGTTTTAATGAGTTGGATCCAAAGAAGGATCCGGATCAAAAACCACCAAAAGGGCAATAGCCTACGAAAATCATGGAGTCTATCAAGGAGATTTGATGGCAACTAAAGAATGGGAGCAGGTTCAAGTCAGGACATGCGCAAAAGTGACTAAGCCAATTGAAATCGATCAACTCGTGATATACCCGATCGATTATTTACCGGATCCTCCCCGGGTTATGGATTTTCGCTGCTCGGGAGAAGAGGAATGCGGGAAAAATGCGAATGTGAATTGCATCGTACCCGACAAACCCGCTGATACGGAAAAGAAACCCTGATACCACTTGAGTTGAACCTTATTTCGCGGATACTTCTTCCAACTGATAGTAATTCGAGAAACACTTATTAACCCAGAACCCGGGATCTGTTTCCAGTTCGCTGATCCCATATTGGGAATTGATCGCTTTCAATTCAAGACTATTTTCCCCCCTGGATATTAAACTCGCAACCATTTCTGCACGGGTATCCCATGCGAAAGCATATTTCTTTGCTTGATTGAATTCCGGGTTTAAGGAGTTTCCAGCCCGCAATGGATAGACACATGCAAGGATTAACCCTATTACAAGAAAATAGTGGAAAGTCCTGGCTTTACTCCACCTGGTAAAAGTTCCGTTCGAAAAAAGGCCTATCCCCGCTAAAAATGAAAGGGAAGAAACTCCCAGAATCAGGATATACGTGCCTGGAATTAGCGCGCGTGCTTCAGGGTAAGCAGATTGAGCATAAACTGAGGGAGCACAGGTGCTGATGACCAGGATCAAGGTTCCAAGCGCAACGATACCGCCGGCAAATCCGAGGGTTCGGGGGGAGACCCGAACATGCGAGTCATTTTCCGGTTGGCTCATCATGATCAAGAATCCCAGGATCATTGATACGAAGATGCTGAAAAGAAATGGAACCGGGTACGCGATGAGAGTGTGGAATATGAAAGCCAACCCGTACCGAATCGAGAGCCCTGCAAGTTCAAAAAGGCCGGGAGGAGCTGGAAATAATGCCTGGCGGACATGGTTCCCTGGCGAAATCAGGAATACCAGGATGGAAAGCAGGGAAAATCCGGAGGCTAGTCCAAAAACAAACCTCGTTCGCCTGGGGAGTTGACGAAACATCGAATATACGAGTGAAAACAAAAACACAGTGAACTGCAGAACGGCAGTTGTTTCGGAGAAACCGCCGGAAATGAAAATTAGAACGCAGAATAACGCGAGGTTCAGTGGATGAGGAGAACTGCTGCGCCAGACAAGTTTTAATGCCCAATACATCAACGCGGTAAGGGTAACCAGTGGAATGGCATAGGTGATCGAACCGTTCAACCAGTATAGAACTTGGAAACGGTTGGGGACGATCAGGCAGGTGAGGAATAATACCAGCGCGGCAAATACCCAGGCAAGGGATCGGGGGATATTGCCAAAAATCTTCTCGATAACAGCCACAACCAGCGCGATCAAGCTGAGAAGCCAGGTGAGAATGATCACCCCGGGAAATGTCTGGGCGATATACATATTAAGGGGTTCGAGGAGCATGATCAAACCGACCGTTGAAAACCGGCCGGACCAGGTGGTATAAATCCGGACCAATCCATTCACTACCCCAAGTTGCTTTGAATTTGTGAAATAACAAAAATCATCCGCCAGGAGCCTGGAGAAAGTTCCCAGGAATACAAAAAGCAGCAACCCGAAGACCAGGGAAACAAATAGAAGCAAGACCAGCGCCCGGATAATCTGCGGGAGGGCTTTGGAATCGTGGCCGGATGGTTGTGAATCCTGGGGAAAACCCGTATTTAACTGGGAGCTCAGGAGATCACCCCCAGCTCTTTACCCACCACAGAAAACGCTTCCAGACCCTGGTTGAGGTGCTCGCGGGTGTGGGAGGCAGAGATCATCACGCGGATGCGTGCTTTTCCACGGGGAACTGTGGGGAACCCCAGCGACATGGCGAAAACACCCTTTTCGAAAAGAGAACGGCTGAATTGTTGGGCCAGGGGAGCTTCTCCCAGCATTACCGGGGTGATTGGCGTGGTGCTTAACCCCAGATCAAACCCTAGCTTTTTCATTTCGGTTTTGAAATAATCAGCGTTTTGCCATAACCGGTCGACAAGATCTGTAGATTCCTCCAGGATATTCACCGCTTCGAGGCATGCGCCTGTATCTGCAGGGGTCATTGCCGAGGAAAAGAGGAAAGGCCGTCCGCGCTGGTGCAGCCATTCGATGATCTGGGATTTGCCGGCTACCACACCCCCTACAACTCCGAATGCTTTGGAAAGGGTGCCGACTTCCACATCCACCCTGCCGTGAAGGCCGAAATGATCCACGATCCCACGCCCGCCTTTCCCAAGCACCCCTTCGCCGTGGG
>Ga0209254_10004348_pt1 | contig 12991 bp, 11 predicted proteins | sample FrelakmetDIP11DI_FD_187148 | JGI IMG/M metagenome (GOLD analysis project Ga0209254, IMG submission 187148) | Freshwater lake sediment microbial communities from the University of Notre Dame, USA, for methane emissions studies - DIP11 DI (SPAdes)... | ecosystem: Environmental > Aquatic >...
GGGATGGAAAGTATCCAGTCTAAGCTTTGGTACCTGGGCAATTGGTGGAGACTGGGGATCGGTTAATGACACCGAATCGTTCGAAGCACTAAGCCGGGCGATTGAGCAGGGGGTCAACTTTTTTGACACCGCTGATGTATATGGCGACGGTCGGAGTGAACAACTACTGGCAAGACTTCGTTGCCAGCACCCCGATGCGTTCTATATCGCCAGCAAAGCCGGGCGGAGGCTAGACCCGCACACGGCAGAAGGCTATAATCGCCTCAATCTGACAGCCTTTGTGGAGCGCAGCCTCAAAAACCTGGCTACCGATGCCATCGATTTGTTACAGCTTCACTGCCCTCCTCACCAGGTTTACTACATGCCGGAAGTTTTTGGTGTTCTGGATGATTTAGTCAAAGCCGGAAAACTCCGCTACTATGGGGTGAGTGTGGAAAAAGTGGAAGAGGCACTCAAGGCAATCGAGTATCCCAACGTGCAAAGTGTGCAAATCATCTTCAATATGTTCCGCCAGCGGCCAGCTGAGCTCTTTTTCGAGCAGGCTAAGAAGCGTAAGGTAGGAATTCTGGCACGTGTTCCCCTGGCATCCGGGCTGCTTACGGGAAAGCTGACAACAGCCAGTCCATTTGCATCTAACGACCATCGAACTTACAACCGCTTTGGGGAGGCATTTGACCGGGGTGAGACTTTCTCGGGGGTTGACTACAAGATAGGTCTACAAGCAGTTGAGGAGCTAAAAGCCATCTGCCCTACAGGGATGAGTATGATCCAATTTGCCTTGCGCTGGATTTTGATGTTTGATGCCGTAACGTGCGCGATCCCTGGAGCTAAACGTCTAACACAAGTGGATGAAAATTTCACCTGCTCAGATCTGCCTCCTATCTCTGAAGAAACGATGGTCCAAGTTCGTACCGTTTACGACCGCTACATCCGCGAGCTTGTGCACCATTACTGGTAGCAATCATCGTTGTACAAAGGAGCTTGGATTGAAAACCAAGTGGAACCTGCTCAACGCAGGCAAATTACACGAGCAATCAGATCAAGATGGAAATCTACAGGCAGTTCTTGGAGAACCAGCTGAGAGGTGGTTATATTGAAAGGTCTGGATGGTGAAACAAGAAACTTATTGAAACTTGAACCTGCTCTGATTCTCGGGAAGCATGCAAAGGCGGTGTAAAATGCAAATCATTGGTTCAATCATTGCTATCCTAATAATATTACCCATAATGCTTCTTTTAGGGGGTTTACTGTTTTACCCCGATTACACCAAGAAAAAAACCCAGTCTGGGTATGCTGTTAATCAGAATCGTTACCTGAGTCTGGACGAAAAAACAAAAGTATGGATCAGTATATGGCTGCCGGGTAAACTAAAAGCCGGAGAGAAGATCCCCACACTCCTAAGAATGGAACGTTATGTCGAGGAGGTCGAGGATGGTTGGTTTACAAAAGTAGCTAGATTCTATGGCTATAAAGATGAAGGCTTTAAGACAACCCTGGAAATATTGGATAAAGGCTTCGCCTTTGTCTTTGTCCAGTCCCCAGGTTCTTGTCAATCCAGCGGACCACGTTATTCTGATTATTCCTCCAGCGAGATAGATGCCATGGGTTTGGCTATTGATTGGGTTTTAAAACAGCCCTGGTCCAACCAAAAAATGGGATTTTATGGTGGTTCCTATTCCGGAACAACAGCCGAAATGAGCTGTGCTGCGCTACGCCCAGAGTTAAAGGCTGTCCATCCCATGAAACCCGACTTTGACAGCTTCAGAAGTGTCATCAACCCCGGTGGACTGGGCTCCGGGGCTTTTCTGCATGATTGGGCTCAGATGGTACGCGCCGGTGATATGGACGATATGATCGGATTGGGAGAAGTTCTTTCTGGACACCCTCTCTCGTTTGTAGAGAAATTAAAGTTCCGCGCTTTAGTAAAAGGTCTCAAGCGTCCAAAGGGAGCGGATTTGGAGATCTTCCACCAAGCTATCCTGGATCACCATGCCAATCCGGACGTTGAAAAGCTCTATGGAGGTTTGGAAAATAAATTCATCGATTCCACATTCCCCACTGCCAATGGGGTGGCAACCTGGGAGGATATTGCACTCTACAGCTACAAGGAGCGCATCGAGAAAGCCCAGGTCAATAGCTACAACCGCGTGGGATGGATCGATGCCGGGACGGCAGAAGGGGTTTTGGAGAAGTTCCTTACCATTAATACTCCACAGAAGATTGTTATAGGGCCGACTGGGCATCGATTGGGTCAATTTGTAGACCTCTACGGGATCCATCTGGACCAGGACCCGTACGCGCCAGGTTTTAAAAACCCGAACGAAGATATGCTCGACTACTTCGCCCGACATCTAAAGGATGTACCAGAGATTAAGGAACAACGACGAGTCACTTACTTCACTTATGGTGCCAATATATGGAAGGAAACCAATATCTGGCCTCCGGATGGAACACAGATGCAGATATTATTCTTTGGTGAGGGCCGGTCACTCGTCCACACGAAACCTGTTATCCCGGAAGGGTATGACACATATTCCGTTGACTACACGGCATCTTCTGGCGAGGAGAATCGCTGGATGGGCCAGATGGGACGTCCCGTGAAATACGGCGATCGCCATGCGGAAGACGAAAAGTTGTTGTATTACACCTCCGCTGCACTCGAAGCAGATATCGAAATTACGGGGAGCCCCACCGTAACCCTCAAAGTTGTCTCAACACACACCGATGGTGCCTTTTATGTATACCTTGAGGATGTAGCGCCAGATGGTCGCGTGACCTATCTGACTGAAGGGCTTCTTCGGGCAATTCATCGGAAAATTGGGGATCCGAAGACGGCTCCGTATGTCCCGTTGGGTATATATCATTCCTTGCGGAAGGTGGATGTCCAACCGCTCGTGCCGGGTGAAGTGGCCGAGATAAGTATAACGCTCTGCCCAATCTCGGTGCTGATATTTACGGGTCACCGCATCCGCCTGGCCATTGCAGGGCACGACGCGGCGATGAAGACACGCTACCCGTCGGATGGATTCCCGGAACTGCGCTTCCTAAGGAACTCAGCCCAGGCTTCATATCTACAGCTGCCGGTGATGGGGATGGAGCCTCCGGGAAGTGTCTGATTCTTTCTGTCTTTTTTCCTTATTGGAGTACAGGCTATGCGTGAGTTTGACGGGGACAATGCTGCCGAGAGTCTAGTTTCTTTACGATGCATGTTTGACAAATTGTTTGACTGAAGGACTCGATTTCATCAAGGAAGGTAAAAGCATGAAAAGCAATCCGATCATTGAAAGCATGTTGAACCGCAAATCTATCCGCAAGTACACGGAGGAGATGCCAACGGATGAAGTGATCCATACGGTGGTATGTGCCGGGCAGCAGGCTCCCTTTGCCTCACAACTGTGCAGTGTAATACTCTCCCGAAAAAAAGGCGTCCCATTTGGGGCACCCCTGCTCTTCACCATTTGCGTGGATCTGCACCGCATGGAGTTGATCATGCGCAAACGTGGCTGGCAGACAGTGACGAATGACCTGTCAATGCTGTTTTTTGGCATCCAGGACGCTTCGCTGCTGGCAGAAAACATGGTCAATGCCGCTGAAAGCCTGGGCATGGGCAGCTGTTTTTTGGGGGCAGCACCCTATAATGCCGATAAAATCGCCCGGAAATATAAACTCCCAGCACGGGTATTCCCACTAGTTCAGCTGGTGATGGGCTATCCGGCTGAGGATCCTCCCTCACGCCCGCGTTATCCCATAAGCTTTACCCTATTCGAGGACGAATACCCGAACTTGGGTGGTGCTGAGGTTGAACAGGCTATGAAGCAAATGGATGATGGATACTTGGCGCAGAATTATTACCGAAAAGGCAAGATCATGATCCACTTAGAAGGTGGACGGGAGGAAAACTATACCTACGAAGATTATAGCTGGACGGAGCACATCTCGCGTAAGTGGGGGCAGTGGTATCAGTCTCCTGAAGAGCTTTTAGGGCAATTATCCAAGCGGGGTTTCAAGGTGGAAATCCTTGACCAAGGAGAATCCAAAGCAGGGGGATAAGAATAACTATTTATAGATCAACAGGCGAATTGAGTCAATTTTTAGAAAGTAGTTCTTATAATCTCTTGAATGCGAGAATATTTCACACATATCAACGGGCAATAAGCTTACAAACCGCGAAGGCCATTCATCTTCAGCATTCTTGTACTGGGTTTTCAAATAACGGGTAAAATAACCTATTCCTTGGTTCAATCGAATGCGAATGTGAAAGGTGCCAACATTGACAGAAAATCGTAAAAGTACTATTCCATTGATATTCATCGGGGGAGGCTTACTGCTGTTGTTGGCAGGGTTGGTATGGGTTCTTCTGCGCCAGCAAGCTGCACCTGCAGTCACATCAACCCCAGCCTCAGTGGAGCAGGTAGTTCGGGTTTCTTTAGATGATGCAAAGGCTGCCTATGACGCAAGTGCGGCGATTTTCTTGGATGTACGCGCCGGCAGCTCATATGAAGTCTCTCATATCCCTGGGGCGGTGTCCATCCCGTTCAACGACCTATCCGCTCGAGTGGGTGAGCTTGATCCAGCCTCATGGATCATCCCCTACTGAACCTGACCAGCTGAGGAATCGAGTGCCCGTGCGGCACTGACACTAATCAATAACGGTTTCTCTAAGGTTACCCCCATCCTTGGCGGTTTCAATGCCTGGGTGCAGGCAGGATATCCTGTGGAAAGTGGGAAGTAAATCCAAATCTGGATTTTAGAGGTTTATGCGTTGATCATACCTCCATGGTATACCAGCTGATAGACCATCTCGCCTTTAAGCTCGATCCATTCCCTACCTGTGAAGTATTGAGGATCGCCATCGTTTGTATCCGTGTAGGAAAATTCTCCGATGGTATGTTGGAATCCGCCCAGGAACCGACCGGATTGGTACATTTTTGACAGGCTTTGTTGGATGATTGCTCCAGCCTGGGCGGAGGTGATCTTTTCGGGGCGAAAGATCCGTCCATAATAATTCATGCCCCATACCACATTTGAGCAGTAATATACAATCTCTTCACCGATGAAATCGCTCTCGCCGAGGTAGCTGTCATGGTAAGCCCAGTTATCCTTGAAAAACTGTAAGTCGTGTGATCCAAGCCGGTATGGCAGGAGCTTGTTCCCTCCGCCCACATACGTTGCTTGCTTGGCATGCAGGATGAAATTTATCAAGTCTTGGATGGATATAGGTTGCATTACACACTCCTGTATGGTACTTTAACGAAATATTCGGTTTTCACAGCCGGGAAAATTCTATCATGCCTTCCGGGTATTGTGCCAATAGCAGGCTTATGCTATGATTTCTGCTGGTGAACATAGAATGAGACAGGCAAAGCGCCTTTTTTACATCGTAATTCTCAATATCATAATTTCAGCAATCACTGTGGGAGTGGTGCTTCAGCTTTGGGAAAAAGACCATCCACCAATAAATGCTGAGAGCACTCCGGTAGTGATCATCGTCACAGCCACCGAATCAGGCGTCCTGCCAATCTATGGTAATGAAGTTGCCTCAGGGACACTTGCACCTGTTGACACGGGGATAATCATCACTGGAACGCAACAGCCGGCACCCACAATAGAAATGCTCACTTATCGCGTGAAGGAGGGTGATTTCCTTGGAGCGCTTGCGGTCCAATTCAATGTAACCGTGGCAGATATCGTAGCGGTGAATAGTCTGACTGACCCCAATAGTCTAATTGTTGGACAGATCATATATATTCCTACCGCACCGCTACCGAGTGCCACTTCCACCTCGATTCCTCCTACCATCGTTGCATCAGCCACACCAAGACCATCAGCCACAGGGATCCATGGACCTACGCCCACATCGACTCCAACAATCGTTGGGCAGGAAGCTCAGGTGGTGATTGATAAAGTGATCGGGGCAGGTGCGTTGGAAAATGAACGAGTCGTGCTCCGTCGCACCGGGGATGGCGAACTCTCACTGGCAGGATGGCGACTCACGGATGGCCAGGGGAATGATTATATCTTCCCTCAGCTGACCCTTTATAAAGATGGAGCAATTAACATAAATTCACGGACAGGGCAGAACTCGGTGGTGGATTTATTCTGGTGTTTACCGACCTCAGCCTGGAGTCCGGGTAAATTAGTTTCCATTTATGATGTTCAAAACAACTTGCGTGCAACTTACACAGTACCATAAAGAATATTTCTCGATGTAATGGGTTATAAATATACCGGAGTGCAGCATGAGTGGACATAAAACAAAATTTATTGTTAATCCGAACGCTGATAGGGGTCGTGCTTGGAGAATGATTTCTGACCTACGTCCGCTGGTGGAGAAATTTGGCGGAGCTGACTGGTCAGGGACAGTTTACCCCACCCATGCTACCGAGCTGGCTTGCCAGGCAGCTGAGGCTGGTTACACCATGGTCATTGCCGCAGGTGGTGATGGAACTGTTCACGAGGTGATCAATGGTTTGATGCAAGTCCCGCCAGAAAACAGACCCCGCTTGGGCATTATCCCGTTGGGTTCTGGGAACGATTTTGCGCATTCCATTGGCAATATAGGAAGTCCATTGGAAGCACTCAACAAAATATATACCGGCCAGCCAAAATCCATGGACGTGGGTATGTTCGAGATTGGTACCGGAAAGCGCGAATACTTCAACAATACCTTTGGTTTGGGTTTTGATGCCACGGTAACCATCTACACACATCGTCTCACTTACTTGAGAGGATTTATGATGTACCTGGTGGCAGTTCTTCGAACGATTGCACTCAAGCTTGACGGACCCATGATGCATATAACCACAGATACAGAATCGTGGGACGAAGAGACGATCATGATGGTAGTTTGCAATGGACCACGCGAAGGAGGCGGTTTTCTGGTTGCACCGGATTCGGACAGCTCCGATGGGGTATTGAATTATGCTTCTGTATGCCGTGTCTCACGGCTGATGATGCTGCGGTTGATCCCGGAAGTGATGAAAGGTACCCATGGTCGCTTCAAACAAGTGCGGATGGGTAAGTTACACAAGATGCAAATCCAGTCGGACAAACCTGTAGCAATCCATGCGGATGGGGAGGTCATTGCGGGTTTTGGTACAGAAGTTCGGAATGTGACGGTTGAGGTCATTCCGAGTGCAGTGGTAATAATGACATAAATTTCTTAATGTGGGACTATGCCCAGTCTATCTGAAAGCCTGCAAGGCCGCGACCTGGGGCATTTACGTATCATTGCTGAACAATGGGGGATAAAGCTGGATGAACAGGATGCCCGTACAGCACTAATCCATTTAACTTCCATTATATTGGGCTCATCGCAAGTGGATAGTTTGGTAAATAGCCTTGCTCCATTTGAAAAAGAGGCGCTGGTTGATCTTATCCATCATTCAGGCAAGCTACCTTGGGCACAATTCACGCGCCTGTATGGCGAGCTGCGTGAAATGGGGGTGGCGAAGCGTGATCGCGAGCAACCCTACAAACAACCCATTTCAGCAGTTGAAGGTTTATGGTACCGCGGGATTCTAGCCAATGCTTTTTTTGATACCCCTGCAGGGCCGGAGGAGTTTGCTTACATCCCTGAAGATCTATTGGCACAAATCCATTTAGCTGGTGATAGAGGTACCCAAAGAATGGGCAGGCAGGCCTCAACTGCGGAATATGTGCAAGCATCCCTGGCAAATGATCGCATCCTTGATCATGCCTGCACCCTGCTGGTGGCATTACGCATGGGCATCTCACTGCTAGGTCCAATATCCACCCAGCTTGGGGAGGAATTAACGCCAGATATCCTGAAGTCCATACTAGCAGGATCAGGGATAATCAGTGAGAATGGCTTACCACAGCAAAAACCGGTCAGAATATTTTTAGAAGCTTCCCGAGTGGAAGCCCTGGTCGGACTTGTCCAATCCTGGAAGCATAGCAACCAGTTCAATGAGTTACGACTTCTTCCCAATTTGAGCACGGATGGGAACTGGGAGAATGAACCGGTACGTACACGCCAGGCAATCCTGGGCTTTCTCTCAGGCATTCCTGCTGAAACATGGTGGAGCCTGAGTTCTTTTATTGCTGCAATCAGACAGCGCAATCCTGATTACCAAAGACCAGCTGGTGATTATGATTCCTGGTTCATCCGCGATACCAGGAGTGGAGAATATTTACGTGGCTTTGACCATTGGGACGCGGTGGATGGCCGTTTGGTCAGATTTATTCTCACCGGACCACTGCACTGGCTGGGGGTGCTTGATCTGGCATGCACGGAAACGAGTAAGGATGTGACTGCATTCCGCCTATCTCGATGGTCAAAAGCCTTGCTCAGAGGTGAGCATCCCAAGGGAATGCCCGTTGAAGATGAGCCCTTAGCGGTTCGGTCCGATGCCCGAATAGGTGTCAGACGGTTGGTGCCTAGGCGGGTGCGCTATCAGCTGGCCCGTTTTTGTGAATGGGGGAAGGAAACTCCGGAGGAGTACCAATATCTAATCAGCTCTGCATCACTCACCAATGCAAGGAAACAGGGGTTAACGGTCAGCCAGCTGCTGATACTCTTGAATCGATACGCCAAGGCGGTCCCACCTAGCCTGGTGAAAGCCTTGGAGCGATGGGATAAAACTGGAAGTGACGCCCGCCTGGAAAAACTAGTTATTTTGAGGGTCACATCCTTAGAAGTACTACAAGCTTTGCGTAATTCGCGCGCTAGCCGCTTTTTAGGAGAGCCTTTGGGTCCTACCACAATTGCGGTTAAACCAGGTGCAACTCAGAAGGTTTTAGGAGCTTTGGCTGAGCTGGGATATCTGGGGGAGATACGCGAGGATGTGAAAGGTTCCTGACCAGAAGCTTACACCCGGATTGTGAGCTGTTCAATCAAACGGGCAACCTCGGGTAAGGCCAATTCTACCTGTGGGCTAAGCGATTCCCCCAGGGAGAAATTACCCGCTTCTATCCCGATCAGGATGATTTTTTCAGGCATGCTGAGGGGCATGAGTTTTTCTCCAAGTAATAGGGTTTCTGCCACACCCCAGCCGTGGGCCGAGCTTGCCCCACCTGTAAAAGCTTCAAGTTGATCATTTGATAATAAATGGATTGTCCCGGGTATTGAATTACTATGTACGGTATCGACCAGGATGGCGATGCTGCTTCCTTCCAGCAGGCTGAGCAACCCGATGCCTGGCAGCTCTTCCAGCTCCACTTGCAGGTTTGGTCTCTCAATATTAGCCTGGTATCTCTCCTGCCAGAAACGGACAGCTGCCAGGCCGGCTGCATCGTCTCCACGCAGGCTTTGACCTATGCCAATGATCTTGATGATGCTAGAGGGTTCATCTTTGGCACCATTGGGGAATTGATTCATTCTGAGTCGATATGAAGTTTGAGGAAATGTGTTGCACAGGAGATGCAGGGGTCGTATGAGCGTAATAGGTGCTCAAAAGATAAAGATGCTTCTTCCTGAGGTTGTTTAATGACACTCGGAGCCAATGCCCAAAGATCAGCTTCCATCTGGGCGAAGTTCTGTGCTGTGGGTGGAGTGATCCTGGCAAAACGGATCATACCCTGTTCGTCAACAATATAGCGATGATAGAGTAATCCACGTGGAGCCTCAGATACCCCGCAGCCTTCACCAGGTTGAATGTCAAATTCCACATGGCTGGGTCCTTGTGGATGGTACGCATTAGCAAGCTCGATTGCCAGGTCACTTGTATGCACTAGCTCGATGGCGCGTGCCAATAAACTCTTATATGGGTTACGCAGGGGGAGCTTTAGCCCGATCTCCCGGGCTGTTTCCTTGGCAATTTGGCGCAATTTTTTATAGTTAAGGTTTATACGTGCCAGTGGGCCAACAAAGTAGGTGCTATTATCTACTGTGTGGCTGTGTAGAGCATTGGATCGTTCGACATGAGTCTCGGTATAGTGTTTTTCAAAATCTTGTGGGGTAATCCTCTTCCCTTTTGATGAGAGGATATCACCATCATAAATAGCGTAATCATCAATTCGGTTGAGGGCTACAAATTCATAATCTTGTTCGAAGTCGGGGTAGTTCAAAGTTGCGGCCCATTTCACTGTGTCGATCGATGCCTGGCGCGCCCATTCCAGCTCTGGGACTAATCCATGAATAGCCTGTTCATCTGGCCAGCGATAAAACCCGCCGACGCAGGTGTTAACAGGATGAACAGAGCGCCCACCGATGGTTTTTAGCAGGTCATTTCCGATCTTCTTGAGTCGGAGTCCCTGCTTCACCAGCTCAGGTGCTTCGGCAGCCAGACTTAATGCACTTTCTTGGTTCACCAGATCTGGCCCTTGGAGAAGGTAGATATGCAATGCATGGCTTTCGATATATTCTGCACAGTAGAGCAGCTGGCGTAATTGACGAACCTCTGGAGATATCGTCACCTGCAGGGCAGCCTCGAGGGCTTGTACAGAGCTCATCTGGTATGCCACAGGGCAAATCCCGCAGATACGTGCGGTAATATCGGGTACATCCTGGAAATACCGCCCATGCAGAAAACCTTCAAAAAAGCGAGGTGGTTCATAGATGTTGAGAAGGATTTCGTTGATGACTCCATCCTTAAGACGGATGGTCAGCGCTCCTTCACCTTCCACACGCGCCAAAGCAGGGATATGGATATCCTGGTTCATTTCTTTTCTCCTGTGGTCTGGTTAGACTGGGTCGCCAGCATCTCCGTTGCCAGGCGGAAGGCAGGTGCATAGTTGCTGATATTGGAGAATAAACCCATTACCTCGCCAGGGTAACGCTCTGCTGGAAGCAGTGCTGCTATGACGGTTTTCATATCTGCATTGGGGGCAGGTCCGAAGCAGCCATAACAGCCGCGACCGTTCGCGGGGCAGAGCACCCCACAACCCGTGCGGGTGGCTGGACCCAGGCATGCGACTCCATGGGCTACGACCATGCATACGATGCCTCTGCGCTTGCAGTCCAGGCAGATGGATTGAGTGGGTAGGTTAGGACGGCGTTTATGTAATACAGCTTGGATGACTTCAACCAGCTGATACTTATTCACCGGGCATCCCCACAGCTCGAAGTCAACCTTGACATGCTCGGAGAGGGGAGTAGATTTTGGTAAAGCATGCAAATATTCGGGGTGTTCATATACAGCAATGGCCAGGTCATTGAGGTTGGCAGTATTGCGCAATGCTTGAATCCCTCCAGCAGTTGCACAAGTGCCTAAAGCCACCAATGTTTTCGCCTGCTTGCGGATCTCCTGGATGCGTTCTAGCTCGTGGGGGGTGGTGACCGATCCCTCAACCAGGGCGATGTCATACGGACCGGGCAAGGTACGGCGGCGCGCTTCCAAGAAATAAGCGATCTCGACAGCACCTGCCAAATCCAGCAGCTCATCCTCCAGGTTTAAAATTGAGAGCTGGCAGCCATCACAGGATGAGAATTTATACACAGCAACGCTAGGCTTGCTCATTAGAACTCCTCCACATTGACGTATGGCTGCAGCTTATCAAAGCTGAAGACCGGGCCGTCTTTACAGACGAAGAAAGGACCGACCTGGCAATGACCACATGAACCCAGACCGCATTTCATATTTCGCTCAAGTGAGACGAAGATACGCTCAGGCGGGACTCGCCTGGCCAGGGCTTCGAAGATGACGAAGCGGATCATTATCTCGGGTCCGCAGGTCAATATGACCGTATTGCGTGGGTCGAGGCGCGTGTTGTAGAACAGGATGGGAACCACACCCACCCTACCATCCCAAGAATCGTCACCGCGGTCAACGGTCACCTGGAGCTCGATCCCAGCATCCTGCCAGGTTTTATATTCTCGGGTGAATTGCAGGTCATTGGGTGTGCGGGCACCGTAAAGGACGATCACTTTACCGAAATCATGGCGATGGTGCATCACGTAGTAAAGCACTGGGCGGATCGGTGGCAGGCCGATACCCCCAGCTGCGATGACGATATCTTTGCCAACGCAATCATCCAACGCCCACCAGCTTCCAAAGGGACCACGCACCCCCAAGATGTCTCCCACATCCATGCGGTTGATGGTTGAAGTTACATTGCCAGCAGATCGTATGGTATGCCCGATACGGTGATGCTCTTCCATATCCGAGCTGATCGAGATGGCCACTTCTCCCAAACCAGGCACCATCAGCATGTTGAATTGACCTGCTTTGAAGTGGAACCCTTCCCGAAGGTTTTTGTCGAGGAATTGCAACCAAAAGGTTGAAACGCTGGGTGCTTCACGCACGATTTCAACAATCTCAGCCCAATATGGTTGCATGGGTTCTGAAGGTGAAATGGCGTGGGGTTTTCCAAGGGTCTGGATCATGACTGCACCTCCTCACGGATGGCTCGCAGCTCAGCTGTCACATCAATCTTGGCAGGGCACCAGGTGATACAGCGCCCACATCCGACACAGCCTGAAGTCCCAAATTGTGCATACCAGGAACCAAACTTGTGTGTCAGCCACTGCCGGTAGCGTGAACGGGTGTTCGGGCGCGAATTCCCGCCTACAATGTAGGAATAATCAGGGTTGAAGCATGAGTCCCACACCCGCTCCCGGCGGGCTGTTTGGCCATTCAAGGGAATGGAGTCGCGCGCATCCCAACAGAAACAGGTTGGGCAAACCAGGGTACAGCTGGAACAGCTCATACAGCGCCGGGCAACATCGTCCCATTGCTGCGCATCTAGATTATTGAGCAACAGGTCAGGTAGCTCTTGCTGATTCGGCAGGCTGCGACCCATCTTCGCACTGGCATCATCCAGCCCTTTTTGAGCAGCCTGGAGCCAGAAGGCGCTGGTAGGCAAGACAGATATCCCTTCCATAACCAGGCGACCAGCCTCAGAACCAATCTCCACCAGGAAGACATCCTCTAGCTCAGTCAGACGCAGATCGAAGCCCGGGTTGGCTTTGGGACCCGTACCCATCGAAGCGCAAAAGCCAGTCCCGCAGGGATGCAGGCAATCCACTGCCAGAATAAATGCGCTTTGGCGGCGTGCCCAATAAATGGGGTCTTTCCATTCTTCACGCAGG
>Ga0209254_10004349_pt1 | contig 12989 bp, 11 predicted proteins | sample FrelakmetDIP11DI_FD_187148 | JGI IMG/M metagenome (GOLD analysis project Ga0209254, IMG submission 187148) | Freshwater lake sediment microbial communities from the University of Notre Dame, USA, for methane emissions studies - DIP11 DI (SPAdes)... | ecosystem: Environmental > Aquatic >...
GCCCACGTAAATCTTGGTCATTCGAACATCCTCAGAAGTAACACATCAAACCGGAACACAGGCGTCATTGCCTGGCCGGCACTACTCAACACTCATTCAAACAGGGGCTCGCAGCCGTAAGTCATTCGTGTCGCCAGGCTGATCCAGCCGGCGCTCCAGCGACGTATTCCTGTCACTGATCGAAGACGTTTCGGCTCGAAACAAGAGGCGCCGACAGGCGCTCTGCAAGACACGTACGGGCAACGATCGCGGCGCATGCTACCACACACCCCCTGAAATCAAGCCCGGGTGGCCCGGCGCGGGCTGGCCGCAGCGACCCGCGCACACGTCCAGACCAGGTCTAACGGCAGCAAGCCGGACCGGGGTGGCGAGGGGCAGTGAGCCCATGGGCGGGGTCGTCATGGAATGGTCGGCACCAGGCGAAGCGAAGGATTGAATCCTCGGAACTCGGCTCGTTAATCGATTGCGTCTCGGTGCCGTTCTCGCGCTGGGCGCTCGTTGGCCAAAAACTGACCAAGCGCGAATGTACTTGCAGATTGGGGGCGCCGCAACCTAAATCGTTGATGCAGCGCAAAAAAATGCCACTGGCTCCCCGTGATGGGGCGCCTGGGAGAGGGGTGGAGCGTCAGCGCTGGGCGCGGTCGATCCAGTACTCCAAAGTTCGCAGGTTGCTCCAAAACGACTTGTCGTCGTTCCAGACCTGCGCAAGCACATCAACTGAGACGCCCTGAGCCGCTGCCGATCCCGCCAGCAGGCGGGCGAAATCGAGCGGCAGGGCAGGTCTGGGATCGAGGGCTTCTTCGAGCATAGCGGGTGACCCGGTGCTGAGTGACATGGCGGTATTACAGCGCCGAGCCGTGACTGCCCCATGAACTCGCCGTGAACATTCGATGACTTGTGACGTGAATTACGCGGTGTCCGGCGCGCGCACAGGTTGCCGATGCGCATGGCGGGACCGTCGGGCGCGGTGCTAAGGTCCGCGGCTGCCTTCGCTCGAGCCCAGCCCATGGAAGCATTTCTCGTCTCGACGGGCGTCGTCGCTCTGGCCGAGATCGGTGACAAGACGCAGCTGCTCGCGCTCGTGCTCGCGGCCAGGTTCCGCAAACCGATCCCCATCATCCTCGGCATCCTCGTCGCGACGGTGGTCAACCACGCGGCGGCCGGTGCCGCCGGCGCCTGGATTTCGGCACTGGTCGGACCCACGGCGATGCGCTGGATCCTCGGCCTTTCGTTCATCGCGATGGCGGCGTGGACTCTCGTGCCCGACAAGTACGAGGAGGATGACAGGAAGGACGCCGCCCCACGCTTCGGCGTGTTCGGCACCACGGTCATTGCGTTCTTCCTGCTCGAGATGGGCGACAAGACGCAGATCGCGACCGTCGCGCTGGCTGCGAAGTACAGCTCGCTGGTAGCGGTCGTCGCGGGTACGACGCTCGGCATGATGCTGGCGAACGTCCCGGCGGTGCTGCTCGGCGAGGTCGCCGCGAAGAAGCTGCCGATGCAGGTGGTGCACCGGATCGCCGCCGCGATCTTCCTCGCGCTCGGCGTCTCCGTCCTGCTCGGCTTCGGCTCGCTCGGCTAGGGTTCGAGGTACGTGTAGCCGACGAGTTCGGCTTCGTAGAACCGCCGCATCGCCTGGCTCTCGGGCAGCGTGATGCGGCCCTCGCGCACGGCGCGTTCACAGTCGCGCGCGAACTGCGGCACCAGTCGCTCGACGTCGTACTGCATGTAGCGCAGCACTTCGGCCGCCGAATCACCTTTCACCGTTTCCTCGATCCACCAGCCGCCCTCGTCGTGCAGCTTGATGTGGACGACGTGCGTGTCGCCGAACAGGTTGTGCAGGTCGCCCAGCGTTTCCTGGTAGGCGCCGACGAGGAAGAACGCGATGTAGTACGGCTCGTCCGGCTTGAGGTCGTGCAGTTCGAGCGAGCGCTTGGTCTCGCGCAGGCTGACGAAGTGATCGATCTTGCCGTCGGAGTCGCAGGTGATGTCGGCCAGCACGCCGGTGCGGGCGGGACGTTCGTCAAGCCGGTGCACCGGCATGATCGGGAACAACTGGTCGATGGCCCAGCTGTCGGGCAGCGACTGGAAGATCGACAGGTTGCAGAAGTAAATGTCGCTCAGGATCGTCTCAAGGTCCTCGAGTTCCTCGGGCACCGAGTCCAGCTTGCGGCAGAGATCACGGATCTTCGCGCAGGTGGCCCAGTACAGGCGCTCGACCAGGCCGCGGGCCTCGAGGCCGAGGTAACCGACGCTGAACATCTGCAGCGCCTGCTCACGGGCCTGCAGCGCGTCGTGATAACACTCGACCAGGCGGCGCTCGGTGACCGAGCGGTAGGCGTCGAGCAGGTCCTTCACCGGCTGCGGGACTTCCTTCTTGCCACGGACCGTCTGTTCGTCGGCGTCCGTCACGCGGAAGCGGTCGAGTTGCGAGCTGCCGAGCACGTCGCAGATCAGCAGGCTGTGGTGCGCAGCGATCGCGCGGCCCGATTCGCTGACGATGATCGGGTGCTCGATGCCGCGGTCGTTGCACACGTTCGCGATGCGATAGACCACGTCGCTCGCGTACTCGGCCAGCGTGTAGTTCATCGACGATTCGTAATTGGTGCGACTGCCGTCGTAGTCGACGCCGAGACCGCCGCCGATGTCGATGTACTGCAGGCCGGCACCCATCTGCTTGAGCTCGGCGTAGACGTGCGCGAGTTCCGTCACGGCGTCCTTCACGCGGCGGATGTCCTGCAGCTGGCTGCCCGGGTGGCAGTGCACGAGCTGCAGGCAGTCCTCTAAGCCGTGTTCCTTGAGCACGCCGACGAGGTCGAGGATTTCGGTGACGAACAGGCCGAACTTGCTCTTTTCGCCCGACGATTCGCGCCAGCGACCGGCGCCTTCGCTCGCCAGTTTCACGCGCACGCCCATGCGCGGACGCACATCGTACTTCTGCGCGTGCTTGAGGATCAGCGCCAGTTCGCTGAAGTTCTCGACGACCGGAATGATCGTGCGGCCGAGCTTCGCAGCCAGGATCACGGCCTCGATGTAGCTATCGTCCTTGAAGCCGTTGCAGATGATCAGCCGCTCGGACTCGCCTTCGGTCAGCGCCATCACGGCGAGCAGTTCGGGCTTGGAGCCCACCTCGAGGCCGAAGCCGAACTCGCGGCCGTAACCGTAGATTTCCTCGACCACCAGCCGCTGCTGGTTGACCTTGATCGGGAACACCGCGCAATAGCGGTTCTTGTATTCGTTCTCGGCGATCGCTGTGGCGAACGCGTCGCGCAGCCGCGTCAGGCGGTGACGGAGGATGTCCGAGAAGCGGACGACCACGGGCGTGGACAGGTCACGCGCGGCCAGACCGGTGACGACCTCGTGCAGGTCGATTTCCCGGCCCTCGGTCCAGTCGGGACGCACGATGGCGTGGCCAGCGGCATTGATGCCGAAGTAACCGTTGCCCCAGGCGTTGACGCCGTAGAGGTCGAGCGAGTCCTCGACATTCCAGGGGCCGTTGTAGCCGGACTTGCGTTCGGGGTTTTCCACTGTCTTGGTCGTTCCACCTGTGTCCGGCGTTCAGGCCGGAAAAAAGAGGCGCGCACGATAGTCAGAAGCAGGGGCTACGTAAATAGAAATCTAGGGGAGGAAGGCCAGGAAGGCCAGGAAGGCCCGGAAGGCCAGGAAGGATAGGAAGGATAGGAAGGATAGGAAGGATATGAAGGATATGAAGGATAGGAAGCGGAGGTGCCGCTAAGCCGTTCAGGATCTTTGCGCCTCCTAACTCTCCCCTTCCTGGCCTTCCTGGCCTTCCGGGCCTTCCTCCCCCTATCCGCGCGCCACAGCGCGCGCGGGATCCCGCGACCACTCGCTCCAGCTGCCGGGGTAGAGGCGCGCTCCGGGCAGCCCGGCGTGCTCCATCGCCAGCAGCAGGTGGCAGGCCGTGACACCCGAGCCGCACATCGTGATCGTGTCGGCCGGAGTGACCGACCCGAGCGTCTGGGAGAACGCATTGGCCAGCTCGGCGGGCGGCAGGAACCGGCCGTCCGCAGCGACGACGCCCGACGATGGATGATTGAGCGCGCCGGGCACGTGGCCCGCGACCGGGTCGATCGGCTCGACCTCACCACGATAGCGCTCCGCGGCGCGGGCATCGAGTACCCGGCGCTGCGGATCGAGCGCAGCCGCCTGCGTGGTATCGGCATCGACGTGCGCTCTCGCATCGGGACGTGCCGCGAAGTCACCGACCGGGCGCACCGTGCCCGGATCCGTCGTCGTCGGCAGGCCGAGCTGCAGCCAGCGGCGCATGCCGCCATCCATGACGGCGACGTGCCGATGGCCGAGCCATTTCGCCGTCATCCACCAGAAACGCGCAGCCCACACGCCAGTGGCGTCGTCATACACGAGCAGCAGCGAGTCGTCGTCGACACCCCAGCGCCGCAGCCGCGCTGCGAAGTCCTGCGGATCCGGCAGGGGATGCCGACCGCTGGTCAGCGACGTCGGCCCCGCGAGGTCGTGATGCAGGTCGGCGTGGATGGCGCCCGGCAGATGACCTCGCAGGTACGCCTCACGGCCTGCTGCGGGTCGCGCCAGCTCGTAGCGGCAGTCGAAAACCAGCAGCCGCGGGTCACCGAGTTGATCGGCGACCTGTTCCGCGCTCACCAGTGTTTGCCATGGCATCGTCGCTTCCTCCGTGGCGGCCAGTACAATCCGGATGCACCGGCGCCGCAAGGGGCGCGGCGGAGGATTCATGGCCATCGAAATCTACTGGGGCAGCGGCAGTCCGTACTCCTGGCGCGTCCTGCTCGCGCTCGAGTACAAGCGCCTCGCCTACGACTCGCACCTGCTGCAGTTCTCGAAGCAGGAGCACAAGTCGCCGCAGATGCTGCGGATGAATCCGCGTGGCCGGGTGCCCGTGCTCAAGGACGGCGACTACGTCGTGTTCGAGTCGCTGGCCTGCCTGCTCTACCTCGACCGCAAGTACCCCGAGTACCCGCTCTTCGGCACGTCGGCCGAGGAGGCCGGGACGATCACGCGTGTCATTTGCGAGTACCAGGCCTACGCCGAACACTACGTGACGCAGATCGTGTCCGCGGTGTTCCTCGACCAGCTCGACCAGCAGACTGAAGAAATCACCAAGGCGATGCACATCGTCGGCGGCGAGGCCCGCACGATCGAGGGTCGGCTCAGCAAGTCGGACTGGCTCGTCGGTGAGCAGCCGTCGGCGGCCGACCTGACGGTCTTTCCGGGCATCATGCTGCTGCGCCGTGCCATGGAAAAACGCGAGGCCGGCGACCTCCGCTCACGCTTCCTGCCGATGGAATCGACCTACCCGGCAATCGCCCGCTGGATTCAGCGCGTGGAACAGCTGCCTGGGTACGAGCGGTCCTATCCCCCGCACTGGCGCGACCTGGCCAACCGGAGCTGACCGCATTCGCTCGGGGGTGCATCCGACCCCGGAAGGTTTCGCGGTAAACTAGACCGCTAGCCACCCGCATGGGGTCGGCCAAACAGGATCTCCGCTAGAAAAATCATGACCAGCTATCCCGTTCACGTCGTCTTCCCCGGCCGCCTGATCTTCGTGGGCTTCGGCAGCATTGGTCAGGGCGTATTGCCGCTGATCCTGCGCCATGTCGGCATCCAGGCAGACCAGATCACGATCGTCACGGCCGACGAGGCCGGTGAGGCGATCGCGCAGGAATACGGCGTGCGTTTCGTGAAGCACGCGCTGACGCGCCAGAACTTCAAGAACGTACTCGACCCGATCGTGGGTCGCGGCGACTTCCTGCTGAACCTGTCGGTCGACGTGTCGTCGATCGCGCTGATCAAGTTCTGCTGGGAAAAGGGGTCGCTCTACCTCGACACCTGCATCGAGCCGTGGCCTGGTGGTTACACCGATCCGACGATCTCGCCGGCGCGCCGCACCAATTACGCCTTGCGCGAAGAGGCGCTCGCGCTCAAGGACTCCAAGCAGCGCGCGCCGACGGCGGTTCTCACGCACGGCGCGAACCCAGGCCTCGTCTCCCACCTCGTGAAGCAGGCGCTGCTCAACATCGCCGCGGACACGGGCGTCGAGACGGTCGAGCCGGCGACGCGTGCCGACTGGGCCGCGCTCGCGCACAAGCTGGGCGTGAAAGTCATCCACGTCGCCGAGCGCGACACGCAGGTGGGCAACCGGCCGAAGGAGCCGAACGAATTCGTCAACACCTGGTCGGTGGACGGTTTCGTCGGCGAAGGCTGCCAGCCGGCCGAGCTCGGCTGGGGCTCGCACGAGAAGAATTTCCCGCGCGATGCCAAGCGGCACGTGACCGTCCCGATCAACGCTGCTCCCGCGATCTACCTGATGCAGCCCGGCGCGGCGACGCGCGTGCGCACCTGGACGCCGATGTCCGGCCCGTTCCACGGCTTCCTGATCACGCACGGCGAGGCCATCTCGATCGCCGACTACCTTACCGTGAAGAAGGGTGAGCAGGTCGTGTATCGCCCGACGGTGCATTACGCCTATCACCCGAGCGACGCCGCCGTGCTGTCCGTGTACGAACTCGCCGGCCGCAACTGGCGCATGCAGGACAGCAAGCGAATCATGATGGACGACATCGTGAAGGGCGCGGACGAGCTCGGCGTGCTGCTTGCCGGGCACAAGAAGAATGCGTACTGGTACGGCTCGCAGCTCTCCGTGCAGGAAGCCCGCCAGCTCGCGCCGCACAACAGCGCGACGTCGCTGCAGGTCACGGTTTCCGCGCTGGCGGGCCTGATCTGGGCGATCGAGAACCCGAACAGCGGCATCGTCGAACCCGACGACATCGACTACAAGCGCATCCTCGAGATCTGCCGGCCGTACCTGGGCCTGGTCGTGGGCGAGTACTCCGAGTGGCACCCGCTGGTCGATCGCGGCCGCATGTTCCCCGAAGATCTCGACGAAACCGATCCCTGGCAGTTCAAGAACGTACGCGTGGTTTGACGACCACACCCGACACCCCGTCGTCGTCTCGGCGCGACCAGGTTGCCGTGGAAGAGATCCACGACGGCTTGCCGCATCAAGAGGCGACCGGTTCCTCGTAACGGATGCCGACGACCGCGTACGCGCGCGTTCCGCCCGGCACTTGGATCGTCACTTCGTCGTCGACACGCTTACCCATCAGCGCACGGGCGAGCGGCGAATCCATGCTGACATAACGCCGCGCGGGATCGAGTTCGTCGGGTCCGACGATGCGGAATTCGGTTGCGACGCCGCTCTCGTCCTCCACCTGGACCCACGCGCCGAAGAAGATCCGGCTGCGGTCGTCCGGCGGTCGCGTCACGACGATCATGCCCTCGAGCCGCTTGCGCAGGAAGCGTACCCGGCGGTCGATTTCGCGCAGCTGCCGCTTGCCGTAGATGTATTCCGCGTTCTCGGAACGGTCACCCTGGGCCGCGGCTTCCTGCACGGCTTTGGTCACCTGCGGTCGCTGCACGCGCCACAGCTCGTCGAGCTCGGCGCGCAGCCGGCGTTCGCCTGCGGGCGTCGAATACCTGGAGCCGGGCGGAGCGGGTTTTCGGTAGCGGGTCATGTTTTCAGCAGGCACGCGCCGAGTGCCGAATTAGTGTGCGCGCGGTCACGGAAAAGGCCGGGGACGAACAGTAGCTTGCCGCCCATGGGCATCAAGTTCTACGCGCATTTCCTGGTCGAGCAGCCGCAGCCGCGGGGGCTCGAGGAATTCCGTGGCGTAGTCGAACTCGACGGCCAGCCGCGCCCGAACAAGGGCATGAACGAAGCGACTCGGATCATCGCACGCAACTTCGGCCGCGCGCAGCAGGACGTCAAGGTCCTGCAGTGGGCAAGGCTGCACTGAGCGTCACGGCGCAACGGTTCCCCTGGCGGACTTTCCCCTTCCCTTCGACCAAAGTTCGCCCACTCCAGCCCCGGTCCCCAAAAGACCGGGGTTTTTTTATGGCCTGGGACCGACCGGACGTTCCGGTTGAGACATCCGGCCCGCCGCTGCATCAGGTCAGTCGCCTGGTGACTTGGCGCCGAGTGCAGTGGTGAGACCCGCAACGGCCAACCTGCGGTTCGGGTGCACGGCCAACGTCTTCTGGTAGGCCGCGGCGGCTTCCCCGGGCATTCCGGCGGTGCGCAGGAGGTCGCCCAGCAACTCGTCCAGGGGCTTCACCGAGTACGGCGGGCCGTATTCAAATGCCATCGAGTCGGATCTGGCGATCGCCTCCCGCAAGCGGTCGAGTCCGTCGTCCTGCTTGCCCTGCGCGAACAGGATCGCTCCTTCGAGCGCAGAGGCGAGGATCTGTCCCTGTTCGAGCTCCTCCGGCGTGACGGAGTCGTAGCGGCTCGCGACGACGCCAACCGCGTTCGCACGTGCGGCGTCGGTCCGGACTTGCAAGCGGCGCACCTGGGCTTCAGCGGCAGGCAAATCGCCACTTCGGGCCGCGACCACGCCGCGAGCAAAATCGTATGCCGAAAACGCATAGATCGCCTTGATGCCCGTCTCGTCGACATCTGCCCACCCTGTCGGGTCGGCGCTGCCTGTCTCGACCAGCCACATCGCGCGGGCATATGCGAGGCTCGTACGATTGCCCTGCGTGGGCTTTTTCGCGACATCGTCTGCAACGGACTGCACCAGCTTCGCGGCATCCTCACGCTTCCCCTGCTGCAGGTAGGCGTATGCCAGCCACTCGAGGGCGTGATAGCCGCCTTGTCCTTGACTGCGCGCCGTCGCGAGTGATGCGACGTTGGCTTCTATCGCGTCATCCCACATCCCCAGTGCGAAGAAGATGTGCGAAGGCATGTGTTGTGCGTGTGCCGCTGCCGGCGCGACCTTGCCGTAGCGTCGCGCGGCTCGCAGGCCGAGGGGTGCATGCACGGGATCGTCATAGGCGTGCACGAGGTAGTGCAGCGCACCCGGATGGCGGGAGTCGATCTCGTAGACGGCTTCGGCCTCGGCGGCCGCGCGCATGTAGTTGGCCGTGTCGCGCGTGGAACCGGAGAGCCCCAGCCACGACAAGGCATAGAACGAGCGGGCGTCCAGGTCTTCCGGAAACCTCCTGGCCAGTTCGCCGAGTGCCCGATTGAAGCTGGCATCGCGCTCGACTTTCGCGCCATCGCCGTACAGCGCCTCGACCGACGCCAGGTACCCTCGCTCGCGTTCCGTCGCTGCCTTGGACATGCGCACCTCGCGCGTCGGGCCGAGACGCTGCAGGACGGCGCGCGCGGCCTCGAGGTCCTGCTCGCCCCAGATCGGCATGTTGTGGCTGAGCGCTTCGCCCCAGTACGTCATCACGAAATCCGGGTCTTTCGCCTGTGCCGCACGGAAGGACTCACGTGCCGCGTCAAATTCGAAGCTGTGCAGCAGCAACAGACCGCGCATGAAGTCCGGCTGGGCCGCGGCGGCGCCGGAGTTCGGAAAGTTCGTCTCGCCGAGGCTGCCCGCAACCGTGACGGCTTCCGACGGCGGCGCTTTCTGGTGGGCGAGGACGGGCGCGGTGCAGCACAGTGCGAACAACAATGCGGCGGCGCGAGGGGCTGGGCCGGTCATTTGCTCGATCTCCCCGATCCGTGCAGTCGGCGATCCTTATCGCATGTTCGCCGGCAGGCTGCAGCCGTACTTGGCAGCGATCCGCAGCGGGGACACCGACGCCTAGACATCGCCGATGCGCAACACCGCGATCGCAACCCGCACTTCGACGAGGAAACTCACGAACGCGGCGACCAGCGCGCACATCGCCAGCACGAACAAGAGCGCGAGCGGCGGTGCGAGATTGAGCGGAATGAACGTGCTCGAGAACAGCAAGGCGATGACGATCGCCACCAGCAGGGCCGCGATGGTGCCGAGCGTGATCGCAATGTTGATGTAACGAGCGCGTTTCGACAGCGCCTGCAGCTGGCTGCGAATGCGATCGGCGTCGCGCGCCTCTGGCAAGCGCAGCTCCTTCTCCATGTTGCGCGCGCGGTCGACGATACGCGCGAGGCGGCTCGCCAGCACGCCCAGGAACACCCAGATGCCGGACAACAGGAACACCGGCGCGAGCGCGAGCTGGATCGCGTGGGCAATGTCGACGACCTTGATTCCATCCACAGCGCTGTTCCTTGCACGATTCAATGCGTGATTGTAGTGGTTCGCCGATTGCCACGCGGCGGGGTTCGCCGCACCATCGCGGCGCATGGCGACGATCATGACGTTCAAGGACCCTTTGAGGAGGCGTACCAGACGCTCCCGTTTCCCTGGGCCGAGGAGAGCGTGCCGTCTTTCCGGCTGCAGACGGAGTGGTCACTCGAGCAGGCGCTCGCAACGCTCTGGCCTGCGCGCGGCACGCTTCGTCTCAACTGGCCGATCCACCTGCGGTTGGGTCGCAGCTGATTCCTCTATACTTGCCGGCCTCGTGGCCCGCTGCGGCCGCACCCCGTATCAGTCACGGAGTCGTGAAAAATGCAGTTCCGCTGGTTCCTGCCCGTTGCCCTGACCCTGGCGACCCTCGCCGCCCATGCTGCGCCCAAGGCACCCGAGCCGCCGGCCGCACCGGTTGCGGCGGCCGTTGCCGCAGCCCCCGTCGCCCCGGCGCTGACGTCCGGCCTGTTCCTGCAGAACTTTGACCGCACCGTGCGGCCGCAGGACGATCTGTACCGGTTCGTCAACGGCACCTGGCTGAAGACCACCGAGATTCCGGCCGACAAGTCGAACTACGGCGCCTTCACGCTGCTGGCCGATGAAGCCGAAAAGAACCTGCACGTGATCGTCGAAGAAGCGGCCGCGGCCAAGGCAGCGACCGGCTCCGACCAGCAGCTGATCGGCGACTTCTACTCGAGCTACATGGACGAGGCGAAGGCTGAGCAGCTCGGACTCACGCCGCTGCAGCCCGAGCTCGATCGCATCGCCGCCATCAAGGACCGCAAGCAACTGCTCGCGTACCTTTCGCGCGCGCAGCTGTTGATGATCGACAACCCGATCGGCGCGCAGATCTTCGCCGACGCGAAGAACCCCGACCTCAACACACTGTGGGTGACGCAGTCGGGCCTTGGTCTGCCGGAGCGTGACTACTACTTCTCGAAGGACCAGCGCTTCACCGAGATCCGCGGCGCCTATGAAAGGCACATCGACAACGTGTTCAAGCTTGCCGGTCGCAAGGATTCGGCCGCGGTCGCGAAGGAACTGATGGCGTTCGAGACGCGCCTCGCCAAGGCCTCCTGGCCGGCAGTGAAGCTGCGCGACATCGAGGCGCTCTACAACCCGACGACCGTCGCAGACGCCGAAAAGGCAACGCCGGGCATCGACTGGTCGACCTGGCTCACCGACATGACGCTGCCGGGCTCGGGCCAGCTCGTGCTCACGCAGAAGGATTATTTCCAGGAAGTGGGCAAGGTCATCGACGACGTGCCGCTCGCCACGTGGAAGGATTACCTCACGCTGCGCACGATCGACGCGTACTCGCCTTATCTCAGCAAGGCGTTCGTCGACGAGAACTTCGACTTCTACCAGCGCACGCTCTCCGGCACGCCGCAGATCAAACCGCGCTGGAAGCGCGCGCTCGGCGAGCTCGAAGGTGCGACGGGCGACCTGCTCGGCAAGGAATACGTGAAGCGTCACTTCCCGCCGGAAGCGAAGCAGCGCATGGACGGCCTGGTCGCGAACCTGCTCAAAGCGTTCGACACCTCGATCGACGAACTCGCGTGGATGGGCCCGGAGACCAGGAAAGAAGCGCACGACAAGGTCGCCAGCTTCACGGTCAAGATCGGTTACCCGACCAAGTGGAAGGACTACAGCGGCCTGGTCGTCCAGAAGGACGACCTGCTCGGCAACGTGCTGCGCGCGCGTGCAGTGAACGTGCAGCGCGAGCTGAAGAAGGTCGGCCAGCCGGTGGACAAGACCGAGTGGGGCATGACGCCGCAGACGGTCAACGCCTACTACAACCCGCTCGCGAACGAGATCGTGTTCCCGGCCGCCATCCTGCAGCCGCCGTTCTTCGACCTGAAGGCGGACGACGCCGTGAACTACGGCGGCATCGGCGCCGTGATCGGCCACGAGATCAGCCACGGGTTTGACGACCAGGGCCGCAAGTTCGACGGCAGGGGTGTGCTGCGCGACTGGTGGACCGACAAGGACAACGATCTCTTCATGGCGCGTGCGAATGCGCTCGTGCAGCAGTACAACGCGTTCAGCCCGCTTGCTGGAATGAACGTCAACGGGCAGCTCACGCTGGGCGAGAACATCGGCGACCTGTCGGGTCTCGCAGTGGCCCATAAGGCCTACCAGATCGCGCTGAACGGCAAGGACCCGCCCGTGCTCGACGGCTACACGGGCGAGCAGCGCTTCTACCTCGGCTGGGGCCAGGTCTGGGCGCGCAAGTACCGCGACGACGAACTGCGCAAGCGCCTGAAGACGGACCCGCACAGCCCGAGCGAGTACCGCGCGAACGGCATCCTGCGCAACATGCCGGCGTTCGCCAAAGCGTTCGACGTGAAGGAAGGCGACAAGATGTACCTGCCGCCTGAACAGGTCGTCCGTATCTGGTAAGGCGAATCTGGTAATGTCGCGTTCGATCCAGGGGTGGGGCGGTCGGTAATAAAGGAGAACGTTCCGATGCGAGCCTTGCAAGCGCTCTTGCTGGTGGCGGCTGCCATGCTGCTGTCCGGCTGTGGTTACAACACGATCCAGGTGCAGGATGAAGCGACGAAATCGGCGTGGTCCGAAGTCGTCAACCAGTACCAGCGCCGCGCTGACCTGATCCCGAACCTCGTCAACACGGTGAAGGGTTTCGCCGCGCAGGAGCAGGCCGTGCTCATCGGCGTCACCGAGGCTCGCGCCAGGGCGACGCAGGTGCAGGTGAAGGCCGACGACCCCGCTTCGCTGCAGCAGTTCCAGGCTGCGCAGGGCGAACTGTCGAGCGCGCTCTCGCGCCTGATGGTCGTGGTCGAGAAGTACCCCGAGCTCAAGTCGGACCAGAACTTCCGCGACCTGCAGGCGCAGCTCGAAGGCACCGAGAACCGGATCACCGTGGCGCGCAATCGCTACATCCAGGCGGTG
>Ga0209254_10004350_pt1 | contig 12984 bp, 10 predicted proteins | sample FrelakmetDIP11DI_FD_187148 | JGI IMG/M metagenome (GOLD analysis project Ga0209254, IMG submission 187148) | Freshwater lake sediment microbial communities from the University of Notre Dame, USA, for methane emissions studies - DIP11 DI (SPAdes)... | ecosystem: Environmental > Aquatic >...
TTTTATTGGTCGGGGCGAGAGGATTTGAACCTCCGACCACCTGCACCCCATACAGGTGCGCTACCAGGCTGCGCTACGCCCCGACTGATCTGACACTTGACTTGCGACGCGCGGGATTTTGGCGTCGGGCGGGATGAGGGGCAAAAAATGCCAACCACTACCCCGTCTGGCACGCCCGGCGAGACTCGAACTCACGACCTTTGGCTCCGGAGGCCAACGCTCTATCCAACTGAGCTACGGGCGCATCGAAGATCTAGTATAACGGATTCAGCCGCTGCTCAACAGACTGCGGAGTTGCGCCAGGGATTCACGGCCGCGCTCTTTCTTGACCTCCGGGTCTACCGGCTGGCGATCCGGCCACTCCAGGTCCTCCAAGGGCAGTTCTTCGAGAAAGCGGCTTGGTTCGCACAGTGTCGATTCGCCATAGCGCTTGCGTTTCGCGCAGTAGCTGAGTGTCAGGTTGCGGCGAGCACGGGTGATGCCAACGTAAGCGAGCCGGCGCTCTTCCTCGATCGCGCCTTCTTCAATACTGGTTTGGTGCGGCAGGAGGCTCTCTTCCATGCCGACCATATAGACATAGGGGAACTCCAGGCCCTTCGCGGCGTGGAGCGTCATGAGGTTGACACGGTCACCGCTGTTCTCTTCCTCCTGCCGATCAAGGATATCCAGGAGCAATACTTTGGAGACCGCTTGCGCCAAGCTTTTTTCCTGCGATTCCTCGGTCGCGATGCGCTTAAGCCAGTCCAACAGCTCCCGCACGTTGGCCATTTTGCGTTCCGCCACCGTCGTGCTGGTGCTGTTTTCTCGCAGCCAAGGTTCGTACCCGATGGTTTCGACGAATTCGTCGAGTACGGCGAACGTATCACCGCGTTGGCAGCGATCTGCGACCTCGGTGATGCGCTCGCAGAAGTGGCGAAGGCGCTGTAGGGCGTTTCGGGGCACGGCCTGTTCGAGTCCGATTTCGAAACAAGCGTCGAACAGGCTGACATGCCGCCGCTGCGCGTACTGGCCGAGCTTTTCAAGAGTAGTTGGGCCGATCTCCCGGCGTGGGACGTTGACGATGCGTAGAAATGCGGCGTCGTCATCGGGATTGATGATAAGGCGGAGATAGGCGAGGACATCCTTGATCTCGGCATAACCGAAGAACGACATACCGCCGTTGATGAAGTATGGGACATTGAACTCGCGCAGGGCGCGTTCGAACAGGCGGGACTGATGGTTGCCGCGGTAAAGGATGGCGTAGTCCTGGAGGCGCGAGCCGAGGCGAAACTTGTGATGCACGATGTCCGAAGCGATCTGACGGGACTCCGCGATCTCGTCGCCGTGACGCAGGACTCGGATCGCATCACCGTGCCCCAAAGCACTCCACAGTTTCTTTTCAAAGACGTGCGGATTGTTGGCGATCAGTCGATTGGCCGCCTTCAGGATTTTCCCGGTCGAACGGTAGTTTTGCTCCAGCTTGATGACCCGCAGTCGGGGGTAATCCCGCTGCAGCTGGACGAGGTTTTCGGGCTGAGCGCCGCGCCAGGCATAGATGGATTGATCATCGTCGCCGACCACCGTGAACCGTCCCAGGCTTCCGGTCAGCTGTTTCACCAGCTGGTACTGGGTTTCATTGGTGTCCTGGTATTCGTCCACCAGGAGATACCGAACGCGGTTCCGCCACCGTTCGAGGATTTCGTGATTCTGCTGGAACAGCAGCACCGGCTGTAGGATCAGGTCGTCGAAGTCGACGGCATTGTAGGACTTCAAGACGCGCGCGTAGTCGCCATAGAGCTCGGCCGCGGCGACCTGATCGTCGTTGTGGGCTTGGGAAACGGCCTGCTCGGGAGTGATCAACAGGTTTTTCCAGCGGCTGATTTGTGCTGCGTAGGCCGCGGAGTGATCCGGTTCGAAACGATCGGTTTGATGGCTGGCTACGTCGCGAACCAGCGACACTCGATCCTGCTCGTCAAAGATCGAAATGCCGGCTTTGAGGCGGAGGGTCGCGTGTTCCTGGCGCATGATTTCGAGACCCAGGGCGTGAAACGTGGAGACCGTCAGTCCCCGCAGCTCTTTGTCGGAGAGCATGCAGCCAACCCGGCGTTTCATTTCCCGCGCAGCCTTGTTGGTGAATGTGACCGCCGTGATATGCCGGGCCGGTACGCCTTGTCGCACAAGGTAAGCGATCTTTTCGGCGATCACTCGCGTCTTGCCGCTGCCAGCTCCGGCGATCACGAGCAGCGGCTGGTCGATCAGCGTCACCGCCGCCCGCTGCTGCGGATTCAGGTCGGCCATGGCTTCAGATGCTCGTTTGACGATCGAGACGGCGATAGGAGATCGCTTCGCCCACGTGGGTTGCCGCGATGTCAGCGCGGCCTGCCAGATCCGCGATGGTCCGCGCCAGTTTCAGGATGCGGTGGTAGGCCCGGTGAGACAGCCCTAAACGCTGGATGGCCTGTTCCAAGATCCGGTGGGCCTGGTCGTCGAGTCGGCACACACGCTTGACCTGTTGGGGTCCGAGGGATGCATTGGGGACCCCGCATCGCTCGAGAGCGCGCTGCCGTGCTGCCGCCACGCGTGCACGCACCGTGGCGCTCGATTCCTCGCCGCCCGGTGTGCCGTCACGCAACAGCTCGTGAGCGATGCGTGGAACTTCGATATGCATGTCGATGCGATCCAGCAGCGGTCCGGAGATACGCATTCGATAGCGCTGAATTTGGTCCGCCGTACAGCGGCAGCGCCCGGACGGATCGCCGAGATAGCCGCAAGGACAGGGGTTCATCGCCGCAACGAGCTGGAAGCGAGCGGGGAAATCGACCCGCCGGGTCGCCCGTGAGATGGTGATGGAGCCGCTTTCGAGGGGTTCACGCAGGACTTCGAGCACTTTGCGGTCGAACTCGGGTAGTTCGTCGAGAAACAAGACACCATGGTGCGCGAGCGAGATTTCGCCCGGTTTGGGGTTACTGCCGCCGCCAACCAGAGCTGGGGCCGAGGCGGTATGATGAGGCGCGCGAAATGGAGGCTTGCGCCATTGTGCGGGCGAGAAAGGCAGATCGCTCACCGAGGCGATGGCGGCGGTTTCCAGCGCTTCCTGTTCTGTCAATGGAGGCAGGATGCCTGCAAGTCGCCCTGCCAGCATAGACTTCCCGGTTCCGGGTGGTCCGAGCATCAACAGATTGTGCTTCCCTGTGGCGGCGATTTCCAACGCGCGTTTGGCGTGGAAATGGCCCTGGACGTCGGCGAAATTAGGCGTGTCTTCGGTATCCCCGTCCAGTTGGGGCGGCGTGGCCAGAAAATCGATGCGGCTCTGTCCGTTGAGATGCGCGCAAATCTCCAGAAGATGGTCCGCGGGGAGAATCTGCACCGCGTCAACCAGCGCCGCTTCCGCGGCGTTCCCCTGCGGCAGAATCAGGGCTCGTCCGGCGTTACGGGCCTCAATGGCAACGGGCAGCGCGCCGTTGATGGGGCGAAGTTGGCCGCTGAGCGATAGCTCCCCCACACATTCGATCTGCGACAAGCTGTCGCGCCGTATCTGCCTGGATGCCGCGAGGATCCCAAGCGCGATGGCGAGATCGAAGCGACCTCCCTCCTTGGGAATGTCGGCAGGCGCCATATTGACCGTGATCCGTCTGGCCGGAAATTCGAACCGGCAGTTCAACAGTGCACCCCGGACGCGATCCTTGCTTTCCTTGACCGCTGTCTCTGGGAGGCCAACGATTGCGAAATTGGGCAGTCCATTCGAAAGGTGAACTTCGACTGTGACCAAGGGGGCGGCGACGCCTTGCCTTCCGCGTGTGTAGACGACGGCAAGACTCATGACGGTAAGCCCGGACGGCGTCTATTTGCTTGAAAGCTGTTTTTCCAGTTCCGCGACCTGCGCTTCCAAAGCCTCCAGCTTCGCTCGCGTTCGGACGAGGACCTCGCGCTGTACGTCGAACTCCTCGCGAGTCACGAGATTCATTTGGCTGAGAGTGCCTTGAAGAATCGCGCGAAAGTTCTTCTGCAATTCGTCGCGGAGCTGTTGGAGACCGGCCGGAATAGATTCGGCGAGCCGCTTGGACAATTCGTCTAAGGATGTGGGATCGAACATATCGGCTAACAGCATAAAGGAGAGAGAGGGATAACGTCTACTTCAACGTGCTCAAATGCGATTGCACTAGAATAGTGCGACCTAATGATGCGTGTCCAGAATTGTGCATTCGGCCGGTCTATTTCCCGGCGTTTGCCAGTGCTCCCTATCACTGTTACAACATGGCACGCGTCCTGCTTCAAATGAAATCGGATCGGCCGAACGTTTTGGTGGCTTCGATCGGTACGGACTGCCGTACGGGTCGCTCAATGTCTCGACGGGGCTTCCATGTTGATGTTTTCCGAGGAGAATTTTAGATGAAATTTGTGACAGCGATTCTTAAACCGTTCAAGCTCGATGACGTACGTGAGGCTCTGTCAGAAGTCGGCGTGTCTGGCATCACAGTGACTGAAGTGAAGGGTTTCGGAAGGCAGAAAGGCCACACCGAACTCTACCGGGGCGCCGAGTACGTGGTCGATTTTCTGCCGAAGGTGAAGCTGGAGGTGGCGGTGGCGGACGAACAACTCGAATCCGTGCTGGAAGTGATTCGCCGGACGGCGAACACCGGAAAAATCGGCGACGGCAAGATTTTTGTGGTCGATCTCGAATCCGTCATTCGAATCCGCACCGGCGAAACCGGCGCTGAAGCCCTCTAGGAGCAAATGATGAGACAAATTTTAACTGCATTGACTTTGTTGATCACGCTGGGTTTTGCCGGCTGGTCGATGGCGGAGGAGCCGGCAAGACTCGGGGAGACCGTGGAGATGATCACCGAGATCGTCGAAACGGAAGCCGCCACGGCCGCCGCTGAAAAGCCCACGCTGAATTCAGGTGATACGGCATGGATGCTGACATCGACGGCTTTGGTGCTCTTCATGACGATTCCCGGCCTGTCGCTCTTCTATGCCGGCATGGTGCGCACCAAGAACGTGTTGTCGGTCTTGATGCAGTGCTTCGCCATTACATCCCTCATTACGGTGTTGTGGACCGTGTACGGCTACAGTCTAGCCTTCGACACTGCGGGGATGGAAAAGGGAACGTTGAACATCCATTCGTTCGTGGGAGCGCTTAGCAAGGCCTTTCTAGCCCCGGTGGCTCGCGATAGTCTGACGCTGACGATTCCTGAGACGGTCTTCATGACGTATCAGATGACCTTCGCGATCATCACTCCGGCGTTGATTGTCGGCGCGTTCGCGGAGCGGATGAAGTTTTCGGCGCTCCTGCTGTTCATGGGTATCTGGTTCACCGTGGTCTATGCGCCCATCGCTCACATGGTGTGGAGTGGCGATGGCGCGCTGATGTGGGATTGGGGTGTTCTCGACTTCGCCGGAGGTACCGTCGTTCACATCAATGCCGGGATCGCCGGTTTTGTGGCGGCGCTGATGCTCGGCAAACGGCGCGGCTATCCGGACACGGCGATGCCGCCACACAATTTGGCATTTACGGTCATCGGGGCGTCGATGCTGTGGGTCGGGTGGTTTGGCTTCAACGCTGGTAGCGCGGTGGCTGCCGACGGCAATGCGGGAATGGCCATGGCCGTCACCCAGATTGCGACGGCGGTGGCCGCGCTGGCGTGGATGTTCGCCGAATGGGTTTCCCACGGCAAACCCAGCGTCCTCGGTATCGCATCGGGTGCGGTCGCCGGTCTCGTAGCTATCACTCCGGCCTCGGGAACCGCGGGTCCCATGGGCGCCATTCTCATCGGGGCTGCAGCAGGTTGGTGCTGCTTCCTGGCGTCGACCAAGTTGAAGCGGGCGTTCGGTTACGACGATTCGCTGGACGTTTTCGGCGTCCATGCCGTAGGGGGTATCGTCGGCGCGATTCTGACCGGACTTTGCGCCGCCAGCGAACTCGGCGGAAAAGGGCTCGCCGAGGGGATGACGATCGGTTCTCAACTGGGCGTCCAGTTCAAGGGCGTGATGGTCACGGTGGTTTACTCCGCCGTCGCCAGCTTCATCATCCTTAAGATCCTGGACCTCGTCCTAGGCGGCCTTCGTGTTTCCCAGGAAGAAGAAACCGTGGGGTTGGATCTCAGCCAGCACGACGAACGAGGGTATAATTTCTAGTACTCGCCTTGGAAGGGGAGGCGGAACGGGCGCTTGACGGCGCCCGTTTTCGTTCCGGTGCCACACTGGCCAGAGCCGGGTTTGCACCATTCCTCGGCGACGCAGCGGATAAGTCGTTGGACGGCTCGCCACATAGGATGCAAAGTTGGTTAGTTCGAGCAGGCCGTCTCGCCGGCCGACTTGACCCCGAGCCTTCTGAGTAAGGTCTCCATCGGGCAAAATCGGGTAAAGCCGCTCTGAAGCAGGTTCAGTCCGACGAAGGCGGTGAACCAGAGCCAGTTGACGTTGACATAGAGCGGACTCGTCTGGACGCCCAAGGCAAGGGACAGCAAGACGAACGAGCCTGCAATGACTCGTACCCAGCGTTCAATCGTCATGATGTGCTCCTGAAGTTTGAGGAATTTTGCATTTCCGCTTACCAGCGACGGGGTGTTGTGCCGGCCAGTGCTCAGCGGGCTCAGCTTATGTCGGTTGGGGGAAGCGGAACCGCCTGCAGCGTCTCTCCGCCTCAGCGGCGGAGAGACCCACGGATACCAGGGGGGTTGGAGGTGGCCATGAGCCGAGTTAGTTCACATGGGGTTCTCGTAATGGCTGCCCCTTCCATTAACTGGGGGATTCCCCCAGCCGGATGTCGATGGTTTGATCGGGAGTGGGTTGTCCTCTAGAAATGGGTGCGCGAGACCCCAAGAAGAACAGAGCGATCTCTTTTTCCCTTCTTGTCACCAGTCCGGGGAAGGTCCTGCCGCCAGCCTTGGTCCATCTCCGCAATTCGAAGGGAACCTCGTTGAATCTTCGTGCATTGACCCGTTTGAGCAAGGTGGATTTTTGAAAATTTCCGGCCCCGACGTTGAACACGAAGTCGACCAACGCCGCGAATTGCCCATCGGTCGCTTCCAAGTTGAGGGCCTTTTGAACCGCATATTCGGCCGTCGTCATGTCTCCTTGCAGAATCTCCGCTCCCTTGGGTTCGGTAATGATTCCCCTGAATTCGCTGGGTACGGGGAAACTCTGACAGCGCATTTTTTTGATCAAATGCCCATACGCGATGGTGCAGTAGCCGGCGGCGTCGTTGTACGCGCGGTTTACGAATCCCTCCGACACTTTCGTCAGAGCAAGCCCGGGAGGGAACACCTTCCTAACGGACACGCCACGCGGGATCACCTCGCGTGTCTCCTCGAGGAAAATGCCCGGAGTCATCCGATCACTGTAGGCGGCATACTCGGCCGGACCAAGCTTGCCGCACCCGGCAAGCAACCCATTAACCAACACCGCCGTGAACATCAGTCTGGTTCTGCTGTTAAAGGACATCGTGCCCCCTTGGTTGTATCATTGAAAAGTCCTATTTTGGCGGCTTCACGCTTTCAGTTCCCGACATCAGCAAGGAAGCGTGAGGGCCAGAAGAAAACATACCAGACGGTGGAATCTATTGCACGCTCCGGGTTTTTTCTTCACTAATCGCCAATAGGTTCGGCGGTGGGTGATTGCCTAGGCCGTTACCGGCGTTACCGTCATCACAAACCGCACTGCCGCTCCGCATTGCAGATGTCGGTCAGGGCTTTGGTGCCGGGCAGGCCACGTGCCGCCTTGGCTTCCTCGGCGAATTGCTTATAACGCCAACAGACTTTTTGCCGCATGGTCTTGCGATCCCAGCGTTCCCAGTCCTGTTTGTACTTGATTAGCTGGTACTCCACTCCGGTATCCGGTTTGACCTTGAGCTCTTTCGCATTACCGTCGAAGCCATGAGAGCCCCAAGCGATACGTTTGAGTGGATCGATCACCATCACCACGTGGCCGTCGCCCCGGGTGTCGTCCCGATACACCAACAGATCACCGATCTGAAGCTTGCTGTCGTCGCAGCGTTCAAATCGGTCATTCATAGGGCTTCCGCTGGTGACCATGTCTGCGGTGACCACGGGCTTGTCGCCGTTGTTGTAAGGCAAGCCGGCGCGCGTGAAAGCAAACCAGGTGGCCCGGGAGCAGTCAATGCCCAGCTTCAGATTGAGTTCGTCTGTTGCTTGGTTCCACGCATGCTGTTTGTAGCCGATACCGTCGGTTATCGATGCCCGACTTAACCAATTCGCTTTCTGTAGCACCTTATAGAGCGCCGTGGTGCCATCATCCGGCAAGTACGGGCGAATGTCGAAGTTTCCGATGGTGAACTCGCGCGTCTGAATTGGCGCACTCCGTCGTTCGGCAGGTTTGGCAAAGCGGGAGTTGGCTTCTACGCGGATGTTGATTTTGCTTAACGCCCAGGTGGTGTCCTCCACGGTGTCCGTGTCCACACCCTGCCCGCGGGTGCCGGGGAGCAAGTAGCGATCCAGCGCTTGGTAGAGGCCGCCTTTTGCAGGCTCCGGACCTCGTGTTCGGGCCACGCTGGTCAATAGGTCCCAGCGTACCGGATTTTTCGCTTTTGTTCCGAAAACGATCAGGTGATCCCAGACATCCAGGGGGAGCGCGCCCTTGAAGGTTTCCTTGTCGGCGTTGAATTTCGCGGTCTCGCCCGGTCTGAGCAATACGCTGCGACCGTCGGCGGGAAAGCCGAATGTGCTGCCGTCCGTGGAGAGCACCACGCCTCCCATCAGCAGGCTGCTCGGGGAATCCTTGGTCAGCGTGACCTGCACATTCCAGCGGTGGCACAGCGGGATGATCTGGTCACTGTTGAGCCCCGCTTGCTCCCACTTGCCGCGTGCGCATTGATCCTGCTTGGCCGCGGGCACGAGTTGAACCTTGAGGGTCTGATTGTCCGTGAAGTCGGAGCCACCCTCGCCCTGGAGCTGCAGCAGACCTTTCTGGCGGGCGTGCTGCCACAGATTTTCTGCGACGACTTCGTCCCTGAGATAGGTGATTCGCACCAGGTTTTCCGGTCCTCGCAATTGCAGCTGGCCATCGTTATTCACGCTGAGCTCGAATTCCCCCGGGCCATCGCTCAGATCGACCAGTGCGCTGGTCTCAGGGTCCTCTGCGACGGCCTTACGCAGCGCGGCGGCACGCTCGGCAGGAATCCCGCTCGCTTCGCCAGAGGGTTTCAAGCGCACTTTGATGCGTACGTAGTCATCCGCGGGACGGATCAGTACCGCTAAGTCCCCCGCGGCTAGCTGAGGTGCGTCCGGCTTTCTAGCGGAAACACGAGCGGTAGCATTTAGACCGATCATTTCGTCGATTACCACGGTAGCCTTGGCCTTACTAGGGTCGCGCGTGTCGGCTCCCTTAGTCTGAAGGCCGTAAATGCGCAGCTCGGCGCCCTTGCCCAGGCCAGGTATGGGCGGGCCGCTCAGTTTTACCGGCGGCCCCACCTCGGTGATTTCCCACCCCACCGGCTGGTTACGCGACGTATTGCCGAACACCGGTCTGTCGAGGTTGCCTTGAAAATACGGTATCTGGTAGCTCCGGGCGGCCACCAGAGGCGGGACTTGCCGGGCTGCTTGAGCATAAGTGAGGGGCTTGCCGCTAACCTGGGAGAAGATCTGAAGCACAGCGTCCGTGAATATGCCCCTGCCATTCTGCTCCAGGGCACTGGTGCCGTCGCTCGCAGCCGTAAACGCCACCATGCCGGGCATCGATTCTGGAATCCATTCGGCGCTTCCGTCGCCCGCTGCGTCCGTCGTCACTTCTGAGGGCTTTTCCTGGTCCGGCTCCACAAACCGCGCGACCAGAGTTCCCGCCTCACCGCGTATCGCGGTTCCGGAATTACAGGCATCGGCCATGACCATCACGTTGTGCGTCTTTTCATACAGCTGTCCCAGCATCTTGTTGAACTCGTCATCCCGCAGGTCGGAAATTCTGTTGCCATCTTTCCCAGTGCGGGCATCGTGAAGGAGAAACGTTTCGTCCTGCCCGTCCGGCTCGTCATGGTTTTGATCGGGGGTTTGCGAGCCGTGTCCGGCGTAGTAAACGACCACCACGTCGTTCTTGCGGGCTTGTTGAACGAGGTGCTGTTCGAAGGCCTGTCGGAAGTGTTCGGTCGTGGCCTGTTCGTCGAGCAGCATGCAGACGTTTTCTTTCGGGAAGCCATAGCCATTATTCCCGGTCAACAGCTCGTAAATGCGGCGGGCATCGTTCGGGGGTCCTGGCAGATCGGGCACTTCGTCATTCTTGTATTGACCCACACCCACGATCAGCGCGAGGCGGCGATATCCCCCGGTCTCGACGACATTGCCTTGGGCGCAGACTCCCTTGTCCGCCGAAGGGGCGGCTCGCACCGCGAAAGAACATGCTGACAAAATGAAACAAAACGTTGGAAATAGAAGCCTGGTAAGTTTCAACGCACTAAGCATGATTTCTTCTCCATTGGGCAAAGCGCGAGACGGCCGGGCCGGCAGACGTGCGGGTAGTGGGTGAATACTGCGTAGACATGTGGTGCGGGGGACGAGAGGAGTGGTTGCAGAAAGTTCGTTGCCAGCGCAGCGGGAGTGTTGAACAGCCGATCGTCTAACCCTCTGCCCCTGCGACATCCTCTTACGAGGGCTTGAATCTAAACGTCAGCCCGAAATAAATCCAGTACCAAACGAGCGCGCCAATCTGGATAATCAGGGGAAGAATAAAGGCGGCCGTATCCTTGTGGATCGCATTGTCGCTGATGGCGGCTGAAAGGATGACGGCGATTAAGGAGAGCACTCCCAGCACGAGGGCAACCCAGCGGTAGTCCCAGAAGCCGGTTGGCCTAAGTGCCTCGCGTCCCCACGCCGACCAGTAGACCCAGATGAAGTGGCTCAGGATCGCGAGCCAGAATAGCCATGTCAGGACGGCAAACCCACCGGTGCCCATGTTAGCCTCCAGCATGAATTTGCTCCAATCCGTCGATTCCTTGCAGCCCCCGATGAGGGCACGCGCGGTGTTGTACATGAAGTCGACCCACAAGCCCAAGTACCAGGCGCGCAACAAGAAGCGCACGAATGGACTTCGCATGGGGACCAGGAAGAAAAGGACCGAGAGCACGACAATCAATGCAAAATCGATGATTTGTGGAGCGGCGGGGAATCCCGCGAGCTTCCTGATCCGGGTTTGGGTTGCACTGTCACAGCGTGTCCGCGTCACTTCCTCCACGGTTGTTTGGGCATCGCCCAGGGTCACCCCATTGAGGAAATTGCCGCCAGACGTGATATGAGGAAACGGGGCGACCTTGGGTAAATGTCCGGTGGAAAAAAGGGCGAAGGCGGCATGGGTCCCCTCGTGCATCGTCGTCTGAAAGAAATACAACGCGGGTAACGCAAACAGCAGCCATACCAAGCTATTCCAGTCCGGGAACCAGAAGTTCTTCAGGCGTGAGAAGTATTCCATACAGCCTCCTAAAGTCGAGCAGACCAGCCATCCCTTCGACGATGGCCGCTGAGTTGCGTCGCTGCGGGATTCGCGGGCAGCGGATGCCCGATCAACCCTTCACCCATTCACCCATTCACCCATTGAGCCTCACGTTGCAGGCCGTCCCCCGGTTTCACTGCGAAAATACAGGAAGAGCAACGCCATGGCTGCCGCGCTCAGGATGTGCCACCAGGCATGCCCTTGCCACAGTACCGAATCGGGTACGCACCAGGGACCACCGGTCTGAGACAAGATCCAGATGATCATTGCCAAGCCGAAGACACCGAAGAAACCGCCATACCACCACCAGCTGCGCTGCAGTCCGGCGGCGAGCCGGATGGTCAGATCGAAAAGCCCTGTCAGGACCGCGAAGCCGATGAAGATCCCGGTGGCCGCCTCCGGAATAGCCACAACCAGGATGAGTGCCAGAGCCAGCACCCCCGCGGCAATGAGCCAAGAGAGCCACGACCATAAAGCGCTGCGCGTGGCCTGGTGCAAGTCGTAGCCGATCACGAACGTCAGCAGTAAAAACATCGAAGTACTGTCCAGAAAGCCGCCCCAATCGGTGAACGACGCGTGGAAATACATGCTTCCGGGCCCCATGAAGATGATGACCCAGCCGTACAGGCTCGCCATCCAGCTCCCACTGAGGAATGGGTTGGAACCACTGCTGCCGCGGTTTTCGCTCCCCACCACCGTAAGCAGGGACAAACCGACGACGACGAAGGCGAGATCTGACCAAGTGTTGGCAGGCTGCTTAACCCAACCCGTTCTGAGCTGCTCGCAGTAACAATTGTCCCGCTCGATTCCCCCCGTTACCACGAGGCAATCGTCCGCACCGCCCGGCCATCCGGCGGCTGCAAATATCACAAAGAGCAACATCGTAACGGAGAAAATCGCCACTCCGACCCACAGCCCCCAATATTGCCTCCCCCAGTCCATACCCTCTCCTGCTTACAATTACAACGAGTTTGCGTGATGAATGTCGCCCCACCCTTCTTAGGGCCGCGAAGGCGTTCTTGCGGCAGAACTTTCTCTTTGCATTGATCAGCTCAGCCACAAACTGACGGATCCCGCCTCTCGCCCTAGTGGCCGGGCGACTCGTGTCCGCGATCACGTGCTTTCCCGCGGCTACCCGTCGTCGGCATCCCTTTGCCTTAATGGATGATGCCCAGAATTCCAGACCTCTGGCATCAGCCGATCCGAAAAGCAATAGGGGTTGCTTTGTGGCAACCGGATCCGACGGGTCCTCCCATAGTGCTGCAACGAACGTCAACTTAGGCGTTTCGACGCGCGGGCGTCAATAGGGGAAAGTACGTACTGGCAAGCGGGAGAAACGCTGGCGTCCGTCGCCGAAGCAGAGCCTCTCGCGGCCGGCGACGCCCGACAACAAGTGGACATTCTGACCTATTCAGCGACTTGGCTGCGATTGAACACGTTCGCGAATGGCAGCGGTGCGGAGTTGAATGCAGGTTGGGACGGTCAGGCGTATGTGGCCAATCAGAATGCGCTGAAGGCATCTGGAAGCAAGCACTTGGGGAAACTTCTGGACCAATGGATGCTCCGAAG
>Ga0209254_10004351_pt1 | contig 12984 bp, 13 predicted proteins | sample FrelakmetDIP11DI_FD_187148 | JGI IMG/M metagenome (GOLD analysis project Ga0209254, IMG submission 187148) | Freshwater lake sediment microbial communities from the University of Notre Dame, USA, for methane emissions studies - DIP11 DI (SPAdes)... | ecosystem: Environmental > Aquatic >...
ATGAGACCCTGAATGCTCTCGGGTTCGTGGCCAAGTGGTACTTCTGAGCCTGACTTGCGGCAACTGGTTCACGAACATCGCTGCGAACGGCCGCTTTCGTTTGTCCATACGACTGTTCCTGGCCGGTTGCTCTCGTACAGGAGTGTCCGCAATCCCGCGGTTACTCGCAACGCCTCGGTGGCTGCTCCCGAAAGCGGCCGTTGTAGGCGAACAATCGACCCTTTGCGGTCCTCGGTAGTGCAGAGAAGCAGACGTTCGCCGACGGCGCACAGGGCGTGACGATGTTGATCACTTTTCAGCAGTCCATGGCGAAGGCGTAGCTGAAGTCGCTGACGCCGGCCAAGCGACCTGCTGCGCGATTCAGGCGTTGCGATAGTTGCGCACGAATCTCACTAGGTGTGTGACCAGCCCGAATTGGGGGGTCGTTCGGCCTATGCAGCGCCCAATCAATCGATCAACGCCAGGGCACGACGCGCCCCGCTCGGGCCTTCGAGGAACGGGCGAGTCAGATTTGCTGTTCGCTGGATCGGCTTGATCAGCTCATTGAAACGAGGCAGCGCTTGAATGCGTTGAACTCTATCCGCTGCACAGTATCGGGGTCCGGTACCGTGTCTGCGACCGAACGCTCTCCACCGACATTGCGTGCCATGTCGCGAATCATCGGATACCTGTCTCGAATGCCCAAGAGAATTCGCTATGTGCTGACTGTGCGCGCGCATTGGGTGACAGCATGATTTCGTGAGTCGTGCGCCAGGCACTCCTGGTGTGCCGTTGGTGCGGGTGCGAGATCCACAGTGACCGAGTGCCACGGGCCATGAAGGCCGTTTCACGGTTGAACGGCCGCTGCGACCAAGCCCTGCCCCGGTTCCTTCATCGGGCTCGATGGATCGCCACCGCACTCTCCCAAAGGACGAAATATGACCCGCTTCACTAGTAAGTACATTCGTATGCTTGGCGTTGCTACCGCGTTGTGGATCTGCAATGGCCAGATCTCCCTCACGCATGGGAGTCTAGTCGCCACGGCGGAGGCGGATCCTGGTGTGAATCGACGCTCCAACGTCGGCGTAGGGGCGCGTGGCGTGGGCGCCACGCCTGCTCCCGGAGTCGGGGTGGGTGCGCCCGGCGTGGGCGCCACGCCTACTCCTGGAGTCGGAGTGGGTGCCCCGGGCGTGGGTGCCACGCCTGCTCCTGGAGTCGGAGTGGGTTCGCCCGGCGTGGGTGCCACGCCTGCTCCTGGAGTCGGAGTGGGTGCGCCCGGCGTGGGCGCCACGCCTGCACCAGGGGTCGGAGTGGGTGCCCCGGGCGTGGGTGCCACGCCTGCTCCTGGAGTCGGAGTGGGTTCGCCCGGCGTGGGCGCCACGCCTGCACCAGGGGTCGGAGTGGGTGCCCCGGGCGTGGGTGCCACGCCTGCTCCAGGAGTCGGAGTGGGTGCGCCCGGCGTGGGCGCCACGCCTGCTCCTGGAGTCGGTTCGCCTGCCAACCGCGGTGGCCCCGTCAACCGAGCCGGTGGTCACTGAATTGTTCTGCCATGCCGATCGGCTACTGCAAGACTACGGATCATCCCGCGTGCGTGAGAGCGCTGATTGGTCGCGCCGACCATAGTTGGTGACCATGAATTTTAAACGCACTGCACTGATTGCTTTAGCGCTGGCAGTCGTCGTCGTCGCTTCCACCGTGTTCGTCGTACGTCGCTCGCCCTCGCTGCACACGGAGGAGGCGGTCCGGATAGCTGTAGACGCCTACATCTACGGCTACCCGCTCGTTACTTTCGATATGGCCCGCCGGCAGCAGACGAACGTGGCCGCGCCGGACCCCGAGCACGCTCCGGTGGGGCAGATGATCAAGATGCGCAGCTACCCTGCTGTGGACAACCACTGCTGCGCAGCCCCGAACGCGGACACGCTGTACACGCTCGCCTGGCTCGACGTCGGCTCAGAGCCCTGGATCTTCAGCATCCCGGAAATGGGCGACCGCTACTACATCATGCCGATGCTTGATGGCTTCTCCGAGGTTTTCGAAGTGGCAAGTGCGAGCGCCACGGGCGGACGGCCACAAAAGTACGCGATCACCGGTCCAGGTTGGTCGGGCACGCTTCCGGAAGGCGTGACCCGTGTCGACGCGCCGACCGCGATGGTGTGGCTCCTCGGCCGCATCTACTGCACGGGCACACCGGAGGACTACAAGGCCGTGCACGACCTCCAGGACCAGTTCTCGCTGGTCCCGCTCAGCGCGTACGGCAAGCAGCACACGCCGCCGACCGGTTCCGTCGATCCGCAGTTCGACATGAAGACGGGGGTGCGCGCGCAAGTCAACGCTCTTGGTATCTACACATACCTCGATTATCTGGCGAATTTGCTCAAGACGAACCCACCGAAGGCCGCAGACGCCGAGATCGTCGCGCGGATGGCGAAGATCGGGATCGTCCCGGGCCAGGACTTCGACGGCAGCAAACTCGGCGCGCTAGACCGGAAGGCGATCGAAGCCGTGCCGAAGCTCGCTCTTGTGAAGATGGGTGTGCACCTCAAGCAGCAGAAGACGACGAACGGCTGGCTTTACTTCACCAAAGGCGTTGGCAACTTCGGCACGGACTACCTCACGCGCGGCATGGCCAACCTGCTCGGGCCGGGCTGGAACCGCCCCGAGGACGCGATCTACCCGTTGTCACAGAAAGACGCCGAAGGCAAAGAGTATGACGGCGGCAAGAGTCGTTACGTCATGCGATTCGAGAAGGGACAGCTGCCGCCGGTTGACGCGTTCTGGTCGCTGACGCTCTACGACAGCGACTTCTTCTTTGTGCCGAACCCGATCGACCGGTATGCCGTGAGCCAGCGCGACGCATTCGTGACCAACTCCGACGGCTCCATCGACATCTACATTCAGACGGAGTCGCCCGGGAAGGACAAGGAAGCCAACTGGCTGCCGGCGCCGAGGGGCAAGTTCCAGCTGGTGCTCCGTATGTATGGGCCTGCGAAGACGCCGCCGTCCATCGTGGACGGGTCATGGACGCCGCCCCCGGTAACTCGCATTCCGTAGAAGGGTTCTCTCGCCGGGTCAACGCGCTACTGATTCTTATGAGGAACTTGAGACATGAACACTAGTACGAATCGACGTTCCGGCTGGCTCTGGCCGGCCCTCGCTGTGGTGGCGGTGGCCTGGCCTATCGCGGGCCATGCGCAGGCGGGCGACGTCGATCCCGACGCCCTGGCACTGCTGCGCAGGTCGACCGACTATCTCGCAGCAACGAAGCAGTTCAGCCTCGTCACGGACACGACCATCGAGGCCGTGTTGGCCGACGGACAAAAGCTCCAGTTCGGCCACCGCGTGGCGGTTACCGTGCAGCGGCCAAACAAGATGCGCGCCGAACGCATTGGCGAGTTGATCGCCCAGACCTTTTACTACGACGGCAAGACTCTGAGCCTGAACCTGCCCGAGCAGAAGTACTACGCGACGGCGGAGGTTCCGCCCACGCTCGAAGGCATGCTCGATGTCGCTCGCGACAAGCTCAGCGTCATCGCGCCCGGCGCCGACCTGGTCTATGCCAACGCGTTCGAGCGTTTGACCGAAGGACTGACCTCGGCCTTCATCGTCGGTGAGGCCGTCATTGACGGCGTGCGCTGCGACCACATCGCGTTCCGCAATGCCGAGGTCGACTGGCAAATTTGGATCCAGCAGGGCGACAAGCCAGTGCCTCGCAAGTTCGTCATCACCTCGAAACGAATGCCGGGGTCGCCGCAGTTCGTCTCCGTCATGTCGAACTGGCAGACCGCGTCGGCGATCCCTGATGCCACCTTCAGTTTCGTGCCGCCCAAAGGTGCGCAAAGAATCGACTTCCTGCCGGTGGCACCGGCCGTGCCGAAATAGGTGATGGAGCGAACCATGAACAAGATACTCAAGCCGGTTGCCCACGGCGTCTCTCTGGCCGCGTTGCTGTTCGTGTCCGATGCGCAAGCGATCATCGGCGTCGCGCCGGGCGGAAGCGTCGCACGGCGTCACGCAGTCGTGGCCACCACCACGGTCGTTGCAGCCTCATCCGCGAACGCAAGCGCCGCAGCAACAGCGAATGCCAATGCCGCAGCTGCGAATGCGAACGCACAGGCCGCGGCGGCGACGCCGCCGGCCCCCACGCCGGCTGCAGCGCCGGGGACGCCGCCCCCGGTCGGGACGACGGTCACCACCCTGCCGCCCGGGTGTGCAGAGACCGATCTCAACGGCGTCGCGTACCAGCGCTGCGGCTCGACGTACTACAAGCCGTCGATGATGGGCAGCACCCTGGTGTTCGTCGTCGCGCAGCCCTGACCCCGGCCACATCGGGGTTACGGCGCCGCAGTGAAGCACGCGAAATCCACGACGGCGAAGCAGTCATGACAATTGCGAAAGCTGAAGAACCCAGGCGTGGGAGGCGCGAGTGGCTGCTGGCATTTGCCGTGGTCGCGGTGCTCGCGGCCGGGGGCGGCTGGTTCTGGCACAAGCAAGGCCGCGCCTGGTTGTACGGCGTGGAAGCCTTCGTGTACGGCTTCCCGATGATGATGATGGACCTGACCAGGGAGGCTGCCACGGCCGTCCCGACTGCAGGTGAGTTCAGCGCCCCGGCCAACCAGTTCTCGGTAATGACTCATTACCCCGATGTGTCGTTCCGTGCAGTCCCGCGCACGGGACTGGACACGTTGTTCGCGGTGGCGTGGGCCGATCTCGACCAGGAGCCGCTGGTGCTGTCGGTGCCCGACACCGGCGGACGTTACTACGTGTTCGCGCTGTTCGACCTGTGGAGCAACGTGTTCGCCTCCATCGGCAGTCGCACCACGGGGACCGCGGCGCAAAGCTTCCTGATCGCTGGACCGCGCTGGCATGGCACGCCGCCGGCCGATGTCACTCAGGTGTACCGGTCGCCGACGCGCTGGGTGTGGGTCAACGGCCAGATGCTGGCCAACGGCCCGGCTGATTACGACGTGGTCAACGCCTTGCAGAAGCAGTACAAGCTGACACCGCTTTCGGCCTGGGGGCAGCCGTATACGCCGCCTGTCGTGGTGCCGGTCGCGGAGCGCGTCGATGCCGGGACGCCGCCTGCTGCAAAGGTGCAGAAGATGGACGCCGCCACCTACTTCGGCCGACTGGCGCGGCTGATGAAGGACAATCCGCCTGCGCCAGCCGATGCGCCGATGGTCGAGAAACTCAAGGTGATCGGTATCGTGCCCGGCCAGGACTTCGACCTCGCCAAGCTCGATCCAGCCACTGCGCATGGCCTGCAGCGGGCGATGGGAGGCTTCGCACTGCTTGAAAAAGGCGTGAAGAAGCTGAAGACCGACAACGGCTGGATCGTCATGCCGAAGAACATGGCCAACTACGGCACCGACTACCTCACGCGCTCCGGCATCGCGCTGGTCGGTCTGGGCGCCATCCTGCCACTCGACATCCAGTACCCGACGGCGTTCGATGACGGCGAGAGCAACCCGCTCGATGCCTCCAACCGCTATGTGCTGCATTTCGACAAAGGCCAGACGCCGCCGACGAATGTCGGCTGGTCGATCTCGATGTACGACCCGCAGGGCTACTACGTTCCCAACACGATCAATCGCTATAACCTCGCGGTCTGGATGCCGCTGCAGTTCAACGCCGATGGCTCGCTCGACATCTACATCCAGACGGAATCGCCGGGCGCGGAGAAGGAATCGAACTGGCTTCCTGCGCCGGCCAACGGGCCGTTCAACCTGGTGATCCGTAATTTCTGGCCGAAGGAATCGGCGCTCCACGGGACGTACAAGGTACCGCCGACAAGGCGGGTGCCATGAAGCCTACGCAGAATTTTTTAACGCAAGGACAGAACCATGGCTAGGAACAAGATCGTATGGGGACTGGGCATCGTCGCCGTCCTCGTCGTCGTTGCTGCGTTCATCATTTACCCCAGGATGGTGGCCGAAGCGCCGGAGGACAATGCTCAGCTCACGCAGATCGAGTTTGATGGCCTCATGGGCACGCGCTACACGGAAATCCTGCTGGTGTTCGGCAACGCCCTGAAGGGGAACTACATGGCCGGTGTCTACAACACACTCGGCCTGAACGGCGCCAACCCCACTGGTGGCGGTGACAGTTCGCCCGCCGGCATCCTCGACAAGATCGACATGAAGCAGGTCCAGAAAGACAACCACGCGCTGAGCACCGTGAAGAACGGACCGCGCCTCTGGACGGTCGACCACGTCGGCGTGAAGGCTGGCAAGGAGCGCGATTTCCAGGGCCTCAAGGCGCGCTGGGTCATGTGGTTTCCGATCCCCGACGAGCTCCGCGAGGGCAAGGACCTCTCGTACCAGGTGATGCACGCGAAGCGTGACACCACCATGGGCATCAGGACCGGGTCCCGTGCCTACATCCTGGACGATCCGGACGGCAACTCGTGGGTCATGAAATCAGCCAGCCTGATCAAGGACCAGAACCAGAAGTTCGAAGACCTGAAGGATCTCGGCTCGCGCCTGGTACCTCCTTCGGGGTGGAAGTTCCGTTCCCCGATCCTCGAGCAGGACCTGGAATTCATGACCGACAACGGCAATACCATGATCACGCAGGACGAGTTGGGCAACACCTACGACCGCGTGGGCGGCCCCTACAGCAACTACAAGCCCTAATCGCTTGCCATCGGCAGGAAGGTGCGGAGAACGAGTGGCTTCACGAGTGCTCCGCCACCTTCAAACGAAACTGGCTGGGCGTCAGGCCCGTCCAGCGAGTGAAAGCGCGGGTGAATATCGTCGGATCATCGTATCCGACGCCAGCCGCGATACGCGCGACCGGCAAGCGCGTGTCCAGCAGCAGCTGCTTGGCCATCTGTGCGCGTGTATCGTCCAGCAGCGCTTGGAACGTCGTGCCGCTCTCCTGCAGACGTCGCCCGAGCGTACGCGGATGAATCCCGAGTCGCTTGGCGACGTCCGCGCGGGAGCACCGGCAGGCAGGCAACAGTAGCCGGATCGTGCGGCGCACGTCGCCGTGCAGCGTTGGCTCCCGCCCCGACAGGTCAGCGGACGCGCGATCCTGCAGGACCCTGTGCAGCAGCGGGTCCGCGTCCGCGACCGGTCGCGCCAGCCAGAATGCCGGGAAGGCGATGGCGCACTGGACGGCGTCAAATTGCAGCGGCGCGCCCAGAATCTCGCGGTATGGGCGGATATCCTTCGGCCGCTTTCGCGGCAGCAGCACTGCATCCGGCTTCCAGCCCGCGCCACAAAGTTGGCGCATCACGTTGAGCATCGACACGACGGACTGGTCGTAGACCTGGTCCGCGTTCCGAACACCGGCGGTGTGTATCCCGTAGGCCAAGGTCGCAGTGTCGTCGTGGATGGCGATGCTGGGAACGCCCCCGCTGTCGTGCAATACGAAATGTGCAGCCAGGTCCTGCAGCGCGGCGCCTACGGACGGCGCGTTCCGTGCAAGTCGCCCGGCAATACCGAAGGACTGGAGATTCACGTGCTGGCCGACCAACAGCCCGAAGTGGGGGCACTTCGTTCGCCGGACGCAGAGGCCGATCAGCCGATCAACGTCAGGGAACGGCGCGCTGCGCTCGGGGTCCTCGAGGTCATGGCGAGTCAGGTTTGCCGTTCGCAGGATCGGCTCGCTCGGCACGTTGAAGCCGGCCAACACGTCTGGAACACCACGAAATGCGTTGAGGTGTACCCGCGGTGCAGCGACAGTGCCCGGTACAGGGGCTGCGGATGAATGCTCTCTACCGGGACTGCGCGCCATGTCGCGAATAATCGGATGGCTGGCTCGAATACACAAGGGCTTTCGCCATGTGCGGATTGTTCGTTCGCGCATTGACCGGAAAGATCGTTCGTCTATTTACCCTGACAGTGCGCCAACGCCGCGCTGAATCTGCAGTCCGAGCGAAGTCAGGTTCGGGCGATAAATTTACAGAGGGATTGAACATGCCAAAGATCGGTCATCGCGCATCGTTACTTGGCGTCGCACTGCTGGCGGCTACCCCGTTGCATGCCGAAGGCTGGACGCACGAGCTTGCGCCCTACCTGTGGGGTGCGGGCATGGACGGTACCACCGGTGTTCGCGACGTCACCGCGGACGTGAACATGAGCTTCGGCGACATCGTCGACAACCTGGAAATGGGCTTCATGGGAATGTACCGCGCGTCCCGGGACCGCCTCTCGATCACGGTCGACACCGTGTACATGGGGCTCGGCGCGACGGAGCGTGGGCCGAACGGCCTTGTGAAGGCCGACATCGACATGGACCAGGCCGCCCTCGAGGTGGACGCCGGTTACGAAGTCTTCGATCGATTCGTCGTCTTCGGCGGCCTGCGCTACAACGACCTGGAAGTGAAGGTGAAGGCAACCGGCGCGCTGGACGTCGTGCGCGAGGCCGACGGCCGTGAGAACTGGGTCGATCCGGTCATCGGTGCGCACTACACCATTCCGTTCAACGACACGTGGGCTGCCTCATTTCGTGGCGACATCGGGGGATTCGGTGTCGGGTCCGATTTCGCCTGGCAGGGTATTGCGACTCTGCGCTGGCAAGCCACGCCCGGCTTTGGTGTGCTGGCTGCGTATCGCTACATGGCCATGGACTACGACAACGGCAGTGGCGACGACTTTTTCAAGTACGACATGGCCATGTCCGGACCGGCGCTCGGCATGGTGTTCACGTTCTGAGCGATTCCATGGTCCCGCGGGAATTGCCATGAGGCGCGGCGTCGAGCCCCTCGGGCACGGGAGATGACGATGGTGCGCTGGCTCGTGGGAAGCAAACTCAAGTCACTCGCTTGCGGGCTATGCGCGTGTCTCGCGCTGCAGCCCGAATCCTCTGGCGCAACGGATCAGTCCACGATTGCCGCCCCAGGTGGGCAGCGCCCGCGGATCGGCCTGGTGCTGGCTGGCGGCGGCGCCAAGGGTGGTGCGCATGTCGGCGTGCTCAAGGTGTTGGAGGAGCAGCGCATAAGGATCGATTGCATCGCCGGCACCAGCATGGGTGCCCTGATCGGCGCTGGTTATGCCGCTGGCATGCCGGCGGCCGAACTCGAAGCATTCGTGATCGGGATCGACTGGGATGCCGTCGTCGGCGGCGCCGGTCGCCGACCGCGAGAGCCCATCGAACAGAAGCGACTCCAAATGGCTGCGAGCACCGACCTGGAACTCGGCCTGCAGCACGGTCACATCGTCACGCCCGGCGGATTGTCGAACACCAGCGGTATCGATGACCTGCTGCGGACATACGTGGCGAAGGCGCGCACGGTCGCCGACTTCAACCAGCTGCCTATCCCGTACCGGGCGGTCGCAACGGACATGGTCAGCGGCAAGATGGTCGTGCTCGATCACGGCGACCTGGCGACGGCGATGCGCGCCAGCATGGCCATCCCCGGTGCGTTTTCCCCAGTCGTCTGGGACAAATTCATCCTGACCGACGGTGGGCAGGTCCGAAACATCCCCGTGGACGTTGCACGCCAAACCTGTGCGGACGTCGTCATCGTCGTCAATCTCGTCGAACCCGAGACGCCGCCGGAGAAGCTGGTGCAGTCGACGCAACTGCTGGCACGCAGCATGGATGTGATGCTTCAGGCCAACGAGGACGTGCAGCTTGCGACGCTCACGGAGCGGGACGTGCGCATCGACGTGCCCATGGGCGACATTGGCACGGCGGACTTCCCGCGCGTGCCGGAGACGATACCGCTCGGCGAGGCGGCGGCCCGCAAGGTCGTCGATCAACTGGCCCGCTACTCGGTGCCGCCGTCCGAATACATGGCATGGCGGCAGCGCGTGACGGTGAAGCAGGACGTCGAGGCGAGGGTCGCAGCCGTGCGATTCGAGGGGCTGGATCGGGTCAACGCCGGGTACCTGCGAACGCTCACGTCGATCAAGCCGGGCGATGTCGTGAACATTGAGGACATCAGTGCCGACGCGATGCGGATGGCTGCGCTCGACGACGTCGACGCCGTTAAGTACCAGCTCGAGGGCGACTCTGCGAATCCAGACCTGGTCTGGCTGCCTGAGGAATCTTCCGTGGGGCCCAACGTGTTGCGACCAAGCCTGGGTATGTACGCGGGCGGCAGTGGCGACATCAAGTTCCTGCTGGGCGCCCAGTATGTGCGACGCTGGATCAACGATCGCGGAGGGCAGTGGCGGAGCCACGTCCAGGTCGGTTATGAATCCATGCTCACCACGAGCCTCTATCAGCCGATTGACGTGGCCCAGCGCTACTTCGTCGAGCCGGCGCTGTTCGGCGTCCGCTCCGTCGAAGACGTGTACGTCGACGGCGATCGTATCGCGGTGTACCGCTTCGCCGATCTGGGCGGCAACATCGATTTCGGAGTCAACCTGGGGAAGACCAGCCAAGTGCGCGTGGGCTACATCAACACGAGGCGCCGCGCCGAGGTCCAGACTGGGATATCGCAGCTGCCGGAGATCGACGCGCGCCTGCCGGAGACCGACACGCGCGATGCCGGGCTCGTGGCCAGCGCCATGTACGACTCAAGGGAAAGAGTGACCTTTGCGCGTCAAGGCATGGCGGTCGAGGTGCAGTACCTGCAGTCGGACGAATCGCTCGGCGGGGATCGGGACTGGAGCCGCATCGAGGCGGGGCTGCGCAGGGCCGTACCGTTCGGCAATAACGCGATGTGGGTCAGCCTCGCAGGCGGGACGGACCTGGGCGACGATTTGCCCGGCGACCGCGCGTTCTCGCTCGGTGGTCCCAGGACCCTTGCTGCATACCAGTTCGGCGAACTGCGCGCACGCGGCTATTGGCTGGCGGATGCGAGCTTTCTCTGGAGCCTCGTCGATCTGGTGCCCGTCAAGAACCAGACGATCTACGGCGGCTTCGGTCTGCAGGCCGCCGGGCTCTACGACCGCGTGGATCGAGTGGAGGACGGCGAGGTCTATGCGGCCTCCGCGTATCTGGGTGGCCCAACGCCAATCGGCACGTTCACGATCGGCATTGGCGCCTCAGAAGACAGCTGGGCCGTCTGGCTATCCCTCGGCCGGCCGGTCGGCTCGGGTTCGATTCTCGATCAAGGGATATTCCGCTGAACGGACCACACTGGATGGTTGAGGTTGAACGGTTAACTACCGCGGTCACCGCGAGAACAGCCACATGAGTCCCACTGCGACTGGCGGGGTCGTATTTGCCTGCACTCTGGCCGGCATGCTAATCGGCATGTGGCTGCGCAATCGATTGCCACCTCGTCACTTGAACAACGATACACAGAGTTCCGTAAAGGAAGTCAATGGGCTGATTGCGACGATGACGGCCCTGATACTCGGACTGGTGACCGCCTCCGCGCAGGACTCATTCACGAAAGTCGGGGCAGCCGTGGAGCATACGGCTGCGGACGTCATCGCACTCGACCGCCTGCTGGCCCGATTTGGCCCCGAAACGGCGCAGATCCGCAGAACGCTGCGACGGGCGGTTACCCAACGTATTGAAGAGATCTGGCCCGCCGAACCGGGCGCGACAGTCGCGCAGGCCGGCGCAAATCCGGCTCAGGAGTTCGAGCGGATCGGCACCATGATCGCCAGACTCGAGGCGCAGACAGGGAACCAGCAATGGTTAAAGTCGCGAGCGCTGGACTCGACCGAATCGCTGCTGGCGGCCCGCTGGGGTATCTTCGCGGGCCAGGGACCGGCAATTCCGAACGCGTTCCTCGTGATCATAACGTTCTGGCTCGCGGCGGCTTTCGCGGGCTACGCTCTGTTTGCCCCGCGAAACAGCACGATGACGGGAATCCTGGTCGTCAGCGCCTTTTCCGTCGCCTGTGTGATCTTTCTCATCCTGGAACTCGGTAACCCGTTCGAGGGCCGGATTGCGGTGTCGGGGGACTCAATGAGGTTCGCGCTCGCACACCTCGGTCAATGAGTCACCGGTAGCGCCGTGGTGAACCGAATGGCCGCCTGGCTGTGACGTTTGTACGCTATTCGTGTGCCACGTGAATCGGCAGCGGGGATCACTGAGTTCGATGCCGCTGGAAACGTCCGCTATCGGCGTCTTGAACGTGCGGCTGCTTCTGGCCGACTCCGGCCGGTGAGGCTACGACCACAAAGCGGTCGTTCGCCATTCTGAACGGCTCGTACGGACTTTGCATTCGGTTAGCTAGACCCGCTTTCCGTACGGACTTTATTCACCGCGTACGGACTTTATTATCCCCGATCACTGGGCCGCATCGGTATCGACGTCGGCAATGTCGGCTGGATTTCCCCGCACGAGCCGCCCGGCCACAAGCCGTTCCTGAAGGCGGCCTGACTTTTGGTGGCCCGTGTCGTGGGGATAAGTTTGGGCGAGCATGTGCGCCGCCTGGAAGATCCGCTCGCCCGTATCCAAGGGTGGCGGTTAGGTGGGCCAGTTCGTGTGAGCCCAGTTCACGAGGTCCTGGAACCACTGCGTCTTTCCGATCGCCGCGCCACGCCTGCTCACTGCCGAGCGGATGCGCTTGCGGTCCTGCACAGCCCAATTGCTTGTCCCCTGTTGAGGCCGAGACCGCCATTCTCTTTACTACTAGCAGCTTCGACGTAGCAGGCTACCGTCGCCCCCGCATCGGTCGTGCCACTGCACAGTTCGGTGGCGAGGCCGACGATCATCCCGTCGTCGAACATGGCGACTAGACGAAAGCGCGGACGTTGTGTTCGACGTGCTCGATCGCCTGGCGGACAAACCCGACCGTCGGAGCGAGTTCCTGCTCGCAGTCATGCGCCTGGCCGTGGCCTACGGTGGGGGAGACCTGGCGACGGATGCGCTGCGCGATGCAGGGCATTAGGAGCCTTCACAGGCGGTGCGATCGCCTCTCCCGACGCATCCGACTACCTGCCAGAAATAGCGCCTTTCCTGGGGCTTCTCAGCGCGCTACAGAGCGCACTCAGTTTTTCGGATTCCTTCCGGATTGGCGCGACGACATTGGCTAAGTGCTTGATTTAATGGCGCTCCCAGAGGGATTCGAACCCTCGTACCAGCCTTGAGAGGGCTGTGTCCTGGGCCTCTAGACGATGGGAGCGTGCCGTGGACCGGCGGACTAAC
>Ga0209254_10004352_pt1 | contig 12982 bp, 13 predicted proteins | sample FrelakmetDIP11DI_FD_187148 | JGI IMG/M metagenome (GOLD analysis project Ga0209254, IMG submission 187148) | Freshwater lake sediment microbial communities from the University of Notre Dame, USA, for methane emissions studies - DIP11 DI (SPAdes)... | ecosystem: Environmental > Aquatic >...
ATGTACATGATCACGAAGTTGACGATAGGTATGATGAAGAGGATGCCCCACCAGCGCTCTTTACCGCATACCTCGGCGATATCCATCCACACGATGATCAACATCACAAGGGCCACGATATTGATGCAGGGAATGAAGGAGCAGACAAGGATTATCCAGAACCACGAACTCTCCTTGGTCGATAATTGCACTATCATGTACATGTTGGCGATGGGTATCCACGCGAACCAGGGCCTGTCATAGCCCAGCTTCTTGCCAATCCGGTAAAGCAGCCACCCGCCAAATATGTAGAACAATACCCCGACTAGAAAGAACCCGAGAAACAGTCCCCAACTGAATCCGCCACTTACTTCGTAGTAGACCACGTCCTTGAGCCAAGCTAATCCCGCCATGTCCGCCCCCTTTTCCTACGGTCTCCGACTCTGCTCTTACTACCCGCTCTCGCGCAGGATGATGCGGTGGTCCATGAGTTCCACCCGGCTTATCTTCGCCGATACCAGTTTCTGCTCGCCGAAGACGTCCACCAGCAGGAGCTTGCCCTCCTCGGGCTTGACTTCCACCACGTCGTCCATGACTTTTTCCAGTTCGCCGTCTCTATCCAGATAGACTACGGCCTCACACATCGCCGTCTCCTCCCCGTTCGTTTATCTTCCTGACCAGTTCCACGGCCTGCTCTATCAGTTTGGGCAGCGGGGTGTCGCTGGTGCCCATGATCTCTATGCGCGGATTGGTGAGGGGCAGAAGCACCTTGCGCCCGGGAGCGGAGGCGATGGCCGTGGCCATCTCCGGGGTCAGCTCGCCCATCATGGAGTTGGGCACCAGGATGGAGACGCTGCCCATGACCACGTCCGCTTCACCGATGCACACACGCACCGCGTTCTCTCCCGTGGCCCCACGGTTTGCCCGCGCCTTCATCATGTTTCCGGTCGCTATGGCGTTCGCTCCGAGCGCGATGATCTCCGTATCCTCCGGGAGGCTTTTCCGAAGCTCCAGGATAAGCTGGTGGCCTATGGACCCTCCCATGCCGTCGATCACGGCGATCTTCATATGTCCCTCTCCCCTGTCAGAGCCAGGACTCGAATTCCTCCGCGAAGGCTTGCTTCGGCCTGGCGCCGATGATCTTCTTGGCTTCCGCGCCCTTATCGAACATGATCATGGTGGGGATGGACTGGATCTGGTAGTCGCGCGCCACCCCCATGGACTCATCGACATTGAGCTTGCACACCTTGATCTTGCCGTCCCATTCGGCGGCGGCTTCCTCCAGGATAGGCCCCATCATCTGGCACGGCCCGCACCACGGGGCCCAGAAATCCACCAGGGCCGGCAGCTCACTCTTGAGCACCTCCTGCTCGAAATTGTCATCGTTAAGCTCGACGATCTTTCCTGCCACGGCTCACACCTCCCATCTGTTGTCTGTCTCTCTGCTCTTCACTGCCGCGTTCCCGGGGCGGTCTCTCTACAAGGGCGCCGGACTTCCCGGCGCCTAGATATACGCCGTTCCCTTGAGGCTCTCCACGTGGAACTGCGCCCTTAGGGCGGCCCTCGCGCCGTCGCCGACAGCGGAGGCCACCTGCCACACCGCGCCGGAGCGCACGTCCCCCGCCGCGAACACTCCCTTCATGTTGGTCTGCAGGGCCTCGTCGGTGAGGATGAACCCCTTCTCGTCCAGGTCTATTGTTCCCTTAATCTCCCCGGTGTTGGGGATATTGCCGACATACATGAAGACGCCTTCCACCGCGAGTTCTTCCTCGCCGCCCCCCTCCACGTCCGCGAGGAGCAGGCCACTGACTTTCTGGTCGCCCCGGATCTCCTTCACCGTCTTCTTCCACTTGAAAGCCATCTTGGGGTGCGAGAGGGCTCGCTCCTCGAGCACACCGCCCGCCCGCAGCCGGTCCCGGCGGTGCACGATGATCACCTTGCTGGCGAAACGGGTGAGGAAAAGGGCCTCCTCCACCGCTCCGTTGCCGCCGCCCACCACCGCCACCACGGCGTCCTTGAAGAAGGCGCCGTCGCAGGTGGCGCAGTACGACACTCCCTTGCCGTGGAACTCCTCCTCGCCCGGCACCCCCAATGTGGCCGGCCGCATACCCACGGCCAGGACCACCGCGTGGGCCTTCATCTCGCCCTCGGCGGTCTGAAGCACCTTCACGTCCCTTTCGTCGCGCAGGCCCTCCAGGGGGTTGAAGGGCACGATAGCCAGCCCGAACCCCTCCGCCTGACGGCGCATGCGGTCTACCAGCTCGAACCCGGATATGGGCTCCGGGAAGCCGGGGTAGTTCTCTATCTTCTCGGTGAGGGCGGGGGCGCCGCCAGTCAACTGCTTCTCGACGAGAACGACATCCATGCGGGCGCGCGCCAGGTATAGGCCCGCCGTGAGTCCCGCTGGGCCGCCGCCCACCACGATAACGTCGTAAACCTTGTCTTCCATGCCATCCTCCGCCGCTCTACGAGACACATTTATATATGTTATAGCATTACAGACCCGATTAAAAACCCGCTATATATTTGCAGCCTGCCCTATATCACCTACGTACACGTGCCAGGCCTGACCGATCGGAATCGGCCAGGCGACTGGCACCGTCGCGCCGCCCTCCGGGCGTCGCTGTCGCTTACGCGATGCATACTGTCGATCGTGATCCTTAGTCCGTTATAGAAGTAGGGAGCTGACGGTGTCCTCCAGGTCCTTGAGGGTGCGGCAGACGCGGGCTTCCTTGCAGAAGGGAGTATATTCGCCCATGACGCTGTCCCCGGTGTCCCAGAAGGGCTTGGTCTCCGGGTTGAGCCAGATGATGCCCTTGGCGCGGTCCCGGATCCTCTCCAGAGCCCGGATGCCGGGGTCGTTGTAGTTGTTGCGGGCGTCGCCGATGACCAGGATGTAGGTGCGGTAGCCCACGTCCTGCAGGTGTTGCTCACAGAACGATTCGAAGACCTCACCGAAATCGCTGCGGGCATTGTAAGAGATGTCCGCCTCGGAGAGGGCGCGGCGCACCCCTTTCTGGATGTCCTCATCACGGAAGAAATCCGTCACCTCGCCCAGGTCGTCGACGAAGACGAAGCTGCGCACCTTGGCCAGGCAGTCCTGGATGGTGTAGACGAACTGCAGCATGAACTGGGACACGCGGGCCACCGAGGACGAGATGTCACACAGCACCATGAGCTCGGCCTTCTCCATCCGCTTGTGCTTCAACTTGAGCTCGAAGGGGACCCCGCCGTGCTGCATGTTCCTGCGCAGGGTGGCCTTGACGTCCAGTTTGCCCCGCTTGAGCTGCTTCTCGCGCAAGTTGATCTTGTTGCGCAGTTTCCTGGCCAGGATGTCCACCGCCTTGCGCATCTGCTGCAGCTCCAACTCGTCCAGCCCCGAGAGGGGCCGGTTGATAAGCCTCTCTATCCTTTCCGCGCTCGGCACCCTGTCGGCGTTGCGCGCCTGCTCCCTCTCCACGTAGCGGCGCACCTGCCTGCGCAAGGCCTCGCGGTTGGCATCGAAGGCCTCCTCCACCCGTTGCAGCTCCTCCTCGCTCCACCCCTCCTCGCGCAGGTGGTCCATGAACTCGCGCAGCTCTGTTTCCATTTCCTCCCAGTCGAAGACGTCGAATATGCGCCGGGTGTACATGCCCACCTGCATGCGCGTGGCCAGCTGTGCCGTCCCCACCTCTCCCGCGGCGGTGCGGATGAAGGACTCCCATTCCCCGCCGCGCCCCGAGAGCACCATGGACAGCATGGGGTTCATGCCCTCGCCCTGGGCGAACTGGCGCATCATCTCCTCCAGGCGCGAGAGCAGCTCGTCCTCGAGGACGTCGGTATCCCCGCCGCTCTCCAGGCCGTAGAAATATAAGGGGAAGAGCTCCTCGAAGATGGGAGTGTCGCGGTTGCGTTTGACGATCGACGCCTTCAGCGCCGTCTTGAACAGCTCGGGATCCTCCAGGCCTACTACGGCCACCGCGCCCATGGCGTCGATGCTCTCAGCGGTGGATACGGACACGCCGCGCCCCCGCAGCCCCTTGATGAAATCGAGTATTCTTTCCTCCATGGCGTTCCTCCGGGATAGCCCGCCGGACCTCACGCGGCGCCGCTCGCCCGCAGACGGGGCGGTCAATCCTCGACGATCTGGCGCAGGTTCTCCTTAGCCTTCTGGATGTCCTTCTCGTATTTGAGGATGATGTTCAGGGTGCTCCTGGCCAGCTCCTGGTCGAGGGAATCGGAGCCCAGGACCACCAGGGCGCGGGCCCAGTCCAGGGTCTCGCTGATGCCGGGGGTTTTCTTGATGTCCAGCTTGCGCAGGCGCTGCACCGCCTTCACCACCTGTTCCGCCAGGCGCTCGCTTATACCGGGCACTTTCAGGCGCACGATCTCCAGCTCCTGCTCCCAGTCGGGGAAATCTATGTAGAGGTGGAGGCAGCGCCGCTTCAGAGCGTCGCTGAGCTCGCGGGCATTGTTGCTGGTGAGCACGACCATGGGGATGTGTTTCGCCTTGAGGGTATCCAGTTCGGGGATGCTCACCTGGAAGTCGGAGAGGATCTCCAGGAGAAAGGCCTCAAACTCCGGGTCCGACTTGTCCACCTCGTCAATGAGGATGAGGGCGGGCTTCTCGGAGGTGATGGCCTTGAGCAACGGGCGGGGCACGATGAACTTCTGGGAAAAGAAGACCTCGTCCTGGCGGGCCACGCGGTCGACGGCCTCGGACAGGTTTTTGGCGTCCGCCAGCTCCTCGGCCAGCACGTCCTTGAGGATCTGGGTATAGAGGAGCTGCTTGGAGTATTCCCACTCGTACAGCGACTTGGCCTCGTCCAGCCCCTCGTAGCACTGCAGGCGGATGAACTCCCGGTCCAGGGCGGCGGCGGTCACCTTCCCCAGGTCGGTCTTGCCCACTCCCGCGGGCCCCTCCACCAGCACCGGCTTCTCCAGCTTCTCCGCGAGATAGATGACCGTGGCTATCTCGCCGCTGCAGATGTATTTCTCCTCCGCGAGCTTGTTCTTTACTTCTTCTATGCTGCTGAACATGCTGCTCACCCTCCCTATGGTTCTTCTTCTATTGCAAACCCGCCAGGGGGTCGCGGTCAACATCCCCCCGGCCGCCCTCGCCGCCTGCGGGGGATTGGGACAGTTCCTCGTAGAGCCTTTCGCCGATGAGCAGGCCTATGGCGATGAAGTCAGGGCCATACTCCCGCCCTGTCGGGGTACGGAAGGTGTCGCTGATGCGCCCGATGCCCCGCAGGCTGGTGTCGAAGTGCCCGAGCATGGCGGCCAGGGGCACCTTGAAGGGGGCCACCATCATCCACACCGTCTCGGTGAAGTTGTCCGGTCCCCAGCGGAACTTGTCGGCATCGTATAGAGCATCGGACAGCAGCTGCAGCGAGGGGTCCTCGAGCGGCGTAGCGGGTTTGAAGGCTTCGTGGTTGCGGATGGCCTGGACGATGGCCGCGCGCTCCCCGTCGTGCAGATCGAAGTCCTCGAGGATCACCGCCGCCTCATCGGCACCCCTCTGGGCGTGCTCGGGCTGCTCCCTGCGTATGTCGTGGAGGACCCCGGCCAGGTGGGCCAGGAGAAGCATCCTCCGCCGCATCTCATCCGGCCCTTTGCCGGCCGTCTCGATGAGGACCAGAGCCCCAGCATCGACGGCCACCTTGCGCACGTGCGACAGTCCGTGACCGAGTACATCGCCCCTCTCCTCCACGATGGCCAGGGCTCTCCGCACCATGGGATCCGCCTCGAAGGCGGCGCGGCTTTCCTCGACCTCAGCCATCTTGTCCACGTAGAAAAGGGGCGGCTCCATGCCGGAGGCGATGCTCTCGCAAAGCCTCTGTGCCTCGAGATATTCGCCGTCCAGCATCTCCTCCGCCTTTCACGCCTGTACCGTTTGAGGGTTGTCGCGGCAGTTCAATTGTAACCCACTACCTGCCGGCGCGCCCTGTCCGTAAACGGAACGTCATGACGCCGTTTTCCGGCGCTGATCTTGGGGTTCACAACCCGCGGATATCGGCAAAGAGGGGCCGGTATCTTCTTGGGATCATCCACCCTCGGATGGCGGAAGGGAGAGGCGAACGGCCACTATTCCACCCGGTCCATGCCGTCCCCGTTGGACGCCTCTTCCCGCTGTGCCGCTTGAGACTTCTGCCAGGCCTCCTCCACGGCGTCCTCCGGTATTTTCCCGGCCCTCCGCCTCCACAATCCGAGGGGTATGCCGAGAAGAGCGAAGTTTGCGGCCAGCATCCACAGGGTTATAGCCGACATGGCCACGGCCCCCCAGCCGTCCGCCAGGGCCCAGACGGTCAACCCCGCCGCTGCCACCGCGGCGGCGGCGGCGGCTACCTGCACCCTTCTACGCAAGCGCTCCAACCGGGAAGCCACCTCCAGGGGATAAAGAATGGCTCCCGGCGGACTTCCCTTCCCGCCGAGGTAGCGGGAGAGGATGGCCAGAAAAGAGCTGTCGGGGATGTTTCCGGACAGGGAGATCGTCGCACCGACCATGGTGATGTTGATGATCGTTGCCATCCCGATGAGCATCGCCCATACCGCCATCTCTTACCAGCCTCTCGCGTCTCACAAAAGCGGACTTCCTTGTCCGTCTCCGCTGTTTGTCCTAAATTTAACATGGTGGTGATGTGATGCTCGAGGATTATTTCTCTATCCTGGAAGGAAGGGTCCCGGCGCGGCACTGGACGTGCTCGCGAATGGGCGTGGGAGCCCCATCCCTGGATGGGCTGGGCGAAGAAGGACTATGGGAGCTGCACGACGCGGCCATGGTCCGCTGGCGTGAGGCCCGGGGGAAGCGCGTGGAGATGCCCGCCGACGCGGGCCCATCGCTGCTCGAGCTCAAGTCCGAGCTGGCCCGCCGCATGTTGCTGTCCTGCCGCATGTGCGAGCGGCGGTGCGGCATCGACCGCACCGCGGGGGAAACCGGCTACTGCGGGGTCGGGGAGATTTCCCGCGTCTCCTCCGAATTTCTCCATTTCGGCGAGGAGCCGGAGCTGGTCCCCTCCCACACCATTTTCTTCGCGGGCTGCACCTTCCACTGCGCCTACTGCCAGAACTGGGACATCGCCATGGATGCGCGCGCCGGCATCCCCGCCGATCCCGCGCGCCTGGCGGACAGCCTGCGTGAGGGGATGAGCCAGGGGTCGCGCAACGCCAATTTCGTGGGCGGCAACCCCGATCCCAACCTGCACACCATACTGGACACCATCATCGCCCTTGCCGGAGATGGCAAACAACTGCCCATGGTCTGGAACTCCAATATGTATACCTCGCAGGAGGCCATGCGCCTGCTGGAGGGGGTCATGGACGTTTACCTCGCCGATTTCCGTTACGGCAGCGACGAGTGCGCGGTCCGCTATTCGGATGCCAGTGATTACTTCGTGGTGGTGAGCCGCAACCTCCTCGCCGCCTACCGGCAGGGCGACGTGATGCTGCGCCAGCTCCTACTCCCCGGCCACCTGGAGTGCTGTACCGCCAGGATCATGTCCTGGGTGGCAAAGAACATGCCTGACATCTACTTCAACCTCATGTTCCAGTACCGGCCGGAATACCGCGCCGCCCTCTTCCCGGAGATCGACCGCAGGCTGTCGCCGCAGGAGAAGATGGAGGCGGTGGAGATTGCCCGCCGCTGCGGCATCGCCCTTTACTGATCGACGGGCCTGATAATGACCACGGGGGAGGGGATCTCGATGCCCGCCTCCTCCAGGGCCTGCTTGACGGCGTTGATGGCCGCCGATCTGGCTTCCAGCAGGCTCACCTCACAGGGGTCGACCCAGAAATACACCTTGAGCACGACGGAACTGTCGCCCAAATCCTTCGTCAACACCAGGGGAGAAGGCTGGCTGAGAAGTATATCGATGCCGGACAGCGCCTGCGTTGCCGCCGCCATGGCGGCGGAGGTGTCCGCGGAATAGGCGATATTTACCTCGAAATCAAGCCGGCGCTTGCGGTTGCGGTTGTTGTTGATCACCGCCGCGGTGAATATGTTCGCGTTAGGGACGAAGACCTGCCTGCCGTCGTAGGTGCGCAGGACCGTGTCCCTCACCCTCACGTCCTCCACCGTGCCCTCCGTATCCCCGAAGTGCACCACGTCCCCGACCACGAACGGCCTCTGAAAGATGAGGATGATGCCGGCGATGAAGTTCTCGATGACGTCCTTGAGGGCGAAACCTATGCCCACGCTGATCAGGCCCAGGGAGGCGACGAGAGCGGCGGCGTTGATCCCCATGACCCCCAGGGCCACCAGCACCCCCAGGGCCATGACGCCGACGAAGGAGAGGCGCGCCGTCAGCTGCGCCGCGTGCTCGGAGGCCTTGACCCTCTTCAGGGACCTGCCGGTCAGGTAACGCACTCCGCGCGCTGTTAGGTAAGTGAAGAGGATGACCAGCAGGCCGGTGACCAGGGAGGGAAGGCGGGTTATAAAGCCCTCCCACAGTTCGCGCAGGGAATCCAGCAGCAGGTTGGCCGTCATCTCACTACTGTCCCGTATCCTCGGCGGGTTGTTCCTCCCCGTTGGGGGTCGCTTCTCCCGGCGTGGTCTCCCCGCTGGGCTCAGGTTTAGGGTAGAGCTCCTCCAACCACTTCTGCGTGCGCTCCGGCAGGTTCTCCACGATCCAGTCCTGGTCCGGGTAACCGTCCCTCACGAATGCCCAGACCTGGCCGTCGCCGCCCACCTCTTCCTGCAGGGCGTTCTTGAGCCCGTCCTGGGCCCGGATGAAATCGGTGCTGTTCTCCCGCATCATGGACTCGCTGGTCCGCACCAGTATGATCACTTCCTCCGAACCCTTGGTCGCCCGTGCTACGGTGAAGGACCTGCGGTAGCCGGGGAGGAGGATAGCCAGCATGACAATGGCCAGGGTTATCAGGGTCACCACGTTGACCACGATGGCCCCGATCAGGCTGACTTTGCGCCTTTTTTTCTCTACCTTTATAGCTTCCCCTTGCGGCTGGGGTTCTTTCTGTGTCTCCGGCACTCCCGCCATGCCCTCGATCCCGGGCTGTTCGTCTTGCCTGTCCACAGGCACCACCTCCGTCCAACAATCCTTCTCCACAGCCTGACGATTCCCCTGCCCCGAAGCGCAGGGCCTTATTGTATCAGTCGTTTTGAGGCGGGCGTGGAACAAGCGGTTCCAGGGACGCGTCATCTAGCATAAAAAGCGGTTTGGGAATAATAATGTTTGAAAGCAGAACGGATCGGGCTTTTGCCCCAATAACAGAGGTGATAAGATGACCGAGAACCTGGAAACACCGTCACTTCCTCCGGAGCCTCCGCGCATCCCCCCGGAGCCGCCCTTCCCCGCTCCCCCGCCGCGGTCCGGCGGGGGAGCCAAGATCTTCTTGATATCGCTGGTCGTGGCGATAGTGGTGGCGGTCGGCATATTGTTCCTGGTCCCCCTGATCCTGGGGGCAAATCCCATCGACGTCCTCAAGGGCGAAGGGACGGAGACGGTGCAGGAGATCAGGACGGTGGAGGAACGCGTGGTCAGGGCGGGGCAGGAGGCCGTGGTGGAAGCAGCCGCAAGGGCCCTTCCCGCGACCGTCAACATCGAGGTGCAGGCCGGGAGCCTTGCGGGCATCGGTTCCGGCTTCATCTTCGACTCCGATGGCTACATCGCCACCAACAACCACGTGGTGGAGAACGCGAGCGACCTCAAGGTGGCGCTGCAGGACGGGACGATTTATGATGCCGAGGTGGTGGGGACGGATCCCGATACGGACATCGCCGTGATCAAGATAGACGCGACCGACCTTCCCGCAGCCATCATCGGTACCTCGTCGGACCTGGTGCAGGGGGAGCTGGCGGTGGCCGTAGGAAGCCCGGAGGGTTTCCAGGGCAGCGTCACTTCCGGCATCATCAGCGCGCTCAACCGCAACATTTACGTCACCGGCAGCGCGCCGCTGCTCGACGTCATCCAGACCGACGCGGCCATCAACCCCGGCAACTCCGGCGGGCCCCTCTGCAACAGCATGGGTGAAGTTATCGGCATCAACACCGCCATCTATTCCCAGAGCGGCGGCTATGACGGCCTCGGCTTCGCCATCCCTATCGACACCGCAAAGCCCATCATCGAGCAGCTCATCGCCACCGGTTCCGTCACCCACCCCTGGCTGGGCATAACCGGCAGCACCCTGGACCCCGATACGGCTGCCAGCTACGACCTGCCTATCGACAGCGGAGCCATCATAAACGACGTCATCGCCAGAGCCCCGGCCGACAAGGCCGGCCTGGAGGCGGGGGACATCATCGTCGCCATGGACGGCACGGATATCGAGTCCATGGACCAGCTGGTGCTGGAGATCAGGAAGCGCGGCGTGGGCGACACGGTGAGCATCACCTATTATCGCAACGAGGAGAAGAGAGAGACCACCGCTACCCTGGAGGAGAAGCCGACGACCCTGCCCGAATAGGGGGCTGTTTTGCCCGGGCCTCAGGCGTTCGAGGCTCAGGTCTTTATCAGGCCCGAGACCGGGAGGTAACGGTCCTCGCTCGCCACTCGCAGGAAGCAAACAACGCATGACCTGGGGCTGGCATTGTTGAGCAGGTCCTCCTCTCGGGTCCACTGCTCGCGAAGGTCGCTTCGGACCGACCCCCGGATCTCGGGCTGGGGCAGAGCTTACAAGAGCTCAACCGAACGCCATGTCATCCCGGGCGGGGGTTTTTTTATAAACGATACCTATTAGCTCGGATTCTTCGTTTCGATTCCTATACACGCTTCTTCGCTGTCCATGATATCGTGCAGCGTTCTATTTTCTACTATGGGCCTGCGGTTATAATCTGGGAAGGAATCGCATTCGGACAGACCCGTCCGGCGTGCGCTGCAGCATCGCATCCACCAGGGAGGTATCTTGATCGCCAGGGAACTGCGGGAGATGATCACAAGGGTCATCTCGGAGGCCGCCGCGGCCGGAGAGATACCCGCCGTGGAGACCCCGGATTTCGTCCTGGAGAGACCGCGCTATAAAGCCCACGGCGACTGGGCCACCAACGCTGCGCTGACCCTGGCGGGGAGTTTGAGGCGAAACCCGCGCGACGTCGCCGCCATCCTAACCTCCCGCCTGCAGGCGAGAATAGAGCAAGACGCCGCCACGGGCGAAACGGGACCGCTGCGTACGGTGGAGGTGGCGGGTCCAGGTTTTATCAACCTGACCCTGAGCCGGGACAGGGTGCTAAGGGAGCTGGCCCGCGTGGCCAGTGAGGGACGGGATTACGGGCGCTGGGACTTCGGCCAGGGGCGGCGCATGAATGTCGAGTTCGTGTCCGCGAACCCTGTTGGGCCCCTGCACGTTGGTCACGGACGCTGGGCCGCCCTCGGCGATGCCCTGTGCAACCTGCTGGCTATGGTGGGATACGCCGTGGACCGCGAGTTCTACCTCAACGACTTCGGCACCCAGATGGAGGTCTTCGCCGCATCCGTGGAAGCCCGCTACCTCGAGCTGAACGGCCTCGAGGTGGAGTTCCCCGCCGAGGGGTATCACGGTGCCTACGTGATCGACATCGCCCGCGCCCTGCTGGAGGAGGACGGCGGGCGCTGCACGGACAAGCCCCCCGCGGAGCGCCGGGCGGAACTGGGCGAACGCGCCTACCGCTACGCCCTGGCGCACATCCAGGAATCAATGTCCTCGTTCGGCGTGGTCTTCGATACATGGTTCAGCGAGCGGGGGCTGCAGCAGGACGGCGCCGTGGAGAAGGAGGTGCGCGGCCTGCTCGCGGACGGCCTTGCCTACGAGAAGGACGGCGCGGTGTGGATGGCGACCTCGCGCTTCGGGGACGACAAGGACCGCGTCCTGGTGCGCACCGGCGGCGCGCCCACGTATTTCGCCGCGGACATCGCCTATCACCTCAACAAGATGGCGCGAGGTTACGACCACCTCATCAACATCTGGGGAGCCGACCACCACGGCTACGTGCGCAGGATGCAGGCGGCCATGGAGGCACGCGGTTATCCGGACCGCCTGGAGGTCATCCTGGGCCAGCTGGTCAACCTCAAGCGAGGCGGCGAGCCGGTGCGCATGTCCAAGCGGACCGGGGAGATGGTCACCTTCGACGAACTGGTGGCGGAGGTGGGGCGGGACGCCGCCCGTTACCTCTTTCTCACCCGCAGCCAGGATACCGCCCTGGATTTCGACATCCAGATCGCCGTGGAAGAGAGCATGGACAACCCCGTCTACTACGTGCAGTACGCCCACGCGCGCATCTGCAGTATCCTGCGCTACGGTATGGGGAAGGGGGTGGACCTTTCGGAGGAGATACCCGCGCTGGAAACGCTGCGCCTGCTCTCCTCCGAGGAGGAGGCGGACCTCGCCCTCAAGATCTTCGAGTTCGAGGAGCTGGTAAGGGACGCAGCCCTGGACCGCGCGCCCCACCGCCTGACCCGCTATCTCGAGGAGCTGGCCGCCACCTTCCACGTCTTTTACAACCGCCACCGCGTCATCGGCGACGACACCGAGCTCACCACGGCGCGCCTCTTCCTGGCTCGCTGCGTACGCCAAGTGATCCTCAACGGTCTCGGCATACTCGGGGTGTCGGCCCCCGAGAGCATGTAGGGGTCAGCCCCGGCCGGCCCCATCTCCGGCCTGTCGCGATGCAGCTTATCTAGCCGCAATGGCTTATCTCATAGCCGGCTTAATCCCAGTCTATCCAGCGTCCAGCCCACGCCCTTATCCATCGCCTCGGCGTTCAATCTCAGTTTGTGGGCTCCCCCCGGAACGATGAAAAGCTCCCTTGGCTCCGAGGCCGCATCGTAGAGCTTGTAGGCCTCCGCAACGGGCACCGTCTCGTCCCCATCGCCGTGGATGATGAGCAGGGGGGTGGGGGCGACACCGCCCACGAAATCGCCAGGGTTGCAGGCCAGCATCTCACCATAGAAGGCTTCCTCGGAGACAGGAAAAGCGGGGTCGCGGATGATGCCGATGGCGCGGGCATGCGCGATGAACTCCCCCATATCTTCACGCGCCAACAAGCTCGAGAAGTCGGCCGGCGACGAGAGGGCGGCCACGCCCGCCAGTCCCG
>Ga0209254_10004353_pt1 | contig 12981 bp, 12 predicted proteins | sample FrelakmetDIP11DI_FD_187148 | JGI IMG/M metagenome (GOLD analysis project Ga0209254, IMG submission 187148) | Freshwater lake sediment microbial communities from the University of Notre Dame, USA, for methane emissions studies - DIP11 DI (SPAdes)... | ecosystem: Environmental > Aquatic >...
CGACCGCTTTACCGTCATCCGCCGTGGCACGCTGGTGGGTACCTACACGCGCGACGAGGTGGACGAAAAGGATATTGCCGACCTGATCACAGGCGAGCGCGAAAAGTAGGACCGGCTCCTATGAACTCGAAAGAGCGCGTTACCCTGGCCCTGAATCACCAGGAGCCGGACTGCGTCCCGTTCGACCTGGGTGGGACCGGCCTGACGACGCTGCATTTCACGGCCTATGGCAACCTGCGCCGCTACCTGGGATTGCCGCCGGTCAAGCCGCGGGTGGCGGCTATGGCCGAGCAGTTGGCGATGGTCGACGACGACATGGCCGAGCGGCTGGCGGCTGACGTCTCGCCGGTCAGGCCCGACCTGGCCTCTGGCTTCCAGTTCATATTCCGTGACGAAGGGGAGCACGAGGCCTACTTCGACGAGTGGGGCATAGGCTGGCGCAAGCCCAAGGATGGCGGCCTTTACTATGACATGTATCACCATCCCCTGGCGGGCGCCGAATCGCTGGCAGACATGCAGGCGGTTCGCTTCCCCGACCCACTCGACGGCCGGCGTTTTGCGGCCTTGCGCAGGCAGGCCGAGGCGGCCGGGGCGGCGGGCAAGGCCGTAGCCTTGTGGGGGCCGTGTGCCGGTGTCCTCGAAGTCTATTCCTGGATGCGTGGCTATGAGCCGTTCTACGTCGATCTGGCGGTCCACCAGGGTCTGGTCGCCACCATGCTCGACCGTATGGTCGAGTTCAAGTGCGCCTTCTGGCAGCGGGCTTTGGGCGAGATCGGGGACCTGGTCGACGTCGTGGTTGAGGCAGATGACATGGCGGGCCAAGAGCGACTGCTGTTTTCGCCCGCCACTTATCGCCGCCTGGTTAAGCCGCGGCACAAGCGGTTGTTCGAGTTCATCAAAGCCCAGGCGCCGGTCAAGCTGTTTTTCCACTCCTGTGGGGCCATCCGCCCGCTGATCCCGGATCTGATCGAGGTAGGCGTCGATATTCTCAATCCGGTGCAGGTTGCTGCGGCGGGCATGGACCCGGCTGCGCTCAAGCGCGATTTCGGGCGCGACCTGGTGTTCTGGGGCGGCGGGGTCGATACCCAGCAGGTGCTAGGCACCGGCACGCCGGCGCAGGTGCGCGACGACGTGCGGCGCAACATTGAGGCGCTCGCGCCGGGCGGCGGGTTTGTCTTTGCCGCCGTACACGACATCCAGGCCAACGTCCCCGCGGAAAACATAATGGCCATGTGGGACGCCTGGCATGAATATGGCGCACATTAAGAGGAGACTATGCTAAAGATCGGCTCCTGCACCTGGATGTTTGGTGGTCTGCCGTTGGACGACATTGCCCGGCGGCTTCGGGCGCTCGGATTTGACGGCGTCGAATTGATGGGCGACCTGAGCCTGTACCGGCCGGTTGAAGCCGGCCGCATCCTGGCCGATCACGGGCTCCAGGTGCTGTCGCTCACGCCTGCGGACGTCGATCTGCCGCACCCAGACGCCGGGGTTCGGCAGCAGGCGCTCGACTATTATTACAGGCTGCTGGATTTCGCTGCGGCTCTCGATCGGCCGTTGGTCGGTTGTCATGGCTGCGTGGGGCGTATTCGGGCCATCAGCAGCCAGGCCGAAGAGTATGAGTTATTTGTTGAAGGGGTGCGCCAGGTGGCCGAGCGAGCGCGGCCGATGGGCCTGCGCCTGGCGATCGAGGTGCTCAACCGCTACGAGGCCCACCTGCTGAACACCGCGGCCCAGGCGTTGGAATTCGTGGCCGACGTGGGCGCCGATAATGTGGGCCTGCTGCTGGACGCCTATCACATGAACATCGAAGAGGCCGATCCAGCCGCCGCGCTGCGCCAGGCCGGCGATCATCTCTATCTCTACCACGTCGCCGACTCGAACCGGCAGGCGGGGGGCCGCGGCCACACCGATTTCCCGGCACAGATCGAGGCTTTACGCGACGTGCGGTTTGGCGGCCCGATCGTGCTCGAGTGCGCCGCACCTGGTCCCGATCCTTTTACAGCCGTCAAGGGGCCGGACTCGCTGCCCTGGCTCGAAACCTACCTGGGCGAATCCGTGCGCTGGCTGCGTGCACAGCTCCATTAGGTTATTCTTCAAGGAGTCGTGATGACAGAAAAACTCAACATCGGCATCATCGGCGCCGGCCGGATCGGCCGGCTACACGCAGAACACCTGGCTTACCGTGTGCCGGGGGTCAAGCTCGTGGCCATCTCTGACATTATCGTCAGCGCTGCCGAGCAGGTGGCGGGTCAGCTCCAGATCCCGGCGGCTTGCCAGGATCACCGCCGCATCATGGAAGACCCGGCGATCCAGGCCGTGGTGATCTGCTCCAGCACCGATACCCACTCGCAGATGATCGAAGAGGCTGCGGTGGCGGGCAAGCACATCTTTTGCGAAAAGCCTATCGACTATGACTTGGGCCGCATCGACCACGCCCTCGCCGCCGTCGAGCAGGCCGGCGTAAAGCTCCAGATCGGCTTCAACCGGCGCTTTGATCCCAACTTCCGGCGGGTGCGCGACGTGGTGGCGGCGGGACAGATCGGCCAGCCGCACGTGCTGCGCATTACCAGCCGCGACCCGGCGCCGCCGCCGGTTGCCTATATCAAGGTCTCGGGGGGCATCTTTCTCGACATGACCATCCACGATTTCGACATGGCCCGCTTTCTGATGGGCGAGGACGTCGACGAGATCTATGCGGCCGGCGGCGTGTTGGTGGATCCAGCCATCGGCGAGGCCGGCGACGTGGACACGGCGCTGATCACGCTGCGCTTTAGGAGTGGGGCGCTGGGCGCCATCGACAACAGCCGCAAGGCAGTGTATGGCTATGACCAGCGTGTGGAGGTGTTTGGCTCGAACGGCATGGTGGCCGTGTCGAACAACTTGCCGAATTCGGCTGTGGTCAGTACCGCGCAGGCGGTCACCGGATCGCTGCCGCTCTTCTTTTTCGTCGAGCGCTACACCGAGTCGTACATTGCCGAGATGAAGGCCTTTGTCGAGGCGGTCTTGCAGGACACGACGCCGCCCGTCACCGGTCTCGACGGCCGCAAGCCTGTGGTCATGGGCTATGCCGCGGCCAAGTCGTGCCGAGAAAACCGGCCGGTCAAGTTGAGCGAAGTGGATGCATAGAGTGGACCAGGTGCGAATCGCCGTAGTAGGGGTAGGGAGGATCGGGTTGACGCACGCGGAGACGCTGGCGCGGCGGGTGCGGGGTGCACAACTCGCGGCTGTGACCACATCCCAACCGGATCGGGCCGCGGCGGCCTGCGCCTGCTGTGGCCCGGTGGCCGTCTATCCCGATCTCGAGTCGCTGCTGGTCGCCGAGCGGCTGGATGCGGTGGTCATCGCCACCAGCACCTCGGCGCATGCCGGCAACGTGGAGCGTTGCGCGGCGGCTGGCGTGCACATCTTTTGCGAAAAGCCGCTGGCCCTGACGTTGCCCGATTGCGACCGGGCCATCGCGGCGGCCGCCTGCGCCGGTGTCAAGCTGATGATGGGCCACGTGCGGCGCTTTGATGCTGGTCACCTGGAAGCCAAGCGGTACATCGAGGCGGGCGCGATTGGCCAGCCGCTGGTGTTTCGCTCGATCAGTGGCGACACGGATCCGCCGCCGCCCAGCTTTGCCAATCCCGCAGTCAGCGGTGGCCTGATCCTGGACGCCTGTTATCACGACCTGTACCTGGCCCGCTGGCTGCTGGCGGACGAGGTGGTGCGGGCCTTTGCCGAGGGGGACGCGCTGGTGGACGAGGGCGTGCGCTCGGTGGGCGACGTGGACAATGCGGTGGTCAGCTTGCGCTTTGCCCGGGGCGCGATGGGCTCGCTCTACGTAACCCGCACGGCGCGCTATGGCCACGACCTGCGGGTGGAGGTCATCGGCGACGAGGGAGCGGTGCAGGTCGGCTACTTTCGGCAGACGCCGGTGCGGCTGCTGGACCGCCACGGCGTGCACCACGACATGCCGCGCACCACGCCGGATCGCCTGGCCGAAGCCTTTGTTGCCGAGCTACAGGCCTTTATCGATTGCCTGGTTTTGGATGCCGAGCCGCCCGTACCGGGCGCCGACAGCCGGACGACCGTGGCGGTGGGCCTGGCTGCCACGCAGGCCATGCACGAAGGGCGGCCGGTGGCAGTGTGAAATCTACAAATCTGCAAATAACTTGCTTTAATAAGGAGAGGCAAAATGGCAAAGAAAGAAGTACCTGAAGGGATGCTTGCGACCGACCAGCCAGACCTATTTTTCGAGGATAACACCGTCGGCCGCATGAAAAAAGAGATCTGGGACTCGAGCGATGCCGAGATCGACGCCATACTGGCCGAGTATGGCGTCCCCTCGCCGGTGGAGTGGGGTAAGCCGGGCTCTTACATCCAGACCACCACGCGCTGGCAGGTGGAAGAGAACCGGCGCAAGAACGACATCGTCTTTATCCCGGTCGGCTGCACCGAGCTGCACGGGGCGCACCTGCCCAGCGCCTCGGACACGCTCTACGTCAGCCAGATCGTAGAGGGAGTGCGGCGCTATACGGCCAGGCGCGGGGCAGCCGTCAACCTGGCCCTGCCGCCGCTGATGTACGGCGCCCACCCTTACCATCACATTGGCATGCCCGGCACCGTGATTATCCGAGAGAACGTAGTGCGCGAGCTGCTGATCGACGTCATGCTGGGCCTATGGAACGACGGCTTTCGCAAGCAGGTCATCGTCAACAACCACGGCCAGTTGTGGGTGCTGGAATCGGCCATCCACCAGTTCCAGATGCGTTACCAGCTCCCCGGCGTGTTTCGCGTCATCGACTGGCATCGCGCCGTGCGCGAGTTTTTCCGCACCCGGGAGAAGGGCGGCAAGTTGGAGACCAACTTTGTCCACGCCGACGAGTCCGAGACCTCGCTGGGCCTGCTGCTCCACCCCGACATGGTGGACATGCGCTATGCCGTGGACACCGAGGGCAAGGGCTACCTGCCTGACGGCCACTTTGACAAGTCGGTGGACCCGTTCAGCCGGCCCAGCCGCTGGTCGGAAGGGGAGGGCCAGATTGTCATCGAGATCGCTGCAACACCGGAGGGTGTGGTCGGCAAGGCCAGGTCCGGCTCGGCCGAAAAGGCCAAGCGCCCGATGGCGGCCATCCTCCGCTACCTGACGCTGCTCAACGACCAGATTCTCGATGCCTTCCCGGTCGGCAAGCTGCCGCCCACGGAAGAGGTGACGCTGCGCACCGAGGAAGAGATGGAGCCGTTCCTGCGCGAGCCCTTGAGCGAGGGCTGGAAGCCGGTATACGCGCTTCCACGCCTGGGACAGGGCTCTGAGCTCTAGGAATACGGGCAAACCTGGCGAGTAGCGAGGCGCGCCCCGCTACTCGCCGGTCTATATCCGGCCCACGTGCCCGCCCGGCGCCAGATCCGCTCCGGGCAAGAGGTAGGTGTGATGTTCCGATTCGCCAAGATAATGATCCCGCTGGACGGTTCCGAGTTTGCCGAAATGGCATTGAATCCGGCCCTGTCGATCGCGCGCGGCATGGGCGCCGAGGTGGTGCTGTTCCGCGTCGCGCAGCCCATCCCGCGCACGCAGGCCCTGGCTGAGATGCCCGACGTCTATGACGATGTCGTGGCTGCGACCATCCGCGAGGCCGAGGATTACCTGGCTACTCTGCGCGCCACGCTGCCCGACGAGCAGGTGTCGATGGAGGTGCGGCCCGGGGAAGGGGGTGTGGCCCGCCAGATTGTGGGCTATGCCGAGACGAGCGGCGTTGACCTGATCGTCATGTCGAGCCACGGTTTGACGGGTGTCAAGCGATGGGCCTATGGCAGCGTGGCCGAAAAAGTGCTGCACGGCGGGCCGTGCGCTGTGCTCGTGGTGCGCTGCCAGGGCAGCGGCGACGCCCCGGACGGCTCTGCGACGATCACGGCCGAGGCCTAGGGGAGGACGCGTGAAAGCAGCGATCCTTCGCGGCGTGGGTGACCTACGCCTGGAAGATGTGGCCGATCCCATCCCTCACCCCGACGAGGTGCTGATCCGCGTCAAGGTCGCGGGCCTGTGTGGCACCGATGTCCACATGTGGACGGGCAGCAATACCGAAGGGACCTTTCCCTTTATCCCGGGCCACGAGTGGTCGGGCGAGGTGGTCGAGGTTGGCCGGGAGATCACCCGCTTTCGGGCGGGTGATCGGGTGGTGGCCGAGGTGCCGATCAAGTGCCACGTCTGCGCCAACTGCCAGGACGGCCTAGACCCGAACATGTGCCCCGATTTCGAGTTGTACGGCTTTTCGTGGCAGTATCCGGGTGGCATGGCCGAGTACACCCTGGCCAAAGAGGAGCGTCTGTTCAAGATCCCCGAGAACGTCGGCTACGAAGAAGCGGCCCTGGTGGAGCCGCTGTCGGTGGCCTACCACGGCGTGTGGCGCTCGGCGGGCGGGGTGGCCCCGCACGACCGGGTGGTCGTTTTTGGGGGCGGGCCGGTTGGCCTGTGTGCCCTCGCCACCTGCAAGGCATCAGGCGCGCCGGTCATTGTCGTCGAGCCGCAGCCGTTCCGGCGCCGGCTCGCCTCTCAGCTTGGGGCCGATGTCGTGCTGGACCCAGCAGAAGGCAATCTGGTGTCCCGGCTGCGCGATCTGACGGGCGGGCGCGGGGCGACGCTGGTGATCGAGTGCTCGGGCAGCAATCCCGCGCTACAGGCAGTGATCGACGTGGTGGCCAAGCAGGGGCGCATTGTGTTGATCGGCCAGAGCGCGGGTCGCACCATCCCGATCGAGATCGGGCGCACCATCTTCCAGGGAGCGATGATTGTCGGCTCAAGTGGCAGCCCCTACTTTTTCCCGAAAACCTTGACCTTCCTGTCGCGCCGCCTGATCGACCTGACCCCTGTCATCACCCATCGCTTCCCGCTGTACGATGTCCTGACGGCCTTTGAGCTCGGCAAGCGGGGAGTAGACAGCGCCAAGATCCTGGTGCTGCCCTGATCGATCCGCACTGACAGAGAGTTAGCTGTGTTATTGGGCCTGCACACCGGCAGCATTCTCTATACCAACGTCCTGACCGACGTGCGCGTGGCGCGCGAGGCCGGCTATGATGCGATCGAGATCGTCATCCCCAAGCTGGTGCGCTATCTCGACGCCGGCTACCGGCTCGATGATCTGCTGGCTGCGCTTGGCCCGCTGCGGCCGGCCATGATCAACTCGTTCCTGCACATCGAGCGGCAGGAGCCCGATTTCCGGCGCGGACTGTTGGCTGAATGCGAGCGGCTGTGCGCCGTTGCCCAGTCGCTGAGCTGCCGGGCGTTGCAGGTGATTGCGCTCAACGCGCTGCGCGGCATGCCCTGGCCTGAGATGCGGCTCTGTCTGGCGCACTCGCTGGCCGAGCTGGCTGACATTGCCGCGCCCTTTGGCGTGACGCTGGCCCTGGAGCCGGTGACCTTCACGCCGCTGCGCACCGTTGCACAGGCGCTCGAGGTGTTTGACTGCGCGGGGCGCGACAACGTTGGCCTGTGCCTTGACACGTTCCACCTGTGGACCGCCGGCACGCCGTGGGACGAGGTTGCGGCGCTCGACCCGGCACTTGTCGTGGTGGCGCACCTCGGCGACGTGCTGCCGCGCTGGGGCGAGGAGTGGAGCGACGACGATCGCGACGTCCTACCCGGCGATGGAATTCTACCCCTGGGGGAGGGGATCCAGGCCATCCGGGCTACCGGCTACGACGGACTGTGGTCGGTGGAGATGATGGGCGCCCGTCATTGGGAATGGGACCCGGCTGTGCTGGCCCGCGAGCTGAAGCAGCGGGCTGGGCGCTTGCTCGAGGTCGATGATCGGTTCGAACATTGATATCAACTGCGCTGGGGTGCGGGCCGCCACGATTGGCTCCACCAATCGTGGCGGAGCCAATCGCATGCGGCACAGGCGAGCGTGCCCCGGCCGGTATCGATAATTCCAATACACGAAGGAGTCAAGTAAGATGCAGGGCAAAATGAAGGGGATCACTCTGTTTGCAGACTGGGACCCGCGGCCGGGGTTCAAGCTCGGGCCGAAGGATGTCGAGGGGCGGCAAACCTACCTGGGCAGCCGCGTATGGCGCAACCCGCGCCTGCAGATCGTGGAATGCGACATACCCACGCCGGGCCCGAGCGATGTGCTGCTCCAGGTCAAGGCATGCGGCATCTGCGGAAGTGACGTGCACATGGCCCAGATGGACGCCGACGGCTATATGTTCTATCCGGGCTTGACCGGCTTCCCGGCCATTCTCGGGCACGAGATCTCGGGCATCGTCGTCGATGCCGGTGCAAGAGCGTTCGACAAGCGCACCAACAAGCCGTTCAAGGGCGGCGAGCGCGTGTGCGTCGAAGAGATGGTGTGGTGCGGTGAGTGCAAGCCGTGTGCCGATGGCTATCCCAACCACTGCGAGCGGCTGGATGAGATCGGCATCAACCGCGATGGCGGTTTTGCGAACTACTTGGTGGCCCCAGCCCGGTTGCTGTGGAGCCTGGATCCGCTGGCCGAGCGCTACCAGGGCGATGACGTCTTCTTAGCTGGTAGCCTGGTCGAGCCGACCAGTGTGGCCTATACTGCCGTGGTCCAGCGCGGCGGCGGCGTCAAGCCCGGTGACAAGGTCGTAATCTGCGGCGGCGGGCCAGTGGGCATGGCCGCCTGCGCCATCATGAAGCGCCAGGGCGCGTCGACCGTTATCCTGTCCGAGCCGCAGGAAGACCGGGCCCAGATGGGCCTGTCGATGGGCGCGGACTATGCCATCAATCCGCTCAAGGAAGACTTTACCCAGCGCGTGCTGGCGCTGACCGACGGCATGGGCGCGGACCTGTACCTGGAAGCGACCGGGCTTCCGACCATCGTCTATCCGCAGATCGAGGAAGCGATCTGGTACGGCCGTACGCTGAACGCCACGGTAGTGGTCTTGGCCCGCGCCGACGCCAAGATGCCCGTCACAGGCGAGGTGCTGCAGGTGCGGCGGGCGCGCATCATCGGCTCGCAGGGCCATTCTGGCGACGGCACGTTCTATCGCGTCATCCAGTCGATGGCTGACGGTATGGACATGACGCCGATCATTACCAAAAAGATCACGCTGGAGCAGGTGCCGGAGAATATCATTATGCTCCAGACAGACCGCAGAGAGTGCAAGGTCACCTGCCAGCTCTAAATGAAACCACACAGGTCCTTTGGAATGGTCTACAAACCTGACAGGTCTTCCGAGACCTATCAGGTTGATTCCTCCCGAGGGACTCTTGTGGAGCCATTTAGGACAGGGGGCAAGGTCTAGGTTGTGGCGAGTAGGGCTGCCCTGGCCGGCCTGCCTGAGAGCCGCGCCAGGGCCAGCTCGAGGATAGAGTGTGGATAGCAGCGTGCTATTGGGGATCGACCTGGGGACGAGCGGTCTGAAGGCAGGGCTGTACAACCTCGACGGCCGGCTCCTGGGCCAGGGCTGGGCAGCAAATGAATACCTGGCCGGCCCGCCGGGCTGGGCGGAGCAGGATCCGCGCGGCTGGTGGGCCGGCTGCTGTATGGCCGTCCGGGCGGCGCTGACCGCCTCTGGCCGCGGTCCGGCGCAGGTGTGCGGCGTCGGCGTATGTGGCTTTCACCACTGCCCGGTGTTCCTGGGCGCCGATGGCGAGCCGGCCCGGCCGACAATCGTGACGCACGACAGCCGGTTGGGCGCCAGCCTGGAGTCTCTGCGCACCAGCGGTGTGCTGAAGCAGGTTGTCAGCCTGTCGGGCAGCCGGGCTATGGCCGGTCATCTGCCGCCGATCTACCACCACGTGCTGTGCCACGACCGGCCGGCGCTGGACCGGACGCGCTGGCTGCTGCTGGCCAAGGACTATATCCGCTTCAAGCTGACCAGCACCATTGGTACCGAGGTGTGCGATGCGACCGGCACCCACCTGGTGGCCATGCCGGAGCAGAACTGGTCCGCCGAGCTAGCTGGCCTGCTCCAGGTGCCATTGGATCGGCTGCCGCCCATCGGCTTGCCGGCCCAGGTGTGTGGCGAGGTGACGGCCGAGGCGGCCCAGGCGACCGGCCTGCGGTCAGGCACCCCGGTGGTCTATGGCGGCGGGGATTCGCACTGTGCGCTGCTGGGCCTGGGGGTGGCTGGCTCATGCCAGGGAGGGCTGCTGCTAGGTACCAACAGCACGCTGCGAGTCTCGTTCGCCGGCCCGGTGCGGGCTCTCGATTATTCGGTCTGGACGCAGCAGCACGTGGTGCCGGGCCATTATACCGTCTCGGCGTCGTCGATGGCCGGCTCGTCGGTCCTATCCTGGCTGCGCGAGCGCTGCCTTGGCGAGCTGGATGGCGGCGACCCAGCGGCCGGCTATCGGGAGCTCGAGGCGCTGGCAGCAGCCGCGCCTCCGGGCTGCGATGGCCTGCTGTTTCATCCATACCTGTTTGGCGAGCGGTCGCCGTTCTACAGCCCGCAGGCGCGTGGTGCCTTTCTCGGCCTAGCCCATTGGCACGGCAAGGGGCACCTGGTGCGCAGCGTGATGGAGGGTGTTGCGGCAGCCATTGCCAACTGCCTGGATTCTCTCCAGGCGGTGGCCCGCGCGCGGGGCGAGCGGATCGAGACCCTCCGCACCGCGGAGAGTGGCGGCGGTCGACTGCCCATCTGGCGGCAGATCATCGCCGACTCATTGGAGATGCCCCTAGACGTGCTGCCGGTCGGCGAGCCCGGCTGCCTGGGGGCTGCACTGCTGGCCGGGGTAGGCGTGGGCGCCTATGCCGATCTCTGGGTTGCTGTTGAGCAGGCCGTGCCCGCCGGCAATGCGATCTGGCCCGATGCGGCGCGGGCCATGCTCTATCGCGAGCGGCGCGAGCTGTCGAACGAAGCATACCGGCTGCTCGAGCCCATGTTGTATCACTAGTCGGAGAGGAAAAGATCAATATGGAGACGGACTTGGCTGGCCAGGTGGCGTTGATCACCGGCGGGGCAGGGGCCATCGGACGGGCTATTGCCGAGGGCCTGGCACAGGCCGGCGCTCGGGTCTGCTTGGTCGATATTCACCCCCAGAGACTCGACCAGGTTTGCCGGGATCTGGCTGGCCGCTACGGGCCTGGACTCGTCCTGCAGGTTTTGGCCGACGTGCGCGACAGCGAGCAGGTGCGGCGTGCCTTTGTTCGGACGCTGGAGGAGTTCGGCCGGCTGGATATCCTGGTGAACAACGCGGCCGCCACGCAGATCAAGGCGATCGATCTCCTGGACGACGAGGACATTGACCTGGTCGTCGATACGAATCTGAAGGGCTATGTCAAATGCGCCCGTGAGGCGGTACGCATCATGAAGGCGGCCGGCACTCGCGGCTCGCTGCTGTTCATCTCGTCCAAGAACGGCCTACAGGGCGCCTCGGACAAAAGCCTGTACTGCGCCACCAAGGGCGGCGAGCTGACCATGGCCCGCGGCCTGGCCATGGAGCTGGGCAAGTTTGGCATTCGCGTGAACACCATTTGCCCCGACGCGGTCCTCGAGGGCTCGGGTCTATGGGCCGACGATGCCTACCGGCTGGGCACGGCCCAGCGCTACAACATTGCCGAGGCCGAGATTCCGGACTATTACCGGCAGCGCTCGGCCCTCAAGGTGAACATTGAGCCGCGCGACGTGGCCAACGCCGCGCTGTTCCTGTTGTCCGAGCGTGCGGCCAAGATCACCGGCGCCATCATCGCCGTCGACGGCGGCGTGGCTTTTGTCCGCTAGAAAAGTGTGGTATGATTGCACACGTGTGCAGGGGCGAGTTGACTTGAGGCGGTGTTAGTCCTATGAAACTGTCCATCGTACTGTCGACGCATGCGGCCCGGTTCCAGGCTGTTGCTTTCAAGGGCGATTTCGAATCGAACGTGAACAAGATTGCGGCCCTGGGCTACGACGGCGTGGAGCTGGCCATCCGCGACCCCAAGCTGGTGGACGGGGCCGAGCTATTGCGCACCGTCTCGGGCTATGGGCTGAAGGTGCCGGCGATTGGCACCGGCCAGGCGTGGGGAGAGGAGGGGCTGTCGTTTACCGATCCCGATCCGGCGATCCGGGCCGCGGCCATCGAGCGCACCATCTCGCATGTGCCCTTTGCCGCGCAGACCGGGGCGGCCATTGTCATCGGCCTGCTGCGGGGCATCGTCAAGCCGGGCGTGACGCATGCTCAGGCTATGGACTGGCTGGTCGACGCCTTGAAGCAGTGCTGCGCGGCTGCCAGGTCGCACGGCGTGCGACTGGCCTTGGAGCCGATCTGCCGCTACGAGACGACGCTCATCAACAACCTGACGCAGGGGCTGGATCTGCTGGAGCGGGTGGGCGCCGAGAACATGGGTCTCATGCCCGATACCTTTCACATGAACATAGAAGAGCCGGTCATCGAGGACAGCATCCGCGCCTGCGGCGACCGCATCTTTCATTTTCACGTCTCCGACTCGAATCGGTGGTATCCCGGCGCCGGCCACCTGGATTTTCCCAGCATGCTGGGCGCTCTCTTTAGCGCCGGCTACCAGGGTTTTGTCTCGGGTGAGTTTATGCCGCTGCCTGACGCCGACACGAGTGCCAGGCAGGGCATCGCCTTCTTGCGAGGGCTGGGATTCTAGCGATCAGCTATAGGCCATCAGCGAAAGCTGATAGTTAATCGTGGAGGAGATAGCACCATGAACAGCAAACTGCCCGTCGGTGTGATCGGGCTCGGCCGCATGGGCCAGATCTATGCACGCCACCTGGCGCGTACCATCCCGCAGTCCCAGCTCGTCCATGTTTCGGACGTTGTCGCCGACCGAGCGCAGAGCCTGGCCGCCGAGCTGGGGGTGGCGGCATGGTCGGCCGACTATCGTGATCTACTGGCCGATCCGCGCGTGAAGGCCGTGTTTGTTACCTCGTCCACCAGCACGCACCGCGAGGTGGTCATCGCCGCGGCCCAAGCTGGCAAATCGATCTTTTGCGAAAAGCCGATCGCCCTCACCCTGGAAGACACCGACCAGATGATCGAGGCGCTGGACCGGACGAGGACGATGTTCCAGGCTGGTTTCATGCGCC
>Ga0209254_10004355_pt1 | contig 12981 bp, 16 predicted proteins | sample FrelakmetDIP11DI_FD_187148 | JGI IMG/M metagenome (GOLD analysis project Ga0209254, IMG submission 187148) | Freshwater lake sediment microbial communities from the University of Notre Dame, USA, for methane emissions studies - DIP11 DI (SPAdes)... | ecosystem: Environmental > Aquatic >...
CACAGCTCGATCCGCTTCTCGATCGGTCGTTTCACCACCGAAGCCGAAGTCGATTACGCCATCAAGCTGCTGCACGAAAAGATCGGCAAGCTGCGCGAACTTTCCCCGCTATGGGAAATGTTCAAGGAAGGCATCGACCTGAATTCGGTGCAGTGGGCTGCACACTGATTTTTTAGGGGCTGGGAATTAGGAGCTAGGAGCTAGGGGAGGGCGACCGGAGGTCGCCAATTTGGAAGGCGCGAAGCGCACATTCCCTAGTCCCTAAATCCTAGATCCTAAATCCTGACCTCCCGCGACTGAAAGGAGCACCAAAATGTCTTACAGCGATAAAGTACTCGACCACTACGAAAACCCCCGCAACGTTGGTTCCTTCACCAAGGACGACGAGGGCGTCGGCACCGGCATGGTGGGCGCGCCAGCCTGCGGCGACGTCATGAAGCTGCAGATCAAGGTGGGAGCCGATGGCCGCATCGAAGACGCCAAGTTCAAGACTTACGGCTGCGGCTCGGCGATTGCCTCGTCCTCGCTGGTGACCGAATGGGTCAAGGGCAAGACTCTCGACCAGGCGATGGAGATCAAGAACACAGCCATCGCCGAAGAACTCGCGCTGCCGCCGGTGAAAATTCACTGCTCGATCCTGGCCGAGGATGCCATTAAGGCCGCGGTCAGCGATTACAAGCAGAAAAAGGGACTGGAGTAAGCCATGGCGGTGACATTGTCCGAGCGCGCAGCGCAACACGTCACCAGCTACCTGGCCAGGCGCGGCAAGGGTGTCGGCATCCGTCTCGGTGTGCGCACCACCGGCTGCTCCGGCATGGCATACAAGCTGGAGTTTGCCGATGAAGTGCCCGAAGGCGACGAGGTCTTCACCAGCCATGGCGTGACTGTTTTCGTCGACCCGAAAAGCCTGAGCTATATCGATGGCACCGAACTCGATTACGCCCGCGAAGGCCTGAACGAAGGCTTCAAGTTCAACAACCCGAACGTGAAGAACGAGTGCGGCTGCGGCGAGTCGTTTAACGTTTGAACGACAGCGGCTAGGAATTAGGATTTAGGGACTAGGGAAAGTGCGGCCCTGGGCCGCGCCAATTATTAGTAATGTGAGCGCCCCCTAAATCCTAGCTCCTAGCCCCGCCCCTAACAATGGATTTCACCCAAACCTACTTCGCGCTTTTCGGCCTGCCACAATCCTATGCGATCGACCGCAACCAGCTCGACGCGGCCTACCGCGAACTGCAAAACACGGTGCATCCGGACCGGTTCGCCGCGCAGCTCGAAGCCGAGCAGCGGGTGGCGATGCAGTGGGCGACCCAGGTGAACGAGGCGTACCAGACACTCAAGCATCCGGTGAGCCGCGGCGTGTATTTGTTGAAATTGCAGGGCATCGATGCGCTCGACGCCAGCAACACCAGAATGGCGCCTGCTTTCCTGATGCAGCAGATGGAATGGCGTGAGGCAATCGAGGAGGCGCGCGCCGGAAAAAGGATGGGTGCGCTTGATGCCCTGTCGGATGATCTGCGTGCGACTCATCGTCGCATCGAGACGCAGCTCAGCGAGCTGATCGATGCGGCAAAGGATTACGAGGGCGCGCGCGAAGCGGTGCGCCAGTTGCGTTTCATGGACAAACTCATCGCCGAGGCCGGCGACGTGTACGAAGAACTCGAAGGCTGAGACGGCCTGATGGATTTGAATCTGAAAATGAACGCACAAGTTGTTTTATTCTGGTGTCGTGTGTCAAGCCGTCTCAGCAAGGCGCTGTTTTTAATGATTACCGATTCGACACGCCTTCCATTCGAGTCGGGCTGTGGACAAGTTGCAGTAAAACCCTCTCGAACTTCATCGAGACGAATCGATAAATAGCATGGCCCTATTGCAGATTTCAGAACCCGGCATGTCTTCTGCCCCGCACCAGCACCGGCTGGCGGTTGGCATCGATCTGGGCACGACGAATTCGCTGGTAGCCACCGTGCGTTCCAGCCTTGCCATCGTACTTGACGACGAAGCGGGACATTCTCTGCTGCCTTCGGTAGTTCGTTACCTCCCCAGTGGAAAAGTCGATGTGGGCTATGCAGCCCAGTCCGCGCAAAATCACGATCCCCACAACACCATAGCTTCGGTGAAGCGATTCATGGGGCGCGGCATTGCAGACATCGACGATATCGCCAGCCTGCCGTACCGCTTCGTCGATGCACCCGGCATGGTGCAGCTCAAAACGGCCGCCGGTGTGAAAAGCCCAGTCGAGGTGTCGGCCGAAATCCTCAAAGTGCTGCGCCAGCGTGCCGAAGCGGCGCTCGGTGGCGAACTGGTCGGCGCGGTGATTACGGTTCCCGCCTATTTTGACGATGCCCAGCGCCAGGCTACCAAGGACGCTGCGCAGCTGGCCGGCCTGAACGTGCTGCGCTTGCTGAACGAGCCGACAGCGGCTGCTATTGCCTATGGCCTGGATAACGCATCCGAAGGGGTCTATGCAGTATATGACCTCGGTGGCGGTACCTTTGATATTTCCATTCTCAGGCTGTCCAAGGGCGTTTTCGAGGTGCTGGCCACCAACGGCGATTCGGCGCTGGGCGGCGACGATTTCGACCAGCGCCTCTTCTGCTGGATCGTCGAGCAGGGGCGCTTTTCGCCTCTGTCGGCGAGCGACATGCGGTTGCTTCTGACCAAGGCGCGTGATGCCAAGGAAGCCCTGACCGAGCACACCGAGGTACGCGTCACCGCCGTGCTATCGACCGGCGAAATGATGGATGCGACGCTGACCCAGACCGATTTCAACACGATGACCGCCAGCCTGGTAAACAAGACCCTGGCGCCTAGCCGCAAGGCCTTGCGCGATGCAGATTTAAGCGTGGACGACATCAAGGGAGTGGTGATGGTCGGTGGCTCGACCCGTATGCCATGTGTACGTCATGCCGTCGCCGGTTTTTTCAGGCAGACGCCGCTGACCAATCTCAACCCGGACAAAGTGGTCGCGCTGGGCGCGGCCATGCAGGCCGATGTGCTGGCTGGTAACCGCGCGGGTGAAGACTGGCTGCTGCTAGACGTGATTCCGCTGTCGTTGGGGCTGGAAACCATGGGTGGGCTGACCGAGAAGGTCATCCCGCGCAACTCCACCATTCCCACCGCACGTGGGCAGGAATTCACCACCTTCAAGGATGGTCAAACCGCGATGAGCGTGCATGTACTGCAGGGCGAGCGCGAACTGGCCTCCGACTGCCGCTCGCTGGCGCGCTTCGAGTTGCGCGGCATTCCGCCGATGGTCGCAGGGGCGGCGCGCATCCGCGTCACCTTCCAGGTCGATGCCGATGGTCTGCTGTCGGTGTCCGCGCGCGAACAGAGCACCGGCGTCGAGGCAAGCGTGCAGGTCAAGCCCTCGTATGGCCTGGGTGACGAAGACATCACCCGCATGCTGAAAGACGCCTTCACCCATGCCAAGGACGACATGTTTGCGCGCGCACTGAACGAGCAGATTGTCGATGCGCAGGGACTCATCGCCGCCACCCGCGCAGCCATGGCGCAGGACAGCACGCTGCTCGACGCAACTGAAACAGCGGCGATCGAATCCAGCATCGCCGCCCTTGAAAAACTGATTGCAGGCCATGACGCCAAGCCGGATCATCATCTGGCCATCAAGCGCGGCATCGAGGCGCTGAATGCGGTCACCACCGAATTCGCCCAGCGCCGCATGGACCAGAACGTGCGCCGGGCCATGGCCGGGCAGAAACTTGAAACCTTTGGCTGATGGCGCAGAAACTCACATGCTGAACGACGCATTCATCGAAACCCTGCGGGTGAAGCTCGAAGCGCACCCGATCTACGCCGCCGTGCAGACGCTGGATGACCTGCGCGTGTTCATGCTGCACCACGTCTATTCGGTGTGGGATTTCATGTCGCTGATCAAATACCTGCAGAACGAAGTTGCGCCCGCGCGCTGGCCGTGGACACCGGGCCGTGATGCCTCGGTGCAGCGCTTCATCAACGAACTGGTACTGGAAGAGGAAACAGACAGTGCGCTGCCGGGCTTCGATGGACACACCAGCCACTTCATGCTGTATCTCGCCGCCATGCGCGAAATCGGCGCCAACGCCGAGACGTCTGCACGCTTCGTGCAGATGGCAGGAGAGCAGGGGATCGATGCCGCCCTAGGCTCGGGTCTGGCGCCTGCGCCGTCCGCCACCTTTGCCCGCAGCACCTTCGATCTGATCGCCAGCGGCAAGCCGCATGCTGTCGCTGCCGCGCTCGCACTCGGGCGAGAGCACGTCATCCCGTCGATGTTCCGTGCCTTCCTGGCGCGCATGGCTGTGACCGAAGCGCAGGCGCCGAGCTTCCACTACTACCTGAACCGCCACATTCACCTGGACGAGGACTTCCACGCGCCGCTGTCCCTGCGCCTGCTCGCTGCCCTGTGCGGCGGCGATGCCGACAAATGGCGCGAGGCTGAGGCGGCAGCCGAAGCTGCGGTCAACGCCCGTATTTCTTTCTGGGATGGTGTGTTAAAAGCCCTGCCCAGCCAACATGCACAGGCAGCCTGACTGCCCCTAATTCAAACCATGCCCCAACTCATCGTATTGCCCCACGTCGAACTCTGCCCAGAGGGCACTGTCATCGACGCCAAACCTGGTGACACCATCTGCGACACCCTGCTCGCCAATGGCGTCGAGATCGAACACGCCTGCGAAAAGTCCTGCGCCTGCACCACCTGTCACATCATCGTGCGCGAAGGCTTCAATTCGCTGGAAGCTTCCACTGAAGAAGAGGATGATCTGCTCGACAAGGCCTGGGGCCTGGAACCACAATCGCGGCTGTCCTGCCAGGCACGGGTGAACGGCAGCGATCTGGTGATCGAAATTCCCAAATACACCATCAACATGGTTAAGGAAGGTCATTGAAATGAAGTGGACGGATTCCCTAGACATCGCCATCGAACTCGCCGAAGCGCACCCCGAGATCGACCCGCGCACCATCCGCTTCACCGACCTGCACGCCTGGGTGATGGAACTGCCAGACTTCGAAGACAATCCCGAGCATTCCGGTGAAAAAATCCTCGAAGCCATCCAGATGGCGTGGATCGACGAAGTCAGTTAAGTCAAGCGTCGGGCAGCGTCCCACCCATTCAACGAACTGGATGACTTCAATTATGAGGTACCAGGGAATGAAGGGGGCTGCCGCCAGTAGTGAAGATGATCCGATCTTTTGAGCAGATCATCGAGTGGCGCGGAAGGACGATGGTGGTCGGCTGCGACAGCGGGCCCGGAGTACTTCAGCAATGCATGGGATGACCGCTGAAAATGGGGGCGTTGCCCATACATGCCCTGATTTTCACTGCTTTACTTGCACTACGTGCCCCTTCCTGCATAGGCCCTGCTTCAGGTGGGCTTGAAAATTCTTCATATCACATCAAAATAAAACCAGTCATTCAGGCTGATAAAGGCTATGGCAACCAAGCGAGAAGGCAGTACCCTACTGGAACCGGCTGCAGTCAGAGTGAAGCCGCCGCCCTTGTACAAGGTGTTGCTGCTGAATGACGACTACACTCCGATGGAATTCGTGGTGCATGTTCTGAAGAAGTTTTTTGGCATCGACCAAGAACGGGCTACACAAATCATGCTCAAAGTGCATACTGAGGGCGTCGGCGTGTGCGGGGTGTACCCCAAGGACATCGCGCTCACCAAGGTCGAGCAGGTTGTCGATTTCGCGAGGCAGCATCAGCATCCGCTGCAATGTACGATGGAGGAAAGTTAGATGATTGCCCAGGAACTCGAAGTCACGCTGCACATGGCCTTCATGGATGCGCGGCATAAGCGCCACGAATTCATATCGGTGGAGCATCTGCTGCTGGCGATGCTGGACAATCCTTCGGCGGTGGAAGTGTTGCGTGCCTGTGGCGCCAACATTGAGGCCATGCGCGAACAACTTGGCAATTTCATCGAGGAACACACCCCCAAGGTTGCGGGGGACGATGAAGTCGACACCCAGCCGACGCTAGGCTTTCAGCGCGTGATCCAGCGCGCCATCCTGCATGTGCAGTCGTCCGGCAAGAAGGAAGTGACCGGCGCCAACGTGCTGGTGGCCGTATTTGGCGAAAAGGATTCCCATGCGGTGTATTTCCTGAGCCAGCAAGGGGTTACGCGGCTCGACATCGTCAATTTCATTTCCCACGGCATCACCAAAACCCCGCAAAGCGAGCCGTCGCCACGCTCCGATGAGCCTGCCGAGACCAGTTCCGAGGCGCCTGCCACCTCGCCGCTAGACAGCTTTGCGCAAAATCTGAATGCCCAGGCCCTGGCGGGCAAGATCGATCCATTGATCGGGCGTGACAACGAACTGACCCGTGTGATCCAGACGCTGTGTCGCCGGCGCAAAAACAATCCCTTGCTGGTGGGGGAGGCTGGCGTGGGTAAAACCGCCATTGCCGAAGGGCTGGCGCGGCGCATCATTGAAGGCACGGTCCCGGAAATCCTGTCAGAAAGCACGGTTTACGCGCTTGACATGGGTGCCTTGCTTGCCGGCACCAAGTACCGGGGCGACTTCGAGCAGCGCCTGAAAGGCGTGCTGAAGCAGTTGTCCGATAATTCTAAGGCCATCCTGTTCATCGACGAGATTCATACCCTGATCGGCGCGGGCGCCGCATCGGGCGGCACGCTCGATGCATCCAACCTGCTGAAGCCGGCGCTGTCGTCCGGGAATCTGCGCTGTATTGGTGCCACCACCTACACTGAATACCGTGGCATTTTCGAGAAGGACCATGCCCTGTCGCGGCGCTTTCAGAAGGTGGATGTGCCGGAGCCCTCCGTCGCCGAAACGGTCGCTATTCTGCGCGGGTTGAAATCCCGTTTCGAGGATCACCACGGGGTCAAATACACGTCGGCCGCGCTGACCACGGCAGCACAGTTGTCGGCGCGCTATATCAATGATCGCCATCTGCCAGACAAGGCGATCGACGTGATCGACGAGGCGGGTGCGGCACAGCGCATATTGCCGAAATCAAAGCAGAAGCGCCTGATTACCCCGCGCGAGATCGAGGACATCATTGCCAAGATTGCCCGCATTCCGCCCAAATCCGTGTCGTCGGATGACAAGAATTCTTTAAAAACGCTGGATCGCGATCTAAGGGCCGTGGTGTTTGGACAGGATACTGCCATCGATGCCCTGGCCAATGCGATCAAGATGTCGCGCAGCGGTCTCGGCAACCCGCAGAAACCGATCGGCAATTTCCTGTTTTCCGGTCCCACCGGGGTAGGCAAGACCGAAGTCGCGCGTCAACTGGCCTATGTGCTGGGCGTTGAATTGTTGCGCTTCGACATGTCGGAATATATGGAGCGCCACGCGGTGTCGCGTCTGATCGGTGCGCCGCCCGGATATGTCGGTTTCGATCAGGGCGGCCTGTTGACCGAAGCCGTGAGCAAGCACCCCTACGCGGTTGTTCTGCTGGACGAGGTCGAAAAAGCCCATCCGGACATCTTCAATGTCCTGTTGCAGGTGATGGATCATGGCACGCTGACCGATACCAACGGGCGCAAGGCTGATTTTCGCAATGTGGTGCTGATCATGACCACCAATGCGGGGGCTGAAATGCTCAACAAGTCGACCATCGGATTCTCCAATTCGCGCGAGAGCGGCGACGAAATGGGGGAGATCAAGCGCATGTTCACCCCGGAATTCCGCAACCGGCTGGATGCGATCATCCCGTTTGCCCAACTGACAGAGCCCGTTGTCCTGCAGGTCGTGGACAAGTTCCTGATGCAACTGGAGGAACAACTTCACGAGAAGAAGGTCGAGGCGGTGTTTACCGACGCGCTCAAGGCCTATCTGGCCAAGCATGGCTTCGATCCGCTGATGGGCGCACGTCCGATGGCGCGACTGATCCAGGACACCATCCGCAAGGCGCTAGCCGACGAGTTGCTGTTCGGCAAGCTGGCGCATGGGGGAAGGGTGACGATCGATATCGATGCCAGCGACAAAGTCTGCCTGGAGTTTGAAGAGGCAGTGCCGGCATAAATAACCATAAAGATTCATGCATGTTCGGCCGTTAGTCGAGACAGTAACGGGTACGAGCGATTTCCTGATCGTGTTTTCTGCACCATTCCTCATGAATGGCCGCGAATACCTCTGAAAAGGCCCGCCCGTGGCAAATTCGACCCACGAAAGGAACATAGATGAAGACCCAGCTTGCAACGCGTATCGTTGCCGTTACGCTGATAGCCTTTATGCCATTCTGCGCACACACTGCCAATGCAAAGGACAGCAAGGTCAGTTCCGGTAGCGCCTCCGTTTCTGAAGAAGACTTGAGTTCGGTAAGCGATCGGATACGCGAAACCGGAGCCAAACTGCAGGAGGACATCAAGAAGGCGCGTGCTCGCCTTGAGGCCCAGCAGGCGAAAGAGGAAGCGGAACGCAGGCGCGAGACGGAGCAGGCTCGCCAACTGGCACTCAGGGAAGAAAAGCAGCGACAGGCTCAGGAAACTGCCCAGGCGCGGGCACGTCAGGAAGAGTTGGCCAAGATCGAGAAGTCTGAACGCGAAAAGCAGCGTATCTTGAATGCGCAGCGTGAAAAAGAAGCACAGGCAGCCGAAAAACTGGCCGCCAAGGAGAGGGCGGCTGCGGCGCTCAAGGCAATGCGAACTTCGTCAGGGATAAGCGGGACCTTCGCCGAAACTGCGCCGGTAGCGAACCAGCAGGTGGCACTGAATCAAACAAACAAGCAGCAGGCTGCCAAAGAGGCGGAAGCCCAGAAGCAGGCTGCCAAGGAAAAAGCTGCTGCCGCACTCAAGGCAATGCGAGCTTCGTCAGGGGTAGGTGGGACATTTGCTGAATAAGCCGGACCCGAGCAAATCGACGTAAGGGGGCGCTCAATCCGGTCGCAATAACAGAAATTGCGTCGTGCTGGCGAGAACTGATAAATGAAGCCGAAAGCTCCATAGGTATCTATGGCTTTCGGCTTAATTTTTTTGCTTGACTCATTTCTTGCGCAGGACAACATAAAAAGTGGCGCCCGTGGCGCCGCAAATACCTCGGTATGGACCGTCCCCAACGCCTTATTGGCTAATTCACGGCCAGCTTGAAAAGTAGGCGGTCGATCCGGCGTCGAAGGTGGCGCACTCATCCCTGGCCAAGGCTGCCGCTGTTCCGGCATGTTCATCCAGACCGCTGCCGGGTCGCATGCCCTGCCTTCGCTGAAGGCAGTTGTCAGTTGGCTTTCTCCGCACAGTCCGGGCCTTCGTGCCGGGGATTGTTGAGCGCACGGTTCACCGGCCATTCGATGAGCCAGTTTTCAGGGGCGGGGGCCAACAGCTGCTTGAGGCTGGAGGTGTCATGGTTGTCCGGATCGAGCCAGCGTGCGTAGTCCTGTGGGGCAAGAATCACGGGCATGCGATCGTGCAGCGGCTTCATGAACGCGTTGGCCTCGGTAACGATGATGGTGCAACTTGTTACCTCGCCTTGCGGCCCTTTCCAGCGATCCCATAACCCCGCCAGAGCGAACGGCGCGCCGTCCTTGCGGCCGATGTGGTGGGGGATCTTGATGCCGCCTTCCTCATGCCATTCATAAAAGCCGTCTGCCGGAATGATGCAGCGATGGCGCTTGAAGGGCGTGCGGAAGCTGGGTTTGGTATCGACCGTTTCGGCGCGCGCGTTGATGGTGGAATAGCCGCTGTCGGCTGCCTTGGCCCAGGCCGGAATCAGCCCCCAGTGCGCCAGCGACAGATGCCGCCCGTCCGGGTCGGCGCGGATGATGGTGATGTCCTGCGAGGGTGCGATGTTGTAGCGCGGCGGCAACTCGGGCATCTCGTTCAGGTCGAACGCGGCCTTGAGGGCCGGTGGATTTTTCAGGGCAAAGCGTCCGCACATCTCAGTTCACTCTCAGCAGGTCTTCCCAACGGGTAGTGTAGCCGGGCGAGACGCGCTCGCGCCGCATCTGCCAGGGTTTCGCCATGCCTTCCGACGCCAGCTTGAGCGTGCCGCGGCCCCACTGGGCATTGGCGCGATCGATCACCTGCATCAGGGCGGGGCGGTCGGGCGGCGCAGCGTCGAACAGCTGGCCCTGTAAGACGCCGGCGTCGCGCAGATCCATCAGCATGACGCCGGCCTTCTGGTAAGCATAGCCGGGTTTGAACAGCCGCTTCAGTCCCCACAGCGCGGCGCGGGTGAGGGTACGGGTGTCGCCGCTGGGTGCGGGCAGGGCAAAGCTCAGGCCGCGCTGGTATTGCGGGTGTTCCGGCTTGAACGGGTTGGTGCGAATGTAAACCTGGAGGGCGCCCGCCACCGAGTGCTGCCGGCGCAGCTTTTCTGCTGCGCGGGCGATGTAGGTGGAGACGGCCTCTTCCAGTTCGGACAGGGTGTAGACGTAAGTGCCGAACGCGCGCGAGGAGATGATCTGCTTTTTGGCGGGGGCGAGTTCTTCCAGTTCCAGGCAGGAGACGCCGCGCAGTTCCATCACGGTGCGCTGCAGCACGACGGAGAACATTTCACCCAGGCTGACGGCGTCGGCATCGCGCAGGTCGCGCACGCTGGCGATGCCGCGTGCGGCAAGTTTTTCGGTGAGGCGGCGGCCGACGCCCCAGACTTCGTTGACGGCGATGCGGGCAAACAGCGCGTCGAGTTCGGCGGGCCGCATGCGGCCGAAGTCGCACACGCCATCGGCGCCAGCCCGGCCTTTCTTGGCGCAATGGTTGGCCAGCTTGGCGAGCGTCTTGGTGGCACCGATGCCCACGCAAACAGGCAGCCCCACCCACTGCTTCACCTGCCGGCGGATGCGCTCGCCGATGGCCGCCAGTTCACCTGCGGGAAAGCCGTCGAAGCCGAGAAAGCATTCGTCGATGCTGTAGATTTCCTGCTGCGGCGAATAGGTTTCCAGCACGCGCATCATGCGGTTGCTCATGTCGGCGTACAGCGCGTAGTTGCTGGAATAGGCGAGGATGCCGTGCTTCCTTGCGAGGTCTTTCATCTGAAACCAGGGCGCGCCCATTTTCACGCCGAGCGCTTTGACCTCGGCGCTCCTGGCCACCACGCAGCCGTCGTTGTTGGACAGCACCACCACAGGTTTGCCTTCCAGCGCGGGGTTGAACACCTGCTCGCAGGATACGTAGAAGTTGTTGCCATCAATGAGGGCGAATGTCATCGCTTGATCCGCTGGATGACGCTGGTGACCACGCCCCAGATGGTGAGCTCCTGGCCGTCCTGGAGTTCGATCGGCGCGTAGGCCGGGTTCTCGGCGATCAGGCGTATCCTGCCGCGACGCTTCTCCAGGCGCTTGACGGTGAGTTCGCCGTCGATCACCGCGATGACGATGTCGCCGTGGCGGGCTTCGAGCGAACGGTCGACCACCAGCAGGTTGCCTTCCTGAATGCCGGCGCCGATCATCGAATCGCCACTGGCCTGCAGAAAGAAGGTGGCGTCGCGGTGCTCGACTAGGTGTTCGTTGAGGTCGAGCCAGGCTTCGACGAAGTCATCTGCCGGCGAGGGAAACCCCGCCTTGACCTTGTGGCCGAACAGCGGCCGCTTGAGCGACGTGGCATGGGGATCGGGAACCCGCGCGCCGGCCGGCGCTGCAAGAAGCGACTGCACCGCAGGCACAAGGCTGACGGGGAGGCGGATCACTTTGGACGATTCGCCACGGGGACGGCCGGCGCCGGGGCGACTGCCACCGCGGGCGGATCGGGGTGCTTTTTCCATGCTTGAATTCTGTAACAGAATTCAATAAAAGGGAAGGGACGGACAGGAAAGGTTCGGGTTCGAGCGGCTTAAAAACACCAGGGTCTTGCCAGGCTCCAGCCGATGCCGCGACAGTAGATGCAGGGCGCATCGTCCTGCTTGCCGGTGCCGCCACAGCTGGTGCAGCGTTTCCACACGGCATCGCGCACGGCGGTAGCATAGGTGCCACTGCAACGGTGGCCGCGCGGGCTGCGCCCGCAGCGCTGGTTGATGGCTTCCTTGCGGTAGGTAATGGCGCCGCAGACCCGGCAGACCCCAAGGGGATGGCTCTTGACCGGGTCGGTCGTGGGTTGCTGCCCCGGTGGTGCAGGGGGCGGGCACAGGCGTGGTTGCGGTTTGTTCATTCGGCAGGGGAAATGGATTCATTCCGGACGGGCTGCACAAACCCGCGCCGGATCAACCGGGCCTTCTGGCGGCGGCGGGATGCTGCGGCTGGGAGTAGGCTTCCTTGTGGCGGAAGTTGATGCGGCCCTTGGTCAGGTCGTAGGGCGACATTTCGATAGTGACCTTGTCGCCGGCCAGAATGCGGATACGGTGCTTGCGCATCTTACCGGAGGCGTAGGCGGTGATTTCGAAGCCGTTGTCCAGGGTGACGCGAAAGCGCGTTTGTGGCAGCACTTCGTTGACGACGCCTTCCATTTCTACCAGTTCTTCTTTTGCCATGCTTCGATTCCTCAAGGTTGACCTGTGGCACGACGCTGCGGTGCGCCGGCGTGGGTGGATGTTCGAAAGATCGCAGCAGGGCTGCGGAAGAGGCGCCCGGTCGGAGCGCGGTGCGGCTGGCCATGCGGCCAGCCGACTGAGTGCCCGTCAGGGCAGAAGAGGACAGATAAAACTATCGATCAACGCTAACAGTATGGTGCGCCAGCCTCGCATTGACAAGGTTGGCGGCCAGGGGCCGCGCCATTGCTGGGTTGCAGCCGGGTGAACGAACCATCCGCCGGGAAAATGCCGCCAAAATGGCGGCAAGATCATCCATTGAACGGCGAACATGTCGCAAGCCTTTGACACGGCAATCGCGCTGCGAAGCCCTGGCTCCCACCGGAAAGTGGCTGCCGTCAGCTCGCCGTTTGCATTGCGTCTGCCGCGGGTTCGATGTGCAGCGTACGGGTGGGGAAGGCGAGCTCGGCGCCGTGGGCCTGGATGATGGCCGCGGCTTTCAGCAGGATCTCCTGCTTCACCTCGTGGTAATACATCCACTCGACGGTTGGGATATAAAGTTGAAAGCCATGCCTCGTCAGCAAAAGGGCCGATGACGGGCTGGATTACCTTAGC
>Ga0209254_10004356_pt1 | contig 12981 bp, 9 predicted proteins | sample FrelakmetDIP11DI_FD_187148 | JGI IMG/M metagenome (GOLD analysis project Ga0209254, IMG submission 187148) | Freshwater lake sediment microbial communities from the University of Notre Dame, USA, for methane emissions studies - DIP11 DI (SPAdes)... | ecosystem: Environmental > Aquatic >...
CACGCCGATCGAGCTGCAGGACGCCAACACGCGCGCGGTGTTCGGCGACTACATCAGCGTCTACGACATCCAGCGCGCCGTGCAGGACGGCGCCACGGTACCGATCTACTACGAGAGCCGGCTCGCCAAGCTGGCGCTCGACGAGGCCGAGCGGCCGAAGATCGACCCCGGGTTCGAGGAGGCCACAGAGGGCGAGGAGGTCGAGCGCAAGGAGAAGCTCAAGACCAAATGGGCGCAGCTCGAAGCGGTGGTCGGCGCGGAGAAGCGGCTGGCGCTGGTGGCCAAGGACATCGTCGAGCACTTCGAGAAGCGGTGTGAGGCAATGGACGGCAAGGCGATGATCGTCTGCATGAGCCGGCGCATCTGCGTGGAGTTGTACCGCGAGATCGTGAAGCTGCGGCCCGAGTGGGGGAACGGCGGGCACGGCGCCGACGACGAACACGGCGCGCTCAAGGTCGTGATGACCGGATCAGCCTCGGACCCGGCAGACTGGCAGCCGCACATCCGCAACAAGCCGCGGCGTGAGGCACTGGCCAACCGCTTTCGCAATCCGAAGGACCCGTTCAAGCTCGTGCTCGTGCGCGACATGTGGCTCACCGGATTCGACGCGCCCTGTCTGCACACGATGTACATCGACAAGCCGATGCGCGGGCACGGGCTGATGCAGGCCATCGCGCGGGTGAACCGTGTGTTCAAGGACAAGCCCGGCGGGCTCGTCGTGGACTACCTGGGTCTGGCGCAGGAGCTGAAGCAGGCGTTGGCGACGTATACCGAAAGCGGCGGCACCGGGCGCACGGCGCTGGATCAGGACGAGGCGGTCGCCGTGATGCTGGAGAAGTACGAGGTCTGCTGCGGCCTCTTCCATGGCTTCGACTGGGAGAAGTGGACGACCGGCACGCCGCCGGAGCGGCTTGGCCTGCTGCCGGCCGCGCAGGAGCATATCCTGGCGCAGGAGAGCGGCAAGGAGCGCTGTGTCGGCGCGGTGCGCGAGCTGTCGCAAGCCTTCGCTCTGGCCGTGCCGCACGCGGAGGCGCTGCGCATCCGCGACGATGTGGCGTTCTTCCAGGCCGTGCAGGCGGTGCTCGGCAAGCGCGCGCCCGGCGACGCGCGGCCCGAGGAGGACATCGAGCACGCGGTGCGGCAGATCATTTCGCGGGCGGTGGCGCCGGAGGGAGTGATCGACATCTTCGCGGCGGCAGGCCTCGCCAAGCCCGACATCTCGATACTCTCGGAAGAGTTCCTGTCCGAAGTGCGCGGCATGCCGCAGCGCAATCTCGCGGTCGAGCTGCTGCAGAAGCTGCTGAAGGGCGAACTGGCCACGCGCCGGCGCAAGAACGTGGTGCAGGCACGCTCGTTCGCCGAGATGCTGGAACAGACGATCCGCCGCTACCAGAACCGCGCGATCGAGGCGGCGCAGGTCATCGAGGAGTTGATCGGGCTGGCCAAGGAGATGCGCGAGGCGCACGCGCGCGGGGAGGCGCTGAAGCTGTCAGAGGACGAACTGGCCTTCTACGACGCTCTCGAAACTAACGACAGCGCGGTGAAGGTCCTGGGCGACGAGACCCTGCGGACGATCGCGCAGGAACTGGTGCGCACCGTGCGTGCCAACGTCACCATCGACTGGACCTTGCGCGAGAACGTGCGTGCGCAGTTGCGCGTGATGGTCAAGCGCATCCTACGCAAGTACGGCTACCCGCCGGACAAGCAGGAGAAGGCGACGCAGACGGTGCTGGAGCAGGCCGCGCTTCTTTCGGCGGAATGGACGAACGCATAACTGAGGTACTTCATTCACACCGCAGCACGCCCGCAGGGAATCTGATCGGGGACTTGGCTTGGCTGATTGGAGTCCGGTTCCCCGAGACTGTGCCGGATTTTGTCCGAGCGGTGTTCTGTCGGTCGTGATGTTCTGGGCTTTCTATCGTACAGGCTCGTGGTTGGCAGGACCGACAAGCTATTGATTAAATAGGCTTTATACACCGTAGTGAGCATTCGCAATGCGAAGGTCAGGGTTTGATTCCCATCTGCTGGATCGTCTGTTGGCGCCCACCCTACAATCTTCGCGATAACCCAGCGGCGGAACCGTCATTTCGGACACCAGGCTGGTGCGGGTACGTGTGACCTGCAGGACATCGTACAGCGATGACGCAACGGTTTCGACACGCGGGTTTATGGGATATTCTCCATCTCCGACAGCTTTTCCGCCAACCAAACTTTCATCAGCGACTGATACGGCACATCCAATTTATTCGCCTGCGCTTTGATCCGCGCCAACAAGGGGTCGGGTAAGCGCAGGGAAATGGCCGTGGTCGAAGGCTTAAGGCTGGCAAGGGTGAGGGCTTGCGCTTTCGACCAGTCTACATATTGCGTCGAATCATTATCCGGCGCTTCCCAAAATGCGCGTTCTTCGGCTTCCGAAGGGAAGGTGGGAACGGGCTTAAGTTTTTTGCTCATAGAGTTGGCGCTCCTTTCGATGCATGTCACGCGCGGAGATCACGCGGATTTTCGTGTTTCCGAACCGAAGTGTGAAGGTGATGTGTAACCGCCGGCCGCTGTTCGAGACGCCCAAGGCATGCCAGCGCGGTTCGGTCCCACTGTGCTTGGCGTCTTGCTGGATGACCAGCGGTTGATTGAGGAATACCTGTTCGGCTTCGGCGGCCGATACCCCATGCTGATCATTCTTGCGGGCGTTTCCTTCGTCCCAATCGAAGCCGGAGATGCAGGAGGGTTCGAGCATGCCTTGTATATTATCAGTATATACACCGCCTACAACCGGGGCAAGAAAGTGACTGATCGGGAGTACGTTTCCCGCAAGTATCCAACGCAGCGCCGAACGGCCGGAGACGATAATCCGTCACCGGCAAGTCTGCTTGGGCGTGGCGATCAAGCGCACGCCTGAGCGCGTTTCGTGCAGCCTGTTTCATCCTGTGGTATTTGAGCCCTTAATTTAGCGGATGGCGCACGGTGACGCTGTTTCTCGAGAGCCCGAACAGTTGGTGGAAAAGAGGTCGCATGAACGTCGCATTAACACGGTGGGGAGAAGAGAAACATGTCTGATTCGATAATCGGTATTGATGTCGCGAAGGAGTATGCATCCCCCCGCCCACGTTTGTGGTGCCGGGTATTCGTACCTCATTTCTCATGTCTGTAGTGGTTGCGGGCGAAAAAGACTTGCAAATCGGAGGAGTCCAAAAATGGGCAAGAGCGGTGCTCTTGGCATCCTCCTCGTCCTCACGACAAGCAACCAAGGCCACCAAGACAACACGACGTGGGGGAATAGCCGATTGCCCGCTGTTCCTCCGGCTGAGACAATAGCCGGCACATGAACCCGATCGTTCCTCCGGAGCTTCGCCCCAAACTCATCGCCGCCGGGCTCAAGCCCGCGCCGTTGCCGCCTGACTCGGGGCGCGCTGGCGTCACTGCAACGCCCCTTCTTTCCCATGACCACTCACGGCACCACTGACTCTCGCCTGTCTCCCCTGACCCCGCGCTTGCCGGAGCGTGCCCGTCAGCAGTTGGTCTGGAATGGGCTCTCCGGCTGCGCCGATTCCCTCGCACTCGCCGCTGCGGTCACGCGCCAGAAGGGTTTGTATCTGGTGGTCACGACCGACTCCCAGGCCGCCTTGCGCCTGGAGCACGAGATCGAATTCTTCCTGGAGAAACCGCTGGCGGTGCTGCCGTTTCCCGACTGGGAAACCCTGCCTTACGATGTTTTCTCACCGCTGCCCGAGATCGTATCGCAACGGCTCAAGACCCTGGCGCAACTCGGCCAGGTCCGGGAAGGGGTTCTGATCGCCCCGGTCGCAACCCTGATGCAGCGGCTCGCGCCCCGCAGTCATATCCTCGCCAAGACCTTTGCCATTCAGCGCGACAGCCGAATCGATCTGGACGAAATCCGGCAGCGCCTGGAAGGCGTCGGTTATCAGTGTGTCTCGCAGGTGCTGCAACACGGGGATTTCGCCGTCCGCGGATCGATCCTCGACCTGTTTCCGATGGGTGCAACCCTCCCCTACCGGGTGGAACTCTTCGACGACACCGTCGAATCGATCCGCACCTTCGATGTGGAAACCCAGCGCTCAATCGCCAAGGTCGATGCGATCAACCTGTTCCCGGCCCGCGAGTTTCCCTTCGACGAAGAAGCCATCAAGCATTTTCGCCGCGCCTTCCGTGTCCAATTTCCGGACATCGCCCACCACAGTGACGTCTACCACGACATCAGCAAGGGCTTCGCGCCCGGCGGCCTGGAGTACTACCTGCCGCTGTTCGTCGAACAAACCGAAACGCTCTTCGACTATCTGCCGGATGACGCGACGGTCGTCCTGCACCGCGACATCCGCTCGGCGGCAGCCGCCTTCTATCGGGAAGCGGTCGACCGTTACCAACAACGCCAGGGCCATCTGGACCGGCCTCCGCTGCCACCCGAACACCTGTTCCTGGATCCCACGGCGCTGCAGCAGCGCGTCAATCGATTGCGCGGTATCGAAATCGCCGAGCCGGAGGCGGCGACCGCAACGCCACCCGCCATCGAAACAGTGGACTTCGGCTGCGAACCGTTGCCATCGGTTGCGATCGATTCGAGGCAGAAAGAGCCGGCGGCGGCCCTCCACAAGTTTCTCCTGGAATTCGCGGGCCGCACCCTGTTCGTTGCGGAAACCGCCGGACATCGCGAAGCCCTGCGAGAGACGCTGACGAAATACGGCATCACACCGAGGAGCGTCGAGAGCTGGACCGATTTTCGCGCGGGCGCACGCACGCCATGCCTGATCGTTGCCCCGATGGATCATGGGCTCTGGTGCTGGGAACCGGCGCTGGCCGTCATCACTGAGACCCAGTTGTCCGCCGAACGGGTGCAGCAACGCCGGCGGCGGCGGAAGAGCAGCGAACGGACCTTCGATCAGTTGCTCCGCGACCTCGAGGATCTCGAGATCGGGGCGCCGGTGGTCCATCAGGACTACGGCGTCGGACGCTATTTGGGCTTGCAGCGCCTCACCGTGGGAGGCATCGATGCGGAGTTCCTGACCCTGGAATATGCCAATCACGAGAAAGTCTATGTTCCGGTCGCCTCGCTGCACCTCATCGGCCGCTACAGCGGTGCCAGCCCGGAAACCGCGCCCCTGCACAAGTTGGGCAGTGAGCAATGGCAGAAGGCCAAGCGGCGAGCGATGGAGCGGGTCAAGGACGTCGCCGCGGAATTGCTGGAGATCTACGCCAAACGGGCCGCCAAGCAAGGCCATGCTCACCGAATCCCCAACGGCGACTATGCGGCCTTCAGCGCCGCGTTTCCGTTCGAAGAAACGCCGGACCAGGAACAGGCGATTCAGGACGTCCTCCGCGACATGATCTCGGCCCAACCCATGGATCGCGTCATCTGCGGTGACGTCGGCTTCGGCAAGACGGAAGTGGCGATGCGCGCGGCGTTCGTCGCGGCGCAAAACGGCAAGCAAGTCGCGGTGCTCGTCCCCACGACGTTGCTGGCGCAACAGCATTTCCAGAATTTTCGCGATCGTTTTGCCGACACGCCCGTCCGCGTCGAAGTGATGTCGCGCTTTGTCGGCAAGAAGCAGCAGCAGGGGCTCATCGAGGCCATCCAGGCGGGGAAGATCGATGTCCTGATCGGAACGCACAAAATCCTGCAAAAGGATGTGACGTTCCAGAAGCTGGGATTGGTGATCATTGACGAAGAACACCGCTTCGGTGTCACCCATAAGGAGCACTTCAAGAAGCTCCGCAGCGAGCTCGACTTCCTGACGCTCACCGCCACGCCGATTCCCCGCACCCTCAACATGGCACTGTCCGGACTGCGGGACATCTCCATCATTGCCACACCGCCACCGAACCGTCACGCCATCAAGACGTTCATCACCGAATGGGAAGATGCACTGATTCAGGAGGCCATCCTCCGCGAGATCAAGCGTGGCGGGCAAATCTACTTTCTCCACAACAAGATCGAAACGATGGAGAAAGCTGCGGAAAAGCTGGCAACGCTTCTGCCGCTGCTGCGCCTCCGCATCGCCCACGGGCAGATGCCCGAGCGGGAACTCGAGCGCATCATGCTCGACTTCTACCACCAGCGCTTTAGCCTCCTGCTCTGCACGACCATCATCGAGAGCGGCATCGACGTGCCGACGGCCAATACCATCATCGTCGACCGCGCGGATCTGCTGGGTCTCGCTCAATTGCATCAACTGCGGGGACGGGTCGGCCGCTCCCATCACCGCGCCTACGCTTACCTGATCGCGCCGCCGCGCAGCGCGATGACCGCCGACGCGGTGAAGCGTCTCGAAGCCATCGAGGCCTCGGGAGAGTTAGGCTCCGGCTTCCTGCTCTCTACCCATGACCTGGAAATCCGCGGTGCCGGTGAATTGCTGGGCGAGGATCAGAGCGGCCAGATTCAGGAGATCGGCTTCGGCCTCTACACGGAGCTGCTGGAACGTGCGGTCGATGCGCTCAAGTCCGGACGGCAGCCGGAACTCGACCTACCGCACGCCGCGGGTCCCGACATCGAGCTGCAAAGCCCGGCGCTGATTCCGGACGACTACCTGCCCGACGTCCATAGTCGCCTGGTGCTGTACAAGCGCATCGCCGGCGCCAAGACCCACGAGGAATTGCGCGGCTTACAGGTGGAAATGATCGACCGCTTCGGACTACTCCCGGCCGCTGCCAAGACCCTGTTCGGTATCGCCGAGCTCAAGCTTCGGGCCTCGCAGGCCGGCATCCAGAAGATCGAAGCCGGCGCTACCGGCGGGCGCATCCTGTTCGGACCCGCACCGCGCGTCGACCCGGTCAAGGTCATCGAACTGATCCAGAAACAGCCCGGCGCCTTCAAACTCGACGGACCGGATAAGTTGCGCTTCGTGCAAAGCTTCGACTCCCCGGAGAGCAAGATCGCCTTCGTCGATCGTCTCCTCGGCACTCTGGCTGCGTAGCCTCCCGCGAGTGACGGTGCTCTCTCTCTCAACATGCTTTCTGACTACAACCAAGTCGGCGTCGGGGATACCGGAGCTCCGGAGATGCGGTACTTGACAGGCTCCTACGGACGCCGAAAGAATCCGAAAGTCCAGAGTAACACCGAGGGGCAGGTGCCATCTACGTCGCGGCTCCTCACGCACACAACGAGCACTTGTTGATGAATACGCACCCCCCGTCTTCCCAGATGGCAGAAAGTAAGTCGATCAAGGTTTTCCGGGAGATCGTCGATTCCGGTCGCCCTCTGACTTACATCAAATCGACCGAGGAGCAGCGCATCGCTTGCTTGCTATGCGAGGCTGCACAACGATTTTTTGATCCCCCGGCTCAGGTGTGGACTTGGAGCCTGACCGAGGGCATGCGGCACAGCAACGGCATTACAGCCGGTGATGAATCCCTCGATGCGCGCAAGGCGCTTGATTTCATCGCCGCTTACCAGGGACCGGCACTGTTCCAACTCAAGGACTTCCACGAACCGCTGCGCGAATCGGCGGACATCCGCCGCCGCGTCCGCGACCTCTACGAAATCTGCTTCGACCGCGGCAAATTCGTCGTCATCTCATCGGCCGTACACCTAATTCCTGAAGAACTGAATCGCACCATTGCGTACGTCGAGCTGAACGCCCCGGATTTGTCTGAACTCGTGGCGTTCCTCCGCGACGAAGCTGCCGTCATCACTGCGGCGGGCGGCTCAGTCGACACCACTGACGCCACACTGACCCAACTCAGCCGCGCCCTCCAAGGGCTAACGCTTGACGAAGCACGCCACGCCATCCGTCGCGCGGTAGCCGCCAGTGAAAAACACCTGGGTGCAGAATCGCTCCCTGTCCTGTACGAAGAGAAGCGCCTGATGGTGAACCGGATTGGGATGATCGAGTACGTTGCTGATGGCACGCCGATTGACCGCATCGGCGGCCTGGAAATCATGAAGCGGTGGCTTATGGAGCGCCGTCATCTGTTCCAGCTCCGCGACAGCATCAGTGCTGAGATCGTCCCGAAAGGGGTACTGGTGATGGGAATCTCCGGTTGCGGCAAGAGTTTATCGGTCAAAGCCGTCGCCTCCTGCTTCGAGTTGCCGCTCTACCGCATCAACATGTCCGAGATTTTCTCGGGACGCCATGGGAAGCCTGAAGCAGCTTTCGTAGAGGCCTGTCGCATGCTGGAGCAGATTGCCCCGGCGGTGGTGTGGTTCGACGAGATCGAGATGGGCATAACCTCCGCCGAGTCCTCTGGTGAGCAAGGACGTATCTTCGCCTTCTTCCTGACCTGGATGCAAGAAAAGGCAAGCGGGCTTTTCGTGGCCGCAACCGCGAACCGCATCGACTTACTGCCAGCGGAAATGATCCGCAAGGGGCGCTTCGACGAAGTGTTCTTCGTCGACTTGCCACTCGACGAGGAACGAGTCGAGATCTTCCGAATCCATTTGCAGCGCCGTGGGATCGATTCGCAGCACTTCAATCTCGAACGGCTCAATCGGTTAACCAAAGGTTGGACCGGAGCCGAGGTCGAGCAGTGTGTCATCTCCGCCTTGACGGCGGCGCGACTCGAAGATCGAGATGCCAGCGACGATGATTTGCTGCATGCCGCAGGAAAAATCGTGCCGCTTTCCAAGACCATGAAAGAGCAAGTGGACCACATCCGCAGTTGGGCGTTCAACCGCGCCGTGCGTGCCTCACCCAGCGAATTCCGGCCCTAGCCATTCTAGACTGTGCGCTGTACGTCCCACCAGGCGCGTGAACATTGCTGGAACATTGCAGCTTGAATGCGGCTGGCCCTTCGGACATAATACGAGCTCAATTCAGGGTATACCGCCTTTGGTGTACCTGTGATAACGAATTGCGTCGGTCCCCTCGCAACGATACGTGGCGAACCCCGCCAGGTCCGGAAGGAAGCAACGGTAGCAACGGACTCGTGTGCCGAGGTGTGGCTGACGCACCCTCTTCGCCCTTCGCCCCCCCGACTGTTCGAACCGGATGGCTTATCAAGCGTTAGCGCGTAAGTGGCGCCCGCGCAACTTCGACGAAGTGGTCGGTCAGGAGCATGTCATCAAGGCGCTGACCCACGCACTGGAGTTCGATCGCACCCATCACGCCTATCTTTTTGCCGGCACCCGCGGGGTGGGAAAGACCACCATCGCCCGAATCCTCGCCAAGGCCCTCAACTGCGAATCGCGAAAAGGCTTCAACCCGTGCGGTGAATGCACCCGCTGCCGCGAGCTCGACGCGGGCCGGTTCGTCGACTTGATCGAGGTGGATGCCGCTTCCCGCACCAAAGTGGAGGACACCCGCGATTTGCTGGAGAACGTGCCGTACGCCCCGAGCCAGGGACGCTACAAGGTGTATCTGATCGATGAAGTCCACATGCTCTCGGGGCATAGTTTCAACGCCCTCCTCAAAACCTTGGAAGAGCCGCCGCCCCATATCAAGTTCCTGCTCGCAACGACGGATCCACAAAAGATACCCGTCACCGTGCTGTCTCGCTGCCTCCAGTTCAATCTAAAGCATCTGAGCGTGGAACAGATCCGCACCCAGATCGAACACATCCTTCACGAGGAAAACATCGCGTTCGAGGCCAATGCCGTGCGGGCTCTATCGCGAGCGGCTCAGGGCAGCATGCGCGACGGTCTCAGCCTCCTCGATCAGGCAATTGCCCATGGCGGCGGCCAACTGCGCGAGGGGCAAGTGAGTGAGATGCTTGGAACCGTCGCCCGCAAGCCAGTTTTCGATTTGTTGACGGCGATAGCCGCTAATGACGCCGAAGCCCTGCTGCAACACACTGAGGCGCTCGCAGAGCACACGCCGAATTTTGCAGATGCGCTCCAACAGATGCTGAATATCCTGCATCACGCCGCTGTCGCACAATGGGCGCCAGAAATTTTGAAGCGCGATGAGGACGCGGAACAGATAGCGACGCTGGCCAAACGCCTCAGTTCCGAGGAACTGCAGCTGTTTTATCAGATCGCCCTGCTCGGTCAGCGAGACCTGCCTCTGGCCAGCGATCCCCACAATGGCTTCGAAATGACCCTGCTCCGCATGCTCGCGTTCCGCCCCGCAACCCCGCACCGGCAATACGAAGTGGCCAAGCAAACCTCGATTCCGGCTCGCCCTACTGAGTTTGAGAAATCAGTTGCGGAACCTGCACCACGCCCGGAGCGCGCTAAGCAACCCTCGCCTCAACCGCCGGCAAGCGACTGGGGATCGATCCTTGCCGCCATGAACATTACGGGCATGAGCCGCGAGCTAGCCAATCATTGTGTGCTTCGAAACCTCACGGAGCAGACGTGTCAACTGGCACTCGACCATCAATATGGACAGCTCCGCACTCCCCTGGTCGAAAGCACCCTCGAGAAAGCATTGCAGCAGCATTTTCAACGCTCGATCAAGCTGATCGTAAGTCTGGAAGGGGCTCTCGATGATACACCCGCGATTCAGCAGCAACGAGCACGCGAGGAGCGGCAACGCGCCGCTGAGCTCACGATCGAACAGGACGGGAACGTCAAGGCCTTCAAGGAACTGTTCGACGCGCAAATCGTCCCCGGCTCCGTCCGCCCGTTAGAGTAACGTGAGAAGATAACCATGAAGAATCCCCTCGCCGCCCTGATGCAACAGGCGCAAAAAATGCAGGAAAAGTTTCAGAAGGCTCAGGAAGAGTTAGCAAATACCGAGGTCCATGGAGAAGCAGGCGGCGGTCTCGTCAAAGTAACCATGAACGGCAAGAAAGAGGTGCTGCGGGTCTCGATCGACGAGAGTTTATTGAAAGACGACCGCGATATGTTGGAGGATCTCGTCGCTGCAGCGGTCAACGATACCGTTCACCGCGTCAATAAGATCAAACAGGAAAAACTGTCCGGCTTGACGGGAGGACTTGGCCTCGACCTTCCTGCGGACTTCAAACTACCATTCTAGGGTCTGATGAGACAGAGCGGTGCCTTGGCAGATCTCATCGTCGCGCTGCGGTGCTTGCCGGGGATTGGGCCGAAATCGGCGCAGCGCATGACCCTCCACCTGCTCCAGCGCGACCGGGAAGGAGCCCACCGGCTGGCTGAGTCCCTGCGCGCCGCTCTAGACCGAGTGCACCTCTGTGCACAATGCAATATCTTGACCGAGGGCGCTCTGTGCAGCCTGTGCTCGAGCCCGCTGCGCGACCGTTCTCAACTGTGCATCGTCGAAACGCCAGCCGATGTCTACGCGATCGACGAGGCCACCAATTACAAAGGGTTGTTCTTCGTACTCAACGGGCGACTCTCGCCGCTGGACGGCATTGGTCCCCGAGAGCTTCGCATGGATCGTTTAGAGAAAAACTTCGAGTCCGGGGAAGTTCAAGAAGTCATCCTCGCGACCAACGCCACGGTCGAAGGCGAGGCAACGGCACATTATATTTCCGAAATGGCCAGGCACTACCGGATTCGGGCGACCCGGATCGCCCATGGAGTTCCGTTTGGCGGCGAGTTGGAGTACGTCGACGGTACGACGCTCTCCCATGCCTTCGATGGACGCAACGAGTTATGACAAGCGAGGTTACTGCGATGGCCGATTGTTTGTTTTGCAAGATGGTCGCCGGTGAAATCCAACCGGCGGTAGTTTATGAGACTGATCGAGTTCTGGGTTTCCGCGACATCCATCCGCAGGCACCGATCCACGTTCTCGTCATCCCGAAGCGGCACATCGAGACCTTGAACGAATTCCCGGACGACGACCCTACTCTGGCCAATGAGCTCTTTACGGCAGCCAGAAAGATTGCCCAACAGGAGGGGCTAGCCGACAGTGGCTACCGCACGATAATCAACTGCCGTGCCGACGCAGGGCAGGATGTCTATCACCTCCACCTCCATGTTCTTGGCGGAAGACGCATGCGCTGGCCACCGGGCTGAGTTGCCGAAATACCGCCCCCAAGGCTCCTAGACGCTGCCTGGCGCCCAGCGATCCCACAGCGGCCCAAGAGCATTATTGTGTCCAGCCACCGATGTGAAGCGGCGGAAAAACCACTGAACACAGCCGTGCCGGCAGGGCTCAAGGACCCGAAATCCCGATGTACTCCCATGTACACCCCGATTTTCTGCCCCTGGGTTGACCAGCGCTCGCGACGCTCTTTTCGCGCTCTCTGATTCTGAGCCTTCGCTTACTCGTTGAAATCGATACCGGCGATCTTCCAACTAGAGGGATCTGCTCCGTCGTTGCCAGTGAACTGGATCTTGCAGGCAAACTTCTTCTCGACCATCCCTTGATCTCCTTCTGGAACTCGCACCGTAGATCGCACCAAGTAGGTCTTGTTCCCCAGGGCCCATGCCTCGTACTGATCCGGGCTCAGCTCGGCTTTGTCTGTCAGCTCGTAGTCTTCTTTGAAGGCGCTCTTGCAGTGGGTGAACGCGAAATCCGTCCGATCGTTCTTGATGCTTCCGAGTTCTTCGTCCTCATCCGACTTCTCGAAAAACAGATCCGATTCGACCACTTTGGTCACAAACGGAATAACGGCTTTGTTGGTCACCAGGTACAAACCCACGATGAACAGGATCAGAAACAGTACTGAGTTCTTGCGAAACATGGCACTCCTCGAGCTAGGCCTTTTCTTGGATTCTATTAACTTGCAGTTGGGAAACTACCATCCCCATCGATTCAGCTTCAGACAACCGGGAAAAGACTGATCGGCACGTCGGGGGTGACGAGCGCAAATCGCGCTATGGCCCGATCCCAGTCTATCGGTTAATCAGGAGATGGCAGTTTTCCCCGCGGACCGCTCCTTGGCGTTGACCCCGCCTCGACAAGGGTTTCCGCTGGCTAGGCATCCGGTTCCATCCGCGCCTCAACCGTGCAACCTGAAGCGCAATGCCGCTGACATCCGCGTGATCCTCTGTGAGAATACTCAACGTAACGATCATAACAAAGAGGCGATGATGTTGAAATTCATCATCCTCTCCTGAACCAGCGCATCGGTCTGAAATACGGTCTCCATGCAGCAAGACAAGAAGCTCGTTGTTGCCATTTCTTCGCGAGCCCTGTTCGACTTGGATGAATCTCATCA
>Ga0209254_10004357_pt1 | contig 12979 bp, 8 predicted proteins | sample FrelakmetDIP11DI_FD_187148 | JGI IMG/M metagenome (GOLD analysis project Ga0209254, IMG submission 187148) | Freshwater lake sediment microbial communities from the University of Notre Dame, USA, for methane emissions studies - DIP11 DI (SPAdes)... | ecosystem: Environmental > Aquatic >...
CGAGCCAGCGGCTGTTGGGCGACCAACTGTGCCAGGAGTTCATCAGGCTCGTGTTGCAGTCGAGCCGTCGGGCCGTCCCCCCGGCGGCCGGAATGATGAACAGCTCGCTGTCCGGCCGCATCAGCAGGCCGTTTTCGGCCTGGACGTACACGATCCACTTGCCGTCCGGCGAGAACTTGGCAAAGGCGTTGCTCTTGCCGTTGTCGGCCGCGCCGGCCAGCGGCCGGGCGACGCCCCCCTGACCGTTGTTGAAGGGGATGGAGTAGAGGTCGTACTGGATCTCGTTCTCGTTCGGGTCGTTGGCCTTCCGGGCCAGGGGCGCGTTGGGGTCGTAGCTGTTCTTGGCCAAGGCCCGGGCGAAAACGATGGTCTTCCCGTCCGGGCTCCAGACGGCGTTGGCCTGGACATACAGCGGGTCGTCGGCTCCGGGGAGCGATTTGATCTCGCCGGTCGTCCGGTCGTAGAAGGCCAGGATGCTTCGGGTGGGGTAGAACGTTTGGAGAAAACGGAAATCCAGGTAGTTGGCCACGTAGACGGCCTCGTCCACGCCCGAGACGACGTAACGGCCGTCCGGGGACACCCGGGAAAACAGGCCGAAGGTGGGCCGGTCCTTGTGGAAGGAGTTCCAGCTGATGACGTCCTTCTGGGTGATGTCCATCCGTTTCCGGACGGGGGCCAAGGCATAGGCGCCCTTGTCCCCGGCCGGGCCGTCCATGTCCATGCCCAGGTATCTTCCTTCGTTGGAAAAGGAATGGCAGTTGCCGCAGGTGGGCATGGACTTGAGCACCACCCGGCTCCGATCCTGCCGGAGGTCCCGAAGGCGCCAGCAGATCAGGGGAATCGCGTCCTGGGCGATGGGCTCGATGACCCCCGTGACGTTCCGGTTGGGCATGAGGGGCACGTCCCGGTAGAAGATCGGTGCGCCCACCGAGTCCTTGGAGACTCGGATGTCCACCCGTCCCTGGGACGCCGGCCGGGATTGCCGCGGGTCCGTCCGGGCCGGGTCCGAGGACTCCAATCCGTAGATCCGAACGCTGATCTTCCTCTCGGGCGCCTGGCTGAGGATCCTCCACACCCGCTCGCTGGGAGTCCAGGCCCCGGCCGTTTTCTGGTAGGCGGGTTCCTCCCACTGGTTCACGTCGAAGTCGCAGCGCGGGTCGATCTCCTTCTCCGCCTGGCGCCCGTGGGTCAGGACGAGGATCTCGCCGGGGCTCCCCTCGACGGCCACCCGGACCACCCATTGGTTGGATCTCGAGTCGGGGTCGTGGAACAGGAAGGTCGGAGAACAGAAGTCCGGCGGAAAGAGGCTGTTCGCCAGGGGATAATCGACCGTGATCGCGGGCTTCTCCGGAGCGGCCGACAGGCGGGCCTTCAGGGACCGGAGGTCCTCCTGGGACAAGGCGGGAGGGGCCTGGCCTTCCGCCGGGGCGATATCCGTCTCGAAGATATCAGCTTCGAGGCCGGCAGCCGCCGGAGGGTCGGCCGGACTTCCCCATCCGAGCAGGATCACGGCCAGGACGAGCGTCCCTGAAATCCACATCAGCCGAGCCCGCGCAGCGGTTCTGAGAGTCATGGCAAATCTCCTTTTTCTCTTTTCTTGGCCCGGAGCCCGACCGGGACGACGCCCTCCAATTCCACGAGCAGGTCGTCCCGGCAGATGTCCGCCGTAACGAAATTGGACGGTACGGCGCCCAGGAGCTCCGAACAGATTTTTTTCACGGCCGGCACATCCCGCCGGCGCTTGACATAGCCCCGAAGATAGGCGAGCGGGCCGGGAGTTCGGTCGGCGTCGATCCCGTGACGATTCAAGTTGCCCTGAGAAATGAGGCTCAGGATATTGGCGATCGTGACCCGGGTCTGAGACTCGACGTCTCCGTGCGGGGATGTCGACTCTCCCCGGACGGCCGCGGTCCCGGAGACGAAGACGATCCCCGAGCCGGCCCGTCCCACGAACTTGCCCCGTTCGAAGAGCGGCGGAGCCTTCAGCCGGCCGGCCCGACCCTTTCCGCCGACGAGGACATTCTGGGAGTAGCGGTGGGCGTCGACCTGCAAGGGATTGGATAGGGGAACCGCCTGGAACGCCCCGCCGGGCGAGACCGCCTGGAATTCGACCAGCACTCCGCCCCGGGCTTGACCGATCCCGGTCGCGGCCGGATAGCCGGCGGAGAAACGGCCTTCATCATAGGACCGGCGGCGGGCGTCGTTGAAATCCTGATAGTTCTGCCGGGTTCCTGAGGCCGCCGGCCGGCGCCGCAGGAGACCCTCGATGTAGTTCCATTGCCGGATGACATCCCCCACGGACATCTGTTCGGCCTCTAGGATCCGGGCCATCAGCCGGAATGCCTCGGCACTCCGGGCCGGCGTTCCCCGGAACCGGAGGTCGGCCGTGAGCCCTGCCCCGAAGATCTCCTTGTAATCCGGATACTGAACCGCGCCGTAGCGGAGGCCATCGAGGAAGCGATAGGCGAGTACCGCTTCTCCCGATTCCGGGGGGAGGGCTTCAGCGTAGAGGGCGACGTCCAGCCCTTCCTCGGGCGATTGGGCGACGACGCTCGACGGCGGCGGGTTGCCCTGAAAGAGCTTCTTGAGGGCGGCGGCGACCCGAGCTCGCCTCGCTAGAAAATCCGCGCCGCTCCGGGAGTGGATGAACGCGGTCAGCTTCAGGACCCGTCGGGCTGCCGACAGCCCCCCGCCGCAGGCAACGGCCAGCTGTTCGAGACAATCCCGGAGCTGGCCGTTCAGGCCCCTGCCGGAAGCAGGCGAAAGGCTGAGATAGACCGCATCGAGCACGAGTTGATTTTAGGTGAAAGGTCCGGGCCCGTCAAACAAGGACCCGGGGGATCTTATGCTCCCGGAGCATGGCCTCGGCCAGGACCACGGCGGCGGCCGCTTCGATGATGACCGGCATCCGGAGGGCGATGCAGGCATCATGCCGGCCTTTGACCGCGAGGGTGTCCATCCGGCCGGTCTTGAAATTGAACGTCTCCTGGGGGACGGCGATCGACGCGGTCGGCCGCACGGCCACTCGGAAGACGATGGGGTTCCCGTTCGAGATCCCGCCGTTGATCCCGCCGGCATGGTTGGTGGCGGTGGCGCCCGAGGCGGAAACGATCCGGTCGTTGTAATCCTTGCCCCTCATCCGGGCCGCCTCGAAGCCCGACCCGAACTCGACAGCCTTGACCGCGGGAATGGAGAACAGGAGGTGGGCCAGCAGGGATTCGAGCGAGTCGAACCAGGGTTCGCCCAGCCCGGCCGCGACCGGCTCCGCGCGGCACTCGACCAGGCCTCCGACGGAGTCGCCCTCCCGGAGGGCGCGCTCCACGGCCGCCCCGACATCCGCGCTCCCCCCGGCTTGGATCAGCCGGGCCTCGACCGCCGCCGGCCGGATGAGCTTCTTGGCGATGACCCCGGCGGCCACGAGCCCGGCGGTCAGCCGGCCCGAGAACTGGCCCGAACCGCGATAGTCGTTAAACCCGCCGTACTTCAGGCGAGCGGCGAAATCGGCGTGCCCGGGACGGGGCATGTCCCGGACGGCATCGTAATCGGTGGATCGGACATCGGTGTTCCTGAACAGGACGGCCACCGGCCCGCCCGTGGTCCGGCCGTCATGGACGCCGCTCAGGATCTCGGGCCGGTCCGGCTCGCGCCGCGCCGTCGCTCCCGCGACAGCCGGATGCCGCCGTTCCATGTCGGCTGAAAAATCCGCCTCGGTCAGGGCCAATCCCGCCGGACAGCCGTCCACCAGGACGCCGACCGCCGGCCCATGGGATTCGCCGAACAGACTCAGCTTGAACAGATTCCCGTAGCTATTCATGGACCCGACCTCCCAAGCTCCGCAAGTCCTCGAAGAAATCCGGATAGGATTTTATCACACAGCCGGCGTCATGGATGACGACCGCGTCCCGGGCCGCGAGCCCGGCCACGGCCAGGGCCATGGCGATGCGGTGGTCCCCGTGGGAATCCGCTTCTCCGCCGCGGATCGTCCCTCCCCGGACCCGCATCAGTCCCGGTTCGAGCCGGATATCGACCCCGAGGGACTGGAATTCGCGGACAAGGACCTCGGCTCTGTTGCTCTCCTTGTGAGCCAGGCGCTCCGTGCCCCGGATGACGCTTTCCCCGCGGCAGCGGCTGGCCAGGACGACCAGCGGGGGCGCCAGGTCGGGGCAGTGTGTCACGTCGAACTCGAAAGCCCGGAGCTCGCCGGGAGCCGCCTCGATCCTCTCGGACGTTACTCGGACCGCTGCGCCGGACGCCGCGAGAACATCGACGATCTTTTTGTCGCCCTGGAGAGAGTCGGGGCGAAGTCCCTCAACCGAGACCGGGCCGGCCAGGGCCGCGGCCGTCAGCAGGAACGCCGCTCCGCTCCAATCCCCTTCCACCCGATACTCCGCCCGCTCGTACTTCTGGCCTCCGGGAATCCGGAAGAACTGGAAATCCCGGCGCTCCACGGAAACCTGAAACTCCTCGAGCACGCGGAGAGTGATCTCGATATAGGGAATGCTCACCAAGCTGCGGACCTCGAGCTCGGAATCCTGAGGCGCCCTGGGCAAGGCCATCAACAGCCCGGTCAAGAACTGGGAACCGAGAGAGGCGTCCACCCGGGCGCGGCCTCCCCGGAGCGGCCCCCTGACCGTGACCGGCGCGAATCCGTTCTGTGTGGAGCAGGCGGCGCCGAGGTCGGCGAGGACGCTCTCGATGACTCCGGCCGGCCGTTTCAACAGAGAGCCGCGGCCGATGAGCTCAGACTCCCGGTCGAACAGCGCGGCGACCGGCGTGAACAGCCGAAGGCTCAGTCCGGATTCGCCGCAATCCAGCGGCGACCGGGGTTCGGCGCTCCCGCTCTTAATAAGGACCCGGTCATCGGACTCAGCGACCTTCGCTCCCAGCGACCGGATGATTCCCAGAGCGGAGCGCGAGTCCTCGTCCCGGCCGGGGTTGACGATCGTCACCGGAGAATCGCTGAGCAGGGCGGCGGCCGCAGCCCTCTGCATCACGCTCTTCGAAGCGGGAGCGGTGACCGTCCCCTTGATCTCAGAGGGCGATACGGATTTCTTCATGGATCCTGTCGACGGCCTCATCGGCCGGCCCTTCGTTCCCGATGACGAGATCGGCCGATTGAAAATAGGACTCCCGTCTTTGGGAAAAGAGCTCCCGGGCCCGGATCATGGGCTCCGCATGCTCGAGCAGAGGCCGAAGCCGGGTGTCCATCCGGCCCAGGGCGGTTTCCAGGGAGGTATAAAGCCAGATCGTCAGGGACCGGTCCCGCAGAAGGCGGCGATTGTCCTCATCCAGGACCGAGCCTCCGCCGCAGGCCATGACCAGCCCCCCGCACGGAGCCCATCTGGCCAGGGCCTCCTTTTCCTTGCGCCGGAAATGCGCTTCGCCCTCGCAGGCGAAGATATCCCGGATGGGCTTTCCCTCCTGCTGTTCGATCCAGTCATCGATGTCCAGAAAGTCGTAGCCGAGGCGGCCGGCCAGAGCCTGGCCGACCGTGCTTTTGCCGGACCCCATGAATCCGACGAGGGCGATGGAGCGCGCGACGAGACCCGGACGATGACTGAGAAGCTCCGGCCCGTCCAGGCCGTGAGCCGGGATCTCTTTTCCCGTGAATATTTCCAGCGCGGCCCGGGCCTGATGAACCAGCCATTCCTCGCCCCGGGCGTATCGCAGTCCGCTCAGGCGCGCCGCCTGAAAAGGCGCGGCGTTCGCATAGCCGGCGTCGATGACCGCTTGGCCCGGGTGAAAGGCAGGCTCACCGAGATCAAGGGCGCCGGAAGGAACGGCCAGGACGATGACCTCGGCTTTGTCGATCAGTGTCTGAAGCTCGCTTAAAAGCCCGGCGGCGCACCCTTGAAGCGCCGCGGCGCGGCGGGCTTTCTCCCCGTCCCGGTTGACAAGCGTGACTTCCGCTCCGCGGTTCACGAGAGCATAGACCGCGGCCCGGCCCGCCCCTCCGGCTCCGATGACCAAACACGCCTTGCCCCTGACATCCAGCCCCCACCCGTCGAGCACGCCCGCGACTCCCCAGTGGTCGGTGTTGTATCCCTCGAGCGTTTCTCCCCGGATCACGACCGTGTTGACGGCTCCGATCCTCTCGGCCGCCGGGTCCAGCCGCTGAAGAAGAGGGACGATGTCCGTCTTGAAAGGCGCAGTGACATTGAGGCCGTCGAGACCGAGGGCACGGAAGAGGTCGAGCGCCTCCCGGGCCGAGCGGACGGCCAGCCGGCTGTAATGCGACTCCGGGGAATGCGTCCGGAAATAGCCGTTGAAAAGGACGGGGCTCAGGCTGTGAAGGATGGGATAGCCGGTGACGGCGAACAGGCTCATTCTAGGTTCCGGTCAAGGCCTTGATCCGCTCCCCGAGGGTTGTCCTGTCGAGCTGGCCGTCCGCGGTCTCCTTCCCCGGAGCGAGAGACGCATAAGTGAAAGGCGCTCCGAGGAGCGGAGCGACGACCCGGGTGAACGCGCCGAGCTCGCCCAGTCCCAGGGCGATCATCGGCTCGGGCCGGTCATAGAGCGAAAGAAGCCTGGCGCAATCCGAAGGGGAATGGACCCGGCAGGCGATCTTGGTGATATCCGCGCCGCTCGTCCGGCATCGGTCGGCGATGTCATCCAGCGTATCCCGGGCCGGAGTCGCCCGGTCGTCATGGTGGGACACGATCAGACGGCAGCCCGAGCTCCGGGCCATCGCCCCGACCTCCCGCCGGAAACCCTCTGGGCTATCGACCTCCACGTCCGCGTACTTGGCCCCGGACCGGATGGCCAAGGCCAGCGACTCCAGCCTCTCCCCGTCGCCCGCCCGGCCCGGCCGGAACGAAGCCACCAGGGACACCGGCAGGGAGAAAACGGATTTGACCTCAGCCGCGGTCAGCCGGATGAGGTCCAGCCGGATCTCCGCCAGGTCGAGGCCCCGCAAAGCGTCGCGGAGGCGCTCGACATCAGGCTCGCGGAGACTGACACAGATCAAGGGCTTCCTCCTTCAGCACTGACAGAGGAATTCGTTCCAGGACGGGCCGGCCGATCTCCTTCAATAGAACGAAGTCGACGGCCTCGCCCGCTTTTTTCTTGTCCTTAACCATGGCCTCGATCGCGTCCCCGGGGTCGCCCTCGAACTCCGCCGGAAGGCGGTATCGCCCGAGCAGCCGGGCCAGGCGGTCCGGGAGCGAAGGGTCTTTCAGCACTCCCCTTTTCCGGGAAAGCCTCAGGGCGAAGACCATGCCCAGGGCGACAGCCCGGCCGTGGGACAGGCTGCGGGTCTTTTCCAAGGCGTGCCCCAGGGTATGTCCGAAATTGAGGATCTTTCGAGGGCCGGCCTCGCGCTCGTCGCGCCGGACGACCGACGCCTTGACCCTGAGCGAATCATAGACCAGGCCGGCCGCGAGCTCCGGGTCAAAGGCCAGGGCTTCTTCGGACCGCCGCTCCAGAGTCTCCAGGAGCCGGCCGCTGCCGACGAGCCCGTGCTTGATGAGCTCGGCGAATCCGTTGGCCGCTTCTTCTTCGGGGAGAGTCCTGAGCAGCCGCGGGTCGCAGACGACGAACTCCGGCTGATTGAACACTCCAACGATATTCTTGAAACCGTCGAAATTGACCCCGCTCTTGCCCCCCAGGCAGGCGTCCGCCTGGCAGAGGAGCGTGGTCGCCGCGAAGCCGAAGCGCAGGCCCCGCATGTAGGTGCCGGCGGCGAACCCGGTGATGTCGCAGACGACGCCTCCTCCGATTCCCAGGAGGAACGAGGACCGGTCCGCTCCGAGGCCGAGCAGCTCGCGGTAGATGTCCCGCACGGTCTCGAGCGTTTTGGCGGATTCGCCGCTTTCGACCAGGATCAGGGGTGAAGCCGGAAAATCAGCAGCATACAGGCGGTGGACGTTGCGGTCCGAGATGACGATCGTCCGGCCGGGGTTGATGGTGCGGGGGAGGTTTCCGAGACGCTCGCCGACAAGGATCCGGGAGGAGCTGACCCTGCCGCGGACCTCGATGGTTTTCAATGTCGGCCGGGAACCGATGACTCGTCCGGGAACGAACCGACGAGCGCGGCCAGCCGGCGGATCCGGTCCGCCAGGGCCGGAAACTGGGTCAAGGGATACTGCTGCTCGCTGTCGCTCAGGGCATTCTCCGGATGGGAGTGGACCTCGATGAGCAGGCCGTCGGCGCCCGCGGCGACGCTGGCCAGGCTCATGGCTCCAACCAGGCTCGACCGGCCCGTGCCGTGGGACGGATCGACCACGATCGGCAGATGCGTCAGCTCCCGCGCCGCGGGAATGATGTTAAGGTCCAGGCTGAACCGGGTGGCCAATTCGAAAGTCCGGATCCCGCGCTCGCACAGAACCACCCGGGAATTGCCGCCGGCCAGGACATACTCGGCGGCGTTCAGCCATTCCGACAAGGTGGCGTTCATGCCCCGCTTGAGAAGGACGGGCTTGTCGATCTTGCCCAATTCCTTCAGCAGCGAGTAATTCTGCATGTTGCGGGAGCCGATTTGGATCATGTCGGCGTACTGGATGCCCAGGTCGACATGCCGGGTGTCCATGATTTCCGTCACCACGGGCAGTCCCGTCTCCTCGCGCGCGGCCGCAAGGATCTTCAGGCCGTCGAGGCCCAATCCTTGAAAATCATAAGGAGACGTCCGGGGCTTGAAGGCCCCCCCGCGCAGGCCGTCCGCTCCGGCCTTTTTCACGGCCCGGGCGATCTCGAGAAGCTGGGCTTCATTCTCAACGCTGCAGGGGCCGGCGATGATGACAAAATCCCGGCCGATCTGTTTCGAGCCGAGGGGAACCAGGCTCCTTCGATTCTCTTTGCTCGATAAGGCCAGCTTGAGTTCGCGATACATGAGTCTTTTTCTGAGAAATCCTTAGTTTTAAGGCAATTTTTCCCGGAGGGATGTTACCATGAACATTTGCCCGAGTCAAACAGGCGAAAAAGGCTTTTCTCACACTTTTTTAAGTGAAAAAGCTATAATAGCAGGGCCATGACCAATAAAACGAAGCCAGGCGCCGACCCCAAGAGCGCGCCGGGAGAACTTCAGCCCGTGATCCACGGGGCAAGCCTCCTGACCGAGGATGATGTCTATCTATTTAAAGAAGGAAACCACTTCCGGCTTTACGACAAGATGGGGGCCCATCCCCTGACCGCCGGAGGCCAAACCGGGACCCTTTTTTCGGTTTGGGCGCCCAACGCCCTTCGAGTGGCCGTCGTCGGGGATTTCAACCGCTGGGACGCGTCACGGCACCCTCTCGCGGCGCGCTGGGACGGCTCGGGAATCTGGGAGGGGTTCATCCCGGGCGTCGGCCGAGGCACGGCCTACAAGTTCCATATCACCCCCGAGGCCGGGGGCGCGGCCGTGGAAAAGGGAGACCCCTTCGCCTTCTTCTGGGAGGTGCCGCCCAAGTCCGCGTCCGTCGTATGGGACCTGGACTATCAATGGAACGATGCCGAATGGATGGCCGGCCGCAAGAGCCGCAACGGGCTGGACAGCCCGGTTTCGGTCTATGAGGTCCACCTGGGCTCCTGGCGCCGGGTCCCCGAGGAAGGCAACCGCTTCCTCACCTACCGGGAGCTCGCTCCCCGGCTGGCCGAATACGTCCGGGAGATGGGGTTCACCCACGTAGAGCTCCTGCCGATCATGGAGCATCCCTACTACGGCTCCTGGGGATACCAGACCCTGGGCTACTTCGCCCCGACCAGCCGCTACGGGACGCCCCAGGATTTCATGCATTTCGTGGACCATCTCCATCAGCAAGGCATCGGAGTCATCCTCGACTGGGTGCCGTCGCATTTCGCCACGGACGGCCACGGGCTGAACGCCTTCGACGGCACCCACCTCTACGGCCATCTCGACCCGCGCCGCGGATTCCATCCGGACTGGGGCAGCTTCATCTTCAACTATGGCCGGAACGAAGTCCGCGAGTTCCTCATCTCCAACGCGCTGTTCTGGCTGGACAAGTACCACGCCGACGGCCTGCGGATCGACGCCGTGGCCTCCATGCTCTACCTCGACTACTCCCGCAAGCCCGGGGAATGGACGCCCAACGTCCACGGGGGCCGGGAGAACCTGGAGGCCTTGAGCTTCCTCAAGCGCTGCAACGAGGCCGTGTACGGCGCCTTCCCCGACGTCCAGACCATCGCCGAGGAATCCACGGCCTGGCCCATGGTCACCCGGCCGGTTTACGCCGGCGGCCTGGGGTTCGGCCTGAAATGGAAGATGGGCTGGATGAACGACACCCTGCGCTACTTCAGCCGGGACCCCGTCCATCGCAAGCACCACCACGGGGACCTGACCTTCAGCCTGTGGTACGCCTTCACCGAGAATTTCCTCCTGCCCCTGTCGCACGACGAGGTGACGCATGGCAAGGGGTCGCTCCTGGGCAAGATGCCCGGTTTCGAGCCGGACCGGTACGCCAACCTCAAGGCCTTGTTCGGCTACATGTTCACCCAGCCCGGCAAGAAGCTCCTGTTCATGGGCGGCGAATTCGCCCAGTGGCGGGAATGGACCCACGAGGAAAGCCTGGAATGGCACGCCCTCGAATACGACTGCCACCGGAGCGTGCAGCGCTGGGTCACGGACCTGAACCGGCTCTACCGGAACGAGCCCGCCCTCCACGAGCTGGACTCTGACCCGGCCGGATTCGAGTGGGTCGATTTTAACGACGTCGAGGGGAGCGTCATCAGCTACCTGCGCCGGGGACGAACGACCGGCGACATCATCCTGGTCGCGGGCAATTTCACGCCGGTGGGCCGCACCGGCTACCGCCTCGGCGTCCCGGCCGGCGGGACTTGGACCGAAATCCTGAACAGCGACGCCAAGGAATACGGAGGAAGCGGGTGGGGGAACTTCGGCGCAACCGAAGCCTCGAGCGAGCCGGCGCACGGCCGGGACTATTCCCTCCGCCTGGCTCTTCCGCCCCTGTCCGTCCTGGTCTTCAAGAGATCCGCGGACCGGACCGAAGGTGAGCCCCCGGCGAATCCATGAGCCGCTCGGTCTGCATCCACGGCCATTTCTACCAGCCGCCGCGCGAAAATCCCTGGCTGGAGGAGGTCGAGCTCCAGGACTCGGCCTATCCCTATCACGACTGGAACGAGCGGGTCACGGCCGAGTGCTATGCGCCCAACGCCGCCTCGCGCATCCTGGACTCCCGCGACCTCGTCGTGGATATCGTCAATAACTACGGCCGGATCAGCTTCGACGCCGGGCCGACGCTTCTCTCCTGGATGGCCGGGCACCGCCCGGACGTGTACCGGGCGATCCTCCAAGCGGATCGGGACAGCCGCGACAGGTTCGGAGGACACGGCGGGGCCATGGCCCAGGCCTACAATCACCTGATCCTGCCCCTGGCCAACACTCGGGACAAGCGGACCCAGGTCATCTGGGGCATCAGGGATTTCGAATTCCGCTTCGGCCGGAAGCCCGAGGGTCTGTGGCTGCCCGAAACAGCCGTCGACCTGGAAAGCCTGGACATCCTGGCGGAACACGGAGTTCTTTTCACCATCCTGGCTCCGGGTCAGGCCGCCGAAGTCCGGCCGGCCGCAGGCGGGGACTGGACGGACGTCCGCGGCGGGAGAGTCGACCCCCGGCAGCCCTATCTCTGCCGCCTTCCCTCCGGACGGACGATCGCCCTGTTCTTCTATAACGGCCCGATTTCCCACGAAGTCGCCTTCGGAGAGCTCCTTGGCAACGGCGAGCGGTTCGCCCGGCGGTTGACGGATGCTTTCTCTCCCCATCCGGCCGGGCCCGAGCTCGTCCATATCGCGACGGACGGCGAAACTTACGGACATCACCACCGCTTCGGAGACATGGCCCTGGCCTACGCCCTCCACCACATGGAAACGAACAGACCGGCCGGCCTGACCGTGTACGGGGAGTATCTGGAGAAGCACCCGCCGGCGTTCGAAGCCAGGATCATAGAAAACACATCTTGGAGCTGCGGCCATGGAGTCGAGCGCTGGCGCGCCGACTGCGGGGACAGCTCCGGGGCCCATCCCAACTGGAACCAGAGCTGGCGGACTCCCTTGCGGGAGGCCATGGACTGGCTTCGGGATGAAACGGCGCCGGTGGTCGAGGCGGGCCTCCGCCCCCTTCTCCGCGACCCCTGGGCCGCCCGCGACGACTATATCGGCCTGATCCTCGACCGCTCGGACCGGTCCGTCGAATCGTTCTTCACCCGGCACGGAGTTAGGCCGCTCGCTCCCGCGGACATCGGCCGAGCTCTGAAGCTGCTCGAAGCCCAACGGCAGGCCATGCTGATGTTCAGCAGCGACGGCTGGTTCTTCGACGACATCTCCAACCTCGAAACGGTCCAAGTGATGCAGTACGCGGCCCGGACGACACAGCTCGTGCGCGGGGTGGGCGGCCCGGACCTGGAGCCCGGATTCGTCCGGAGGCTGGAGGCGGCCCGGAGCAACCTCCCGGACCAGGACAACGGGGCTGCGGTCTACGAACGGCGGGTCAAGCCCTCGGTCGTGGATGCTTTGAGGCTCGGAGCTCACTACGCCGCCTCCTCGCTCTTCCGGGACTATCCCCGGGAAACGAGGATCGCCTGCTACGAAGCCCGGGAAGAGACGTGCCGCAAGGACGTCCTCGGCCAGAGAAAACTGGCCGCGGGACGGGTCCTCTTCAGATCGAACATCACTCGCGAGGAGACGGCCGTCGCCTTCGCCGCGCTCTACATCGACGGTTTGAACCTCGTCGCCGGGGTCAGGGAACAGGCGGACCCCGGACCCATGGACGCCCTCTGCCTCCGCCTTCGCGACGCGTTCGCCGCGTCCGACTGGACCGGACTCGTCCGCTTGATCGACCGGGAGTTCGGCGACGGCCGCTACTCCCTGGAGCATCTCTTCAAGGACGAGCGGCAGGCGGTCATCCATCTCATCCTGGAGTCGAACTTCCGGGGACTGGAGGCCGACTTCCGCCGGATCTTCGAGTCCAACCGGGCGGTCATGCAGGCCATGAAGGACATGCAGATCCCCCTGCCCAAGGCATTGTCCG
>Ga0209254_10004358_pt1 | contig 12979 bp, 10 predicted proteins | sample FrelakmetDIP11DI_FD_187148 | JGI IMG/M metagenome (GOLD analysis project Ga0209254, IMG submission 187148) | Freshwater lake sediment microbial communities from the University of Notre Dame, USA, for methane emissions studies - DIP11 DI (SPAdes)... | ecosystem: Environmental > Aquatic >...
CGCCTACGAGGCCCGGGAGATCCGCGCCGCACCGCCTTTATCGGCATGGTCGGTCTCAACCGCAAGCGGTGGCCGGCGACCGCGGGCTAAACATATCCTGCAGATCTCCGAGCGCCTCACCTATACCACCCCACCTCCGCTTCCCGGCGACCGCCGCTACGAGGGTTGCCCGGGCTGCGGCGTGCCCGTGCTCCTCAAGGGACTGGAATGGCGGGAGAACGAAGGTTTGATGATCGACACGAAGCTTGGGGTGCGCATGGTCGTATTGGTAATATATACCACGGGAGTCGTGCTGCGCGAGCTGGCCAGAGGACTGGGTGAAGACGTCTACCCCGTGATCGTGGACGCACAGCGTGAGTTCTCGCTCGAACACATACGCATCGAGTTCTTAAACTGCCGGGAACCCGCGGGCACGCCCGACAAGGATACTCTCTACCGCGACGTGCTGGACAGCATCGCCCTGCGCGGGGAGGGGAACCCGGTCTCAAGGGAGATGGAAGAAGGGCGCCTGGAGGTAAGGATCGAGAATCCCTTCGACGAGCATGTACTAGCGGGTCAACTCTCCGCACTCTACGAGTTGGCCGAAGGGAAGAGGCCCAACGTGAGCTGGGAGGCCTCCGGGCCCTCCGCCGTCATCTACACCCTCACCGCCTGAAACCTGGGCCGGCAGGCTGGCCATGCTACACTGGTGTGTGGAAGGGGGTACACCTTGGACGGAGACATCCTGGAATTCGACGAACTGGACCTGGAGACCATCACGCCACGCCAGGTGCGCCAGTATCTCAAGGATAAGTTCGTCATCGTGGCCTCCAACCGCGGCCCGGTGGAGTTCCGGCGCAGCGAGAGCGGGGCGATCAAGGCCTTCCGCGGCGCGGGCGGGGTGGTCACCGCCATGTCCACCGCCCTGGTGGCAACCGACGCGGTCTGGATATCCAGCATGCGCACCAAGGAGGACGCCGTCATGGCGAGGGAAGCCCCCTACGGGCGCCTGGCCATGCCCCCCGACAAGCCGCAGTACTGGGTGAAGTTCATCGTCCCGGATACGGAAGACTTCCGGCAATATTACAGCGTGATCAGCAACTCTATCCTCTGGCCCCTGCAGCATTACCTCTTCGACGTGCTGCGCCGGCCAGTCATCGACGAGTCCGTCCACGAGGCCTGGAACAATGGCTACCGCAAGGTGAACCGTCTCTTCGCCGACGAGATCCTGCGCGAGATACGCAACACCGACAAGAAACCCCTTATCTTCCTCCAGGATTACCACCTCTACCTGTGTGCCCAGTACATACGGCGCAAGGAACCCGACGTCCTTATCCATCACTTCACCCACAGCCCTTGGACGCAGCCGGACTACTTCCGCCTGCTTCCCCAGGGCATGCGCCGCGAGCTTCTGCAGGGCATGCTGGCCAACGACATCCTGGGCTTCCACACCCCCCATTACGTAAACAATTTCCTGCAGTGCTGCCGCGAGGGAGAGGCGGTGAGGGTGTCCGTGGACGCCAAGCGCCGCCTGGTGCGCCATGGGTCGCGCGAGACCTACGTCCGCCACTACCCCATCTCCATCGACCACGAGGCGCTGGAGAGGACGGCCGCGCGCCCGGATGTCGCCAGGCACCAGTCCCGCCTGCGCGAGCTGGCGGGGGGGCGGAAGCTGCTGGTGCGGGTCGACCGTGTCGAGCCTTCCAAGAACATCATGCGCGGCCTGCAGAGCTACGAGCACTTCCTGCGCCGCTACCCCGCATGGCACGACCGCGTGGTCTTCGCCAACTTCCTCTATCCCTCCCGCTTGGACCTAAAGGAATACCGGGACCTGCAGCGTGACATAGAAAAAGCTTCCCGGGCTATCAACCGTGAGTTCGGCAGCTTGGACTGGGAGCCCGTCCACCTGGAGGTGGAGGACAATTACGCACGCTCGGTGGCGGCCTTGATGGAATTCGATACCCTCCTGGTTAATCCGGTCGTAGACGGTATGAACCTGGTCTCAAAGGAGGGGGCGATCCTCAACCGCCGGGACGGCATCGTCATCCTCTCGGTGAACGCCGGGGCCTATCAGGAGATGCGGGGCGCGGTCATACCGATCAACCCCCTGGACATCGCCGAGACGGCCGATGCCATCCGCAGAGCACTGGAGACCGGCGAGAGGAAGCGCAAGTCCATGGCCAACGCGGCGCGGGAGGTGGTGCAGGCCAACACCTCCTTCAAGTGGTTCCTTCAGCAGATGCGCGCTTTGCGGCGGGTGGAGAAACAGCGCGACACGGGCGAGAAAGAGAAGGTCAGCGTGCCGGAACTGCCCCGCTACGAGCGCTTCGAATAGTCCCCCTCGGGGTTCGGCTCCGGGCAGCGGGCATCTCCAGAAACCAACCTCAGGGGGAGTGTCCCGGCGTAAATATTTCAGGTTTCCGGGACTGACCCTATCTTACTCGTCCGTTTACTAATGAAAAACGGCCGTTCTTCCGATAATCACCACAGGGTTTTTTACCGGACCAGAAGGGGTTATGTATGGCCGATTGCTGCAAGGAATGCGGTGTCCCCAAGCTCTTGAGTATGACGCAAGCCTGGCGGGACGGGTGTATCATCGACACCACCAGCGGATCGGCCAGCCTTTGCATCTACGAGGCCTCCTATCCCACCGCGCTCATCAAGGAACTCGAGGACCGCTTGGGCATCCCCCTCGACCGCATCGTCTATCTCGCCGGGACTCACGCGGCCGTCAAGGTGCTGGGCGTGCTTTACGAGTCGCATCCCGCAGTAGGGAAGCTGCTCTTCAGCGCTCCCCTCCACCGCATGACCGAGCGTATCCTGGTGAAATACGGAAGAGCCATCGGGGTGGCCGATGTGGAGATTGTCGAGCGGCGCAGGGGCGAAGGCGCCAAGGTCATGATCCGGGATCCCTTCGATCTCTCCAACTGCCTCGCTATCATCTCCGGGATCCTGCAGATAGCAGACGGGTGCCAGATCTCCTTTGAGATCCTGGACGGAGTCGCCCAGCACGATAACGCACCTGGCGGCACTCCGTCGGATAAGGACCACTACATGATTCGCTTCTTCCCCGCCTCTGCCGAGGAGAGCGAGGATGAGGCCTACCAGCGCCTCTTCGCCGAGAACCTCACCCCCAAGAAGACCGGGGGCGCGGAGCTCGCCCGGTGCAGGAAGTGCAGCGCTCCGAGTATGTTCGGCGAGCGCTACGCCTTCGACATCACAAATGGCCTGATCAGCAAACGCGCGGGGGGAGAGCGCACCATACTCATGGGGGTCCATGGTTTCAACACCATCATCAGGGAGCTCACTTGGGAATTGGGTCAGCCGGTCAGTGAGACTTTCATCGACTTCGAGCGCCAGCGCCTCTACGCCAAGCTGGAGGGCGGAAGCGGATCGGTTGACGATATCGCCTTGCGCGAGGAGCCTTTGCGCACATATCTGGCCTTGCGGGGGTTCGGTTATCTCAAGGAGATGCGGGATAAAGACAAGGGCACTTCATTCGTGGTGGAAAACGCCTTTATCGCTCCCCTGGTGGCCGGCCGCCTGCTCGCGATGTGGGACAGAGAACACGGCCGGGAAGGCGCCTACGAGTTCGACGTAACCAACGATAACCTGCACCTGCTGATCTACTGACCCCATCTCACTCCATCTTGGGCAGGACGTTGCGGGTGTCCAGCACGGGGACCCCGGAGCGCGCGATCAGGCCGTAATCCACGCCGCTGTGGGCGGTGATGATGACCGCGCAGTCACAGTCGTTCAGAGTGTCGTCTGTGAGTTCCACGCTGTGCAGCGCTGCGTCCCCCACCGTGAACGCGGGGACGAAGGGATCGTGATAGACCACGTCCACCCCTATATCCTGCAGCAGCTCCATGAGCTTGGCGGCCGGGGTCTCACGCGTATCGCCCACGTCCGGCTTGTAGGCCACTCCCACCACCAGCACCCGCGCGCCCATGACGCTCTTGCCCAAGCGGTTTATCCTCTGCCCCACTAACCCGCACACGAAGTAGGGCATGTTCATGTTGACCTTGCCGGCCAGCTCGATGAACTCGGTCTGGAAATCGTACTCCCGCGCCTTCCATGCCAGGTAGAAGGGGTCCACGGGGATACAGTGGCCGCCGAGCCCCGGTCCCGGCCAGAAGGGCATGAAACCGAAGGGCTTGGTGGCGGCGGCCCCGATGACCTCCCAGACATCCAGCCCCATGCGCTCGCAGAGCATCCACAGCTCGTTCACCAGCGCGATGTTCACGCCGCGGAAGATGTTCTCCAGGATCTTGGCCATCTCCGCAACCTCGGGCGAGCTCACCTCCACCGTTTCCTCCACGAAGCTGCCGTAGAAGAGGCTGGCCATCTCCGTGCACCTCTCGCACATCCCTCCCACCAGCTTGGGGGTGTTGGCGATGTTCCAGCTTTCGTTGCCGGGATCGACCCTCTCGGGCGAATAGGCAAGGAAAAAATCCTCGCATAGTTTCACCCCGTTGTCCTCGAGGATGGGCAGGACGATCTCCCGCGTGGTCCCCGGGTAAGAGGTGGATTCCACGATGACCAGCTTGGGTCCGCTTCCCTTGCCCAGCGCGTCCCTTATCTGCAATGTCGCCTCGCGGATAAAACCCAGGTCGGGATCGCGGGTCTTGGAGAGGGGGGTGGGAACGCATACGCAGATCACGTCACAGGAGGCGAGGGCGCCGGCATCCCCGGTCACCTCGAATTTCCCCGCCGCCTGTAGCTCCTTGAGCCTCTTATCATCCAGCCCCTCGTAGAGGGCATCGCCCCCGGCCAGGCGCTCTCTCTTCTCGTCATCTCTTTCCAGCCCCACTACCTTGAAACCCGCGCCCCCCGCCTGCAACGCCAAGGGAAGGCCGACGTACCCCATGCCGATGATACCCACCACCGCACTGCGTTCCTCTATGGATTCTCTAAGGCCCATGCCACCTCCCGTCTACCCGGCCGTCCTTTGCCTGATTCCCTATATGTTATCATTTGGGAGGCGGTAAAGCGCCTGCGAAAAGGCGCGCCCGATCTTGATACAGGAGGTTATGGGGTGGTCGAAGTCCCTGCACTGGACCCGGAGGCAGCCCTCCCGCATATCCTCGATTTCATCCGCGAGCGCACCGCGGCGGCGGGCAAGTCCCGCCTGGTGGTGGGGCTCTCCGGTGGGCTGGACTCGGCCGTCTCCGCTTACCTGGCTGTGCGCGCCCTGGGAAGAGAGAGCCTTACAGCCTTCCTCATGCCCTACAAGACCACCGATCCGCAGAGCACCAAGGACGCGCTGCTGATCGCATCGGAACTGGGCATCGCCCACAAGATTATCGACATCACCCCCATGGTGGACGCCTACTTCGAACGCCTCCCCGAGGCCGACCGCAAGCGGCGCGGCAACTACATGGCCCGCACGCGCATGGCGGTGCTCTACGACCAGTCGGCGGCGCGGGATGCCCTGGTGCTGGGCACCGGCAACCGCACCGAAGCCCTGCTTGGCTACACCACCCTGTGGGGCGACATGGCTTGTGCCTTCACCCCCCTGGGCGACCTCTACAAGACGCAGGTCAGGCAGATGGCGGGCGACCTCGACGTGCACGCACGCATCATCGACAAGCCGCCTTCGGCGGACCTCTGGCAGGGACAGACCGACGAGGCGGAGATGGGCATTACCTACGAGGAAGTCGACCGGCTACTGTACGCCATGTTCGACCTCAACCGCGGCGACGCGGAACTGGCGGCGGGCGGGTTCGACTCCGCCTTTATCCGCAAGGTACGGGCCATAGTGGAGGCCTCCTCCTTCAAACGCTGTATGCCCCCCTCCTGCCAGCTGTAACCACCCCGGACCGTGCCACTCCCTGCCACGCGGTTTACACCAACCCATGTATGGCACATGCGATGGTAGACCCCAAGCGTGCCATGCCTTCGCCTATAATGTAGCCATGGTTGCTGAAAAAAGGCTGAAGATACTCGAGGTGTGCAACCTCGACCGTTTCGCGGCCTCTCCCTACATGCTGCCCATCTTCCGCTGGCTGGTAGAGCAGGGCCACGAAGTGCACGTGGCCTGCCGGGTGACCTCCTTCGGCGATAAACTGCGCGAGGCTGGTCTGGAGGTGCACGATCTGCCCATCACCCGGAGTATCACGCCCCTGGAAGACCTCAAGGCCTACCGGCAGATTAAATCCCTCATCCGCACGGGGGGGTATGACATAGTCCACACCCACAACCCCAAGGACGGAGTGCTGGGGCGTACCGCCGCGTGGGGGCTCGGCGTCCCCGCGGTCATCCATACCTGCAACGGCTTCTACTTCTCCCACCGTTCTTCGGGCCTGAAGAGGTGGCTGGTGATCAGGGCGGAGCGTTTTGCCGGGAGACGCTGTCACCTGGTCATCTTCGTCAACACCGATGACCTGGCCCTGGCGGCCGCCAAGATGATAGTGAGCCCGCTAAAGGCGAAGCTCATCTTTAACGGGGTGGATATGGAGCGTTTCAAGCCAGGTGAGGACGACGGTCTGAGGGACGAGCTCGGCATCCCTTCGGGAGCGACCGTCCTTGGCTATATCGGCGAAATAAAGCGGGAGAGGAACCTGGACGTGATGGTGGAGGCGGCAGCGCGCCTGCTGCCCCAGCGCTCAGACCTCTACCTGGTCATGGTGGGCGATGCGTCCATGGAGCCGGGAGAGCCGGAGCACCTCCGGCAGCTCGCGTCGCGGCTCGGGCCCGCCCTCGCCGACCGCGTCATCTTCACCGAGTACCGTTTCGACCCCGAGCGCTTCTACCGCATCTTCGACGTTTACGTCCTTCCCTCATCGCGGGAGGGGTTTGGCGTGACCCTTATTGAGGCCATGGCGACCGGGGTCCCGCTGGTGGCGTGCCGGGTACGCGGGCCCAAGGACATCATCGAGGACGGCCGGGACGGCATCCTGGTGAAGGACCGCGACCCCGTTGAGCTCGCGCAGGCGGTCGGCTTCTATCTCAGCGCCCCCGAGGCTGTTGCAAATTACACGCGGCAAGCGCACGAAAAGGTGGCGCGGGACTTCGACCACGCGATCATGCGCGATCAACTCTACGAGGAATACCGCCGCCTCACCTGACGATGGGGTCAGCCCCGGACATTGGACAGAATCCTCGAAGCTTCCTCAGCATATCGGTCCCGCAGAGATCCATCTGCCGCTTGTTCCTTTCTCATTCTCGTATACTGTCGAGAGACCCCATTGGATGTGATCTCGAGCAACAGTTCTGATATCTCCTGATTTGATGCCGCCGTATTCTCCCTGGCAAGATAGATAAAGTATTTCCTAGCCTGCTTGTACGACTTTGCTCTATCTCTATCGCAGCCGGTAAGCTCGTACAAACCATAATAATTACAGACCACAGCGTATAGGTCCCTTAGAGTGAGCTCTCCAATAAATCTCCTTCTTCCCGTAGCTTCGGCGGGCTTGATCTCCTTGCCGATTATGGACTTGACGGTCTTTACGAACTCCTCGTCTCCTAAGATCGCTTGAGCTACGACATCTTCTTGGGGGTAAGGTGGAGGATCGTCACATACCGACTCTACGAAGTCCCTGTACCTCGACCTCGCCTCCCTTGCACCTGGCCCGAAATACTCGAACAGCCAGTCCTTGTTTATCCACGCCGGGACTTTTCTATCATCAACAAACAGCGAGTAACTGGACCACCTGTATTCATTAGGCCTCCTGACTATTCGTGCTTCAATAGAGTTTAAATGAATATACCTGCCTACCGTAAGAAAATATTCCTCTCTTTGAATACATATCGCTCTGTAGCGTCCAGCGAAAACATGCCCTACAAAGCCCTTCCTTTGAACGTAACTCCCATATGACGAGCCCAGGAAATGCATAAAGTCCGATAGGTTTGCTTTCTTCGTCTGGATTAAAAGGTGGTAGTGAGTGCTCATAATACAATACGCATAGAACTCTACCTCATATTTTTCGGCGCCCTTCCCAAGAAGGTACACGAAATAATCCCTATCCTCTTCTGACATGTATAAGTACCCGCCAGCATTACCCCTCGACATAACATGATAGAAAGCTCCTTCGTACTGGATGCGTAATGGTCTAGCCATATTGACATATTATATAAGTTATATAATATGTCAATAGATTAACCAGAGCGATGGGATGGGGTCAGCCCCGGACATTGGACATTCTCTCGATGGGATGGGGTCAGCCCCGGACATTGGACATTCTCTAGACTTGGCCATGAACATGAAGGTGACTTGAAATAAGAATGTCCAATGTCCGGGGCTGACCCCATCTTAGGAGCTGAGGAAGAGTCTTACCGCGGCGGTCCGGGAGCTAACATTCAGCTTGCGGTAGATGCCCGAGATCACTTTCTCCACCGTTTTAGGAGACACGAACAACCTGGCGGCGATCTGCTTGTTGCTCATCCCCTCGCTCATCAGCGAGAGGACCTCCTGCTCGCGCGAGGTCAGCGTATCGATAAGCGCCAGTTTCGCGGCGGGGACGCCCTCCTCCCTCACGGCGGCTACGATCATGTCCAGGACCTGGGGGCTGAAGGTCTTCTCGCCCTGATGGGCCTTGCGCACGGCGCTCACCAGCTCGGAACTGGCGACCTTCTTCAGCAGGTAACCGTCCGCCCCCGCCTGCAAGGCCTGGTTTATATATTCGTAGTCCTCGTACATGGAGAGCATGATCACCTTGACGAGGGGGTGGGAGGCCTTCAGCTGTTTGCATACCTCGATCCCCGACATCCCGGGAAGCTTTATATCCAGTACCACCACGTCGGGGATGAGAGTCGAGGTCTTCTCGAGGCACTCGCTCCCGTCCTCCGCCTCTCCCACTACCAGGATATCCTGTTGCTTCTCGATGAGGGACGCCAGCCCCTCACGCAGGATCGCGTGGTCATCGGCAAGAAGTACCCTTATCCTCTCACCTTTCGTACCGGGCATCGTTCCTCACTCTCGCCGTTCCATGGGCATTGCCTCTTCGACCGAAGCATTGCTATCCAATAATCACTTCTTCTCAAGGATAACTGTAATCGGCGGGATTTTCATTCCTGGAGAGCGGGTTTGCTCCAGGCCTATTGCCTGTAGCAAGCGACACTTCACTAGTGACCCGATTTTTCCTTGAGGTGCTTCTCGTTTAGCCCAGGCCGGGTTTGACCCCAGACGCGCCATAGGTATGGCTATAGGGGCAGGTGGACGGCGATGGTCACGCCGCGCTCGCACCGCGGACACTCAAGGGTCCCACCTATCTGCTCCGCTCGCTCTCGCATGTTCACCATCCCCAGGTGGACCTTGTCGTCATCGGGGGACCCCTCGAAACCGCAGCCGTTATCGCTTATCACCAGGTCTGTACCTGCCTCGTTGCGGCTGAACCGCACCACGGCCTCCCCGGCGCCCGAATGTTTCACGATGTTGTTGCACGCCTCCTGCACGATGCGGTAGAGGTTTATCTTGACCTCTCCGGGCAACTCCCCTTCCGCACCGCCGGTCAGCAGCGAGAACTCGATCCCGTGGTCGGCGTTCAAGCGGCGCACCAGGTTGCGCAGCGCCTCGATGAGCCCCAGGTCGTCCAGCACCGGCGGGTGCAGGGACGCCGACAGGTCGTGCAACTGCTTCACCACCTTGGATATGGAGGAAGATGCGGACTCGATGTGTTTCCTCATGTCCTCCGGCGTCCCCTCCTCCCCGAGCGCCAGCTCCAGGTTGACCAGGGCGTTGGTCAGGTTCTGCCCGGTGTCGTCATGCAGGTCCCGTGCCACTGCCGCCCGCTCGCGCTCCTGGATCTCCACGAACGACTGGAACAGGGCCTTGAGCTCAACGTTTTTGAACCAGAGCTGCTGCGTGAGGTCCGTGTTCTCTCTCATCTGCGCCTCGAGCAGGTACTGCTTGAAACTCATCTCCGTCAGCACCTGGGCGATGGCGTTGACCACCGAGAGCAGGAACTCGACCTCCTCGATGTTCACGTTGCGCACCTGCGAGAGCGACGCCAGCAGCGGCTCGGGATCCACACCCAGCTCCTCGGCGAGCCTGTGGTATTTCTCGGGATCGGCGGGCTCCATCAAGGAAGCATCACCGCTGATCATCCCCACCATCTCCCCGCCCAGGATGAGGGGGGCGTCGAAGCAGATAAAGCCCGCGTGGCAGATGCGCACCAGCGGCTTCATGTTCTTCTTCAGCTCCGCGAGACCCCCTATGGCGGAATTGTAGCAGCGCATCACGCCCTCGAGGGAGTCGATGATAAGCTTGCAGTGCTCGCCGCCGGCGACACTTACCACCACCGGCATGCTGTTCATGTCCAAGACCCACAGGCGCACGCCGGTTATCTCGGCCAGCTCGTTCACCAGGTTCTGCAGATACTCGACGTCCAGGATCTCGGAGAAGGCGATCTCGCGCAGTTGTAGCGGGCGGATGAGCTCCGAGTAGGCGGACGGAGCCGAGAGGATGCCTATCTCCTGCAGAAAAAGCCCCACCCCCATGGTCCACAGCTCCATGAAAGGAAGGAGCATGTCCAGCCTGAGCTTCTCTTTACGGACCATGGACAGGAACAGTTCTCCGAATTCCTCTACGTTACTGACATCCTTGAAGGCCCCCAGGTCGCCGGGGTCCGCGAAATGGATCTCGAAGAGGGGAACGGCCTTTTCGGGATCGACGAGGAAGATCTCCCCGTTCCTCTTCCTGCCGGCGGCGCAGCCTCCCGGGGCCGATACCCGCAGCACGGCGCCGTCCTTGAGCAGATCAAGGGCGGAGCTTATCGGGCTGTCAACGCTGATGAACAGCCTATCCGCCAGCTCCTCCAGCAGCGCCTGTACCGACATGGTCTCTCGCTTTCCCGAAACCTTATCCCGTTTTGATTATACCTGGGGTCAGGGGCTGACCCCATTCCTAGATACGGACGAGGATGCGGCCGTCTTCCACTTTGACCTCAAAGGTCTCGAAGGGCTTAGCCTTCCTGGGGGGCCTCTCCTCCAGCCCGGCCCAGTGGAGCACGCTGCCGTCGGCCAGGTCGAAACGCGCGCCGTGAAAGGGACAGGTGATCACCGTAGCGTTGAGCCTGCCCATGGACAGGGAGCCGCCCTGATGGGGACAACTGTCGGCAGCAGCGTAATAGCGGTCCCCGACCCTGGCGAGTACAACCGCCTTGCCTCCGACCTTGATCTTCCGGAGGTCGCCGTCCTCCAGCTCGCCCACCACGGCTATCTCTACGAATCCGCCCACGCCATGCCTTTCTGTGTTGCCCGTCAAAACAATGGTTTTTCCAATCAAAGTCGTATAGGCATGATTATGTACATGAACTCATCCCGCCCATTTTCCTATATTGTTCCCGGCTGCAGCGTCTCAGATATCCCCATCACCAATTGCCGCGAAAACCGGGTACCGCGGAGACGGCCTCTAACCTACCTGGGTAGCCGGCGTGGTCCTTTTCTTCTTCAACACGTTGGCCACGAACTCGTCGATCTGCTCGTCCAGCGCGCTCATGGGGGTCATGCGGCGTATCCAGGAGTCGCCCTGCAGCATGAGGGTGGGGATCTTGGAGCGCTTCATGATCTCGCTGCGCACCACCGAAAAAACGCTCCAGGTCTGCTTGCAGGAGTGGTGCCCGCAGTAGATGCAGGCGTCGGCGTCCAGCTGCGAGGTCCAGTAGGCGATGTCGTCAGCCCACTGCGCGCTCATGGACTCCGCCCCCACCTGCCGGGTCATGGCATAGTCCCAGCAGGTGTCGGCCAGCCCGTCGATCATGCTGTCCTTGGAGGAAGTATCGACCGGTTGGAAGAAAAAGGAACCCAGGAGGTCACCCAGGACGGTGATGCCCCTCTCTTCCATGCGGTTGAAGAAGCCGTACCAGTCCCAGTAATAATAGGTATAGATCCAGAAGCAGCGCGCGATCTCCTCCTGTGCCGGATACAGGCCTTTCTCCAGTCTGTCTTTCACCGTATCGATCATTGAGCGCAGGATATCCAGGGCTGAGTCCGTCCCCCACATGACGTAGCGGGCGGCGTACGCGTAAAGGGTGAAGAGGTTGGGGCAGGGGTTGGGGCGGATCTTGCGCAGCTCCCACAAGTCGTAATAGAGCTGCGTAGCCTGGTTGGCCTTGGAGAGCACCTCGCGCATCTTTTCCTCGCTCAGCTCCTCGCCCACGAACTCCTCCATATCCTTGACCAGTTGCCGGAAGTAGGTGCGGTAGGCCCTACGGCCCCGCGGCGAGTCGTCTACCGGCTTATCCAGAAGGAACTGGGGCACGCCCAGATAACGGGCCACAAACTCGTGGATCTTGGAGTTGGCGTCGCAGCTCCCCGGGGCGGCCGAGATGACCGCGTCGGGCTCGAAGTCGACCCCGGTGAGGGCGGAGCCCAGCTCGATGGTGTTGGACGAACACAGGTAGTCGGGGAGGCCCAGCCCCATGGCGAAGTCCCAGTACCTCTCGCCCTGCCCCTCCAATGAAACCACCCCGAGTACCGTGAGCACCTCGCTGGTGAGAGGATAGGCATTCTTAAAACAATAGACGAACTCCGGCGGGAAATTGAAGGGAACGAGGATGATCTTCTTCCCTTGCGCCTTGGCCTCCAGGGCATTGTCTAACCACTTCTGGATGCCCTTGAGCAGGACGATGCTGGACTTGCGGATGCGCGGTGCCATCACCGCCCCTATGGTCGAGGCCATGTCCTTGGGAAGGACGTGCAGGATGCCCTCCACTTCCTCATCGCTCATATCGTCGGGGAAATACTTCAACAGCCCGAAAATACCCGAGGCCCGGTTGATCAGACCTTCGTAATCCCTTGCTTCATGTTCTGCCATGATTGCTACTCCTTTTCTCGCTCCCCGACCTGTGTCCCTTTTTGGGGTCAACCCCGGGACCATGCCATTCATTAGCTAGAAAACCTGCCCGCCGCCGCCCTTATAGGGGTTAACCTTTCACGCGTACCATATCTCTTCTTCTTCTAAGCCGACCCTTGCCGGCTCTGGCACGGTCCCAGGGTTGACCCCCAAAAGTGCCGCTCCGGTATCAGTCCTCCTCGGCGGAGATGGCGGCCCCGATGG
>Ga0209254_10004359_pt1 | contig 12975 bp, 10 predicted proteins | sample FrelakmetDIP11DI_FD_187148 | JGI IMG/M metagenome (GOLD analysis project Ga0209254, IMG submission 187148) | Freshwater lake sediment microbial communities from the University of Notre Dame, USA, for methane emissions studies - DIP11 DI (SPAdes)... | ecosystem: Environmental > Aquatic >...
CCGCAACGGCAACAAATACACCGACGTCAACAGGAACTAACACGCCTACCGCAACGGCAACCGACACTCCTGTGCCAACAGCGACCAACACACCTACCGCAACGGTGACTGAAACACCCACACCAACAGGAACCAACACGCCTACAGCAACGGCAACCGACACTCCTGTGCTAACAGCGACAAACACACCTACCGCAACGGCAACCAACACCCCCACGTCAATACCGACTAACACACCTACCGCAACAGCAACCGATACGCCCATAGCAATAGCGACTAACACGCCCACAGCGACGGTGACAGATACACCCACCCCGACAGCAACTCAGACGCCAACAGCAACGAATACCCTCACCCCAACAGCGACTTACACACTCACCGCAACGGCAACAAATACACCGACGTCAACAGGAACTAACACGCCTACCGCAACGGCAACCGACACTCCTGTGCCAACAGAGACCAACACGCCTACCGCAACGGTGACTGAAACACCCACACCAACAGGAACCAACACGCCTACCGCAACGGCAACCGACACTCCTATACCAACAGCGACAAACACACCTACCGCAACAGCAACCGATACGCCCATAGCAATAGCGACTTACACGCCCACAGCGACGGCGACAGATACACCCACCCCGACAGCAACCGACACACCCACCCCGACAGCAACTCAGACGCCAACAGCAACGAATACCCTCACCCCAACAGCGACTTACACACTCACCGCAACGGCTACGAATACACCCACGCCAACCTCTACACAGACACCAACCCCGACAAACACGCCAGTTCCAGATGTGATCTTTGCGGATAGTTTTGAGGCTGGCAATCTGTCTGCGTGGTCGGCGAATGTTGTCGATGTTGGTGATCTGAGCGTGAGTCCTGCGGCAGCCCTGGTTGGAGCGAGTGGTCTGCAAGCTGTTCTGGATGACAACAACACGATTTATCTTACCGATGACAGCCCACAATCTGAAAGACGCTACCGGTTGCGCTTTTACTTTGACCCAAATTCGATCACCATGGCCAATGGTAACGCTCACTATAACTTCTATGGCTATACAGGTGCTTCAACAGTTGTAATGCGAATGGGCTTCCGCTTCTCGCAATCTAATTACCAGGTTCAGGGTGGAGTACGTTCAGATGGCGGAACGTGGACGAACACGAGCTGGTTCACGATCAGCGATGGACCGCATGCAGTTGAATTTGATTGGCTGGCTGCGACAGCTTCTGGAGCTAACAATGGCGGGCTTGGTTTATGGATCGATGGTCTGCAACGTTCTAATATAACGGGCATCGATAACGATACGCGCCGAATCGATCGGGTTCGGCTGGGTCCAATCTCGGGGATTGACTCGGGCACGCGGGGAACCTACTATTTTGACGCCTTCGAATCACGCCGGGGAACCTATATTGGACCGTAGCCAGAGTGAATCATGAGAATCTGTATGGTGCTTTACGACCCGCAGGAGTTCGGCGGTTTGGAGGAGTATGCAACCACCCTGGCGGTTGGCCTTCAGCAGCAGGGCCACCAGACCAGCGTTCTATCCGCTACCTGGGTACCTCCGGACAACCAATACCTGCTCCGGTGGCGTGAGAATGGAGTGCCCATTATTCAATTACCAAAGTGGCTCTCTTATCCCGCCTCACATTGGGATACAAAAGAGAAATTATTGGCTGCAATTCTTTGGCTGCTCACTCCGCTCATCTACCTGTTGGGCATGGCGCGTTATTTATCCGGCAAGCGCTCCTGGGGGGCATCACTGACCAGTGCACATGGATGGCTGCGCGGAAAATTATTAACGCGGTTTATTGGGCCAGATCGGCGCCAACCACTCACACGCCTTTTACTAGCCTGGTGGCGTATTCGCTGGCACCCTGATCTCCTGCATATACAAGGGTATACCGATAGCCTGCTTTTTGTAATCGAATGGGCACATTCAGTCGGGCTTCCTGTTGTCTACGAAGAGCACCAAACCCCTGACGCTCAGTTCGATTGGTGGAAGGGTTTTCAACAGAGTATTAACAAGGCTTCACTGGTAGTGGCTGTTTCCGAGAAAAGCGCCCAAGCGCTTAGCGCGGTATGCGGTGTCACACAACCGATCGTTGTCCGAAGCCCGCTACTACCAGATCCAATCGTTGCAGACTGGCGAAAAGACAGCTTGATCCAGCGATCCGATCAGGCTCTCTTCATCACCACAGTGGCCCGCCTGGATATAGCAAAGGGGCTTAACTACTTGCTGGAGGCGATCGTGAAGGTTAAGAAGGCGCATCCAGCAGCGCAGTTTCGAGTTTACGGCGATGGCCGCCTGCGTGAGGATTTACTGAGCTATGCGGACCAGCTAGGCCTGGATGGGAATGCCATCTTTGTTGGCGCCTTCACCCGACGTGAAGAACTTACCAAGATCATGGCAAACACCGATATCTTTGTGATGTCTTCGATTCTTGAAGGTCAACCTTTAGGTGTGGTTGAAGCGATGGCTTACGGTTGCCCGATTGTTGTAACTTCCGTGGGCGGCATTCCTGAGCTGATCGAGGAAGGCGTAAATGGTCTGCTGTGTGAGCCAAAAGACTCAGAATGCCTGGCTCGAAAGATATGCACCTTAATTGAGGATCCGGTTTTGCGAAACAAATTAGGTCATGCCGCACGGAGAAGTTATGAGATGGGCCCTTATCAGCCAGCATCCGTTTGTGATCATTTTGTTTCAATCTATCAGAACGTGCTTCAACAAAGGAGTCTCCAATTAGCAGCGTGAAGGCGGGTATTGCTCTTGATCCTCGTCCATCCGCCACCCGTCCAATGCGGATTGCGATCAGTACACCTGAACTGCATCAGTTGCAGTGGGTGATGAACGGCAAGCCGGCGGATGCAACGCATATCATTCAAGGGTACATTGTTGCGGGATTGCAATCCAGTGGGCATAATCTGACATTCATCGCACCGCGTACCCTGGAGGAGATTGTGTGTACGGACGATCTTCAGAGGCCGAGCATCGCACCCCAGACATGGACAATACGGCCTTGGTTTAATATTGCCAGTAAAGGCAGCTGGCGAATACAGCGTTTACTGGGTGTGCCTTACTTGAATGTATTCTCAAATTACCGTCTACTCGATGCTTGTTTGCAGTGTTTGCCAGGTCATGACATCGTTTATGAAAGGAATATTCTTTATAAATCGGGTGTTGCCATGGCCTGCAAGCGACTAGGGTTGCCGTATGTGCTGTATTTTGAGGCAGATGATATTCTCGAGCACGATTATATGGGCAAACCGATCACCGGATTACAGCGCTGGCGAGCAAGTGAGTCGATCCGTTATAACTTGAATACCGCTACATGTGTCATCTGTGTATCTGAAGAGGGGAAAAACCACCTGGTAACTAACTGGGGTGTGCCAGCGAAGAAAATAGTTGTATTTCCTAACGCGGCTGATGTGCATCGATTTCGACCTTCTCCAGAAAACAGCTCAACAATGCGGGCAACTCTGGGGGTAGAAAATAATCCATTGATCTTGTTCGTCGGTAGTTTTTACGAATGGCATGATGTTGCCACGCTCTTAGATGCATTCTCTCGGGTATTGACTCAACATCCAGAGGCGCGCCTTGTCCTGGTGGGAGATGGATCGCAACGGCAGGCGATGATGCAGCGGGCCACCGATCTAAGCATTGCCAGCGCTGTGCATTTCGTGGGACAGGTGGCACATGATGTAGTGCCTCAATGGATGTCGGCGGCTGATATTGCAGTCGTACCATATCCACCGATGGATCATGAACTGTGGTTATCTCCATTGAAGCTTTTCGAATATATGGCATCTGGTACAGCGGTGATCGCTTCTGCGATTGGACAGCTCCCTAAAATAATTCAGGATGGTAAAAATGGTCTGCTTGTACCGCCCGGGGATGTGACAGGTATGACAGATGCAATGAAATGCTTAATCGAGGACGCAGCTTTGAGATCGCGGTTAGGCCAGCAGGCCCGCCAGGATTCTGTGAAAAATTATTCTTGGGACCATTATGTATCGCGCCTGGAACGCTTGTTCACTGCAGTGATCGCCGGGCAGCCCGTCTGTCAGATTAAAGGTTTGGAAGAGTGATCATGCAGGCTGGTCTGATAAGTGTGATGATGCCAGCATACAATGCTGAGCTGTACATAAACCAAGCTATCAAGAGTGTGTTAGGGCAAAGTTACCCAAATTGGGAATTGATTATTGTAGATGATGGCTCTACTGATACAACGGCAGAAATTGCAGCATTATTCACCGATTCGCGCATTAAAGTAATCCATCAGTCAAATGCTGGCGAATCGGCGGCTCGTAACACTGCATTAGAACACATGCAGGGTGAATTCGTTGCCTTTCTGGATGCTGACGATATTTTCCTTCCCCATCATCTGGAGGTTACTTTCAATTACCTGTCCGCTCATCCAAGACGGGATGCTGTTTTTACCGATGGACACTACTGCGATCGAAATGGATCACGCTTACAAACTCTCTCAAGTCGGCGGCGTGGCCCATTTGAGGGGCGAATCTTCGAAGAAGTTGTCTATGGCTCCGATGTGTTTGGCCCCCCCGTTTGTGTTGTGCTTCGCCGCAACATCATCGTTCAAAACAAGCTGCAATTTGATGATGGGATCACCATCGGCCCTGATTGGGATTTCTTGATCCAATATTCTGCTCTGACTGATTTTGGGTATCTGGATACAGAGACCTGTTTATATCGTTTGCATCACGATAACATTACATTTCGTATTGATTTGGATAAACGGGCATTAGAAATGGCCAAATGTCGGGAAAAAGCCATCAAAATGGGAAACTTTAATACCTGTACACTAAATACGAAATGGAATGTATTCCATGATTTGCTCGTCAATTTATTGGTTGGGTTTCCAGAACGCCAATCAGAGATCACTCAATGGCAAGAATTCATTTCTTTACCCGCTGATTATCGGTCCAGGCTACTCCGAATGATGGCAAGCGCAGCTATATTGGAGGGGACTGAATCAAGGTACATCAACGACTGGCTCCGAGATTCAAGGAGATTAAACCTAAAAGATTGGCGTGGCGGACTGCTTTTTGTTTTATATCGCCTGAGTCCTTCCCTCTGCAAGCAGCTTTTAAGATTGCTCAAACCAAGATATTCTCGAGTTAGCCCCTTCAGTGATATGAATCTGGCTACAACGGCATAGCACAGCATGCAAATTGCGTTATTCCACAACCTGCCTTCAGGAGGGGCGAAGCGAGCGGTTTATGAATGGACCAGAAGACTTTCTGAAAAGCATACTATCGATGTATACACTCTGAGCAGCGCTGATCATGATTTCTGCGATATTCGTCCATTCGTGCGTGAGCATCAAGTCTTTGAATTTAACTCCCGGCATTTATTTGACAGCCCGTTTGGTCGTCTAAATCAGTTTCAAAGGTGGCGGGATTTAGGGGATCTGATCGACCTCAGCCAGCAGATAGCCTCTACGATCGATATGGGTGGGTATGATGTTGTGTTTGCTCACACCTGTATGTATACGTTTATTCCCGTGTTTCTGCAATATTTAGAAACCCCCTCTGTCTATTATTTGCACGAGCCTTTTGGAAGACTCTTCTATAGAGTTATTGAACGCCCATATATCCAGACCAACAAAAGGAAAGAATACCTGGATCGATTTGATCCTTTGATTGGGCTTTACGAACGACGATTGGATGCTGTACAACATCAGAGCGTCCGGACCACGGCTCGAATGCTTGCAAATTCAAGTTTTACCCAGACGCGAATGGAAACGGCATTTGGGATCGAGACACCGGTCAGTTCTTATGGGGTTGATTTTGATGATTTTTCCCCTCTGAACAGAGAGGTCCATAATAATCATGTTTTATCGGTAGGCGAGATTTCTCCCAGAAAAGGGTTTGATTTTATTATTGAGAGTCTTTCATACCTGCCATCCAGTCAAAGACCAGCCTTGCGACTGGCGAGCAACAGGATAGAACCTCAAGAATTGGATTATCTCCATCGTTTAGCTGAAGGTTTAGGAGTTCAACTTCAGGTCAAGTCTAATTTGGATGTTAATCAATTAAGAGAAGAATACAGTGAAGCAAAATTCTGCGTGTATGCACCGGTGCTTGAGCCGTTTGGATTGGTTCCCCTGGAAGCCATGGCCTGTGGTGTGCCTGTGATTGGGGTAAGTGAAGGCGGGGTAGCTGAAAGCATTGTGCATGAACGCACGGGGCTGCTGGTTGAGCGCGATCCGGAGAAATTTGCTGGGGCTATGCAACACTTGCTATCCAATCCTGACCTGGCTTTGGAATATGGTCGTAACGGCCGGGAGCATGTGCTAAGACACTGGACCTGGGACCAATCCACCGAATCAGTGGAGCGTCATTTAGCTGCTTGTGCAGCGTTGAATTGAAAAAAACAGGAAACACTGGGGTCAATTAGAATTTGGATTATTTCATCAGAAGGGTCCTTATCTAAAGATGAACTTTTTAATGAGGTTGAATAATCATGAACAATGTTCTTGTAACCGGCGGGGCTGGCTTTATCGGTTCTCATGTAGCTGAGGAGCTGTTAAAAAGAAATCATAATGTGACGGTGTTGGATGACCTGAGCGGGGGTTTTGTAGATAACCTGGTCGAAGGGATTCGCTTTGTTCCAGGGTCCATCAACGATGTCGATCTGGTGAATCAATTATTCCAGGAAGAGAAGTACGACTATGTCTTTCACCTGGCGGCTTATGCCGCAGAAGGTCTGAGCCACTTCATAAAGCGCTTTAATTACGGAAACAACCTGATCGGAAGCGTGAACTTGATCAATGCTGCAGTCAACACGGGTGTTAAATGTTTTGTATTCACCTCGTCGATTGCGGTTTATGGCGCCAGCCCTGATTTGCCCATGACTGAGGCGACACTAGCTTGTCCAGAGGATTCCTACGGGATCGCCAAGCTGGCAGTGGAGCAAGAGCTGCGGGTATGTAAGGAGATGTTCGATCTGGATTATGTGATCTTCCGACCGCATAATGTGTATGGGGAGCGTCAAAATATTGGCGACAAGTACCGGAATGTTGTCGGGATATTCATGAACCAAATCTTGCAGGGCAAACCCATGACAGTCTTTGGAGATGGATCACAGACCCGCGCCTTTAGCTATATTGGCGATGTGGCTCCGATCATTGCTGAAGCGATTGAGACTCCAAAGTCTTATAACCAGATTTTCAACATAGGCGCCGATCAACCCTACTCGGTCAATGCATTAGCCGAGCGTGTTGCCATAGCAATGGGTGTTAAACCCGATCTTGTCCATTTGCCGGCTCGAAATGAGGTCGTCGACGCGTATTCCTCGCATGAAAAAACACGCCAGGTGTTTGGGAATCGCCCTCTGCACAGCCTGGATGAAGGTCTGGATCGCATGGCTGCCTGGGTAAAAAGCTATGGCGCTCGTCACAGCCGGGACTTTGAGGGGATTGAAGTCACTAAAAACTTTCCACAGGCGTGGCTCGAAGCCGCGCCGCTGGCCAGACAATCAAGCTGAAATCATTCTTGCTGCTCAATCCACATGACAGACTCTTTCGTGATCTCCGTAATTCTTAATACCAATCGTCGTGAAGACACCCTGGAGTGCCTTGGCTCTTTGAAAAATAGTTCTTATCCAAACCACCGGGCGATTGTTCTTGACAATCACTCGACGGATGGATCAGTGGGAGCGATCCGGGCGGTCTTTCCCGAAGTTGAGATTGTCGAATTGGAGAAGAATTATGGATACGCGGGCAACAACAATGTTGGCATCCAGTATGCTCTGGAGCAGGGTGCAGACTGGGTGTTTGTGTTGAATGAAGATACAATCCTGGCGGAAGATTGCCTGTCAAGGCTGGTGGAAACGGGTGAGAGTGATGCGCAGATAGGCATCGTTGGGCCAATGGTGTACCATCACTCTGAGCCCAATACTATCCAGACCGCGGGCGGCAGGCTTGGCCTGCGCTGGGAGGCCTGGCACCTGGCAGAGGACGAAGATGATCGCGGGCAGTACCGAGATCCCCACCAGGTAGAGTGGATTTCTGGATGCAGCATCCTGGTACGGCGGGCGGTCATTGAGCAAGTTGGTATGATCGATGAGCGCTATTTTTACTATTGGGAAGAGACAGAATGGTGCTTACGAGCAGGTAGAAGTGGTTGGCAGGTTGTTCATGTTCCGCAAGCTAAACTCTGGCACAAGGGGGTACAGCGAAACCACCAACCCAAGCCATCGGTCACCTATTACGCAACCAGGAATCGACTCCTGACGCTTCATAAACATCATGCCCCTTTTGCAGCCTGGATATACGCGTGGGGGCAGTTACTCAAAATCATGGCAGTCTGGACGGTAAGACCCAGGTGGAGAGGCATGCATGCACATCGCGATATGATGTGGCACGGGATGGTCGATTTCCTGTTTCATCGTTGGGGGCAAATGCAGGGGTGATTCCCAAAGCATGGTTATGATGCGGATTTTATTTCTATCGTATTGGTATCCTTACCCGTTGGATAACGGCTCGAAGATTCGCATCCTCGGACTCCTGCGTGGATTAGCCCAGCAGCATGAGGTGACCTTTATTAGCTTTGCGGATGAGACCCAAATCCGGTCTGTGTCGCCTGAGATTCGTTCTCTGTGTCGGGATGTGCGTCTGGTACTTTACAAGACATATAATCCTGGTGAATTTCGAGCACAATTAGGCTTATTCAACCCTACCCCTCGCTATATTTCCGAAACATTCTCTCCGGAGATGGCGCACTGTATTGAGGAAGTGCTAGCCACACAAGAATTCGATCTCGTGATTGCTTCCCAGCTTGGGACTGCCCGCTACCGACCATTTTTTCGCCGCCTCCCAGCACTTTTTGAGGAGGTTGAGTTAGGTGTGTATTATGACCGGTTCCGGTATGAACCATCGCCTTTGAGTCGTCTTCGGAATGGACTCACCTGGATGAAACACCGGAGTTACGTGGTAGGGTTATTAAGGGAATTTCAAGCATGCAGCGTAGTTTCTGAGCAGGAACGGCAATTGATTGTACAAACGCTGCCAGAATTCCAATCAGTAGACGTGGTCCCGAATTTTATCAACCTGGCAGATTACGATGATGTGAGCGGTGTACCGCAACAGAACAGCTTGATCTTCACCGGCCCGTTCCGCTATTATGCAAATCACGACGCTATGATCTGGTTTATAAGTGAAGTTTACCCGTTGATTCAAGCAAAAGTGCCTGATGTTCACCTGACCATCACAGGCGACCATGCTAACCTACCTTTACCGCCGGCCAGCAATATGACGCTCACCGGTTTTGTGGATGATGTGCGTCCTCTGATCGCCTCTTCCTGGGTAAGCCTGGCACCCCTCCGGGTAGGAGGTGGGAGCCGCCTTAAAATCTTAGAAGCCATGGCTTTGGGTGTGCCGGTTGTTTCGACTTCGAAGGGGGCGGAAGGTTTGGAGTTTTCCGATAGCAGGGATCTTCTCGTAGGCGACACCGCAGAAGCCTTCGCGGGTCACGTCATTCGGTTACTAAAAGACAAGCAGGCACGCCAGGAAATTGTTGAGAACGCTTACCAACGGGTCAAAGAGATGTATGACTGGGGGGTGATCATGCCTCGCTTCGAGAGTTTGATACAGAGAACTGTAAGAGTCTAACCGGCATTTCTTTACCGGAAAGAATCTGAACAAATCGGTCATCTTGCATATGACGTATTTTGAATCGTTTCTCCTGCCGCTTTATCGTTGGGTCGATCAGAACAGAACTGCCCTGTTCCGTTTCCTGGTTATCCCCAGCGTGTTGATTGCTGTGGCATTCTTGGTTCCCAAGATGTTCGTGGGAAACCGATATCCTGCTCTGATGTTGGTCGCTCTTCTTTTCCTGGTTGTCTTGATTGCATTTCTGCGTAAGCCAGTTCTGGGACTGATCGCCATTTTCCTGGGTGGAATGTTCATTCCATTTGTTGGTCCCAGCGGCTTGAATGCGGCAGTAGGTGTGGTGGCGCTAATGTTAGGGTTGTGGCTGTTAAAAATGATGGTGGAGGAGCGCCAGATCAGATTGATCCTTTCTCGCGCCACCTTGCCCATCTATGTCTTCATTCTCATTTCGATCTTCGCTCTTGCAATCGGACAGCTGCCCTGGTTTGTCAATGCCAAGCATGCTCCGCTGGATACCCAACTGGCTGGATTCAGCGTCTTTATACTCTCTGCTGGGGTCTTCCTGTTAGTTGCCCACCTGGTGCGGGATGTGGGCCAGTTGCAAGCAATTACCTGGACATTTATTGCAGCGGGTGCAATCTACGTTTTTGGGCGAGCTTTGGAATGGGGATATATCGATCGCATCTACCATTTTGGCTTTACTGCTGGAAGCATGTTCTGGACGTGGCTTGTGGCGTTGGCATTTAGTCAGGCAATTTTTAACAATCGTCTGAAATTTCGATGGAGAATCGTTCTCGGTGTGGTGGTGCTGGTCACTTTTTATGTGGCGTATGTTCAGGCATATGATTGGAAATCGGGCTGGGTGCCGCCGCTGGTGGCAATAGCAGCCATCATTGGCTTTCGCTATTGGAAACCAGCCTTTGTCCTGGTACCCCTGATCATCTTTCCGGCACTTTACTTGATCAACAGCTTGATCAGTTCAGACCAGTATAGCTGGGGGACGCGCCTGGATGCCTGGGCGATCATTGTGAATATCGTTAAGGCCAATCCTCTACTGGGATTGGGCTTTGCAAATTACTACTGGATCACACCGCTTTTCCCGATTCGAGGATATGAGATCAATTTCAACTCTCATAACCAGTACCTGGATATCCTGGCTCAAACCGGTTTGATCGGTTTGGCATGTTTCATCTGGTTCTTCTGGGAAGTCGGTCGCCTGGGTTGGCGTTTGCGGGAGAGCGTTCCGGCTGGTTTCCCCCGGGCGTATGTGTATGGCGCTCTGGGGGGTCTGGCGGGCACCATTGTAGCTTCAACATTGGTGGACTGGGTGTTGCCCTTTATCTACAATATTGGTTTAACTGGCTTTCGAGCCAGCATCTTAGCCTGGTTGTTCTTGGGTGGCTTGGTCAGCCTGGAGCAAATGTACCGCGTGAGGAGTTAATCATGCAGGAAGAAATTATCGGACTTGTACCGGCGGCAGGAAAAGGTGTTCGCCTTGGGTTGCCTTACCCAAAGGAATTGTATCCCGTCATCCGGGACAATCACTATAAACCGATCGCTCAATTTGTAATCAAGAACCTGATTGAAGCCGGCGTCGAACATGTTGTTTTTGTGATCAATGAGACCAAACATCAACTGATCGGTTATTTCGGGGATGGGCAACGCTTTGACTGCCATATCAGTTATGTTGTGCAGGAATCCAGGAATGGTCAGCTTGAATCCACTTCTCCCGGCCTGGCGCATGCCCTGGACTCGGCATACCATCTAATTGAGGGCAAAACGGTCTTTTTTGGCATGGCAGATACCATCATGCAACCTAAGGATATCTTTGCACAGGCATATGCAACTGCAGAACCAGATGACGATGTCATCCTGGCATTGTTTTCGACCACACGTCCAGAAAAATTTGGGATGGTTCGCATGGATGCAGCACAGCAGGTCCTGGAAATTGTGGATAAGCCGCTGGAAACAGACTTGACTGAGATGTGGGGTTGTATCATCTGGCGCCCAAGTTTTACGGAGTTCCTGCATAAGAGTGTGCGCCTGGAGGGGGTATCTGATTTTGCACAGATTATGAATAATGCCATCCAGGCTGGCCTGAAATTCCGTGGAGCGCATGTGGGCGAAGGTGTTTATATCGACCTGGGCACTTATGAAGAAATCATGGAATTAGATCGCCGCTACCGTGAGGAATGAGGTAATGAGTATTCAGCTCGCAAAGCCGATTGAATATGCAATTGAATCAGTGAATGCAAATCCTGACTTCTCTGTGATCCTGGTGTGTTGGAATAACAAGGACTACCTGGAGCCGTGCCTCCAATCGTTATATGGCGATCAATTGCATTATGACTTTGATGTGGTGGTTGTGGATAATGGGTCCACGGATGGCAGCCAGGAAATGCTGAGAGATAAATACCCAGAAATACTTATCATCCAAAATGATCACAATGTTGGGTTAGGGCGAGCAAGTAACCAGGGGATTGAGGCTACCCGGGGACGGTATGTGTTGCTGTTGAATAACGATACGATAGTCGATGGCCCATCACTTGATGCCCTGATTGCATTTCTGGATGGTCATCCTGATGCAGGCGCAGTGGGCGGTCGTTTGATGAACCCAGACGGATCATTCCAGGCCTCAGACTCTAAATTTCCTTCTTTGACAGAAGAGTTCTTGATTGCCACTCGCCTGGGAACACTTGCCTGGCCGAATTACCCTGATCGGGGTTTCTCGACAGAAGTGAAAACGGTTGAGTGGATTGGATCGGCTTGTTTGCTTGTGCGGCGTGAAGCTCTAGGTCAAGTTGGTTTGCTTGATGAGGAATATTTCATCTATGGTGATGAAGCGGATCTGCAGTACCGGCTGATCAAAGCCGGATGGCAGGTATATTACCTGCCGAATGTAACGACCGTCCATTATGGCGGGCGCAGTATGGATCGCTGGCGCAGGCGAAAAATGGTTTATCGAGGCAAGATGCTTTTCTTCAAGAAGAATTATGGGACGGTTCGAACCTTCATCTTGCGCATGATGCTGGCCATGCTTAGCCTGGGAAAGATGATGGTATGGGGGATTATGTTTCTGTTCCCAAATCGGCGCGATCTGGCCCACAAAGAATTGCGCTCAAATATCGATGTACTCTCGCTTTGTTGGAATCTGAATTAGATCCTCTGAACGTAATTGAAAAATCTGTATATGGATGTATTTTGTTCTACGATTATCCCCACCATTAATCGGTCGACATTATCGCGGGCTGTGCAGAGCGTCCTGGATCAATCCTCTCAGGAATTTGGTCTTGAAGTGATTGTTGTGAATGACTCGGGACAGCCGCTGCCAGA
>Ga0209254_10004360_pt1 | contig 12975 bp, 10 predicted proteins | sample FrelakmetDIP11DI_FD_187148 | JGI IMG/M metagenome (GOLD analysis project Ga0209254, IMG submission 187148) | Freshwater lake sediment microbial communities from the University of Notre Dame, USA, for methane emissions studies - DIP11 DI (SPAdes)... | ecosystem: Environmental > Aquatic >...
AATGGCTTTTATGATTGCTGAGAATAAACAAGGCCGGATTGCCATACAAGAATGGCGATTGGCTTTTTTTGTTTTAGGGCCCACCCCCGGAAAACACTTTTAACTTTCTTCAGACCGAAATTGTCTGCCTTTGCCTTCTTACACAGATTGTGCAATTAATGATAAGTGGCATGGAATAAAATGGAAATTATCAAAATCACTTGTTCGATTATAATAAGTGCAATTTCATCTTTAGCTTTTGCGGAAGTATCTGACAAGATGCCGACGATCACAAGAATATGAATAGAGGGTTTAATAATTTGATGGGTTTGTTTTTTTGCAGCGATGTTTCGTTTATGGTTTGGAATACTTTATTCGCTGATTATTGTTTTCTTTTGTATCGGAATCTATGGTTTAATCAGTGATTCTTATGGTGGTCCAGGAGTTATAACTGAGCAAGGCACAGCCTATACATCCAGAGTGTTTATGGACTTATAATATTAATGTTAGTGCCACTAATCGGAGGCTTTTATCTGCGAACCAGGCACAATCAAGAAGTGGAACAAATCTGCCTCTTAACCAGAGAGGAAGGAAGGAGCGATAAAATTATAAAATGCTTAAAAAGGGAAAGGGGTGTTGAAAAATAAAACCTTAATAAGTTCACAAACTGCTCAAGGCTCATTAAAACTTTTTATACCGACGAAACCAACTGAGGGAATGTAATATGAAAAGGGGTTAAAAGGCGGAAAGGGTATAGTAATTATTAAGTGAGTGACAAAGGAGGTTAGAACGATGAAAGAACTGGTAGAGGTGCTCGTTAAGGCTTTGGTCGACAATCCCGATGGAGTGCAGGTTACAGAAGTAATGGGTAATAATGTGATTATTATTGAGGTGAAGGTAGATAAAAGTGATATGGGAAAAGTGATTGGGAAACACGGACAGACGGCGAGCGCGATTCGTACACTTTTAAATGCCACGTCTGCAAAGCTTAAAAAACGTGCGGTATTAGAAATCCTTGAGTAATATAACTTGACAATAAGTTGCGATTAAGGTTATGTTAAAAGCACGCCAGGCTCCTCGAAGGTCATAAAGAAAAAACTGTTTGTTTCTTTGTGCCCTCGGAAACCCCGTAATCAACAGTTGGGCGAAGGGGAAATTTATAATTTATTAGAAAAGGAGAGTAAGAATGAAGATCTATGTGGGAAATTTGTCGTATGAGGTGACTGAAGATGATTTAAAGCTGGCTTTCAAAGAATTTGGACAGGTTGAAACCGTCACCATTATAAAAGACAAATATAGTGGTCAATCAAAAGGATTTGGATTTGTGGAGTTTGCTTCTAAAGCAGAAGGGCAAGCTGCAATCGATGGCCTCAACGGCAAAGAGGTAAAAGGAAGAACTCTTAATGTGAACGAGGCTCGCCCTCGCCCTGAAGGTCACGGCGGATATGGTGGTGGTGGTGGTCACAGAGGAGGCGGGGGTGGTGGTAGAGGAGGATATGGCGGTGGCGGTGGCGGCAGAGGAGGAGGAGGACGCGGGGGATACCGATAAAGACAAGCGGACCCGTAGCTTTAAGCACCACCAACATATTAAATAAATTAAAATTTTGACTAATCTTGTGTCAGTTTCTCTGACTTAGACATTATGGTATAATGTAAAAAGAAGACCCATGCAATGGGTCTTCTTTTTTGCTCTAATAGTGAGTGCACGTTAGATGGGCGTTAAGGAGCAACCAGGACGATCTATAAACTTGTTTGGAATCATCATGCTTTTTTAGGATAACCCACCGATTGCGCAAGAATGATTTTTTGATTTGGTCGTAACGCCATCGCTTTCGCCAAGGCTGGCCGATCTATCCATCCCCGCACCACTGTCGCTAATCCTTCGGAAGCGCAATAAAGATAAACATTCTCACTGATGAAACCGGTATTAGCAGCTGAATAGAAATTTTTTTCCTCATCTGACCCGGTACTTATCTTCGCGTAATCCGCCACATAAATTAGGTTAACCGGAGCCTCTTTGACAAAAGGTTGAGGCCCCGTTTTGGCTCGTATGTCTTCTTCCCATATCGGGTGCAACATATTTGTTTTTGCATCAAAGAGGTAAAAACCGTCGATGGTGGCGACATAGATATCAATCTCCTGTCGATTGTGTGCCGAGGGTGCAGTACGTTTGCCAGAGTCGGGTCGGTTGATGCCAAAAGCTGCCCAAAGCATGCTGGAGATAATCGCAAGAGGCAATTTCTCAGGGCTGAACTCCCGTGAAGAACTTCTTTTTTCTAATAACTGTATCAAGGGATTGCTACTGCCCATGGTAGGATGCAAAAGCTGAATCGACTTTGGTTCATTTGCCGAGGCGGTATTCGGTATTATTATAGGTAAGAGAGTATTCCCTGATGCCAAGATGGCCCCTGTGGTTGCTGATACCTTCAAAAACTCCCTTCGACTTATTTTCTTTCCCATAGCATTTTCTCCTTTTTCACTCCTTAGGATTTTTTAAAATTAGTTCACGGCTGGTAAAGAGGAAACAACGGTATTTAATAAATTGCGACCAGTCCGCGCGGAGTTCGAGTTCCCGACCTTGGAATTCGGGTAGGTTGAGCGGCTTTTTAGTTTCGCTGTAGGGACCGTAGAATATGAGCACAATTTCTCTGGGGTTCATGGTGTAGGAGGTTAACACGTTGTTAACTACGTGCTCCATGACGGTTCCTTTGAATGGGCTGTAAAAGAAAATAACCAGCGGCACATTTGGAATAGGGAATTCAATTGCATCCATACAGATATTCTCAATGGTGCTCGGCTTCTGAGCATTACGGTTCCAGATGACCACATTTTTACTGGCGATACGATGAAGCTCTTGAGTGAATTCTACCCCAATGATCTTTTTAAATCCATACTCGGAGGCCAACAGCATTACCCGTCCTTTGCCGGAGCCGAAGTCAATGAATTCGAATTGACTAAAATTGATGTCGAGATGATTCATAATCTGCTTAAATACTTTTGCTGACATCGGCTCATACCAATAGTACTCTTTGAGATTATTGCCCGTAATGGTTAGATCTTGGAGAAGAATGACTCCCGAGGTATTAACGCCATACTTCCTGTCAAACGAGGCATCGAGGTAATACTGAACGTTATTGAGGAGGTTATCGATTGAAAGGGATAAACGTTTGCAGCCAGGCACCTTATCAAAACGATCTCGCATGATTATGGTAATGCGTCGGACAGTACCGAGTGGACCGTGCTTTCGTAACGAGTCGAAGACTTTTTGCACGATCCAGCGATCCTGGGTCGTATGGGAATTCATTACTTTGTCTCCAAACTGCCAAGATTCATTTCCATCTCGTTTCAGAATTTGTCTTGCCTGGATTATTCTGTGTATGGCAATGTCGGATAGTAAGCACAGCGGGGATGAGCGCACTGGTGTCACAACAGGAACACGGGGAGAAAAAGCGTGAGGTATAATAGTAAACTATTTGAATAAGTTTAACGCAGACCCTTCTGTACTCCCCCGATGTACCGTGGTCGCATGCGGTAATGCGTGCCTACAGATTAACCAGTTTTGCTTCGATCATGCCGTCAATACAAAAAATCTCATCAAGAACTTTTTTATTGATGGGGTCATCCACGGCGACAAAGGCCACCTCTTCCCCGGTTTTTTGTCGTGACAGCTCAAACCCGGCGATATTGATAGCGTGGTTTCCGAGGATGGTCGCTACTTTTCCGATGACACCAGGCCGGTCGAAGATGCGAAAAAGAAGAAAGGAACCTTCGGGGATGATGTCGAGATGAAAACGGTCAAGAAGGACAATCCTGCCAAGTTTGTCGGCAAAAACGGTGCCGGCAATAGTAGTCTCGGCTATGTCGGTTTTGAGATTAAAAAGAATAAGATCGTTAAACTTGTCGAATTGAGTGGTTTTAGTTTCCTCGACAACGATGTTTCGGTCTTTCGCCAGATACGGCGCGTTTATGTATGTTACTGATTCACGGAGACTGACTTCAAGGAAGCCTTTAATGCCTGCGATGGTAAAGGGTTGGTAGCTGAAGGGGACATCGAATTTACGCTCGCAGAGATCTTCTTCAAAATTTTTTCCGACCATCACAATCTTTATTTTCTCCGGCCTTCCCTGGACGATCTGCGCCGCAAGTTTTGCCATCTTTTCCGTGAGCGTGAAATAGAGCTGGAGATTTTCAGGAAGCTGGGTTTTTAGGAAAGGGATGTTTACGGCATGGAGGTAAGGTCTGCCGTTGAGTGCATTGACCACTTGCTCGGCGATAATTTTCGATACTGCTTCCTGTCCCTCAATAGTGTTAGCACCAATGTGGGGAGTGGCCAACACATTTTCCAATTTCAGCAGCTTATTGCTCTCCGGGGGTTCTTCTTCGAAAACATCCACCCCTGCGGCAAAGACTTTTCCGGCTTTTAAAGCATCGTAAAGATCTTTTTCGTTGACGATCCCCCCCCGCGCACAGTTTACAAAGATCACGTCATGTTTCATCGTTTTAATTTGTTTGGCGGTAATCATATTCCTTGTGGCTGTGGTTAAAGGGGTATGGAAGGTGATGACATTAACTTCTTTAAGAAGATCTTTAAGTTTGTCATACAGAATGACCCCCAGGGAATCCGCCTTCGACTTTTTAATAAAAGGGTCATACGCGATCACCTTCATGCCAAAGCTTTTTGCCCGGATTGCCACATTGCTTCCGATCCTTCCGAGTCCTACAATCCCGAGCGTTTTATTGTAAAGCTCTATACCCATAAATTTTTTTCTATCCCACTTGCCGGATTTGAGGGATTCGCTTGCCAGAGGGATTTTTCGGGCCGCGGCCAGCATAATCCCGATCGTGAGTTCGGTTGCGGCGAGCGTGTTTCCGGTGGGAGCGTTAAGCACGATCAGACCCTTTTTGCTTGCTGCTTCAATGTTGATGTTGTCCACACCAACACCAGCGCGGCCGATGATTTTTAATTTCCCGGGTTTTTCTATGAGAGTAGCCGGGATATTGGTTCCACTGCGGGTAATCAGTGCGTCATAGTTACCGATAATTTTTTTTAGATCGTAATTTTTGATGCCAGCCTTGATATCAACATCGATATTTTTTTCCCGCAACAAAATGTCAATGCCTTCCTGGGAAATATTGTCGGTAATAAGAACTTTGAATTTTTTCATTACGACCTCTCAGATACTGGAGCGTTAGAATTTATTGCGAATGCGCGCAGTAAAAAGTTAACATTCCTTGGCCTATAAATCAAGAATAAGATGGGTAACCCCCCAAGGCTCCGGGTCGAGTTATTAAATTCGGTTGCCACGACCCTTTGCAGCGGCCTTTGAAGTGAAGGGAAAAAACCAAAAATTACTGCTTTCGTCTTGCAACCAGGGGCAGAATAAGTTATCGTTTTTCAAAATAAAAATTGTTCTATGAGGGATTTTCAGGAGCGCTTTGCGCGTTTTCTTCTTCGGTTAATTATTTTTTCAATTTTTTCTCAGGGCGCACTCTTATGCTGGGCGCTTTTGCTTCACTGCCCTTATTGTCTTCTCGCCGGTTAGGGGTCATGGAAGAATTATCCCGCAGGGAGAGAGAAATGCGCTTTCGCTCAACATTAACCTCAAGCACGGTCACCATCACCTTCTGGTTGACCTTTACCACCTCGTTGGGGTTTTTTACAAAACGGTTTGCCAGTTCGCTGATGTGTACGAGGCCGTCCTGGTGTACTCCGATATCCACAAAAGCGCCAAAAGCCGTAATGTTGGTGACAAGGCCCGGAAGTTTCATGCCGGTCTTTACATCCTCAATTTTTTCGACTCCTTCGGTAAAGGCAAAAGCCTCAAAAACCTCCCGGGGGTCGCGGCCAGGTTTAGCCAGTTCGCTCAGAATATCAGTGAGCGTGGGTAGGCCCACTTTTTCGGTTCTATACGTGTTTATGTCAATGCGTTTACGCAACGCTTCATTTTTCATCAAGTCGTTTAACGAGCATCCGAGATCTCGTGCCATTGCTTCGACGATCGGGTAGCTTTCCGGATGGACGGCGCTTGCGTCGAGCGGGTTTTCGGCCTCATGGATTCTTAAGAATCCGGCTGCTTGCTCGAAAGCTTTTGGACCAAGACGGGATACCTTTTTAAATCCCTCCCGCGCGTCAAAAGGACCATGTTCGTTCCGGTATGCCACGATCGCTTTTGCGAGCTGCGGCCCCAACCCGGAAACATACGTGAGGAGTTGTTTGCTGGCAGTATTAACCTCAACGCCTACCGCATTAACACAGCTCATCACCACATCATCGAGGCTCCGTTTTAACGCGTTCTGATCAACATCATGCTGGTACTGCCCGACTCCGATTGACTTGGGATCGATTTTTACCAGTTCGGCAAGGGGGTCCATGAGGCGCCGGCCGATGGAAACCGAACCGCGCACGGTAACATCGTAATCAGGAAATTCCTCCCGGGCCACTTCAGAGGCGGAATATATGGATGCCCCGCTTTCATTGACGATGATCACCGGAATTTTCTTGAGCGGATCGAGCCCTTTCACAAAGGTCTCGGTTTCCCTCCCTCCGGTTCCGTTTCCCACCGCGATTGCCTCCACCTGAAAACGTTGGCAGAGCGCGATCAGAGTCTCGGCTGCTTTGGCTTTCGCTTGCGCGGATTGATGGAGAAAAATCGTATCCGTATGCAGGAGCTTTCCCTGCCGGTCGAGACAGACCACTTTGCAGCCAGTCCTAATACCGGGATCAATAGCGAGCACATTTTTCTGTCCCAGGGGCGAAGCCAGAAGAAGCTGGCGGAGGTTTTCGACAAATACCCGGATCGCTTCTTCATCCGCGCGCTTTTTAGTGACCATCCGGATTTCTGTTTCCATCGAGGGATAAAGGAGGCGAGAAAAACTATCGTTAAGCGCCTGTTTCGCCTGTTCAGAGGCTTGAGTAGTCCCTTTAATGAAAAACGGCTCCAGGAGCGCAAGCGCTTCCTGCTCTGGCGGCGACACGCGAAGCGTCAGAAACCCTTCATTTTCGCCCCGCCTCATCGCGAGAATCCGGTGCGAGGGGGCCGCATTCACGGGTTCTTCCCACTCAAAGTAATCCTGGTATTTGATCCCTTCCTGTTCTTTTCCGGAGATGATCTTTGTCCTGAACACGGCCTTGTGGAGAAAAAACTCTCTCATCGCGGCTCGTGCGGCAGCATCTTCACTGATCCACTCTGCGATAATGTCCCGAGCTCCTGCAAGCGCTTCCTCAGCGGAATTGATTTCCTTTTCCGGGTTGATAAAAGCGTGAGCCTCTTTGAGAGGGTCCTGGTTGATTGGATCAATGCCATCCTGCGCGAAAATTCGCTGCGCCAGGGGTTCAAGCCCTCTTTCCCGGGCGATCGTAGCCCGTGTTCTGCGCTTGGGGCGAAAGGGAAGGTAAATATCCTCCAGCACGGCCATGGTTTGCGCGGCAACGAGTTTTTCTTTCAGCTCATCCGTCAAAAGCTTTCGCTCTTCGAGAGAGCGTACAATAGCTTCCCTTCTGCTGTCCAGTTCGGCGAGCTGGGCAAGCCGGTCCCGGATTGCGGTGATGGCTACTTCATCCAGAGAGTTGGTGGCTTCCTTTCGGTAACGGGCAATAAAAGGAATGGTCGCTCCTTCTTCAAGGAGCAGCGCGGTTGCCTTTACCTGTGGTGGGGTAAAGCTGAGTTCAATTGAAATTCGTTCGATATGCGTTTCGTTCATTACTTTATCGTCAGGTTTTATCTACACGCCTTGCTATCGAAATCATTACTGTCTGAAGGCGTGGTCGCAGGAAAATTTTGTCTCATATGTTGTTTAAAAAATCAATAAAAAACATCGTCAACGAAAAAAAACTTTTTACGAAATGAAGAGATTTTTTGTGGAAAAGTTCGGATCGCTGGTCAGATTAACGCCGAGGCGTCTTAACCCGGCTTCATCTCCGGGCGTGGGCATATGAGTCATATGGATCTCACAGTCCCGAAGGTCTTTCAATGTTTCGATTGCCAGTTGAGCCGCGGGATTAGTCATCACGCTGATACTGAGGGCAATAAGCGCCTCCTCGAGATCCAGGCTCATGGTTTTCTCTTTCAGGATTTCCATTTTCAGTTTCTGCACTGACTCGGTGATGTAGTCAGGCAACAGGGGCAACTTATCGGGGATGCCTGCCAAATGTTTGATGGCATGGATAATTAGACTGGTGGCCGCGTGCATGAGTGCGGAATTATTTCCGGTGATGACGGTGCCGTCCTTCAACTCAATTGCCGCTCCGCAAAAAATTCCTTCATTTCCCTTGTTTTCCTCCTGCGCCGCTTTGGCCGCATCGCGCGCCGGGACGACAACCCTGCGGTGCTCTGGCTCAAGGTTTGATTCTTTGATAAAAAGCTCTACTCGTTGCACGGTCTCTTTGTCCGCGAAACCCATTGCGTACTCACACCGGTAGCGAAAATATCTCCGGATGATTTCCTGCATGGCAGCTTCCTTGGTACCTTCGTCATCGCTGATGGCAAACCCCGCCCGGTTTACCCCCATATCGGTGGGTGATTTATAAAAAGACTCACCCCCGGTTATTTTTTCCAGTATCCTTTTTAAAACCGGGAAGACTTCCACGTCTCGGTTATAATTAACCGAAACCTTTCCGTAGGCTTCTAAATGAAACGGGTCAATGAGATTAAAATCTTTGATGTCCGCGGTGGCCGCTTCATAGGCCACATTCACCGGGTGTTTGAGCGGCATATTCCAGATAGGGAAGGTCTCAAACTTGGCATATCCGGATTTTCCCCCCTGCCGATAGTCGTGATAGAGTTGAGACAAACAGGTGGCCAGCTTACCACTGCCTGGGCCAGGGCCGGTCACGATGACTAAGGGTTTATCAGTTTCAATATAAGCGTTTGCTCCATAGCCTTCATCGCTGACAATCACGTCAACATCAGTGGGATAGCCTTTGGTAAAACGGTGGGTATAGACTTGTATTCCCCGTCGTTCTAATTTATTTTTAAACAGGGTGGCTGAGGGTTGATTTTCAAAACGGGTGATATTCACACCCAGCACATTGATTCCCCAGCTTCTTAAGTCATCAATGAGTTTCAGAGCATCCGAATCGTAGGTGATCCCAAAATCAGCCCGTATCTTTTTTCTTTCGATATCCCCGGCAAAAATGCAGAGCAAGATATCGGCTTTGTCTTTTAATTCCGCAAGGAGCCTCATTTTGATGTTCGGGTCATAGCCGGGCAGAACTCTGGCAGCGTGGTAATCGTATAAAAGTTTTCCGCCGAACTCGAGGTAGAGCTTGTTGTCAAACATTTTCACTCGTTTAAGAATTTCCGATGTTTGTTCTTCCAAGTATTTCTCGTTGTCAAAACAGGTCTTTCGAATCATCGAACTTCTTCCTCCATAAAATTACTACGGTGAAATCTTTGGTGAGATCGTGCTGCTTGCGTTGAACATTCCGGTGTCAAGCCAAAAAATGATTTCCTCCTTTGCTTCGCTCTCTTTTTCCGGTTTGTCCGGTATAATAATGCATTCTGAAACAATTGGGTAGAAAAAAATGGAGGACCTGCAAAAGTCTAAAATTTCCATAATGCCTTTAGCGCGCCTGGATAACCAGGCTAAAAGCAATCATTTTTTTATTGACTTTTTCACCACTTAGAATTAAAAAGATAAAAATTACAAAACATAGAAAAAGATAATCGCACTATAAAAAAGGTGTTTTTAAGGGGAAAGGCTTTTATGATTGATGAGAATAAAATAGGTCGGATTGCCAAATATAAAAAGGCGATTGGCCTTTTTTATTTTGAGAAGAAACTTCCAATTGATCGGGTTTTTACGATGGTCCGCATAAAACCACATGATAAAAATGCTAACATGCAAATAGATGATATAACAAGAAATGTTGACAAAATTGTGTGTTCATCATCGGTGTCTTATGGAGACACTGTAATGGTATCTGGGGTCTTATAGTGATCAATCAATATAAACATTGTTAGGCAACTGCAAGGAGGTTTCATGACGCCCATACAAGATCAAGTTAAGCTTAGGTTCGAGCAACTTGCTGAGCAAGCCCAGAAAATTCCCTTTGTCAGAACCGATTATAGCCATTGCGCAGACCAAAAGTCTTTTTATGCGTGGGCCTCAAGTGCGTTAAACCTTATACAAGGTGTTTTTGACAAGGACTCATCACACTATGAGCGGCTGCACGCTGAAGTCGCTCGAATCTCGAACAACTACATCGACGAAGATCATCTGAATGCATGCCGAGGTGTGTTCCTTGGAGCAAAGAGCGACGTCGACGGCGAATACTTATTCAATCTTCAGATGTCTTTTTCGGGGGAGATATTTGGAGACTTTGTCTCTGCGGCCAAAGCTGCACTCGATGATGGAAATCACACCGTCGCAGCTGTTCTCGCTTGTGCTGCGCTTGAAGACACACTCAAGCGCTATGCAACCTCTAAGGGCTTAGACGTCGATGGTAAGATGATGGATGAAGTGGTGAACACACTCAAGTCGCACGGACTAGTTAGTGGGCCTCAGAAGTCCTTGTTGGCGGCAATGCCGAAGATTCGAAATCACGCGATGCATGCTGATTGGGCGAAGTTGACCCCCCAGGATGCAAGGTAGTGTTATTGTTGAGCAGTTCTTGCTTAGTCATTTCGGTTAAATGATCCTAACCATAAAGGCAACGATTAGGGGCAAATTTTTCATTGACAAATTGGGTGGATTTCGGAGATATCCATAAAAGTTAAGGCATTGAAGGAAACCAAGAAAGAATAAATTATATGAAAATTCATTTAGTACAAACTACTGGTTGGATATTGGAAACAATAAGCAATGAGTTAATAAAATTAAAAACTGCTGATATCAAGCTCACGCGGTCTCATACTACAGATTTTACGGCAGACATTAATTACTATATTAATTGGAAACACTGGAAGTCGATAGATCCAAACTTAAAAAAATCAAATTTTGATATCGTATATTTTACCCATTTTGAAAAAGACGACACCTTAGAAATTTTAAACGCTGCAGATTTAATTATCGCCCAGAGTAATCATGGGTTAATGTGCTTATTAGACAAAAAAATTTCAGAGCGCAAAATAAAAGTGATATCCGGTATGGGTCCAAAGGCAAATATTAAGTTTAAAAAAATAAAATTAGGAATTTCCGGCAGACCTTACGAGTATAGCAATAGAAAAAGGCAAGACTTATTAGTTAAACTCTCAACGGATTTAGACAATCGTATATTTCAATTTGTTTTTTCAAATAATTACTGGCGTGCGGTACTAAAAGATATGCAAAAAAATAATGCAGATTGTATTGTTGCAAACAATAAATTTTGGGAAACAATTGATTATTGGCTTTCTACTTCTGAAATTGAGGGTGGGCCAATGGATATTATTAATGCTTTTTACGCGGGAATACCAGTAATTTCCCGCTCTATAGGTTATTTTGATGACATGAAAACAAAAGAAGATTACGTTTTTAATGAATACGCTGATCTTCTCGTTCAATTGAAACAAATAGAAAGTAACAAAATCAATAAATTGTCTAAAACATCAGACCATACATGGGATAATTTTAAAGATTGGCATATTCGTTTATTCAAAGAAATACATAAGTACGGTTATCAAGGTCCCAGCAAACGGACCACGGGAATCACAATGGCGGAGTTGGCGTCCAAGCTGGCGGCTAAGATTTCAGAGAAATGTCAAAGAAAGAGAAAACAACCGCCTTTTGTAGAGTGAAAACACATATGAAAGTTTTATACGATATCGCGGTACTCGGCAGAGGACACTATGATCCTCATTTTAGGACCGGAATTTATAGAGTGGTTGAAAACATCGCTTTAGGACTTGCCGAGTCAGAAGACTGTGAGGTGAATTTCTGCGCAAGTTTGTCTCTGGAAAATATGAATCAAGCGATTGAGTATTTGCAGAAAAATCAAAAATTGGGACACATCCCCTTTATTTCTTTAGGAGGTGAAAAAGATTTTTATAAAAAGGTAACAGGCAAAATTAATCGAATGCTTGATCACACTGAAAGCGCATTTGAATTCAGTACACTCCGAAAAGCATTCAAAGCGCTCCGGGAATCCCTCTGTTACGCGCGGAGACGTGCTGACAAAAGCATTCAACGATTAAGCGCAAACGCATTATCTGCAATAGATTTATACCATTCTCCTTTTCATCCTTTTCCTGAGTGCGAAACCTTACCAAAGTCCATTAAACGAATCGTAACCATCCATGATTTAATTCCCCTTCTTTATCCCCAGTTTTATGAATTTGATTATGCTTCTTCGGTTGAGCAAGTGATAAACAGCTTAGAATCTCATGACTGGATTATCTGCGTATCTCATTCGACAAAGAATGATCTCTGCAATTATCAAAAGAGTATCGATCCGTCCCGCGTCTTTGTTACCCACTTAGCTGCATCAGACATTTTTTATCCCTGTCATGATTCAGAAAAAATATCTTCGGTAAAGAGAAAATTTCAGATTCCTGATGCTCCGTACATTTTGAGCCTCAATACGTTAGAGCCTCGGAAAAATATCGCGCACACGATTCGTTGCTTTGTGAGGTTAGTTGAAAAAGAAAAAATTAAAGATTTATGTCTTGTTATCATCGGCCGTAGGAGCTGGGGTTATGACGGTATTTTTGATACACTATCGAACGTTTCTTCTTTGAGAGAGCGCATTATTATTACTGGATATGTGGCTAATGAAAATTTAGCCGCTTTATACAGCGGCGCTCTCGCGTTTGTTTTTCCATCATTTTATGAAGGGTTTGGTCTTCCGCCTTTAGAAGCGATGCAGTGCGGCGTTCCCGTCATTACTGCAAACACCTCTTCTCTCCCTGAAGTTGTTGGTGACGCGGGGATTATGGTTCCTCCTGCAGATGGTGATGCCCTATGCCAAAGTATGCTTGAAATTTATCGAAACCCATCTCTGCAAAAAACCATGTCTCTGAAATCAATCGAGCAGGCAAAAAAATTCAGTTGGCAAAAATGCACTCAAGAAACGATTCA
>Ga0209254_10004361_pt1 | contig 12975 bp, 12 predicted proteins | sample FrelakmetDIP11DI_FD_187148 | JGI IMG/M metagenome (GOLD analysis project Ga0209254, IMG submission 187148) | Freshwater lake sediment microbial communities from the University of Notre Dame, USA, for methane emissions studies - DIP11 DI (SPAdes)... | ecosystem: Environmental > Aquatic >...
CCGCTGGCGGCTCCTGGCCGTCACCGCGGGCCTCGCCCTGTGGGGCTTCCTGCTGCCGGTCATCTACGCGACCTTCGGGGCGGACTTCCGGCGGCTCGTCGAGGGCGGCTACTTCGGTGACCTCTTCGAGCTGTTCACGTCGTTCGCCGGGGGCAGCGTCTTCACCCTCAGCGGGTCGGTGGCCCTCGGCTTCGTCCACCCGATCCCGATCGCCCTCGCGGCGGTCTTCGCCATCGGGTACCCCGTGGCCGCGATCGCCGGGGAGCGCCAGCGGGGCACCCTGGAGGTGATCCTGGCGCGCCCGATCTCCCGCCGCCGGCTCTACCTGACGGCGCTCGCCGCCACAGGCCTGTTCGTGCTCGTGGCGCTGGCCGGGAACGGCGCGGGGATCGTGGCCGGGTCGGTCCTCTTCGGCGTCGCCGACGAGCTCGAGCCGGAGCAGCTGCTGCTGGCCTGGGCGAACGCCGTCCTGCTCTTCCTCGCGCTCGGGGCGCTGGCCCTCGCGGCGTCGGCCTCCTTCGACCGGCTGGCGCCGGCGCTCGGGCTCATCCTCGGCTTCGCCATCGCGTCGTACGCCGTGGAGTTCCTGGGCGCCATCTGGCCGGACATCGGGTGGCTCCGGCCGTGGTCGCTCTTCCACTACTTCCAGCCGGCGGAGATCCTGGCCGGCGAGGCGAGCCCGACGGACACCCTGGTGCTCGCCGGGATCACGGTCGCGGCCGCGGCGTACGCGCTCTGGGTCTTCCCTCGCCGCGACCTGGCGGCCCCGAGCTGAGGGCAGCCGAGGTCAGGGAGCCGGCGACACCGTCGGGGACGGGGAGGCCGGCGTCGAGGATTCGGCAGGGGAGCTCGACGGGCCCGGCGTGGCGGGGGGCACGCGGACGGCCTCGATCGCGTCGCGCAGCACCACCCACGTCTGGCTGACGCCGGTCAGGACCCGCTCGCCGCCCGGGCCGCTCAGGCGCAGCGTCGGCGTGGAGATGACCCCCACGTTGCTACCGGCGGCCCTCTCGTCGGCGACCTCGGTCGCCACGGCAGGGTCGTCCAGGCAGGCCGTGAAGGCGGTCGTGTCGGGGACGCCCGCGATCTGGGCGATCTGGACCAGGTTCTCGCGCACGAAGAGGCCCTGGTTCTCTCCCTGCTGGAAGGTGTAGAGGGCGTCGTGGTAGCGCAGCCGGGCGGCCGGCTCCTGGCGACCGGCGCAGCGGGCGGCGATGGCCGCGTCGGTGGATTCCTGGCCGAGGAACGCGAAGTCGCGATAGACGATCCGGACGATCCCGGGCGAGGCATACTCGCGCTCCACGGCACCGCCGAACAGGAGGTCTTCCAGGCGGCAGGCGGGGCACTGGTAGTCGGCCCACACCTCCATGGTGACCGGGGCATCGGGCGAGCCGACGGTGTTGTCGGCCGGCGCCGTGGTCGGGGTGGGCGAGGGCGAGGGCGAGGTCGAGGTCGAGGCGCCTCCGACGGATCCGCTCGCGACCGCGAGCCCGCCGGCACCGATCGCGATCCCCAGGACCGCCGCACCGAGATACCCGAGGATCCCAGCCCGCCCGCGGGGTGGGGTGCCACCGGGCGTCTCCGGGACGGGCGCGGACTCCGGCCCAGGCGCGGACTCCGGCCCAGGCGCGGACTCCGGCTCGGGAGTCGGCACCGGCCCGGGAATCGGCTCTGGCTCGGGAGTCGGCTCCGGCCCGCCGGATGGGGCGAGCTCGGGAGTGACGCCGGGATCCGGGGTCACCGGGTCGCGATCGGCTGCTGGCTGGTCGGTCATGGAAGGTCCTTGCGGTGGGTCGGGCCGGGTCGCGCCCGGCCGGGTCGACGCACAGCGTAGCGGGCGGCGACGGAGGTCGCCGGCGACGGCTCGCCCGCGCCCCCGCGGCGGGCGCCGACAGACGACTCCACCGGAGCTCACCGCAGTCCACGGTCGGTGTCCGGCGGCACCGGAAGATGGTCGCCCAGGACCACACGGCAGTCCCATCCGGGGGGTCGTCGCGTGTAGAGTGCCGGTGCGGCTGCGCGAGGCCGCCGGCACGGGCACCGCCGGCGCGGAGCGCACAGCCGCAGGAAGAGCGAAGGAAAGTCGTGTCGCCAGACCAGATCACCTACGTCCTCATCGCCCTCATCGTCACGGGCATCGCGATCCTCCTCCTCCTCGCCGGCGCGCTCCTTGCCCGCCGCGGGCGCGGCGAGCCGCGCTCCGCCGCGCGGCCGGCAGCGCTCGAGACCGCCGCCCCCGTGCCGGTCGCGCCGGCAGCGCTCGCGCCGGCCCCGGCCGCGCCCCCACCCGTGGCCGCGACCGCCCCTCCGCTCGAGCCGGAGCCGCCGTTCCTGCCGCCCGTCGAGCCGGATCACGCCGAGGAGGCCGCCGCGGTCACGCCGGCGGACCTCGAGGCCGCCGCCCGCCGCGTTCACGACCCGCGCGAGGAGGAGATCATCGAGGGGTTCCTCTCGATCTCGCCGCGTCGCCGCGAGACGGCGGCGTTCGAGGCGGCCCGCGAGCCGACGGCCGCGGGCCCTGCCACGACGTCGACCCCGCCCGCTGCGGTCGCCACGGCGGGGACTCCCGCCGATCCCTACATCGACGATGCCACGGGCCTCGATTCCCGGGCTGCCTGGGACCGCGTCCTGGCCGAGGAGAACGCCCGCTACGTCCGCTACCGGCGCCCCGTCGGCGTCGTCGTGGCGGAGCTCGACGGGCTGGGCCGTTTCGACGGCCAGTTCGGGCCGGAGGCGTCGCGCCGGGTGCTCGCCGCGGTGGGCGGCGCGCTGCGCCGCAACGCCCGCCGAACCGACCGGATCGCGCACCTCGGTGCCGGCCGCTTCCTCGTCATGCTGCCCGAGACCGACGAGATCCAGGCCATCAACTACGTGGAGCGCGTCCGCGCCGAGTGCGAGCGCTGGCTCGAGGCGGGCGCGGTGGCACTCCACCTCTCGATGGGCTGGGCAAGCCCGAGCGCCGTCGGGGAGCTCGACACCGCCCTCCGCACGGCCGAGGAGCGGATGTACGCCGAGCGGCGCCGCGCCGCCCGCGCCGGAGCTGGAAGCCCCGACGCGTAACGCTGGCGAGGGCGCCGGCAGGGCGGCGTGTGCCCCGCTGCCCGGCGGCGCCCTCGTCGGGCCCCGGCGCCGGGCCTCCCCCGCGTGAGCCGCCCGCGCGTCCCGGCGCGGCTGCCGTCAGGCGACCGGCTGGGTCAGCATGATCGGCAGCCCGATCTTGTTCGTGTAGATCGGCCGGTAGCGGTCGGCGTTGTAGAAGCGCTCGACGTCGACCGTGCGGGCGCCGGGCTCGGGGATCGGGCAATAGCCGTAGCGACCGTCGCGGATGGCGGTCATCTGGCCGGTCTTGCCGTCGACGACGAGCTCCATGGCGACATTGGCGAACGTGATGCCGACCATCTGGTCGAGGGCGTCGGGATCGCCGGAGCGGAGGTCGTACGTCAGCTCGGAGTTGACGGTCTCGATGCCGGTGCGCCGCTTGATCTCGTCGGCCAGGAACTCGCCGATGCTCGCCTTGTGGCGGTGGCCGTAGGCGTCCGCCTCGCCGACCTCCTGCAGCTCCATCCCCTGCGGGAGGGCGCCCTCCGAGGCGATCACGAACGAGTAGCGGCTGGGGTTGTTGCGGCGATCCTCGACGAGGACGTCGACGAGGTTGGCGAGGTCGAAGCGGTGCTCCGGGATGACGCAGCGGGCGGAGGTCACGTAGGCGGTGTAGAGGGCGGTGAAGCCGGCGTTGCGCCCGAAGATCCGGAAGACGCCGATCCGCTCGTGGGAGCCGAGGGTCGTCCGCTGGCGGTTGATGGCGTCCTTGGCCCGGGTGATGGCGGTCGAGAACCCGATGCAGTACTCCGTCCCCTTGACGTCGTTGTCCATCGTCTTGGGGATCGCGATGATCTGGACGCCGGCGTCGGCGAGGACCCTGGAGTACGAGAGGGTGTCGTCGCCGCCGATGGAGATCAGGGTGTGGATCCCCAGCCGGTCGAGGTTCTCGAGCACGACCGGGGTGAAGTCGTAGACGCCGTCCCCGGTCTCGAGGGAGGTGAGCCGCTCGGCCGGGACGACATCCGGCAGCTTCCCGGCCCGCATCTTCCGCGGGTTGGTGCGGCTCGAGTGGAGGGTGGTCCCGCCGGTCCGGTCGATGGTCCGGGTGGTGACCCGGTCGAGCGGCCGCACGTAGTCCGGATCGAGCTCCGGGCCGGGCCGCATGTGGGTCAGGGCCTCCCAGCCCCGGCGCAGCCCGAGGACCTCGAAGTCGAGCTCGGTCGAGCGGTAGACGACGCTCTTGATGACGGAGTTGAGGCCGGGGACGTCGCCGCCCCCGGTGAGGATTCCAATTCGCCTTGGGACGGACATTGACGTGGCGCTCCCTCGGGGTCCCTGCTGCATGACGGGACGGGCCTTCTGAACCCGCAAATGGTACCGGCCGGCGGCGTCCCGGCCGCGGGCCGGATGCCCGTGCCGTGGCGGGCCGGTGGTCACGACACGGGGCCGACCAGGGCCGGCCGGTCTCAGCGGCGGCTTCGGACTCGCTCGGCCTTGTGCTGGTGGTACGGAATGCTGTCCCCGCCGCGGGCGTGGATCGGGCGGGGCGGCGTGGCGGGATCCGGCAGGAACTCCTCGACGACCTCGACCGGGATCGCCCGCCGGAGGAGGCGCTGGATCGCCCGCAGCAGGTCGACCTCGTCGGGGCAGGCGAGGCTGATGGCGATCCCGCTGGCGCCGGCGCGGCCGGTCCGGCCGATCCGGTGGACGTAGTCCTCGGCCTTCGTCGGGAGCTCGAAGTTGACGACGACCGGGAGCTCCTCGATGTCGAGGCCCCGGGATGCGACGTCCGTCGCGACGAGGATCTCGATCTTGCCCGACTTGAAGTCGGCGAGGGCGCGGATCCGCTCGGCCTGGGTCCGGTCCGAGTGGATCGCCGTGGCGGCAAAGCCGTGGCGGTCGAGGTCGGAGGCGATCCGCCGGGCGGCAACCTTCGTGCGGGTGAAGACGAGGACCTGGCGCAGGTCGTGGGTCCGGACCAGGTGCTCCAGGAGGCCCAGCTTCAGCTCGCGGTCCACCGGGTAGAGGACCTCCCTGACGTCTGCCGCGGTCGCGTTGCGGGCGGCCACCTCGACGATCGCCGGGTTCGTCAGGAACTCCTTCGAGAGGCGCCGGATCTCGTCGGAGAACGTGGCCGAGAAGAGAAGCGTCTGGCGGCGGTTGGGGAGGAGCTCGAGGATCCTCCGGATGTCCGGGATGAAGCCCATGTCGAGCATCCGGTCGCCCTCGTCGAGGACCAGGATCTCCACCTGGCCGAGGTTCGCGGCGCGCTGGCCGACGAGGTCGAGGAGGCGCCCCGGCGTCGCGACGAGGAGCTCCACCCCCGCCCGCAGCTCCTTGATCTGGGGGTCGAGAGGAACGCCGCCGAAGACGACCGTCGAGCGGAGGGCCACGTGGCGCCCGTAATCTGAAGCCATCTCGGCGACCTGCATGGCGAGCTCGCGCGTGGGCGTCAGCACGAGCGCCCGCACCGGGTGGCGGGCCGGCGAGAAGGACGAGTTCGCGTACGGCTTCAGTCGCTCGAAGATCGGGAGGACGAAGGCGGCGGTCTTCCCGGTGCCGGTCTGGGCGGCACCCATGAGGTCCCGGCCCCCGAGGATGAAGGGGATCGCCTGGACCTGGATGGGCGTGGGCGCGGTGTAGCCTTCGTCGGCTATCGCGCGGAGGAGTTCGGCCGACAGGCCGAGCGAATCGAACGTCACCGCCGCGCAGCATAATCGATGCGGCACTCCGGCCCGCTGCGGGCCCATCGAGGGCGGACGAGGAGGCAGGCATGGCGAAGCGCAAGTCGGAAGAGGATGCAGGCTCCGCAGGAGCGGCGCCGCGCGTGCGCGAGGGGCGCCTGCGCCGCCCGGAGCGCTCGGCGCTGGCGATCCCGGCGACCGCGCTCGACGGCGGGCGCGGCACGCCGATCGGCGACCAGGACAGCTCGAGGCTCTCGGCGAAGGAATACGAGGCCGAGCTGCAGCGGCTCTACGTCGAGCTCGTGAAGTGGCAGGAGTGGATCAAGGACCAGGGCCTCAAGGTCGTCGCCCTCTTCGAAGGGCGCGATGCCGCCGGGAAGGGCGGCGCGATCAAGCGGATCATGGAGCCCCTGAACCCGCGCTACGCCCGGGTCGTCGCCCTGCCGGCGCCGACCGAGCGCGAGAAGACCCAGTGGTACTTCCAGCGCTACGTGGCCCATCTCCCGGCGGCCGGCGAGGTCGTCCTCCTCGACCGGAGCTGGTACAACCGCGCGGGCGTGGAGCGCGTGATGGGCTTCTGCAGCGAGGACGAGTACCAGGAGTTCCTGCGCTCCTGCCCCGAGTTCGAGCGGATGCTCGTGCGGAGCGGGATCGTCCTCCTCAAGTACTGGTTCAGCGTCTCCGACGCCGAGCAGGAGCGACGCTTCCAGGGCCGCCTCAACGACCCGACGAAGCGCTGGAAGCTCTCCCCGATGGACGTCGAGAGCCGGTCCCGCTGGATGGACTACAGCAAGGCGAAGGACGAGATGTTCGCCCACACGGACATCAAGCAGGCGCCCTGGTGGGTGGTCCGGTCCGACGTGAAGAAGCGGGCCCGCCTCAACGTCATCAGCCATCTCCTCTCCATCATCCCGTACCGGGACCTCACCCCCGAGCCGATCGTCCTGCCCCCGCGCCAGAAGGACACCGGCTACGTCCGGCCGCCGATGGAGGACCAGACCTTCATCCCCGAGCCGTACTGAGCCGAGGCCTCGCGCGGGACCGGGGGTCGATCAGCGCGCGGCGAGGGCGGCACGGACCTCCGGGAGGCGCTCGATCGTCGCGCGGTATCCTCGGGACGCGCCGATCGGGCGCCCAGGACGTGGGGAGCGGTCATGGCCGGCAACCGGGAGCGTGAGGACGGGCACGCCGTGGGCGAGGAGGATCGCTCCGCGCTGCTCACCGCCTGCGGGGGCCTCCTGGGCTCGGTCGGGCTCCTCATCCTGATCGTTCTCCTGCCGGCCACGTTCCTCGTGGTGGCCGCCAACATGGGCCTCGTCGACGCGCCGGGATGGTCGGGCACGAACACCACGGTCTTCGGCTTCTTCCTCGTCGTCGTGCCGGCCGGCCTGGCCCTCGCCACCGTCCACTTCCTGCTGGGCGGCCTCGTGCTCGCCCGCCGCTTCTGGCCCGTCGTGGTGGCGGTCCTCCTCCTCTTCGCCGTCGTGACCCTGTTCCCCCTGGGGCTCCGGATCAGCTGGCCCTTCCTGGGCCTGACGCTCCTCTACTCGACCACCCTGGTCCTCGCCGTGGCGCGCCACCGCGAGTTCGAGTGACCGGACGCGGCACCCGGGCCCTCGAGGCCGTCCGCGCGGCGGGCGTGGCCCACGTCGTCCACGAGTACGAAGCACCGGGTCCCGCCTCGCCGCGGGAGCGCGCGCGGCGCCCGCGCTACGGCCTCGACGCGGCGGCGGCCCTCGGCGTCGACCCCGCGCGCGTCTACAAGACCCTGGTCGCCAGCGTCGACGGCCGGCTGACGGCCGCCGTCGTGCCCGCCGCCCTCGAGCTGGACCTCAAGGCCCTGGCCACCGTGCTCGGAGGACGGCGCGCGGCGCTCGCCGAGCCCGGGGAGGCGGAGCGGGCGACGGGCTACGTCGTCGGGGGGATCAGCCCGCTCGGGCAGCGGCGGGCGCTGCCGATCGTCGTGGACGCCTCCGCGGAGGCCCTGGCGACCATCCACGTCAGCGGCGGCCGGCGCGGGCTCCAGCTGGAGCTCGCCCCGGGGGACCTCGTCCGCCTCACCGGCGCCCTGGTGGCGTCGATCGCCCGGCCGGCCTGAGCCCGGCTCCTGCTGTCGCGGACCCGCGCGGACACCACGACGACCGCACGGGTGGGTCGGCGCCCCTCGGTCAGGGCACCAGCACGGCGGTCCCCGCGAGCGTCCCGTCCGCCAGGCCCCGGAGAGCCTCGACCCCCTCCGCCAGCGGCCGGACGTCGATCTCCGTCCGGATGGGGATCGCCGCCGCGAGATCCAGGAGCTCCCGTGCGTCGGCCCGCGTGGAGTTCGCGACGCTGCGGAGGCTCCGCTCCCACCACAGGTCGTCGTAGGAGAAGGCCGGGATCCCGTCGAGGTGGATGGCGTTGATCGCCACGGTCCCGCCGCGCCCGACCGCGCGGAGGGCGGCGAGGACGACGCTCCCGGCCGGCGCGAAGGTCACCGCCGCGTCGAGCGGGGCCGGGGGCGGGTCGTCGTAGCCGCCCACCGAGGCCGCCCCGAGGGAGACGGCCCGCTCGCGCTCGCGCGGCGACCGCGTGGCCACGTGGACCTCGCAGCCCCAGTGACGGGCGACCTGGATCGCGAGCGACGCCGAGGCCCCGAACCCGTAGAGGCCGAGGCGGCCTCCGGGGCGGATCCCCGAGACGACGAGCGAGCGGTACCCGATCACGCCGCCGCAGAGGAGCGGTGCGGCCGCCAGGTCGTCGAATCCCTCGGGGATCCGCAGGGCGACGTCGGCGCGCACGACGGTCCGCTCGGCGAACCCGCCGTCGCGATCCCACGCGGTGAACTCGGCCGCCGCGCACAGGTTCTCGCGCCCGGACCGGCAGGCTGCGCAGGCCCCGCACGTCCCGGCGAGCCACCCCACCGCCGCCCGCTCGCCGACGGCCCAGCCCGTCGTGCCCGGCCCGACGGCCTCCACCCGTCCGACGACCTGGTGGCCCGGGATCGTCGGGAGGCGATGGGCCGGCAGGTCCCCCTCGACGAGCTGGAGGTCCGTGCGGCAGACGGCGCACGCCGCGACCCGGACGATCAGCTCGCCCGGACCGGGCGCGGGATCCGGCACGTCGCGCAGGCGGAGGGGGCCGGGATCCGCGTCAAGCGGACCGGGGTTCGAGAGGACGAGAGCGCGCATCACGGTCGTCTCCCTGCTGCCACCGGTGGGCGAGCTCAGCGAACCGAGAGGGTCCCGATGCCGCCGCGGAACTCGATCTCGACGCGGTTGGCGGCGCCCGCGAAGTCGGGGGATTCCCAGGCGTCGCCGGCCGGCGTGCGGGGGAAGCGGGCTGTGTCGACGTCGCTGGAGCCGATCGCCATCGACGAGCGGATGCGGGCCGCCACGCCCTCCGGCACGCGGAAGCGCAGTCCCGCGGCCCCTCCCTCGGCGTCGACCCGCGTGAACCCCGCGGCACTCGGGAGGGTCACCCGGGTCTCGCTCGCGCCGGTCCGCAGGCGCAGCTCCGCGAGGCGCAGGCTGGACAGGTCGAGCTCGCCCTCGGCCGCTCCCGATTCCACCCGCAGGCGGAGCGGGATCTCGGCCGTCAGGCCGACGCGCCACGTGTACGGGGCACGGTTCCAGGAGAGGATCGTTGGTGCCGGCGGCGAGAGCCGCACCCGGCCGGGCCCTGCCTTCTCGACCTTCACGCCGCCGTCGTACGTCCCGTCGAGGAGCATGCCAGGCGCCGCCGGCCCGATCGCCAGCCGGCCGGCCCCGAACGTGACCATGATCTCGGCGTCGGCCGCCCCCTCGAGTCCCAGCCCGAGGCGCTCGGGGACCGGGGCGGCCCAGCCGGAGCCCGCCTCGCCACGCTCTGCGCCCACGCGGTCGCGCTCGTCGTGGACGGCGACGTGCGGGCGGCGCCATGGGCCGGGGATGAAAGCCCCGACGAGGACGATGGCACCGATGCCGACGAGGAGGACCGGGACGGCAACCTCGGTCAGGTCCTGGAACTGCCCGTCCGAGAGGTCGAGGACGCCCTCGAAGAAGAGGAACCCGACGAGGAAGATGACGATCCCCGCCGCAAGGGCGCCGAGGCCGCCGCGGAAGTCGTCCCAGCGACGGGTGACGAGACCGTAGATGGTGAGCCCGACACCGACGCCGCCCGGTGCGACGAGCGCCCAGGCGTAGGCCCAGGTCTGGTAGAGGTCGTATGCCTCCTGAACGGCGAGAATCACGCCGACCATCGTCAGGATGCCGCCGACGGCGGCCATGCCGCTCCCGGTTGTGCCACCGACCACGATCGCGCCGAGGATGAGGGCGATGCCCGGCAGGATGATCCAGGCGGGCCATCCCACGTCCACGCCGCCCACCTGGACGAGGAGCGCAGCCCCTCCGAGGAGGATGAGCCCGAGCCCGATGACGAGGGCGCCGCGCTGTGGGGATGTCGATCCGGTCATCTGCTCGCCTCCATCCGCCGGTACGATCCCCACATGATCGCGTTACCGCAGCGCCGCCGCCGGGTGGTCGGCGCAGGCCTCACAGCGTACGGTCTCGTGGGGCTCGCGGCGGGCGCTCTCGTCATCACGGCGACCATCGTGGTCGGCCTCGGCATGCAGCCGGCCATCACGAGCGTCGACCGCCAGCGCGACGCCGTCGTCGCAGCACTTGAAAGCGGCGCCTCGTCACTCGAGAAGACGGCGGACCTCATCGCCGAATCCTCGGGCGCGGTCCAGAGCAGCTCGGAGGTCGCATCGGAGGCCGCGAACGTGAGCCGGCGCCTCGCGGACACGCTGGCCCGCCTCGCCGACACGTTCGGGAGCTTCGAGATCCTCGGCAACCGGCCGTTCGGCCCCCTGGCGTCGGACGCGACCCAGCTGGCGGCGCAGCTGCGCGGGATCGCGACCGACCTCGACGCGCTCGGGATCCGGCTCGGGAGCATCAGCCGCAGCCTCCCGCCGCTGGCGGAGGATGTCGCCGCAACGGCGGACGAGCTCGCGACCGTCGCCGTCGAGCTGGCGGCCTTCGAGGTTTCAGAGGCGGCCGTCGCGGCGTTCGCCTGGCTCCTCGTCGGAGTGGTCCTGGTGGCCGGGTGGCTCCTGGTCCCGGCGGTCGCGGCCCTGGTCGCCGGGATCGCCCTGCTGCGCGGCTCTCGCGAGCTCGCGGCCTGAACCCCGCTCGCCGACGTCCCGCGGCACCGCTCACCCCGACGCATCGAGCACCTCGTCATCGGCGCCCTCGGCGGCACGGATCAGCAGGTCGGCCGCGATCGCGCGCGCCCAGGCGCGGATCCGGGCGAAGTCACGCCAGTCGCCCGTGAGGCCGGCCGAAGCCATGATCTGCGCCTCGAGCCCGTCGTCCGCCGGGTCGACCCGGCCGCCGAACGTCGTCGCATGGGCGCCGACCTCCTCCGCGAGGGCGCCCACGTCGGCGGGCTGCGGGAGCCGCTCGGGGCGCGCCGTCGCCGGCCCGGCCCCCACCGGCCCCGACGAGAAGAGCCACGTCGGGATCGCCGCGAGCCGCGTCCGCTCGCGGCGTGCGAGGCCGAGGGCCGCCTCGTCCCAGCGGCCGAGGTAGAGGGCGCTGCCGATCACCGCGGCGTCGTACTGTGCGAGCCCGTCGACCGACCGGGCCTCGACGAGCGTCGCGACGCACCCGGCCGCGTCCAGCTCGCCCGCGATCACAGAGGCGATCTGGGCGGTCGAGTCGTGACGGGTCGCATAGGCGACGAGCACGCGGGGCGAGCGCATCGAGCCTCCTGGGGGGAGATCGTCGGCACAGGATGGCGGCGCGGGGGCGCCGGCCGTCAGAGACGTCCGGCCCGCGGGGGCGGGCCATCCCGCCGGTAGTCGGGGCAGGGTAGGCTTCCGCGCGGAGGTCCGATGTCCACCCCCCCTTCCACCGCGCCGTTCCTCATCGTGGCCAGCGGCGCCTCCCGCCTTGTCGACCCGGCGCGCCGGGACGCGCTCGTGGCCGCCGCGGCAGCCGCCGTCGAGGCCCGGACCGGCTCCGCTCCCGAGGTCCGCCTCACGACGTCGGCGGCCGGGGGTCGGGCGGCCGCGCAGGACGCCATCGCTGCCGGCGCGCAGCTCTTGGTCGTCGTTGGTGGGGACGGGAGCATCCGCTCGGCCGCAGCCGTGCTCGCCGGGACGGGCACTGCGCTCGGGATCGTGCCCGCCGGGACAGGGAATCTCCTCGCATCGGCGCTCGGGATCCCGCGGAGGCCGGATCGGGCCGCGGCTGCGCTCGCCTCGGCGCGGGAGCGGCGGATCGATGTGGCGCGGGCATCGGTCGGCGCACAGCCGAGCGCCCCGATCCCGTTCCTCGTGGCGGCCGGGGTCGGTTTCGACGCCCGGGTGATGGCTGCGACGACGGATCGTCGCAAGCGGTCGCTCGGGATCGGGGCCTACTTCGCGACGGCGGCGGGCGTGGCCGCCCGCATTCGGCCATTCGAGGTCCGGCTCGTCGTCGACGGGGTCGTCCACCAGACGGATGCCCTTGCCGTGCTCGTCGCCAACACAGGTGAGCTGATCCCGGGCCTGCTGCGTCCCCGCCTGCCGCTGGTCCCGGACGATGGCCTGCTCGATGTCCTCGTGGCGCGAGGTCGCGGCGCCGTCGGCGGCTCGCGGGCGACCCTCGAGCTGTTGCTCGGGCGCGGCATCCACGCGGCTGTCGGCCCGTACGCCGCCCGGATGACCGCCCGTCACGTGGAGATCGATGCCGCGCCCGCGGAGCCGGTCGAGGTGGACGGCGACGTCGTCGGCGCCGGCCGGCTCGTCGCGGAGGTCGTCCCCGGCTCGCTCCGCGTTCTCGCGCCCGCCTGACGCGCACCCGGCCGCTCGGGCTTCCCTGCTCAGGGCGGGGACTCGTTCCACCAGCACTGGCGCCGCGTCGAGATCGGGGCGCGAGGCTACGACGTCCTAGGACGTGGCAGTCGTCTCTCCGGTAGGGATGTGCGCTGCGTGCCAGGCATCAAAGGCGAGCAGGAAGGCGCCCTGAGCCACCGCCGCGAGCCCGTGACCGCGGGCCGCGACGTCGGTCCGGCCCCGCCCGGTCGCCACGGCCAGGCCGCCGGCGACGTACAGCACGTCGAGCGCGGCGTTCACCACCAGGATCCGCCGGACCCGGGCCGCCTCGCGAGCGACCTCGGCAGGGTCCGCCGGCGGATCTGCGAGGAGCCGTCTCGCCCGCGCCCGGCCGCCGACGGCCAGGGCGGCGTCGATCGCGCCCCATCCCACCGTCTGGCTCCCGAACGCCCGCAGGAAGAGGCTGCCCGT